>Ga0102940_1001258_pt1 | contig 16399 bp, 17 predicted proteins | sample SalPonR2_C_D1_MG_FD_78215 | JGI IMG/M metagenome (GOLD analysis project Ga0102940, IMG submission 78215) | Salt pond soil microbial communities from South San Francisco under conditions of wetland restoration - Salt Pond MetaG R2_C_D1_MG | ecosystem: Environmental > Aquatic > Marine > Intertidal...
GGACAAACAGAAAATGGAACATGGTGGCTGCGGCAAACTGCAGTCGGGATAAGAAAACCGGATCCATTGATTCCTCCAGGTGTTGTGTTTAAAGCCATAACGCAAATTGTAAAAAGCAATTCATATGCCATCATGGAAAAAATGTAATGATCCATACCATATCCAATTTGGTTCAGGTTTTCAAGTATGTTTGCACCATGGTGCCGGTTGGGGATGAGAAGGGTTGGAAATGTCAAGCTATTCGAAAAGGGGAAGGCGGGTCAGATTTTCCCGGGCATGGAAAATTGCCGTGTTTGACATGATCAAGTGTATCATATGGACAGGTGATTGAGGCGAATTTGTATCATCAAACCAAGCAGACGCAAACTGCATGGAAGAGCGATCTTTTGGTGAAGTTCTTATTGAAACGTGCAGGATCTCAAATCCAACGACCTGCTTGGATTCATCAAAATCAAGAATAATGTCCTCTGTTTTAATGGACATGCAAGACCCCGGACAAGAGAGTTCCGGGGTCTTGCATGTCTGGATGGATCGGATCAGGCCTTTTTGGTGGCCTTGGTTTCCCATTCTTCTATTTTTGTGGTGTCGTAAATCTCTTCCCAGCCGGTGATCATGCCCTTGATGTGGCTGAAAAGGGAATGCCCGGTGGTGGTCATGTACAGGTGGATAATCAGAAAATTCACCAGCAGGAATCCAGCCAGGGTGTGGATGAAGGCGATGGGTGCCAGAGAGACACTTCCCAGGCTGTTGTACAGGTAGTACAGCAGCCCGGTGATCATCTGCACCGGCAAAAGCATGGCGGAGATACCCAGGTAGGCCAGGCGCTGCAGGGGATTGTGCTTGGCGCCCGGGGTTTTCTGCACCGGGTGATCCTGTCCGTGGAATATGCCCCAGGCATAGTAAAGGGCCACGTCAAAGAGTTTCCTGGTGGTGGGAATATACTGTTTCCATTCACCGGTGATGATCAGCCAGAAGGCAAAAAAGGCAAAAGAACCCAGCCAGAAAAGTCCGATGAAGTTGTGCAGGTCCACAGCAGTTTTAAATCCCATCAGCGCATAGAGCCCATGCACCTCGAAACCGGTGATCATGAGAAGGAAGATCATCAATGCCTGGAACCAGTGCCAGAACCTTTCGAACCGGGTGTACAGGTATACTTTTGTTATTGTTTTCTCGTTCATTGCACTACTCCTCTCTGCCGTTACGGGTGAAAAAACGGCCCAGACCGTGGAGTGTAACCCCGGCCAGGGCGCCCAGCACGGCGATCAGGCCGATGGTATCCACAATGGCGAACTTGTCCCGGCCCGGCATGTAGATGCCGGTGATGCCGGCCAGACGGGAGTTGTCCCGGGTGTGGCACTGGATGCAGCCCAAAGAGTTTCCCGCCGGGGCCACCATGTGGGTGATGGGAAAGGCATAGGTGGTTTCCACATAGTCAAATTCACCGGAATAGGGCACATCCAGGGTCTGGTTGCCCAAAGTGATGGCTTCATCCATGTCAAAGGTGGTCCAGTATCCCTTGGGACCGGAAAGCAGCGGTGCCACCAGCTGTTTGTTGATTTTGTCATAGGGTTGTTTTCCCCGGTGGATCTTGAAGGGATGAATCCGGGCATTGGGGTCGTCAGGGGATCCCAAAGGGTGGCTCACCTCTACAATCTGCTGGGGGTCGATGTCATCTTTTATGCCGATATTGTCAAAGGATCCATTATACCAGAAATACTGGGGCACCACATTTTTGGCCCAGGTAAAACTGCCTTTAATGGATTTATAGACAGGTTTACCGAACTCTCCTTTTTCCACATAGGGCTTGCCGTCCTTCATTTTCCCGGCGGTTGTCCAGTCCCACCACATCTTGGTGGGGTTGACCCGGGCAAACTCCGGGATATGGCAGCTCTGGCAGGCCACTTTGTCGGTGTGGTCGTTCATCTTTGTTGCGGCTTTGTGGGGGGTGGCACTGTGACATGATTCACAGGTGATTTTGGTGGCCATGTCATCCTGGATCAGGCTTTTCCGTTCCGCAGCTGCCGGACGGGTATACAGGCGTCCCGCAATATGGTGTTTGACCGTGGTATGACAGCGGGTGCAGGTGAAGTCGGCGCCGTCCACTGCCATGTGTACATCCAGGTTTTGGTTGGGCTTGGCAAGGGAGGTGTCCAGGTCCCCGTGTTTCACCCCATCACCCCCGCCGCCTTTAAAGTGGCACTCACCGCAGTTGTTGCGCCGGGGCAGGGTGATGTTTTTCACCGCTTTTTGGATATCCGCATGGAGTTGGGTTACAATTTCCTGAAGGTCCGGGTCATCATCTCCTGCAAATGCTGCCAGGTCTGCAAAGGTTTCCTTGAACGGGAATTTCTCCCCCCCATGGCAGGAAAGGCAGTTGACCAGACCGTCGGTGCCGTCCCAGCCGGCATGACAGCTCAGGCATCCCTTGTCTTCCATGGCATTGCCGGAAATGCAGAAGTTGTTGACCGCATGGCCGGCCTTGCCGTTCATGATGCCCGGTTTTTCAGAGGGCACCTCCCAGGTCCAGTGGATGGTTTCTTCAAACTGCATGGCGGCATCTGTATGGCAGGAAAGACATGCCTGGGTGATCTGGTCCCCTGATGAAAAATCCTGGTTCAATATCTCTATTTTGGAATGGTCCACCGTTGTCCAGTGCTTGTCGGCCCGCACCGCCTGTTTGGCAAGTTTGATGCCCAGGGATTCATCCTCTGCGGCAGCAAAAACTGAAGATGCACCAGGGCAGGCGGCAAGCAGAATCACAAAAACCAGTGCCGCCATCCAGCCGGGTGATACATTGCCGCCCCGATCCATCTGTTTCAAGTTGTTTCCCATAATCCCTCCGAAAATTGCAATGACAGAACGTGTTTGGAAAGCGGCCATGCCGCTTTCCAAACAACCGTATGGTTGTTAGTTACAGGTGGCAGGTGTGGGAGAATCCGCGGCAGTGGCGTAAAAATAGGCATAAATATCCATGATATCATCGTCGGACAGGGCATCCCATTCCGGCAGGCATCCAAAGGCGGAAAAATTTTTGTTTTCAAAGATCGCTTTCCATTCGGCCCGTTTCTTGTCTGCCGGACTGACCTGTGGCGATGCAGAATCCACTTCTCCTCTTTCATGGCAGGCCTTGATCACTTTGCGGTAGGTGTATTTGCCTTTCCGGCTGTTGCCGTCAGGGCCCTCATCCGCATAAACCGCTGATAAAGATCCCAGAGTGAAGATGGCCAGGGTGAAAAAGATAGCAATGTACTTAAACATGGTATGTCTCCTTAATGTGTTTGGTAAATGTATTTGGTTATTGTCGTCTGCAATCTGTTTTTTTTCAATTGGTCTGCCACTATTTTGGGGCTGTAATGGTGTGGGTGCCGTCCGACTTGAAGCTGATCTGGGCTTCCACATAATACACATCTGTCAAAGACTCTCTGACATCCCTGACCATGTAGTAGGCTTCGCCGCTTCTGGCACCTGTGGAACATACAAAAACCACGGGTTTGTCTGCCGGCAGGTCCGCAATTTTGGGCTCCAGGTTTTCCACCGGAATGTTCACGGCGGTCTGGAAATGGCCTTTGGCAAATTCATCCGGATCCCGGGTATCGATCAGCATGATGGAATCCGGGTTCTGGGCAATAATGGTCTTGAAACGTTCCAGGTCAATGGAGCCCTCTATTTCCCCGGCCGTGACAGCCACTGTATCAGCGGCTGCGCCAAACTGTTTTTTCCATTCAGGGTATCCCAAATCAAACACAGATACGTCCTTGTATCCCATGACAATGGCTCTGGCAGCACTTTTGTGACTCAACCGGCAGTGCAGCCCGCCGCAGTAAAAAATTATGGGTGTTTCAAGGCTTCGGGGCAGTTTGCCGGACAGGTCATCAAAATGGGAAAAGGGAATACTGATGGCTGTGGGGATATGGCCTTTGTCGTATTTGGGTTTCTGGGGGCGGGAATCTACTACCAGGATCTTGTTCTCTGCAATTTTTGCGGCCACATATTCAGCTGATACGGCGGCATAGGCCCCGGGTTGACGCATGTATTCCGGAAATCCCTTGGCAAAAACCTTAACATTGGTATAGCCTAACTGTTCTGCTTTTTTGGCGGATTTGTGGCTTAATTTGCATTTGAGACCTCCGCAGTAAAAGATAAGCAGGGCATTTTTGTCTTCGGGCAGCAGATCGTTTTTTTTGTCAAAATCAGTGAACGGAATACTCACGGCACCTGGTATATGCCCTTTAAAGTACTTGGGTTTGTAAGGCCGGGCATCAATGATCATGACGTTGTCCGCCATGGGCACGGTGACATGGGAAATGACAAAATCCACTTCCACAATGTCATGGTACATCCAGTCTTCGGCGGCTGCGGCATGCATGGCGCCGGTCAAAAGAATGAGGCAGGCGGCCATTGCCAGAAACGTGTGTTTTAACGGATGGGTTTTCATGGTTTCTCCTAATGTCTGATAGTTGTAATTTGTAATTACAGGTGATTTTATCTGTTTGCGGCACTTTCCGCATGTATCCAGGGTTTTGTCTGCCCCTTTAGAATAGCAACCCATGTGCCACCGGGAAAAAAATAAAGATGAATTTTATAACCTCCTTTTATTATTATTCTTTTTATTCATGTAAAGCAAAAATAAAAGTTTGGACAAGCCTATGTGTTGCCAAAGTGTTAATTGCGTGTTAATGTGTTTGTTAACAATAAGGTTAACAGGAGAAATAGATGGATATCGGAAAACATTGGCGCGTGATCATAGATTCTGTTCAGGATGGGATTATTCTGCTGGATGCACAGGGTGATTTTATTGCTGCCAACCACTCAGCCCAGCTCATTACAGGGTATACAGAAGACCAGCTTATAGGGCGGTCCTGCCGGCTGCTCAACTGCACCGGATGTGAAATCAAGGGCGTTGGAAAAGGAAAAGACTGGTGCATGCTTTTTTCCCAGGGACTGGTCCGGGATAAAAAATGCATGATAACCGACAGCCGCAAACAAACTATCCCCATCGTCAAAACCGCCACTGTGCTGTATGATGAAAATGGACAGATTTTGGGCGCAGTGGAAACCCTTAAAGATATTTCGGAAAATGTCAGTTACAAGAATGAACTGGACACCATCAAGCGCATTTACCATATTGATGACGGGTTCCATGGCATTATCGGCCGCACCCCGGTGATGCAGAATCTTTTTGAACATATCCAGGGGGTAGCCTCTCTGGATACGCCGGTGATTATTTTAGGGGAAAGCGGTACCGGCAAGGAGATGGTGGCCAAGGCCCTGCACGAAACAGGCAGCCGTGCAGACAAACCGTTTGTCAAGGTCAATTGTGCGGCTTTGAGTGAAACCATTCTGGAAAGTGAATTGTTCGGTCATGTAAAAGGGGCGTATACCGGGGCTCGGAATGACCGCATCGGCCGGTTTGAGGCAGCCCACCAGGGCACGATTTTTCTGGATGAAATCGGGGACATACCCCTGTCAGTCCAGGTGAAATTGCTGCGGGTGCTGGAGGAACAGATGATCCAGCGGGTGGGGGACAACCGGTCCATTCCCATTAATGTGCGCATCATCACCGCCACCAACAAGGACCTTGAAAAAATGATTCTCCAGGGAGAGTTCCGTGAGGACCTGTATTTCCGGATCAATGTGTTTCCCCTGAACTGCCCGCCTTTGCACCATCGCAAGGATGATATTACCTTGATCATTCAGCATTTTATCAGTATTCTGGCACAGAAAACAAAGAAAAACATTCTCGGGTTTACCCCCCGGGCTATGCGGATCATGGTGGCCTATCCCTGGCCGGGCAATATCAGGGAGCTGCGCAATGCCGTGGAATATGCCTTTGTGCTGGCAAAGGGGAAAAGTATCGGCACCGAACATCTGCCGGAAAAACTGCTGCAGCATAATCCCGGTACATCCCTTCCCATGGTTTCCCGGCAGGATCCTGTTGTTTCTGCGGAAATATCCTGCAAACAATCGGAAAAAGCCGCTCTGGTGGAGGCTTTGCAGAAAAGTGACGGTAATCAGACCAGGGCGGCACAGATGTTGGGGATTTCCCGGGTAACGGTGTGGAAACGCATGAAAAAGCATGGGGTTGCTTTGAGAAATTCACAAGGTTAACACCTGCCGGGAAGGCAGAATAGCGGTTTGCTCTTAGTTTTTAGCTGTTAGCTCTTAGCATTTCGTGGTTAGCTGACAGCCAACCAAACCGCTTGAAGATTTGGGGGTATAGCATCATATAACGGTTTGATAATGGTGTGTTTTCCAATTATGTAAAACATTTTACGGGTGAATGCATTTTTTGGCACCATGTTTGCTTTGTTTCTTTGATCAGAGGGAAGTCTCTGAGAAGCAAAAAGGCGGATTGCGCCCTGATATGCAAAAGGAGTGTTGATGAAAAAAGAAAATATTCTGGTCGTTTTTCTGACGGCCATTGCCCTGGCGGGCTTGTTCTGGTTTTTTACTGCTGATTCAGGGCAGAATAATTTCGGTGAAAACAAACAGGTTGTGCAGACAGCGGCACCAGCTGATTCGGTAACTGGTAACGCTGATTCGGATAACGGTAACGCCGGCGGAAAAAACGGGATCATTTGGAAAGATTATACCCCGGGCCTGGCCCAGGCCAAAACCCAGGACAAAAATGTGTTTCTGTATTTTTATGCCCAGTGGTGTACCTATTGTACCAAGCTGAAAAAAACCACGTTTGTGGATGAAAATGTGCGGGCATATCTGGACAAAAATTTTGTCAGTATTTCCGTTGATACCGATCAGAATCAGAAACTGTCACAGACATGGCAGGTAAAGGGGCTGCCCACCATGTGGTTTCTTACCCCCGACGGCAGCAGGATCAGCAATCTTCCCGGGTATGTTGACGGCTCCCAGCTCCTGCAGATCCTTAGATATATCAATACCAAAAGCTATGACAAGATGAGTTTTCAGGATTTTCTCAAAAGCTGATTACAATGACTTAAAAAAAGCGAGATAGCTATGCATTCACCAATTTCACGACGGCATTTTTTAAAAACCTCTTTTTTTGCAGCCGGCACAGCCATTTCCGGCGCCGGTATTGCCAAGGCTGCAGCACCGGCGGATGCAGACAAAGAGCCCCTGGTAACCCTGATCGATATCAGCCGGTGCATTGGGTGTGAAGAATGTGTCTATGCCTGCAAAGATGCCAATGCCCACAAGTTTCCCGAACCGGAAAAACCGTTTCCAAAGATGTATCCGGACCGGGTGCCGGTGGAAGACTGGTCGGACCGCCGGGAGGTTGCCGATCGCTTGACGCCCTATAACTGGCTGTATATCCAGTATGCCAGCGCCACCACCAAAGCGGGAGAAAAAATCACCCTGACCATTCCCCGTCGGTGTATGCACTGCCAGAACCCGCCCTGTGTCAAGCTGTGTCCCTGGGGGGCAGCCAAACAGGAAAAAAACGGGCTGTCCCGCATCGATGCACAGATCTGCCTGGGCGGATCCAAGTGCAACAAGGTCTGTCCCTGGGATATCCCCCAGCGCCAGACCGGTACGGGCCTGTACCTGGATCTGCTGCCCGCCTTTGCCGGTAACGGGGTCATGTACAAATGTGACCGGTGTTACCAGAAAATTGAAAAAGGAGAGCAGCCGGCCTGTATCGAGGCCTGTCCTGAAGATGTCCAGACCATCGGCAAGAGATCCGATATCATCAAAATGGCAAAAGATCTGGCAAAAGAGATGGACGGCTATATATACGGCCTGGATGAAAACGGGGGAACCAATACCATTTATGTGTCCCCGGTGCCCTTTGACCAGCTGGTCTATGATACCGGTGATGGCAAACCCCATATGCATGCGGTAAAAGATACCATGGCAGACGGGTCCAACCTGTCAATCGCCATGGCCATTGCCCCTGTGGCCGGTGCTGCCGCAGCCGTTGGAAAATTTTACAGACAGATGAAGGAGGAGGCCTGATGGGGTATCATTTGAAAAGCCGCCGCATGGTGTACGGTCTGACCCTGTTTTTTATCGCTTTGACCGGGTTTGCCCAGATGCCCATATTCAAACGCTATTACATCGCAGATATCCCGGGCCTGGGATGGCTGGCACAGTTTTATGTCACCCATGCCATTCACTATGCCCTGGCAGCCCTGCTCATGGGGTTTTGCGCATATGTGGCACTGGATTATTTTTTTGCCCGCCGGCACGGCAGTACAACAAAATTCAAGATGACCGAAAACACAAAGATTTCCGCATCTGCACAGGTAAAAATAGCCGCGCTTTGCGGGCTGATTATCACCGGCATTTTCATGGTGGTAAAAAACCTTTCGGGCGTCTATTTTTCCCACGGGGTGGTCATTGGCCTTGACCTTTTGCACCTGTTGTTCTGCATGGTGCTGCTGGGGGCAACCGCCTATACCTGGGTGCGCCGCAGAACCTGGATTCTATGATGTGGTCACATCCGTGCATCTGCAGCTGTTACCACCGGCTAACCGCTTTCATACTTTGTTGTGCCCGTCAGGGCATGGGGGGTATTCCCAAATCAAAGGGATGTACCCTGCCAGGCGCAAAAGGGATGGTGCACCAGGCTGGCGTTATAATACCGGACATCCTCTGTGACCTCTTTGCCGGCCCAGGGCGGAAGTGCAAAGCGCTGGTTTCTGGATGAGAGTTCAACCTCAGCCACCACAAGTCCCTGGTTGGCCCCGGAAAACCGGTCAATCACCCATTTTGTGCCCTTGTGGTCAAGGGTGTGCCGGCGTTTTTCTATTACAGGGGGTTCGCAGAACAGGTCCAGCATCTGCCGGGCGTCGGACACAGGGATTTCATATTCAAATTCCGGCCGCAAAGCTGCCACAGTCCGGCCTTTTACGGTCAGAAATCCCTGGTTTCCGGCAATGCGGACCCGGACCACCTTGCCGGGTGTGTTAAGAACATATCCCTGGCAGATCTCAATGCCCGGTCCTAAATTGTCAGGTAATGCAGGTACCAGAAATTTTTTTTCGATTTCAACTGCCATGGCAAAAAGCTTTTTTCCGGTATTTGGTCAGCGGATTAAACCGCTTTTTTTAATTTTCCGGGTCATGACGTCCCTGTTAAAGGGTTTGATGATATATCCGTCACATTTTCCCACACATGCTTTCACGGTTTCAACGTCCGAATGGGAGGTTACCATGAAAATTTTGCTTTTTTCATCATCGGCAAGGCCCCGGTCTGCTTCCATTTTCCGAACAGCACTCAGCACCTCGATCCCGCTGATATCAGGCATGGAAACATCAAGGGTAATCAGGTTATAGAGTTTCCAGTTCTCCAGAGCTGATTTAACGGCTTTCAATGCGGATTTCCCGGTTTTTTCCCCGTCGCAGGTTCCGAAGCTGGAAAGGATTTTCATCATTTTTTTCTGGCTGACAATCTCATCATCCACCACGAGAATATTCATTTGGCAGGTATCCTTTTGTCTGTGTGCATCTATATTGTTTTTTCCAAAATATGTTTTAGAATATGGATGAAAAGACCATACCATAATTTCGGCTGATTTTCCAGGAATGTGTTACCTTTTTACCGAATACCTGACGGATGTCAGTCTATACTTTCATCATTTTTTGTGGCCTTTCCGGCCATGGTTGTGTAACAGAAATGAAAGGTATGGGGTATCAAGAAAAATTGCAGGAGGCGGATATTGAACCACGTGAAATCCAGGGCCATAGCGCTGCTCACTGATTTTGGGGACATCGATCCTTTTGCCGGTATTCTCAAGGGGGTGATTTTGTCCATAAATCCCGGGGCGGTGATGGTGGATCTGTGCCATAAGGTGCCCCCTCAAGACATCAGTTGCGGCGCCTTTATGCTGGACGCTGCCATGGATTATTTTCCCAAAGAAACGATTTTCTGCGCAGTGGTGGACCCAGGGGTAGGGTCCTCCCGAAGGGCCGTGCTGGTGGAAACCCGTGATTATTTCATGGTGGGACCTGACAATGGTATTCTGTGGCTGGCAGCACAGCGGAACACCATCAAAAATGTGGTGCACCTGACCCGGTCCCGGTATTTTCTTTCCCGCATCAGTCCGACCTTCCACGGCCGGGATATCTTTGCGCCGGTTGCAGCGTATCTTTCCACAGGCATACAGCCGGATTTTTTGGGTGATCCCGGTGGGGAGCTGACACGCCTGGTCAGGGATGAACCGGAACCTGTTGAAAATGGGCTGATCCTGACCGTCCGCCACATCGATAGTTTTGGCAATATCGGATTGAACCTGACCTGGGATCAGTTTAAACCCTTTTTGGACAGGGGGTTCCGACTGCAGGTCAATGACACAATCGTTACCGGGTATTTTCAGAACTATGCATCAGCTCCGGCGGGTTGGCCCTTTGTTCTCACCGCGTCCACCGGATATATGGAAATTGCCGTCAAAAACAGCCATGCTGCTGCAATGACAGGTATTTCTCGGTATGACAAGGTGGTGTTAACAGTAAATGGGGATGCGGAAAGTATGGATATATAATTGTACGGGACAATGGAAAATGCTATGTAATATGAAAAATACCATGAAATATGGACATCGGTAACATAAACATTTTTCGGGAGGCACCACAGCGCAAATGAATCTCAAAGAAACCATCAGAAGTATTCCAGACTGGCCCATAGCAGGGGTTGTTTTCAGGGACCTGACCACATTGATGCAGGATCCCAAAGCGTTTGCACATTCCTGCGATATGCTTTTTGACAGGTACAGAAACAAGGGCATTGACAAAATTGTGGGCATTGATGCCAGGGGATTTGTTTTTGGCGGTGTTCTGGCCTATAAACTGGGTATCGGGTTTGTGCCGGTCAGAAAAATCGGGAAACTGCCCGGCAGGACCATTCAGGAAAGTTATGACCTGGAGTATGGTACCGACACCCTTGAAATCCATGAAGATGCCATAAAACCCGGAGAAAGAGTGGTGGTGGTCGATGACCTGATTGCCACAGGGGGAACCGTCGGAGCCACAGTAAAACTGGTCAGAAACCTGGGGGCAGACCTTGTGGAGTGCGCTTTTATTGTGGAGCTGCCCGACCTGAAGGGCAGAGAACAGATAGAGGGCTGTGCGGTATTTTCCATGGTTGCATTTGAAGGGCAATAACAACGGTGTAACACCGGGGAGGTGTGATATGAAATATTTACCTATAAGACATTACAGGCATGGGGCCGGAAAATTTCATCTTTACCAGCGTATATATAATGCCGGGCACCTGGCAAAAGGGATCTGTTTTGCAGTGCTGGTATCTTTTGTCATGATTGCCGGCTGCATGGGATCGTATGGAAAAATTGTTTCAAATTCTGAAACCCAGAAGCAGTATTATACGGAAAACCTGACGGATACCTACCAGTATTATTACAGCGGCAGGTCAGGCCTGCCCAATGCTGTGGTGGGTATAGACCCGAAATACCGGTTTCAGTCCCGGATGTGGTTTCCAATAGATACCATGGACCAGGTATACCAGAAGATCAGGAACCTGAGTGATCTGCACCCTGATGCCAACAGAATGCGGGCAGCAGATATCCTGGATCATGAAGGAAACCTGATCGGTGTATGGTTTTCCTATTATTACTACACACCGGTGCGTGTTGACCCGGAGACCGGGATGGTGGAAATTTTCAATCCCTATGATCCCAATGAAGATGAACGGGGCTGGTTAATGCGATAGTGTTTTGCTTGCTGCCAAGTCCTGGTGCCAAGTCCCAAAGGATCACGGCATGGCAGTGTCCATTTTTTGGGCATTAAACCCCCTGATATAGGTATCATTCACAAAAAAGACAGGGGTTGAACTGATTCCCAGGGCCCGGGCATCATTACGTTCCTTTCGGACATAAGCCCCGTATGTCTGGGTCAGATATGTAAGGGCTGACCCGGGGTCATGACCCCATTTTTCTGCAAGTTCCGGGAATGCCGCCATGAACTGGGTCAGGATTTTCTGTGGATCAGGGTCGGAGTGTAGCCGGGTGTAGGCAAAATCAACAATGTCAAAAATGTTGAACTGCCGGTGATGGGCATCGGCCATAACCATGCAGGCAGCCTCTGCAGCGGGGTTCAGGGGGAAGTGCACCAGGTTGTAGGTGTTGATCCGGTCCTGGTGCAGTTTGATATATTCCCACCCTTTGCGGCAGTGGGGACAGAAAGGATCGGAAACTGCTGTAACGGTATGCCCTCCGTCACCGGTGAAAATTTTTTTGCCAAAATCCGGCGGCAGGTCCCGGACATCCACATGCTGCAGCTGGTTCACGGCATCCTGCATCACATTATTCCCTGTTGCCAGATCATATACGCCGCTGATCTGCAGGGTGCCGGTTTTGTCCACGATCAGGGTGATGACCTCTTGGCCCTTTGCTTCAGCCGGGTGGTGAATTCTTATTTTGACGGCATAAAAGGCAGTTCCCCGGATGTGTACAGAGCGTGCTTCTTCGATTGCCACCCGCTCCGGGCCGAACTGTTTGTACCGCTCATCTTTGTTCCCCTGGCCCATGCGGATCCGGCGTGCAATAGCCGCCTTGAGAGCGTCATCATCCAGTGCAGAAGAGAGAACAGGTTTCCGGCTGTCGGGTTTTTTTGCGGACGGTGCCAAATCATCTGCCTGCACCGGCCGAAGCAGGATTATTGGAACACTCAGAACACATATGAAAAACAACAGTACAGGAACGGGCAGGAACCGCAGCATGCGGCAGGCTGATGAACAACAGGTGAACGTCAGTGCTGTAAGATGAATCATGGTTTTTCTCCATTTCAGTTGCCGGGGGCAATCCGGTTATACCGGGCAAAATTGCCGGTAAACCTGTTTACCACCTTATAGGTCAGATCGAAGGTTTTTTTTTCTTCTGCTTTGAGGTGGATATCAAATACCAGGGTTTCATGGTCTGTGAGGGTGTAGGGATGGCCCATGTCCACCGGCGCCCACTGGCCTGAAATCCGGTCTGTGAGGCTGAGCATGACCGGAACCGCCTTGGTGTTTTCCAGGATGAACCTGTCGGTGATGATCTCGTCAAATACCTGGACAACCCCTTTGTCATTGCGCCGGACCCGGGTCTGTTCCCTGTGAATTCTGCGCTTGAACACCAGGATATCCCGGCTGCTGCCGATGGTAAGAAAGGTGGTGCCGCCTTTGGGCACAAACGGCATCACATCTTCTCCTGAAAATATGGTGCTGTCCCGGCCGTTTTCCTGAAATATTCTGATTTTGCCTGAAACCAGATCAGCCGTGCCCAACTCTGCATCACGGGTGTTTCTGATCTTGTATCCCGTGGGGATGCCCGGAGATTGGGGTGCGTTTTCCGGGTCATGGGGCATGGTTCTTTCATCCCATTCATAGACCTTGTCCACGGGCAGGTCATCTTGTTCAAAAAACAGGATATGCCGGGTTTCACGGTGCTGCAGCCGGGTATTGAAACTGGTGTCCGGGGTGAGCCAGAACCGGGCATTGTCAAAGTCCTGTCCTGAAAAATTGCGCAGGATCAGGCGGGCATCCAGGTCCAGGAAATTTTCCTTTGCATCTGCAAGTGCGGTATAAGTGACCAGGTTGTCCAGTCCGGCCAGCAGATAAGAGATGACTACGGGCTGGTCTGTGTCCCTTTTGCTGTAAATTTCCCACACCAGTGCGGATGCATCCGGGGGCCGTGCAACGGACAAAACCGTGATATCATCCGTCTTTGCCAGGGTGTCCAGGTAAACGGCATCAGGATCGATGTGCACATTCTGCCAGGAAAAATCGATTGTATTGATACCCGCAACCAGGGCGAGAACCCTTTTTTCCTGCACCAGCGCCGTGTTCCGGCCGGCCAGGCGGATGAAAACCTGTTCCTGCAGGGGCAGGGTCGCCAGCTGGGTTCTGGCAAAAGCGGTACCAGGCACAGCAAGGATGCAGCAAAGGCCCGTAAGCAGAAAAAACCATGCAGCCATAACGACTTTCATGCCCGGGGCTTTTTGCAGCCTCATGAAGCGGGAACAGTTGTCTGCTGCCATTTTCTGTCTCCTTTATACGTGGTGATGGTGTATTGGATGGTTTTTTTTGTGCCTGGCTCCAGGGTGATAAAAAATCTGAACCGGGTCTGGTCGATTTTTTCAAACCGGTCCTGGCCGCTGATGTCTGTGATGGTGAAATCAGGATCAGGCCTGTTGCGGGTAATTTCAAATGCTGCAGGCATATCTGAAAAATTGGTGATATCCAGGGCTATCGTCCGGACATCATCAAACCCGGACAGATTGCCCTGGTCATCAAAGGTTAGGTTGGTTTTGGCAAATTTGGCAACCGTTGGTACAGCGGTCACCCGGGGGTCCGGGCCAAGGGCAAGGTCAGCTTTTTTCCCCACAGGGATGTAGTCTGTTTCAGCGGAACCAACAAAGGTCATTCCGCCTTTTTGGTTGATTTTATGAAAAACCCGGAACCCGCCCCCGGGAAGGGGAAACTTTCCAAGACCCGCATCCGTATCGTTGGTAAAGGACATGATCTGCATTGTTTGTGCGCCAAACCGCTGGTCATCCTGCACATAAAAAGTCTTTGCCGGCACTGCGGGGGCATCAAAGGAAATGAGCTGGCTGGACCACCCATGGGCAATGGTCTGGGTACCTTCTATGGTATACAGAAAGTATTCTGACAGTCCGGTTTTTTCTATTTTTTTCGGTGCAGGCCCTGCCATGGATTTCTGCAATGCCATGGCCGGTGCGGATTCCAGCACGGCTTTTCCCCGGGCATATGCATCCTTCTGCTGGTTATCAAAGGGATCTGTTTCTGGTCGGCCATAAGGATGGGATCTTTGGGCCAGGTCAGAGATCCGGTCAAGAAGATGGATTTTCCCCACCACCAGACGAATCCGTGCATTGTCATAATCTTCTCCTGATCGGTTCTGTATCCGGACATATCCTGTGAGCCGGATAAGGGATCTGTCAGGAGACAAAAATGCCATATAATGGGGCGCCCAAAAGAGACCAGCGGTGAAATAACTGATATCAATGTCGGCCTGACAGGATGTGTTTGCATGGACATACCAGACGGCAAGATTTTTTGTGTCCGGGGGAAACCGCATCTGTTCAATGGTGACAGGTGCAGATGCCTGTGTGACGGCAAGGGCCAGGGAGGTGGGATCGATGCGGGTGCCGGCCCACGAAAACCGGATCTGGTTCATGCCTTTGGCAAGCGGAAGGCTACGGCTGTCTGTGACAAGGGTCAGGTCTGCCGGGTTGTAAATGGTGATCTGGATGTCCCGGCCCTGGGAAACGGCTGTAAGATCTATCCCGGCCCGGGCAGGAAAGGCGTATGCCAGGATGCATATCAGCAGCACCAGGTATGTGTTGGACTTCATTGCATGTTGCATGGCAAAGATATCTCCGAAAATGGTGCTTTTCATGGGGACGCAATGCAAGGTTTCAGTTATGGGTACGTTACCGGTTTGTGCCTGTTACAGGCCGGCATTTTCCAGGGCGAATTCCCAGTTAACCAACTTGTCCATTACAGCGGTAACATAGGCTGCGCGCCGGTTCTGATAATCCAGATAATAGGCATGTTCCCACACATCAATGGTCAGCAGCGGTGTCATGCCCGAGGTCAAGGGGGTGCCGGCATTGGGGGTTTTCACAGTCTTGAGGGTACCACCGTCCAGGACAAGCCAGGCCCACCCGCTGCCGAACTGTGAGGTGGCGGTGGCGAGAAGGGCTTTTTTGCAGGCATCCACACTGCCGAAAGCATCCTGCATCTTTTGTTTCAATACAGCTGGCGGTTCACCGCCTCCGTTGGGTTTCATGCTTTTCCAGTAAAATGTATGGTTCCACACCTGGGCCGCGTTGTTGAAAATACCTGTATGTTCCGGCTGCATGGCGGTGCCGGCAATGATTTTTTCCAGGGACATGTCAGCAAACAAGGTGCCCTCTGTAAGGGCGTTTAATTTGTTCACATACCCCTGGTGGTGTTTGGCGTAGTGAAAGGAAATGGTCCTGGATGTGATCACCGGCTCCAGTGCATTGTCTGCATAGGGCAGGGAAGGCAGTGCATGTGGAGAAGCTGCTTCAGCAGTGACTGGCAGTCCGCCGGCTGCAAGGGAAACCAACGCCCCGGCAGACAGGGCAAGAAAACTTCTGCGGTCAATGTTTGTGACATCCACCTGTTTTTTGTCGCTGGTATTCATGGAAATCTCCTTTATAATTGTGTTGAAGCCTGGCGCAAATCAGCACCTGTTTTTTTGCGCATTTTTAAATCATACATATCATACCATCCGAATGGGCGCATGAACAAGGAATAATATCCAGACCTGTATATTTGCCATAGGCATGCCAGGTTTTTGATTGTTCTATGCAGCACGCTTTCCCGGGCCCCGCCCCTGGTGGTGTCCTGTGCCCGGCCCGAGATCTGCGGGGGCCTGTCTGCATAAGCACAATGAAGTGCAGCCACCTGCCCTCTGTTTGGGATCATCCCGGGA
>Ga0102940_1001261_pt1 | contig 16375 bp, 14 predicted proteins | sample SalPonR2_C_D1_MG_FD_78215 | JGI IMG/M metagenome (GOLD analysis project Ga0102940, IMG submission 78215) | Salt pond soil microbial communities from South San Francisco under conditions of wetland restoration - Salt Pond MetaG R2_C_D1_MG | ecosystem: Environmental > Aquatic > Marine > Intertidal...
AAGAGTCGGCGCTGAAAATACTCATGGGGATCACGCCACAGGTGGGTCACGTGGGGGAGATCCTCCCCAGGAACGTTCAGACGACGAGGAACGTTGAGATCGCCGGTGGCAAGGATAATCGTCTTTGCCCGGTACTCGTGCGTGTTCCCCGCCAGATCGCGGGTGACAACCGTGAAATCGCCCTGCTTCCCGCGGAGCTCCATCACCGGTTCATAGGTGCGAACCTGCAGATTCAGCGTCTCTACGATGTGGCGCAGATAGGAGAGATACTCTTCCCCGGTGGGAATAGACTGGTCCGGGCTCTGGATCGGGATTCCCGCGATTGAGATCCACTCCGGGCTGGAGAAGAACCGGGTGAACCGTGGCCAATGGCGAATCGCCTCTCCCACCGTTCCCGCCTCTAAATGAAGATAGGAGTACCCAGCGCGCGTGAGCACCGTGGCCATTTCTATGCCGATTGGTCCGGCGCCGATGAGAATCGTATCGTAGCTCATGAGAGCAAGATACTCACCGGACTCGTTTTTGCTCAAATTTGCGACTCGTAGTATGGTTGAGATGGTGACACGAGGTTTGTGGATACTCCCAACGGCTCTGGTGGTCCTCTCTTGCACTCCTTCCGGTCACGAGGTATCGGTCACCACCGGGACCATGAGCGTCCCCTCGGTACTATACTCCGAGGCCCGCCCCCTGGTTGGATCATGGGACGTGTACCCAGGCGAGATCCTCCGGCCGGACAGCGAAGATATTCGAATGCGCCACCAGCATATCCCGCCCACCGGCGGTCACTACACCACCGATGACGGAGCGCGATACGTAACCGGCCCGGTCACCCACCGTATGACGATCACGGGAGTACCGCGAACACCACCATTGGGAATCTATATTCCTCCGTCGTCGGCAACCACACAAGCGTGGATCAACGGCGAGTCCACGGATCCCTTTCGCAATTTTTCAATCGTTCCGCTGCTTCCGGACCGCTCCGGGACGGTTGAACTCGTGATTGTGACCAACGGATACCATTATCCGCGAGAGGGACTGGCGCGAACGCCGCCGTATGTGGGGCCCTTATCGGAATTGCTGCGAATGACGGGGCGGCGCGTGTTCTGGGACGGCCTTATCGTAGGAGTCCTGCTGATCCTGGCGGGATATCATGTCCTGCTGCGGCTGAGCCGCGGTTCGGCACTTACGCGAACGATCCCCACCGTAACCCTGGCTGCGTTTCTTGGGCTGCTGGCAGGACGAATTCTGCTGGTAGAAGGAACGATGATCTTGGGAAGCATTCCGGAGCTCGGCGCAGAGATACTCCTGCGCCTGCGGGGGTTCGTGGTATATCCGTTAGTGGCACTGTACCTTCGATTTCTCAGCGCTCTGTTTCCCGGCGAGTCCCCGCGAAGCGTATCGCGCTGGCTGCAGCGCGCGTCCTGGGGATGGTTAGGGCTGTCCCTCATCGTCCCCGGACGATGGTGGATGGACGCCCTTTTCGCCTGGCTCCCGATAATGGTGGTGGCGCTGGCAGTGAGCGTGATCACACTGCTGCGAGCGTGCCGGGCGGGACGAAACTCCGCGCACCTGTTGAGTACGGCGCTGCTGGTTCTGGTGGTGGGGGCACTGGTGGAGGCCGCCGGCTGCGCCGGCTGGATCGCCTTCGGTGGTACTCCGATCCCGTTGACGGCGGTCGTGTTCGGCGGACTCAGTTCGCTTGCTCTCTCCCGGCGGGTGTTTGAAATGCGCATATCACTGGCTCATTTGCGAGAGCAGGCGAACCATGACGGGCTTACCAATCTGTACAATCGCCGCACGTTGGATAGCAAACTGGAAGAGGAATGGGCGCGACACATTCGCTCCGGTGAGTCCCTGGCCGCAATTATGATAGATATCGACTTTTTCAAACCGTACAACGATACGTGGGGCCATCCGGCCGGTGACCGGGTACTTAAGGAAGTGGCGCGGACATTGACCGAACACGCGCAGCGGTCGGCGGACGTGACTGCGCGATATGGCGGTGAGGAGTTCTTTCTCCTGCTACCCAGCACCACCGCACGTGCCGCGTATCGTATCGCGGATCGGATTCGCGATGCCATGCACCGAAACGCACTACCACATCCCACCACCGAGCGCGGTATCGTCACCGTAAGCGCGGGGGTGACCGCGGTTATTCCGGAACATGATGAACACGGACCACGGGGCTACCCATCGTTGGTAGCGGCGGCGGACCGAGCGCTGTACGACGCGAAGCGCGGTGGCCGAGATACGGTGCGGACCGCCAGCGTGGAAGGTGCTACCTGAGCCCAAAATCCTGAACGGTGTAGTTGAGGTAGGTAGAGCGAGGACTGGCGGCGTATCCAATACCCACGACCCGATACACCGGGGAGAGCATATTGCGACGATGGCCAACCCCGGGAACACCCTCATTGACCGTAAGACGAAGTACGAACAAACGGGCCGCCCGGGCGGGATCGACCGTTGCCTCCAAATTTACCGAGCGACCGGCGGCGACGTTCTCGCCGCCGTAGGCGTGATATCCCACCGCCCGCGTGCGCTCCCGTGGCGTGCGATCAGCGCAATGGCCCCAGCGGTCATGGGTTGCGAGATGGATAGCATACTCCTGCGCTGCCCGGCAGAGTGGGCGGTTGAGCTTGAGGGGAGGTACCGGCGGATGCGCCAGCAGATCGTCATAGGCACCATTGTCGGTGCCGGCACGGTAGTCTGCGCGCAGTCGAGTCTCCGCGTACTCTCGTGGGGATGTTCGCAGGATGTTGAGTTCCGCCACCGAGACGCGCTGGAACAACGTATACCCGTTTGCTGTTACACTACTGCCTTCCATTATGATCGTCCAATAATGCCACGAATCGCCGATCTTTTCGAATGATCGTTGACAGCGCCGCGAGAGTACGGTAGAGTTAAGTAAGCCTAACAAAGGCAATCACCACTAACTCATACGCGGAGGTCTCTCATGCCCGCATTAAGCGACTTACGTCGCGGCGCCCGAGGTGTCATCTCGGGATACGCCGATAGTTCCACCGAATATCGTGCCAAGCTTCTTTCAATGGGGCTCACGCCCGGCACCGAATTCTCAATTGTGCGCTACGCACCCATGGGAGATCCCATCGAAATCGAGGTGCGTGGCTACCGCCTCTCCCTCCGCCGCGCGGAAGCTTCAGTGGTAGAGGTGAACGAATGAGTAGCACAATCGGCATCGTTGGTAATCCCAATTGTGGTAAGACAACACTGTTTAACGCCCTCACCGGCGGCAACCATCGGGTAGGCAATTGGCCCGGGGTAACGGTGGAAAAAAAAGTGGGAGAGATCCCGCTCTACGCCCCCTCTCTCGAGATGGCCACCGGCCGTCAAAGTACGGCCCCCGACGGCACATCGACTGCAGGCACCGCCACCGCCGAAGCGCCCGCTACGATCGCTGGTCGGCCCAAACTGGTAGACCTTCCCGGCATCTACTCGCTCAATGCGGTGAGCCAGGATGAGGTGGTGGCGCGCAACTTCTTGCTCTCCGGTGATTATGACCTCATCATTAACATCGTTGATGCTTCCAATTTAGAGCGCAACCTCTTCCTTACCCTACAGCTCATTGAGATGCGCATTCCGGTCTTGGTGGTCCTTAATATGGTGGATCTGGCGGAGAGCAACGGCCTCACCGTTGATGCAAACCACCTTGCAAAACACCTGGACTGCCCGGTGGTGGCGCTGCAGGCCAACCAGCGGCGCACGGTGGAAGCGCTCAAGCCGGTGCTCCGGGACTCCCTGGATACGCCGCACCCCTCCCACGCGCAGGTAACCTATCCACAACCGGTAGCGGAGCAAATCGCTCGCTGGCGGGAGCGGTTGGAACCGGCGGCGGGTCGCCTCGGATTCCACCCGGAGTACGCCGCGGTGCGGCTGATCGAAGGAGACGGTTGGATCGGCGGCATGGTGGAGCGCCTGGGCCTCATCGATCATGAGGAAGTGGCGGACGTTCGTAGTGAACTGCGAGAACACGTTGGTGAGGATCTGGACATCGTCATTGCCGACGGGCGCTACGGCTTTATCCACGGCGTCTCTCGTGATGTTATTACCAAGCGGGTAACGCGGGAATCGATAACCGACCGCATCGACCGAGTGGTGATGAGCCGAGTCCTGGGCATTCCGGTATTCCTGGGAGCGATGTACCTGGTGTTCTGGGCTACGATCGCCGTGGGGGGCGCCTTTATTGACTTCTTCGATATCGCCGTGGGCACGATCTTTGTGGATGGCTTTGGAGCGCTTTTGGAGGCGATGTCGGCACCGCCGTGGTTGGTGGGTATCCTCGCCGGCGGCGTGGGCGCCGGAATCCAGACGGTAGCCACCTTCATTCCCATCATCTTTATGATGTTCTTCATGCTCAGTCTGCTGGAGGACTCCGGCTATATGGCGCGGGCGGCGTTTGTCATGGACCGCCTCATGCGCTGGGTAGGACTTCCAGGAAAATCATTCGTGCCGCTGCTGGTAGGATTTGGCTGCACAGTACCGGCGATTTCCGCTACCCGCACATTGGACAGCCGCAAGGATCGGTTTATGACGATCTTTATGGCGCCGTTTATGAGCTGCGGCGCGCGGCTTCCGGTGTATGCGCTCTTTGCCGCCGCCCTCTTTCCCAGCCGAGCCGGGTCGGTGGTGTTCGGATTGTACCTGCTGGGGATGGTCCTGGCGATCGTCACCGGTCTTGTCCTGAAGCGCACGCTCTTTCAGGGGGAGTACTCCCATTTTGTGATGGAACTGCCTCCATATCACGCACCGCGCATCGGATCGATACTGCATCTCTCCTGGACGCGGTTGCGCGTGTTTGTAAAGCGCGCGGGAATCACGATTACCATGGTGGTAACGATTCTGGCGGTGCTCAACTCCCTCGGTACCGACGGTACCTTCGGCAACGAGGATAGCGACCGTTCCGTCCTGGCGGGAATCGGGCGCGCGGTAACGCCCGCCTTCGAACCGATGGGAATCGAATCCGACAACTGGCCCGCCACCGTGGGACTTTTCACCGGACTATTTGCCAAGGAAGCGATCGTAGGGACGCTGAGCGCCCTCTACTCCCAGAACGATACCGCCGAGGAAGAACCATTCGACCTGTGGGGAGGATTGGGAGCCGCCTTTGCCTCTATCCCGGAATCCTTTGCCGGTCTCGGGGGAGCGCTACGAGATCCGCTGGGCGCGGGGATCGTACAGGAATCTCCGGAGGGAGTCTCCCAAGAGCTGGAGGTAGACAACACCCTCTTTTCCCGAATGCGGGACATGTTTACTCCGGGCGCAGCACTGGCGTATCTCGTCTTCGTGCTCGTCTACTTTCCGTGCATCGCCGCTTTGGGCGCCGCGATCCAGGAAATGGGGGTGGGCTACGGCTCACTGCTGGCAGGCTATCTCACCGTCTTGGCCTACATCTTGGGGGTGCTGGTGTACCAGTTTACCTCCGGCCCGGAACTGGTACCGGTAGTGGGGGCGCTGGCAGGGCTGGGAGCGATCTGGCTGCTGTTTGTCGCTATCGGAAAGCGGACGCGGACGCGTGCCGCGCAGGTGGGGTAAAGCTCCAGGAAGGCGCTCCCGGCAGGCTGCGGCGTAGTTCAGCGCGCCACGATAACATCTCGGTCCAATTCTGAGAGGAGGTCGTCGTTGATAGCGGTGTCACGCTCCGTTGGACCGATGACACACTCTACCCGGCTGTCTCGACGGTGGGACGCGGCGCGGAGCGACTGCTCTTGAGGCGTGGCGTTGTAGGCGATCCACCCGCCGGTGGTGTGAAACACGCCCTTCAGCCGCAACAGATGGGGCACGTGCCGGGCCCGGGTCACCCACTCCGCCAGGCGGAGTTCGTCAAAGATCGTCTCCGGCGGAAACGTCCGACCTATGGTCTGGTACGCCGTCCGGCCCAGGTGACCGAAGGATCGCCGCGAACCGATTGCAACGGCGTCTACGGCGGAGCCTGCATTCGAAGGTACGATCGGCTCGACGCGAGAGATGACCGGCGCGCGGTCCGCGGCCCGGTCATCGCGGTCACTTCCCACCAGATCGAGCACCTCCGAATTCATCTCCCCGTGGGCAATGACAGCTACCCGCCGCTTGGGTGGAAAGAGTTCTTCTCCCTCGCGGAGAAAGTGATCGGTCAGATTTCGTTCACTCAAGTCCGTCCGATTTGCCAGGAGAACATCCGCCGCCTCAATCTGGTCACGGTAGGTCTCGTTGGTACGGTGGCGGGTGCTCGCCCAATGAGCCGGATCCACCACCGTGATCACGGTGCGCAACTCCACCGCCTCCGCCAGACCGGGCTGCCGGAGCGTATCAATAACACTGCGAAGCGTGGCGATACCGGTGGGTTCGATCAGCAGTCGATCCGGCCGACTCCGCCGCAGAAGCCTCACCACGGCGTCCTGAAAGGCGAATCCAGCAGTACAGCAAATGCACCCACCGGGAATTTCGTGTATGGCCACCCCCGGGGGTATGGTGGAATCTGCGTCACGATGGGCGCCATCCTGCGGGCTCCTCTGAGAGCCGATCAGCGCGCCGTCCAGACCGATATCACCAAACTCATTGACCACCACCGCCCACGTTTCATGAGCCGGTCGCTGCGCCAGTAGCTGGTTAATGGCGGTGGTCTTTCCGACGCCGAGAAAGCCTCCGATGATATTAACGAGGGTCCGCTCAGCCATGGGAGCCGCGCTCCCGGGGCACGCCCCGATTGCGCCGCGCGGAGAGCATCAGCACGCTCATCGTGACGGCGGTGAGAGCCGGGACCACCGCCACTAACCCCATCCACGGCACCGGCATGCCCACCGCCAGCAGGATACCCACCACCGGTGGTACAACCGTTCCCCCGGAGGCGCCGGTCCATCCCATAGCGGCCACTGTGGTGGGCGCGTCACGCTTCAGGGCGTGAGAAACCGCCCCAATGAGAGCGGGAAAGAGATTAGCGGTGGCCAACCCAAATCCCAGAACAGCGATAGCGATGGCGGGCGCCGGAAACAGCGTCCAAACTGCTCCAGCACCACCCATCGCGGCCATGGACACGATCATCACCACCCGCGGCGCAACGCGCTTAAGGAGGTATGACCCCGCCACCCGACCCACGAGCACACCTACCATGACGGTGAGCGCGTATTGCTCGGTGGTCCATACCCATCCGGCCGCTGATACTGTTCCGGAGGAGCCGGACCGACTGGAGGCGAGAATTGCTGAGAGCCGCGGTACCAGGCCGAAAAATATCGATTCGGTGCCGACGATAAAGAACGAGGCCGCTGCAAACGGCCAGGTTGTTCCGGCAAACAGATTGCGAACCTGTTGTCCTACCGGCACTACCGGGTTCGCCGACTGAACAGGAGTAGGTGCGATTTCAGCACCACCCAATCGACCGATCAGCAGAGTGGGCACGGCCAGCACCGGTCCCACTACCCAGTAGTACTCCCATCGCGCCCACTCAGTGGTGGAGATACCCAGCGCCACCGCCGAGACCAGCACCAACCCTCCGCTCAGCGCGGCGTTGGCAACGCCCGCGATCATTCCCGCGTTCCACCTCGTCTGGGAGGCGGCGTATACCCCGGCGGCGGGTATCACGAAGCCTGCGGTGAAACCGCGCACCAGCGCTCCGGTGTAGGCCGCCAGGTAGGAGTTAATCAGGAGGAGCGGCGCTGTGGCCAGCGTGAGAACCAGCGTGGCTTGCATCCAGCGGCCCAGAGGAATGGTAGTAGCCCGAATCCAGAGAATCAGTCCGCACACCACCCCTCCAAAGAAGCGGGCGGAGACGAGGTTACCTTGCTGCGCCTCCGACAGCGATAGACTGCGGACCATAAGATCAAGACTGGCGCCGGTTTCCGCCAGGAGGGTGCCAACGGTGACCATTGCAAATGAGACGTAGATAAGCGAGAGCTGGTCGTTGTGTATGCGCATGATGGTTAGGGCGAGTATAGTCATGAACGGGACCCACTGAAAACGCCGAGCGTGATACGATTACCCCACGAGGAATACATCCATGAGCGTTCACGAACATATTGAAGCGATAAACCGTTTCTCTGAAACCGAAGCCAATACGGGATACAGCCGCCCCACCTTCTCTGAGTCGTGGCGCGGCGCGCGGGATTATGTCATCGACGAGGCGGCGCGCGCCGGGGCTGAACACATGATCGATGCTGCGGGAAACGTACACATCCGTAGCAGTGAAATCGGCTGGGAGGCGCCGGTGTGGTTGTCCGGTTCTCACGTGGACTCGGTACCCTCCGGGGGTAAATACGACGGAGTGATGGGAGTAGCCGTTCCGTTGGAGATACTGCGGCGACGACCGGAACTCCCGCTTGAGGTGGTGATCTTCGCCGAGGAAGAGGGCACCACGTTTGGACTCGGCCTATTGGGAAGCCGCCTGTGGACGGGTGCGCTCCCGGCGGATCGGGTGTTCGATCTGCGGAACGCTCACGGCGAAACCTACGCCGCCGCCGGAGCCTCGCTGGGCGTTGATCCTGATCGTCTGTCCCACCCCACCAACTGGACCGATCGCCTCGATCCCGCCCGCTATCTGGGCATGGTTGAGGTGCACCCGGAACAGGGCCTGAGTCTCTGGCGCGCCGGGAGAGCGATCTCAGCAGTGGAGCGGATCAATGGGCGGCGGCAGTTTGAACTGGCGATTCGCGGACAGGCCAATCACGCCGGCTCCACCGGAATGAACGACCGTCGAGACGCTCTCACCGGCGCCGCGGAGCTCGTGCTCGAGATTGAAGCGCTTGGGCGCCGATTGAACGAAGAACTACCGTACAGCGTACTCACTACCGGAATCATCAATGCTCGTCCCAACGCTGCCAATGTAATTCCCGGAGCAGTTGATCTTTCGGTTGAGATTCGCTCACAAGACTCGGCACTGCTTGATCGTGGTGAACAGGATATCTGCACGATTGCCACCGAACGATGTGCCGCCCGCAGCCTCGAAATCACCGTGACCCGCAGCGAGACGGTAACTCCATCTCCGCTGGATGCGGGGATCGCCCGGGCGCTCCAGCATGCGGCGACGGACGGGGGCCACGATATTGAGATTGTCCCCAGTGGCGCACTGCACGATGCGGCAATCGTGGCGCCGCACCTACCCACAGCGATGATCTTCGTGGCGAGTCGAGACGGGATCAGTCACAACCCGGAGGAGTACAGTCGCCCGGAGGATATTGATACCGCTCGGGAGGTACTGGAACGCATGATTGCAACCAACCCCGCGGGAGTTGTAGCGGCCCGATAGGTGGTGCCGCGGCGCATACATCGTCCGCCCCACCATTGCCCCCGCAGCGGCGCTACGGTGAGGTTGAGGAGAGCTCGGCCACCACCACCTTGTTGCGTCCCTGCTCCTTGGCGGCGTAGAGACAGCGGTCCGCGCGTCGGTTCCACGACTCCTCGGTATCGTCTGGAAGCAGCAGGGCAGCGCCGAGGGATGCGGTGGTGATGACCGCGGGGATATCCATATCGCGGGAAATGCTGTTCACCAGCTTTTCACCAAACTGCATCATACCGCTCTGGTCCGTATCGGTAAGCAGAATCACGAATTCATCGCCGCCGTACCGGAACGCGCGATCCTCCCTGCGGGTGGAGCGCTCAATCAGTTCTGCCAGCTTAATGAGCACTTGGTCACCCACCGCGTGACCAAATTCATCGTTGATTTGCTTAAAATGATCCAAATCGAGAATGATAAGGCCGTGGCGAATCGCACTCTTGCTTCGGTCTCGCGTGGCCAGAGCGATTTTGAGCTCATCCTCCAGGGTACGACGATTGTACAGGCCGGTAAGCGGGTCTTTGGTGGCCCAGCGAATCAGTTGGTCTCTCTGGCGATTGGCCTGGAGAGCAAAGAAAAAACTGAAAATGATCGTACTGGTGGCCGCCGCAAAAAACGACACCGACTCCGCCGAACCGGCGAAGAGCATAGTAGACGCAAAGACCAGCTGCCACACGAGAGATAGCAGCACCAACGCCATCAGCAACAGTGCAACCCACGGTTTCACCATATAAAAGACAAAGAGGCTCACCGGAAACAGCCACAACGCCCCGGACAGTCCCACAGCAAACGGAACAATGATCGCCGCCGCGGTGATGATCATCGCAATGACGATTGAAGGCCCTTTCGTGTGTCCGGTACGCCACGCCCGCACCGCGGACCCCACTGCCACCACCACCAGCACGCCATCCACGAATGCTACAAGGTAGAATCCCTCCAGTAACCGAAAGATCGCGAAGGGGAGAATGAACACCACAGTTATCGCGGAGACCAGTGTTATGAGCGATAGCTGTCTGTCAGCCGTTAAGCGGCGCACCCCGGGACCAGTCGGTTCCATCCCACCTCCCCGGGTATAGTAAACGTTTTCATAGGCGACAGCCAAGAAAAAACCAGTAGTGCCAGCGCATTTTTTTGCACCATGACACTCAGGTAACCGATCTGCTATCGTACCAGCTATTGTGAAGATCTCATCCCGTTGGGTTTCAACTATCGCGATCGCCGCCGCGGCGGTGCTGCTTGTTATTGTCCTCGGCAGCATTGCACTGCGGATGGGCCGACTCACCGCTCGTATCGAGCGGCTTCAAGACGGCATCGGAACGGAAGTTGAAGGTCAAAACCGACTAACGCAGCAGCTGGAAGCGAACCAGCGGCAATCAACCCGCCATCTCCAGCAAGTTCGTGAGCTGCTCAATCTGAGTCCGGGAAGCTACCGATTTCCGGATGACGACGCGTCGTCCACCGGCGAAGGCGCTACGGAAGCCGGCGGCCAAACCGGCGAGGGAGCGCGTCCTGGTCTGTCGCCGGAGCTCTTTTTTAGCGCGGTCGACCGAATTCAGGAGGAGCGGGAATACGAACAGCTGGAAGCGGCGCTGGCTACCGCGCTTCCCCAGACGATCGGCTCCGCGCTGCCGGGTCGTCTCACGGTGCGATCTGCAGGCCGACTCCGGTGGAACATTGAGGAGCGCGGCGAATCGGTGGTTACTGTGGCCACCGATGGAGAGGAATGGGTAATCTCCTCGTTGAACGGAACCGAGTCGCGCATCGACACGAACGGGAACGCCTCCGACGAGAGTACGCTGGCCGCGGTTGCGGATGAGGCTCGGGAGCGTTATGCGACGGTAGAGGAAGAACGCGCCTCGTACCGCACCGCAGTGGCGGAACTCCGAGGCCTGGTGGGATCCGAGGATTTCCGCGCCCTCTTAGATGAGGCCCAACTGGTGGCGGCTACCCCGCGTGAAACGGACGGCGCCACGGTGTTTTCCTTCCGCACCTCCCAGACGCGCCACGAGGCGTTTACGATGACCGTCCGGCGCCACCCCTCAGAGATCACCGTGGATGAGACCCCCGCCGATGACGTGGCGCACTCCCAGAACCTGCTCCGCGAGAGAGTTCGCGAGTCGGATCCCCGCACTGCCGCGCAGCGCGCCACGGAAGCTTCTATTCGCCGCGTGCGGGAGATGGCCGAGAATGAGTCGTTTCAAGATTACCTGGCCACTCGCAACCTGCGCCTGAGCACGGAGCTCCGGGAAAGCATCGATTTCTTTTACTTTGACTTGGAATCAACCGCGTCAGAATCGGGGAGCGGACCGCGCTATGGGGCGTTTGCCATACAGAAAAATCTCGGCACGGTGTATATCACCAATGCCCAGGACGTGGTGATTACCCGGCTCACGCGGGTGCAGGAGGAAGCATTTTCCGAACTGGCCGCCGAGACTTTGAGTGCCCGCTCCCGAGAGCTCCCCTCTGATTTTCCGCCGGGATTTCGCGCGGGGGGAGGCGATTCCCAGGGAACATCGATCGTGCTGGTGGGAACCCACGAGCAACAGGCCGACGCAATCATTCTGGTTCACTTGCGTCCGGACCGAACGATTTCCATGATTAATATCCCTCGCGACATCTGGTGGAAAAGCAGGAAACTGGGCCATCACGCCGAGGTCTACGGCGTGGCACACATGGTGGACGAGATCGCGGAGATGACTTCAGTGGATGTTGACGGATGGGTTTCAGTGGATATGTACGCCTTTATCGAGGTGGTGGATATCCTCGGGGGCATTGAAGTGACACTGGACGAGCCGCTTATTGATCCCACCTACCGCGTGCGGGAGGCGGGAGAATGGCAGACCCTCAACTACGAGGCGGGTACCCACCAGCTGGGTGGGGTGGAAGCGTTGCGTATTGCCCGGTCGCGCCACACCTCCAACGACTTTGAACGGGCCCTGCGCCAGCAACGTATCCTCGCCGCGCTCCGGGATCGCGTCAACGATCTTCACGCCGGCAACCTGGACCGCGTGTACGAGATCATTGAGACGATGTATCGGCACGTAGATACCAGTTACACCATGTGGGAACTGGCGCAGTTCTTTCTCGGATACCGCAGTGCGGAGATCGCCAATCGCGCGGGCCTGACCTTTGATAATGTGCTGTACAACACGTGGAGCAATCTCCATCTCCAGGGAATCGCGCCGGAGGATGCCGCCGAGCTCTGGGATGAAGATGCCAATCCGGGACAGTGGATTCTGCTGCCCCGGGAAGACGACTGGAACGCGATCGCCTGGTTTGTGGAGCAGAATCTGTAAGCGTACCCGGGAGGAGGCCTTCCAATGGCATCACCAATCTTGATCGGCACCGCCAGCTGGACGGATAAATCCCTGATCGCGGCGGGGTGGTACCCGTCGGATTGTACCAGCGCCGAATGCCGCCTGCGCTATTACGCGGCGCAGTTTCCGATGGTGGAGGTGGATTCCTCCTACTACGCCATGCCGTCCCAGCGTAACGCAGAGCTGTGGGTCCAGCGCACCCCAGAACACTTCGTGTTCGACATTAAGTCGTTCCGGCTGTTCACCGGCCACCAGACGCCCCCCAAAGCGCTTCCCAAGGATATCCGTGCCGGGCTGCCGGAGGGCCTGGCGGGCAAGAAGAACGTCTACTACAAGGATTTCCCCGAGGAACTGCGGGATGAGATGTGGGGTCGGTATGCTGCGGCGATCGGGCCGCTACAGGAGGCGGGCAAACTGGGTGTGGTGTTGTTTCAGTATCCCCCGTGGGTGCGCCCGGACCCGCGCGTGTTTGAGCACATCGAGGAGTGCCGCGATCGGCTGGCGGGGTTCGACGTGGCGGTGGAGTTTCGCCATCGCGCGTGGTTCTCCGCGGAACATCGACAGGAGACGCTTGAGTTTCTCCGCCGCCTCAACCTCTCACTGGTGGTGGTGGACGAGCCGCAAGGGTTCGCCTCATCGGTCCCCACCGTGAGCGAGGTAACCGGCCCCTACGCCATCGTCCGGTTCCACGGCCGCAACACTGCCACCTGGGAGGCAAAGGGACTGTCGGCGGCGTCGGACCGCTTCAATTACGAGTACTCCCGGCGCGAACTGGAACCGTGGGCTGAGACCGTCCACTCACTGGCGGAGCGGGCGGTTATCGGCACGCACGTGGTGTTCAACACCAACTACGGGCGGCAGGGCCCGGACAATGCGATGGTGCTGGGGGAGTTGTTGGGGTCGGGGCTGGGGTGAGCATATGGGCTGTATCGAGAATCGTGTTGCAGATTTTGAGTTAAGCCCAGCCGTCGCGAGGAATTAGCCTGGCGCACCGCCGCGGAGAGACCTAACTCATGGGGGAGCAGGGAAATAGTCACCAATCTGCAACACGATTGTGTATACAGCCCCCTATACCACCCCGTTCTCGTGGAGCGCGGCAATCTCCTCCTCGCTATACCCCGCCTCCCGCAGCAGCGCATCCGTATCCTCACCCAAGGTGGGCGCCGCCTTGCGGTAGCTCGCCGGCGAGCGGCTCAGCTTGATCGGATTGCCCAGGGAGCGCACCTGCCCCGCCGTAGGATGCTCCAGCCCCACAATCATTTCCCGCGCTTTCAGGTGCGGATGCTCCAAGGTCTGCTCCGGCGGAAGAATCGGCCCACACGGCACCCCGACACCCTCAAACGCTTCGATCCAGTCGGCCACATTCTTAGCGGCAAAGTGGTCTTCCAACGCAGCCTCCATCGCCTCCCGGTTCGCCACGCGGTCGCGGTTCGTGGCAAAGCGCGCATCAGCGCCGAGCGACTCCTCAGCTCCCAGGAGCTCCACCACCCGCTTCCAGTGGGGCTCCGTACCCGCGGCAAGAATGAACCATCCATCGGCGGCGCGAAACGGCTGGTATGGCGCGATGTTCGGGTGGACGTTGCCGCGCTTGGTGGGGGCGGTACCGGTGGCCAGGTAGGCACTGGCCACGTTGCTCAACCAGGTAGTCTGCGAATCTAACAGCGCCACGTCCACCTCTTGCCCCTCACCGGTGCGTTCGCGGTCAAAGAGCGCCGTGAGAATCCCCATCGCCGTGTACATACCGGTGGTAATATCTGCCATGGGAGAGGGAAATCGAGTGGGTCCGCTCTCCGGCTCACCGGTAAGCGCCATCGTCCCGGACATCGCCTGGGCGATCACATCGTAGCCCGGCTTCTCCGCCTCGGGACCGGTGAGTCCGAAGCCACTAATCGCCGCCCAGATAAGCCGCGGGTTTCGGGAGCGAATCGTCTCCCCATCGATACCCAGCTTCTTGCGAGTCGCCTCCCGGGGCACGTTGTGCACCAGCACATCGGCGCGGTCCACCAGCCGGTAGAGAATCTGCCGCGCCTGCTCATCCTGCAAGTTCAACGTGAGACTCCGCTTGTTGCGGTTGGTCCCCATGAAGTAGCTGCTCTCGCCCTCCACAAACGGAGGACCCCACCCACGGGATTGGTCCCCGCTACCGGGCCGTTCAATCTTAATCACCTCGGCTCCCATATCTGCCAGCAACTGCGTGCAGTACGGGCCGGCCAACGCCTGCGTCAAATCGAGAATCGTAATGCCATCTAACGGTGTTGCACTCATAGTCCCTGTAGCATAGCAAGAATTCGCCGCGCCGTGGGCTCAATTTGCGTCGGCTGGGAGATACTCACCGTGTGAATGTGTTTCAGAGATCGGAGTTCTGAGAACGAACCGATGGTTCTGCGAAGCTCCCCCACCAAAGCGGGCCGCACCACCACAATCGCCGGGAGCGCCGAGCGCATCACCACCTCCAGCCCGGGCAGAAACCCACCGTGACGCAATAACTCGAGGGGGCCGATTTCGTCGATTAGGACCACCGGGGCCGCTGTGGGCGAATCATCCGAAGGCAGATCCGGCGGGCTCGCCCCCTGCGCGATGCGAAATAAATGGGCGTTCACCATGGCGATCGCCGCCGGCGAAAAGCGCCACGGCCCCACCATCACCCCCACTTCGGTATCAGGGTGGTCGGGCGCCGCCACCAGGCGTGCCACCCGCGGATCTCCAGGAATACGGGCCACCGTAGCCAAGTCTATTCGCACCCCGGTGTCCGGAAGCGTTGCGATAATGCCGGTGCGCTTGCCCCCCTCGTTAACTCGGGGGCGGGAGATCACACCCGCCGCGGAGACTCGCTCGGAGAGATTCGCCAGGAGCGACGTCTTTCCCGTGCCGGGCTCCCCCGTCACGAGAACGGTAATCATGATCCGGAGAGGCGGCGGCGCACAGTAAGCAGCCCATTATAGACGATACATCCCATGCAGATATTCATGAAACACTCTAGGGAGGCAAACACGATAAGGGTACCCATCACCACAGCCGCCGCCGTGGGCGCTCCGCCGTAGAGCAGAACTGCCGCCGCAGTGGAGAACATGAGCCCCACCCGGGCGGCAAATTGCTTCGGCGGAAAATAGATCGACTTGTGGGTAAACGGCAGCACCGACACCAACATAGAAGACAGCATCGATAGCGGACTGAACCGGGGGTTGAAGAAGCCCCGCACCACGAAATCCGCCGCCAGAAGCGCCATGAGCGACCATAACCCCGTGGCCAGCGCCGATCCGGTGATAATCACCGTTAACAACGCGTTTGACCGAACCATTGCTTGATTAACTTGAGTGGGATACTTGGAATTAACCATACGGAAAAGATACTTCTGCCGGCACGTGAGTGTCTACCATCGTGGTACAACCGATTTGACGATGCAAATGTCGGTTGATTAACCTAGTAATCAGGAGGTACACCGATGAAACAGCAGAAAATAGTTCGCGCCTTCATCGACCTCGACAACACTGAGCAGGCTCAGGGAACGATCATGGAAGCCGCCGGTCCAGGAACCTGGCGCGTGGTCTCCATCGCTCCCCTCGAGAACCTGACTCGCTCCATGCAGGAAAGCCTTGGTGGCGGTGAACTGGAATCCGCCGGCAAGAACCCTGTGGTAGTGCTTGCCGTTGTGGAAGAAGTTTAAGCAACAGGAGCAGAAACCTTCGGGACATCCGCCGCAATCAGCGCCGAGTGCCCCGATCTTCCCCCTCGGAGGATCGTCAGCCTTATCCATACACGCTCAAAGCAGGGAAGCCGAGCTCCGGGGCTCGGCTTTCAT
>Ga0102940_1001265_pt1 | contig 16342 bp, 10 predicted proteins | sample SalPonR2_C_D1_MG_FD_78215 | JGI IMG/M metagenome (GOLD analysis project Ga0102940, IMG submission 78215) | Salt pond soil microbial communities from South San Francisco under conditions of wetland restoration - Salt Pond MetaG R2_C_D1_MG | ecosystem: Environmental > Aquatic > Marine > Intertidal...
CGTACCCGGGAGCCCTCGGCTTCACCAAACGAGATCGACTTCTCGGCGCGGGGGTAGTCGCTACGTACCGGCGCTGCTACCGGCGCACTCGCGGCCCACTCCGCCGGCGTTGCCACTGCCCACGCCCGGAGTTCGGTACCAAAAGACGAGAGAAATCGCTCTGTTGTCCGGTCAATACTCTGGGTACGAAGCTCTTCGATAGAAAGCGCGGTCACCGTGATGCGGTCGAGAAACATCTGAACGGTCTCTGGTCCCAACACGGACAGGGAAATCTCCTGTGAGTCACGCCCCAGCGGTATCGCCACCTGCGATCCCATCGTCGTCTCAGAGGTCAGAAAGAGGTCGCCATCTTGGTTCTGAATGCCAAACTGGAGCGTAGACAGTTCGCCCTCGTCAGGCGCGGAACCCAATGGCATCGGCGACGCCCCCGGGGGATAGGCGATCAGCATCCCGTTCTCAATCACGATCGGCACCGACTCATCGGCATCAAGTGAGATCACCGGCGCCCGGGAGTACACGCCCTCTCCGTGCGACGTAGTCATTCGTACCGCTACACTATAGACGGTGCCGCCGCGCTCCGGTACCGGAATCGGCGCTGAGACCACAGACTCAGCCGGAATCCGAACACCCAGCGCTCCAGACACGATATCCAAGAACGGGTCTCCCTCCACCGTGGCCTGCACCACTTCGTCCATGGGGGTGTCCGTCCACGCCCGGCGAGTGCCGTCGAATGAGAAATACCGGACTACCGTCCCGAGGGTGAGCGGTGCAAAATCAGGGGGAGTAGGCTCTCGTTCTTCTCGTATCACTACATCACTGTTCGCCGTGATCGTCGTGGATCCATCGATCACGGTTCCCTCATCGACGCCCCAGGGATACACCTCCAGCGATACCGGATACGCTCCGGCATTCCGCTCGGCGCCATCGATGATAGCCCGATCCAAGCCGTCCTCCAGGTACCCCTCGGCAAGGACTCCCCCGTCGAAGATCCAGCGCACATAGGGCCGGGTGCTCAGGGCAAAATCGATATCCGCCACGGCCAACGCCTGCATCTCCTGCCGGATGCTGGTGGGATGGATGGTGACGCTTTCGATACGCGGTGGCGCGGAGGTGACAAAGATCTGCCGCTGGTCGGAGAAGAGCGGCTGGTCATTAATCCACGCCTCGGTCACCAAACGGTAGACCCCTTCCGGTGGCTGCGAAAACTCCACCAGCGGCAACAAAGGCTCGGCAAGCTCGGCGGCAGTGAATTCTACCGTACCGTGTACTGCTCCTTCGGTGTCACGGAGCTCCACCCGCATGGAGGTTGCGCGAGAGGACTCGTCTGAGGGGTACTCGATCTGTAACTCGAGTGCGTCATCGGTGCCCATAACCGTCCCGGCTGATACGGTGGACAGTTGTGGCTCATCCTGCTCATCCAGGGACGAGAAGAGGTCGACATTTTCACTGCAGGCGGCGAGAAACAGGAGCCCCAGGGCGAGCACCCCTCCGCGCCGCCACCCCGACGTCGTCATACCGTATAATATACTACGGGATTGCGTTTACGCCCATGGTATTTTCCCGTGGCGCCGGAGCCGAATTTCGTCGGTAACGGCACTTCCCTCCGCATCCAGGAGAGATCCCACGGCACGAGCCACATCAACCGGCTGTATCAAGTCTGAGGAGTCAATGTCGGGACGCATGCGGCGGACCATGTCGGTGGCCACACCACCGGGGAGAATGGTTTGCACCAGGATGCCATCCTGGTGGAGCTCTTGCGCAAGTACCTTGGTAAAGCCGTAGAGCGCATGCTTGCTGGCGGTATAGGCGCCTTGGTTGGGATACGCGACGGTACTTACCACCGATCCGACAACGATGATGCGACCGTTCGCCACCCGGAGGCGCGGAATCAGTGCTTGCGTGAGAAGAAACGGTGAGCGCACGTTGAGGTTGAATATCCGGTCCCACTCATCCAGTGAAGTCTGTTCAATGGAGGCCGACACCGCGGTTCCGGCGTTTACCACGAGCAGATCGATTCCATCAGGTGAAAGCGCATCCACGAGCCCGGTGATTTGCTCCGGATCGCTCAAATCAGCAGGATAGATGACATGCGGTCCGGATGGTGCCTCTTCGGCGACCCGGCGTAGCTCATCCTCGGTGCGGCTGGTGAGGTGCAGACGATATCCGCGGCGCCCCAGTTCCCGCGCGATCTCCCGGCCGATCCCACGGCCGGCACCGGTAACAAGAGCGTGGCGCTGCATCGTTACTGGCGCTCCGGATGGAGCTGCGGCACGGGACTATCACCAGAGACCTCTCGGCTCCACAGCTGCACCAGATTGAGAATCGTTTCTGTGGCCCGCACCATCGCGCGCACGGGAATCCACTCATACGGGCCGTGAAAGTTCAGCCCACCGGCAAAGATGTTGGGAGTGGGCATACCGAGCTCTGTGAGACGCGCTCCATCGGTTCCACCCCGAATCGGCTCCAGCACCGGGGCGACGCCGGTAGCCTCCACCGCCCGCGTTACCAGATCTAGAACGAAGGGGTACTTATCGATCTCTTGGCGCATGTTGAGGTATTGCTTGCGCGAGCTCACGGTTACCGTGGAACGGGGATAGGCGTGCTGCAGCGCTGTCCCGAGCTGCTCCAGCATCGCAATCCGCCGTTTCACTTCATCATGTTCAAAATCCCGGATTATGAAATCGATCGTGGCTTTGCCATAGTCTCCCCGAATTTCCACCGGGCAGTAAAAGCCGTCGCGGCCGTCGGTGGTCTCGGGGCTCTCGGTCTGGGGAACCATACTCAGGTAGCGGCCCGCCAGAGCTACCGCGTTTACCATCTTACCCCGGGCGCTCCCCGGATGGATCACGTAGCCCGCGATCTCTACGGTCACGGCGTAGGCGCTAAAGCACTCCGCTTCGATGCTACCCTCCTTTCCGCCGTCCATGGTGTACCCGAAGCGGGAGCGCAGCTCCTGGAGCGGCAATTTATCCACGCCTCGTCCGATCTCCTCATCGGGAGTGAAGATGATTTCGATCTCGGGATGAGCAAGTTCGGGGGTGCTGTTCAAAATTCGGACCGCCGCCATAATCTCCGCCACCCCCGCTTTGTCATCCGCGCCCAGCAGGGTGGTCCCGTCGGTGGTGATGATCGTCTCTCCCACAAAATCCAACAAATCGGGGTATTCCGCGGGGTCCAGCTCGAGCCCGTTACCGATCCTCAGCACCGATCCATCGTATGACTCCCACACCTGTGGATTCACATTCTCACCACTGCTGTCGGGAGCGGTGTCCATATGAGCCAGTAACGCCAGGGCGGGGCTATCCACACCGGGAGATGCGGGAAGTCTGGCGATGACATAGCAGTACTCGGTGACGGTGACATCATCGATTCCCATGGACCGAATCTCTTCGGCCAGCATGTGCGCCAGACCAAACTGCCGGGATGAGGAGGGAGTCTCTGATCCATGCCGGTCACTGGTGGTGTGCACCCGAACATAACGTAAAAACCGGTCCTGAATATCGGTGGCGAGGGACTGACGATCATACTGGCTATTCATGCGCGCATGATAGACGGGTTTGCTTCCAGCTCGCAAGTTCACGTATATTAGGAGCATGGAAATTCCCCAATATCCTGATATGGCGCCGATCGATCTCTCCATGCGGAGTGATCTTCATCCGGGTCTTTCGATGCTTCCAGACGGTGTCTCCGAGTATACCTTCGCCGGACTGTACCTGTTCCGAAAAACCTATGATTACCACCTCTCCATTCTAGACGGTGAAACCTTGCTCATTCAGGGTACCAAGGACAACCGCGAGTTCTTTATGCTTCCCTGCGGCCTCCCGCCGGGAGACAAGACGGTGGAGGCGTTACTGGAGCGGTATGATTACCTCAAGGGCTTAAGCGAGAGCCACGCGGATGAGTCCCGGATTCGGCTGGAGCGGCTCGGGCATCGCATGGAGGAAGATCGCGACAATTTTGATTATCTGTATCGCCGCGAGGATCTGGCCCTCCTGCAAGGACGCAAGTTTCACAAGAAGCGCAACCATGTGAACGCCTTCATTAACAATTACGAGTACGATGAGCGGGCCCTCACGCCATCAAATGTGCAGGACGCGATAGGAATTCTGGACGCGTGGCAGGAGACGCAAAGTGATTGGGCGGACTACACCGCCGCCCGGGAGGCGCTGGAGCGCTACGCGGAACTGGAACTGAAAGGGTACCTGGTGTACGTGGATGATCAGCCCGCAGCCTACACGGTGGGCGAGCCTCTCATGAAGGGGAAGAGCTTCGTGGTCCACTTTGAAAAAGCGCTGGACGGCTACCGTGGCGTGTACCAGTTCATAAACAAAGCGTTCGCCACGATTCTGCCGCGCCACTACCAGTGGATCAATCGCGAGCAGGACCTCGGGGATGAGGGCCTGCGACAATCCAAGATGACCTATCGCCCGTCTGGATTCGTCAAGAAGTACCGGGTGGGACGCAACCTTCCAGCATCTTCGTCCTCCGACGACAGCACTTCCATTGAATCAGCGGATCAAGCAAGCGCTTGAGGCGCCGGAGTTCGCCAGGGCTCGCTCGTTGCTATCGGGCTTGCCGGAGCAATACGGTGAATTCTACTCCGACACGGAGATTCAGGATCACGCGCGAGCTGCACAACGGCTCTCGCGGGATGCCCCCGTGGCGATCTCCGATTTCGGCCACGATGCGGTGCTGCCCAGGCCGGATACGGCCGCCCCGGACATGGAGGCCACCGGCGATCATGACACGGTAGTGCACTTCACGATATGTACCTATGACGCCCCGGGGCTATTTAGCTACCTCACGGGAATCCTGGGGGCGTTTCGGTTCAACATCCAGAGCGGCCACGTCTTCACGTCCTCCCGGGGTATCGCGATTGATACCTTTCGCGGGTTTTTGCCGTCGGAAGCGGTCCGCGACTCCTGGGCCGAATCGCTGCAGCGCACCCTCACCGAGGTATTGACCCCACTCCAATCCAGTCCACCCGATTCCGCAACCGTTCGCGACGCGGTGATGGGGCGCGTCGCTCGCACGATCACCGTCACCGCCCCGAGTTCACCTCCTGAATCGGGGGCGGATCCCTTATTGCCGGTGACGATCGAGATTGAGCAGGACCCTCCCCTCACCCGCGTAACGGTGACCTCTCAGGACACACCGTTCTTTCTGTACTCGCTGTCCAGCGCGTGTATGCTGCAGGACGTGTCGATTCTTTCGGTTGAGATCGCCACCTCCGGGGACGACGTCAGGGATCGGTTTTGGATACAGAAGATCGGAGGGGGAGCCGTTACCCGGCAGGCGGATATTGAGCGCCTCCGACTGTCTATTCTTGTCACCAAACAGTTCTCGCACGCATTAGATCAGGCTGCCGATCCCCTGGGAGCGTTCACCCGATTCGAGGAGCTCGTCCGCCGGGTGGCATTAGAGGGTGGTGGCGAACAGCTGCGTGCTCTGTTGGCGGACCCCGATGGACAACGCGAATTGGCGCGGCTCTTGGGGGCCAGCGACTTCCTGTGGGAAGACTTCATTCGCTTACAGTACGAAAACCTGTTGCCCCTACTGGGGGAACGTCACACTCGCGCGCCCATGAGCACTCCCAGTGATGAGTTGGGCCGGCAGCTGGATAGCCAGCTATCTCAGGCGGACACGTGGGAAGACAAGGTGCAGATCCTGAACCAGTTTAAGGATCACGAGTCGTACCTCATCGATGCAGACCATATTCTGCAACGGGATACGGACTTCTTCTTTCTCAGCCATCGGCTCACTCGTCTCGCGGACGTGGTGGTAGATCGCGCATTTCGTCTGGCGTGGAGTGAATTGGTGGAGGAATACGGCACCCCCGAAAGCGCCGGTGGACTTCCCGCCAACTACGCGGTATTTGGGTTGGGCAAGATGGGCGGTAGCGCACTAGGGTACGCCTCCGATATCGAACTGATGGTGGTGTATAGCGACCACGGGGATACTACCGGGTCGGACCGCCGGAAGGCGATCAGCAACCGCGAATTCTTTGAGCGGCTGGTGCGCCGCGGCACTGATGCGATCCGGTCACGGAGGGAGGCGATATTCGAGGTTGACCTGCGCCTGCGACCGTACGGGCAGGATGGGCCCCGGGCGGTACACATCGAAAGCTTCATTGAATACTTCGGCCCCACTGGGAAAGCTCACAGTGCAGAGCGGCTTGCCCTCATTCGATTGCGCCACGTAGCGGGCAACCAAGAGCTGGGACGGCGCATTACCGCGATCCGTGATCAGTTGGTGTACGAGAGCGATAGCATTGAGGTTGCGGAGATTCGGTCGCTGCGGGAGCGGCAGGCTGAACAGAAAACCGCAGGCGGTGCGGTGAACGCCAAGTTCAGCCCCGGTGCGCTGGTTGACTTGGAGTACAATGTGCAGCTCCTGCAGGTTGAGGAGGGGCGCACTACACCGGCATTGCGCAACCCCGGCATCCACGCCAGCCTTCGAACCCTCTCGGAAACGGGCGCGATCGATGATGCCGAGGCGGAGGCGATGATTCGCGCATACCGTTTTCTACGCAATCTAATCAACGGATTACGGATGCTTCGCGGAAACGCGCAGGACCTGTACCTGCCCCCGTTCGACAGCTCTGAGGCGGGGCACTTGGCACGCCGCATGGGGTATCGGGACGGCCCGGACTTCTCCGCCGCAGAGCAGCTTCGGGTGGACTTCGACGTGGAAACCGCAGGAGTTCGTAGTTTCGTGGAGCGCCATTTGGGCCAGGATGCGTTACCAGCCACTACCGCCGGTAATCCGGCGGACCTGGTGCTCTCGGATAGCGTCAGCGAGGAGCGGATTGCCACCGTGCTCACCACCGCGGGGTTTCGCAACCCTTCCCGAGGTATCGTCAACCTCCGGCGCATGGCGGGAACGGGCACCCGGCGAGACACGTTTGCCCGGCTAGTAGTGCTGGCGTGGGACTATCTACGGCGCTCCGGCGATCCGGATATGGCGCTCAATAACTGGGATCGCTTTACCGAACAGGTCGGAGACCGCGAGGAGTTCTTCGGCCAGCTCCTGGCGCAACCCCGGCGGCTGGAAATCATGGTCAAGATATTTGCCGGCAGCCAATTCCTCAGCGACACATTGATTCGAACCCCGGCGTTTCTCACGTGGATTAGCGACCCCGCGGTGGTGAACGTTGACCGCGATGAAGCGGAGATGACCACGGATCTCATGGCGATGCTCACCGCGACCGACGACCGGATGGAACGACTCAATATCCTGCGTCGATTTCGCCGCCGGGAAATTCTGCGAATCGGCACGCGAGATATCTGTCTGGCAGGCGAGTTTGCGGTGGTGGTTGCGGAGATCAGTGCCCTGGCGCGCACCACAGTACAAGCTGCCCTGAACCGCGTACAAGAGGAGCGCCCAGACCGATTGGGCCGGTTCAGTATTATGGCGTTTGGAAAGCTGGGCGGGGACGAGCTCAACTACAGCTCCGATATCGATCTCTTGGCGATCTATGAGCCGGATGACACGATTGCTGATCAGGAGCATCGCCTGGGAAAACTGTTCCGGCAGGTGGTGCGCGATCTCACCGACTTCACCGTGGAAGGCCAGGCGTACCGGGTGGATCTGCGGCTTCGCCCGTGGGGAAACGCCGGGCGGTTGGTGTACTCCATTCCTACCTTGGAACGATATTACGCCGAGGAGGCGGATCTGTGGGAGCTCCAGGCGCTCCTGAAGCTTGCGCCGGTGGCGGGAGACGTGGAGCTGGGCAGGACATTTATGCGTACCATGAAACCGGTCCTGGCGCGGCGCGGTGAACGGGCCGGACGGACCGCGATCCTCCAGACGGTGCGGCGCCTGCGGGCTCGAGCGGTGCAGGAGCACGATGCCGCCCCCGATGAGGCGGGAAGCGTAGTGGGAGCTGATATTAAGAACGGAGAAGGCGGCATACGAGACGTTGAGTTTCTCGTTCAGGCCCTCCAGATGCTTCACCAGCGCCTCTCGCCGGAGATTATCACGGGAAATACGCTTTCAGCGCTCCAGCGCCTGGAAGAGGCGGGGATCCTCTCGAATGACAAGGTAGCGGCGCTCCGAGCAGACTATCTTTTCCTCCGGAGGATAGAGCACTTCTTGCAGGTCTACGATGACCGCCAGCTCCACGCGATACCCGCAGAGCAAGAGGCGCAAGAGAAGCTTACGCGCGTAGTTCTTGGGGAGGGCGCCCGACCGGAGGATCTGCTCCGGCGGCTTGAGACCACCCTGCAGCGGGTACGGGCCGACTACGTCGGTGTCATCACGCCGGAGCAGTAACTCCCGACAAAAAGGGCGCCGATCAACGACCGACGCCCCGCAACCAGGCAGCCCCACACGAGGACCGTCCTTTTTTCATTCAATGTCGTCGTACTAGATGTCGTAGTACAGCGCAAACTCGTACGGATGCGGACGCAGGTCCAACGCCATCGCTTCTGCTTCCCGCTTGTATTCAATCCACGTCTCCACAACGTCAGCGGTGAACACATCACCCTTCAGCAAGAACTCATGGTCTTGTTCCAGCGCGTCCAGCGCTTCCCGCAACGTGCCGGGGGTCGTGGGCACCTTGGACGCCTCTTCCGGACTGAGATCGTAGATGTTCCGATCCAACGGATCACCGGGATCGATCTTGTTTTGAATACCGTCGATCGCCGCCATCAGCATCGCGCTAAACCCGAGGTATGGGTTGCTTGACGGGTCGGGGCAGCGAAACTCAAACCGCTTGGCCTTTTCACTCGTGGAGTACATGGGGATCCGTACCGCGGCACTCCGGTTTCGACTGGAGTACGCCAGGTTTACCGGCGCTTCGTAACCCGGCACCAGTCGCTTGTAACTGTTGGTGGTGGGGTTGGTGAATGCCAGAATGGCGCGGGCGTGTTTGAGCAGACCACCGATCGCGTACAGTGCGGTCTGCGACAGTCCCGCGTAGCCATCGCCGAAAAACTGGTTCTTTCCGTCTTTCCAGATTGAAAGGTGCGTATGCATACCGGAGCCGTTGTCCATGAACAGGGGCTTCGGCATAAAGGTCACGGTTTTTCCCGCCTTCCGAGCCGAGTTTTTGACCACGTACTTGTACTTGGTCATATTGTCTGCCATCTCCAACAGCGGTGCAAAGCGTAAGTCGATCTCGCACTGCCCACCGGTTGCTACTTCATGGTGGTGGGCCTCCACGGTGAGACCGATCTGCTCCATGAGAACCACCATTTCGGAGCGCAGATCCTGTAGGCTGTCACTGGGCGGTACCGGGAAATAACCCTCTTTGTAGCGCGGCTTATATCCCAAGTTGGGACCTTCATCCCGACCGGAGTTCCACCGGCCTTCGGAGGAGTCAACGAAGTAGTATCCACTGTGCTCGTTCTGATCATAGCGGACATCATCAAACACAAAGAACTCAGCTTCCGGCCCGATAAATGCGGTGTCGCCGATGCCGGTGCTTTTGAGATAGTTCTCCGCTTTCATGGCGATGTTGCGCGGATCCCGCGTGTAGTCCTCGCCGGTGATCGGATCGCCGATGTTACACGTCATCACCAGCGTCTTCACGGACATGAACGGATCAATAAACGCGGTGTGAGCTTGCGGCTTCACGATCATGTCCGACTCGTTGATCGTCTGCCATCCGCGAATACTGGATCCATCAAAGCCGAGGCCGTCGGTGAAGCTATCCTCATCGATTTCACCCACCGGCAACGAGAAATGCTGCTGCATTCCCGGGAAATCCATGAAGCGGAGGTCAACAATTTTGACATCCTCTTTCTTAATCAGGTTGAGCACATCCTTGGGGCTCATATCACTCATCTTTCCTCCCTCTTGGTCCACTATTCTGTGGCCTTTCTGCTTGGTTGCTACATTTATGTGGGTCAAAATACCGAAGTTACCTGCCGGTGTAAACCCCTTTCACAAAAAAAGCGCACGAATCGGAATAAATTTTGCCCGATATGTACGCGCGCGAACGAGGAATAATCAAATACTACGTTTGTGTAGGACTATGAGGCGCGATCCGTGTAGTGGCGGCGGAGGATAATCAGGTAATCGATAAAGCTGCCCCACGCCAAGATGACACTTACCAGAAAGGCTCCCATCGTTACCCATGGCAGCCACGGCATGAATCCGTGCAGATTCTGCATCCGGAGGTGCATTAACATGAGCAACCCAAAGCCGGAGCTTACCGCGTACATAACCGCTTTGGTCTTGCCGCCTTTGCGCGCGGCCAGCGCAACGCCGTCCCGGATCATCATCATGCGAACGAAGATGATACCCACTTCTCGCCACAAGATGAGCACGAACATCCACGCCGGCATAATCTGGAACACGGTAAACACCAGAAAATATGTGAGCCGGCTCACGACGTCGGCGAAGGGATCCAGCAATTTGCCGAGATCAGAGACGATTCCCTGCGCTCGAGCCACCGCCCCGTCCAGCATGTCGGAGAGCTCCACCAGTACAAAAATTGTCCACAGAAGCACGGTGCTTAACACCGCAAATTGTCCAGAGGTCCAATACGGGAGGAAGGCGAATACGAAGAACAGGGGACTCAATACGAGGCGGAGACTGGTAAGGGCGTTGGCGGCGTTCACCCTGTAAGCCTACGGCGCTGCAGACGTGCTGTCAACCGCGTCGAGGCGTGCGGGTGGTTCGGTGCGATGAAGGCGCCGCTCCAAGCCGGGATATCGTTCTTCCCTGAAGTAGCTGTAGAGCACGGAATACTCCCGCTTCAGCCTTCGATCAATCATGCCGCGGAGCGCCTTCTGGAGTTCTGCTTCAGTGCGGTAGGTGAAGTGCTTCTCCTGGGTAAGAAAGAAGTCCCGCCCACTGGTTACCGTCAGCGTGGGATAGCCAAAGAGGTTCTGCTGTCGATCGGTAATGGTGACGTACAGGACGCTGCCATCCGATTCCTTGCGGTAAAGCGAGACCATCATACGTTTTCTGTATCGACTCGTGCGCAGGAATACTCAAGCGAGTAGACACCCGGCTGGAGAAATCGTCCCGCCTGCGGGGGCATCTCCACCTCCACCGTCCGATCAGATCTCACCCTGTTCAGTCCCGGGAATGTGGCACCTGCGGAGGAAAGCGTAGCGGTCCGGCCATCGATCGTTACGGAAAGCTGAGCCACCCGTTCCGACCCGGGAAACCACCACAGCGGCGGAATATAGCGCTCGAGGCTGACGGTAATGCGCAGGGTGTCTGTGGCGGCCGCCGCCCCCACTACATGCCAGGCCCCGGCACTGGGGCTAACGCCTGGGACAGCGCCGGGGCTATCACCGGAGTCAGCGTCACCGTCGTTGTTGGCCGTGACATCAACCACCGGGAGCACGCGAACAGCCATCATTTGCTCGCTGTCCGCATCCTCCGCACCCACTGCACCCGCCGGCGGATCGATGCGCACCAGGGCCAGAGTAGGTTCTTCCTCTGAGGAAGAGTCATTCACGAGCACCGCAAGCTCCGGCGTTGCGCAGGGAAGATCAAGTACTGGGCCTCCCGGAGTGAGTGCCACCCAGGCACCGATCGCCGGAATGAGCGGTAGTATCACCAGCCCGGCCGCTACACCCCGCCACCATCTCCGAGCCAGGAACAGTAGTGTGGTAAAGATGAGCGCGCCGGTGGACAGGCCCGCAGCCCACCGCCACCACGCAACAACGAGGTCCGCCTCGGCCAGAATCGCCGCGCCCGCCGTGGCTGAGGCTACGATGAGCGCCGCTGGAATCCCCACCATGCGCTGCCGGCGGGTCCGCAGAGGATGGAGGCTCCGCTTCGGGCGACGAACTGCAAAACCGAGGGCACATCCAATAGCCGATCCCGAAAGTGTCAGCAGAAAAAAGGGATCGGGCATCGCGCCTCCTACAGCGAGTACAGTTCCCCGTACTTAGTGGTGAGGTACGTGAGAAAGTGGCGAGGATCGAGTTCGGTACCCGTGATACCCCGGACCAGTTCACCGGCGGACCGTACTTTGCCGTACCGATGGATCCGGGTGCGGAGCCAATCCAGGATCGGTCGGGTTCTGCCTGCGGCCACATCTTCCCAGATGGACGGCAACTGCGCCTCCATCGTTTTGAGAAACTGCGCGGCGTACAGGTTTCCCAGCGCATAGGTGGGAAAGTATCCAAACGCTCCGAACGACCAGTGAACGTCCTGCAGCACACCTTCTGCGTTGCGGGGAGGAACGATTCCGAGAAGCTCCTTCATTTTGGCGTTCCACGCTTCCGGCAGGTCATCCACTGACAACGTATCGTTGATGAGCTGCTGTTCCAACTCAAACCGCAGGATAATGTGGAGACTGTACGTTACTTCGTCCGCTTCCACCCTGATCAATGACGGTTGTACGGTGTTGATCGCCCGGTAAAAGGACTCCACCGAAACATCCCCGAGCTGACGCGGAAACACGCCGTGCAGGTCCGGCATCCAGCGCTCCCAGAACGCCCGGCTGCGGCCGATCATGTTTTCCCACATCCGGCTCTGCGATTCGTGAATCCCCAGGCTCGTTCCCTCCGCCAGGAGCGTGCCGTGAAGATCCTCCCCGACGCCCAACTCATAGAGCGCATGTCCCGTTTCATGGATCGTTGAAAACAGCGACGAGGTAAGGAGCTCTTCATCATAGCGCGTGGTAATCCGCACGTCATGCGCTCCCAGCGCGGTTGTAAAGGGGTGCGCGCTCCGGTCCAGTCGTCCCCGGTCGAGATCGTATCCCAGGGCAGTCATCACCCGACGGCTCATCTCTTCTTGCTGTTCTACCGGGAATCGGGTGTTTAGGAAGGAATTATCTACCGGTGGGGCCTCGCTGATGCGTTGCACCAGGTCCACCAGCCCCTCGCGAAGTGTGGAAAAGACGGAGGCCACGTCGGCGGTGGTCATGTACGGTTCATACTGGTCCAGCAGTGCGTCATAGCGCTCGCCGGAGTGTCCCAACGCATCAGCCGCTTCTCGACTCAGTCCGATCAGTTTCTCCAGCCACGGCCGAAACTGCTGGTAGTCATCATCTTTCCGGGCGGTAATCCACGCGTTCTGACCACGGCTGCCGGTCTCGGCGAGCTCCCGTACGAGGCGCGCGGGGATTCGCGTAGATTGCTGAAACTGTCTCCGTTTCTCCCGGAGAAATGCCGCATCCACCTCACCCAGTGTATCTACGAGAGCTGCGGGCACCTCTCGGTCTTGGGAACTGGGGTCCACGCCGGCTGCAGCTAAGAGCTCACCAACTTCCGGCGCGGTTTTCCGCTCATGTGCCAGGCTCTGAAGCAGGGCTTGCTGCTGCGCGCGTTCGTCTACGGCGCGCTGCGGCATGTACGTCTCTTGATCCCAGCTAATGGAAGCGGCAATGTGCTCAAGAAGCACCGCTTCGTTATCAAGACTCTTGAGGCGCGCCACCGGGCCGTCAGCAGCCGTGCCGGCCGGGATTGAGCGGTCGCCGGCTCGCTCCCCGGAGGAGCTCATATGAGCTCCTTGTCCGCTACTTTGGTGCTGACCATCTCGAGAAACTGATCAACCCCCATCGGATCGAGCCGTTCCCCGGTGCGGGTACGCACGCTCACCTGACCGGCGCTCTGCTCGTTCTCGCCCACCACCAGCATGTACGGTACTTTGTCCGTTTGCGCGGTACGGATCTTGGCGTTCATGCGGTTGTCGGAGAGGTCCGCCTCAAACCGGTACCCGGCATCGAACAGCTTCTGGGCCACCTCGGCGGCGTAGTCATTAAAGGCAGGTGCAACCGGCACGACTACCCCTTGTACCGGTGCCAGCCAGACGGGAAATGCTCCCCCATAGTGCTCAATAAGCACCCCAAAGAATCGTTCCAACGATCCCAGCAGCGCACGGTGCACCATATACGGGCGCTTCTCTTGCCCGTCCGAGTCAACGAACGTCATATCAAACCGTTCCGGCAGGTTGAAGTCGAACTGCACCGTGGTCATCTGCCACTCTCGGCCCAGCGCATCCTGCACTTTCAGGTCGATCTTAGGACCATAGAACGCGCCACCGCCCTCGTCCATTTCGTACTCCATACCTTCCGCGTCCAGCGCCTTGCGAAGGCTTTCCGTGGCGCGGTCCCAGTCCTCCTGAGCCCCCACCGACTTTTCGGGGCGCGTGGACAGATAGGCCTTGATCTTGTGGAATCCAAAGGCGTGCCATATGCGCATGGAAAATTGCAGGACTTCCAGGATTTCGCTTTCCACTTGGTCCGGCGTACAAAAGATGTGGGCATCGTCCTGCGTGAAACCGCGCACACGCAGCAACCCGTGCAGGACGCCGGAGCGCTCATAGCGATAGACGGTGCCGAGCTCACCCCACCGAAGGGGAAGGTCACGGTAACTCCGTTTGGCGGTCTGGTAGATCATAATGTGAAACGGACAGTTCATGGGCTTGGCGTAGTACTCGGCGTTGTCCAGCTCCATGGGAGAATACATGTTCTCCTTGTAGAACCCGAGGTGCCCGGAGGTCTCCCACAGCCAACTCTTCCCGACATGTGGCGTGTATAACAGCTCATAGCCGCCGGTGCGATGCTCCGCGCGCCAGAAATCCTCGATCGCCCCGCGGATGCGTGCACCCTTGGGATGCCAGTAGATCAGCCCGCTTCCCGCCTCTTCATGGGTGGAGAACAGATCCAGCTCCCGGCCCAGTTTGCGATGGTCGCGCTTCTCGATCTCCGCCAACCAATTGATATGCTCTCGCAGCTCCTTGGGCGTCTCCCAGGCGGTGCCGTAGATTCGCTGAAGCATCGGGCGCTTTTCATCGCCCCGCCAGTAAGCCCCGGCCACGTTCAGCAGTTTAAAGGACTTGGGGTGAATCTGACCGGTGTCTTCTACGTGAGGCCCTTTGCACAGGTCCACGAAGGTATCCACAGTGTAAGTAGAGACCTCTACGTCATCCGGAAACTCGTCGATTAGCTCCAGTTTAAACGGTTGGTCGTGAAACAGCTCACGAGCCTTCGGTTTTCCTGCCACCTCGCGCGTGAGGGCGTGTTTGCCCTTCACGATTTCCCGCATTCTCTCCTCAATCTGCTCCAGGTCCTCCGGCTTGAGGCTACGGGGTAGATCAAAGTCATAATAAAACCCGTTTTCAATAGGTGGTCCGATTGCAATTTTGGCATCCGGAAACATCTGCAGCACTGCCTCGGCCATAACGTGGGCGGTGGTGTGACGGATGCGGTACAGTCGGTCTTCTCGTGTCAGCGTCTCGGCCATGGGGATTCCTCCAATACAAAAACCGCCACCGGACGGCGCTGACAAAGCATGCGCAAATAGTTGTGATCAGGTGACGGGCATAGTAGGGGTACCACTGACCGTATCGGTTGTCAAGCAAGTAGCCCGTAGCACCGCCAAAGACCGGCGCTCAACGGTAACGCGTCCATCGGTAGAAATCGGTATCTCGTGTCCGGCATCCCGAAAATCCGCCGGAGCCTGCTCGGCGGTGTCGATCACCTGTACCCATTGCCGGTGGTCACCGGCGTCCGGAAGGGTAAAGCATCGCTCCGTGTACCCGGAGTTGAAGGCGATGAAGAAATCGTCGTCATCGTGGCTACCCGGGCCGCCGGCTTCCGTGCCATCGATATATACCGCCAGACAGCAGGAGGCGGAGCTCCAGTCCAACGGGCCACCTTCCGCATCGAACCACTGGATATCGGGGCGAAGATTTTGGTTGTTGTCACGTCCGGTGTAAAACTCAGGGCGCGTGAAGACGTGGTGTGTCCGACGCAACGCGATGAGCATCCGGGTAAACCGAAAAATTTCCCCGTAGTCGGCGCCCAAACGATAATCGTTCCAGCTAATTGCGTTATCCTGGCAGTAGGCGTTGTTGTTGCCGCGCTGAGTCCGCCCAAACTCGTCGCCGGAGAGAAGCATCGGGGTCCCGAGGGAAAGCAATAGCGTCGCGAGATAGTTTTTTATCTGGCGGCGCCGGATCACATCAATCTCAGGATCGGACGTGTCTCCCTCGGCGCCATAGTTGAAGCTGAAGTTTGCGTTGTGGCCGTCCCGATTGGCTTCTCCGTTTGCATCGTTATGCTTACGGTTGTAGCTCACCAGATCACGCAGCGTGAACCCGTCGTGAGAAGTAATGAAATTGATGCTGTGGAACGGCTTGCGGCCATTGCTGTCGTACAGGTCGGAACTGCCCGCGAACCGGGTAGCGAGAGCACCGACCAACCCTCGGTCACCGCGCCAGAAGCGCCGCACATCATCCCGATACCGGTCGTTCCACTCCGCCCAGCGCCCGGGAAAGGCGCCCACCTGGTATGCGCCTCCCGCATCCCACGCCTCGGCGATAATCTTGGTATTTACCAAGACGGGATCCTCAGCGATGCGCTCGATAATGGGGGCGCGTTCCAGCAGATTGCCGTCGTGATCACGACCGAGAATGCTACCCA
>Ga0102940_1001270_pt1 | contig 16321 bp, 14 predicted proteins | sample SalPonR2_C_D1_MG_FD_78215 | JGI IMG/M metagenome (GOLD analysis project Ga0102940, IMG submission 78215) | Salt pond soil microbial communities from South San Francisco under conditions of wetland restoration - Salt Pond MetaG R2_C_D1_MG | ecosystem: Environmental > Aquatic > Marine > Intertidal...
AAAAATATCGGATACGTCTGAAGCGAGCTCCTCACGGCATGTAAAATATCCGAGATCTTCGTAAAGCTGTGCTGTATCGGGATGATAGTTCCCCGTTCCAATATGTACGTAGCGGCGTAAGCCATCTCTCTCTTCACGTACCACAATCGTCAGTTTTGTATGTATTTTAAGTCCGGCTATACCGTACGAAACATGAACGCCGGCTTTTTCGAGTCGCTGTGCCCAGGTTATATTACGTTCTTCATCAAATCGGGCCTTTAATTCAACAAGAACGGCCACCTGTTTATTGGCCTCTGCAGCTCTGATAAGGGCATGCATGAGAGGGGAGTCGCTTGATGTTCGGTAAAGAGTCTGTTTAATGGCAAGTACTTTGGGGTCGGTCGCCGCTTCTTCCACAAACCGCTGGGTTGACGTTTCGAAGCTGTGATAGGGATGGTGTACAATAAAGTCACCATTGCGTATCACTTTGAATACGCTCGGGGTTTCTTCTTCCACCGCGTGCCAGAAGACGGGATGAAGAACCGGGGTCCATGACTCCTCTTTCAGGTGGCTGAAACCTTTAATTCCGGTAAGCTCCATACAGTCGGCTAACCCGATAGGCCCTTCCATCTCAAAAACATCATTCAGATTGATATTGAGATGATCGTAAATATAGTTTTTAACATCAGCGGGCATGTGCTTATCAATTTCGAGCCGTACTATATCTGCAAAACGTCGCTCACGCAGCTCCTCTTCAATCATTTCAAGAAGGTCATCGGCCTCTTCTTCTCTGCGCTCAATATCTGCGTTTCTGGTTACCCGGAAAACGTGTGCCGAAAGAACATCCATTCCTGGAAAAAACCGTTCAATTTTTTCTACGATAAGATCTTTCACGGAGAGCAGTGTTATAGACTGCTTTTTTTGATCCAGTTCAATCCATCGAGGCCGGTTGGCAGGAATTTTTATTCTTGCAAAAAGCGTTTCACCATTTTTTCTATTCTTGAGTTTGACGGCAATTGAGCGACTTTTGCTCGAAATAAATGGAAACGGATGAGCTTCATCTACGGCCAGAGGAGTAATAATCGGGTATACCTGCTTTTGGAAATAGTCGTCGGCCTTCTCTTTTAATTCATCACTTAGTTGATCATAATGTTTGATATGAACCCCTTGTTTGTCGAGGGCCGGTATCAGTTCTGTTAAATAGCAGCTGCGATATCGTTTAATAATTTTTTTCACATTTTTTCGAATTTCCTTGAGCTGCTGTTCAGGTCTTCGCCCGTCAATCGTTAGGTCTGTAACACCCGCATGATATTGCCTCTTAAGACCTCCAACTCTTTTTTGGAAAAATTCATCAAGGTTAGAGCAAACGATTGAAATAAATTTTACACGTTCAAGAAGGGGTAAATCTTCTCTTTCTGCTTCGGCAAGTACCCGCTCGTTAAACTTAAGCCAGCTGATTTCATAATTTTCGAAATACTCTTTGCCAAAAAGCTTTAAATTTTCAGTCTGCATGGATGTTGTCTGTCTTTAAAGGTCTGATTTTAATATTTAAGTTAACTATTATAACGTAAAGTTAGTTTTAACAATTTTAGTTTTATTGATTTGCAAAATCCTCTTTTAGATCCCGAAGATAAGCAGCATGCACAGGACGAAACGCTTCGCCCGTCTTCTTTGCAAGAATTTGTGGGGCAGCAGAAGGTTATAAAGAACCTGTCTATTTTTGTGCAAGCTGCAAAAAAGCGTAACGAGGCTTTGGATCACGTCATACTGTCGGGCCCTCCCGGACTTGGGAAAACTACGCTAGCATACATTATAGCAAGGGAAATGGGCGTTCAGATAAAGCCTACTACCGGACCCGTACTCGAAAAGCCGGGAGACCTTGCCGGTTTGCTCACGAACCTAGAAATGGGGGACGTACTTTTTATTGATGAGATTCACAGGCTAAACCCGGTGGTTGAGGAGTATCTCTACTCGGCTATGGAAGATTATAAACTGGATATTGTGATCGATTCCGGCCCCAATGCAAGAAGCGTTCAGATAGACCTGAACCACTTTACCCTGGTGGGAGCAACTACAAGGAAAGGGCTATTGACGGCACCTTTGCGTGCCCGGTTTGGTATCGACATGCGGCTCGACTATTACGACGCTGAACTATTGCAGCGAATCGCTTTGAGAACAGCTCATATCCTCGATTTCGGCATTACTGAAAAGGGTGCGTTCGAAATTGCAAGACGCAGCAGGGGCACTCCCCGAATCGTAAATAAACTGCTTCGAAGAACCCGCGATTTTGCCCAGGTAGAGGGGATGAGCTCCATCGACGATAAGATTGCCGATAAAGCACTCAACGCACTGGATGTGGATGAAAATGGCCTGGACGAAATGGATGTGCGAATTCTGAAGGCGATCATCGAAAACTATAACGGTGGTCCGGTAGGCCTCGGTACGCTTGCCGTTGCGGTTGGTGAAGATAAAGGCACTATCGAAGAGGTGTACGAGCCCTTTTTGATCAAAGAAGGATTTATGCAGCGAACCCCCAAGGGCAGGATGGCAACCGGTAAATCGTTCAAATATCTGGGAGTCAGCCGTGGTCCGGAAGGTGAAGAATCCAAAGGATTTTTTGATTAATCTATGGCACAGATTTCTGAAAGAGGTTGAAAAAATTTGTACCTTCTGCCTCAAATAATTTAAATCTACTTTTGAGAATAACGTCTATGAAACATTTATTTACCTCTGAATCGGTATCCGAGGGACATCCCGATAAGGTATCCGATCAAATTTCCGATGCAATTCTGGATGCCATGCTGAAGGAAGACCCTAATTCGAGAGTGGCTGTGGAAACCCTGGTAACCACCGGGCTTGCCGTAGTTGCAGGTGAAGTAAATACAAAGGCCTATGTTGACATTCAGGAAACGGTGCGTGAAGTGATCCGGGATATCGGTTATACAAAAGCCAGCTATCGTTTTGATGCCGACTCGTGCGGAGTTCTTTCAGCCATCCATCAGCAGAGCGAGGATATTAGCCGGGGAGTTGATCGCGGTGAAAAAGAGAAGCAGGGTGCAGGCGACCAGGGGATGATGTTTGGATATGCAAATAAAGAGACAGATGAGTATATGCCAATGACGCTTCAGTACTCGCATGATCTGCTCCGCCATCTCGCTCATATCAGAAAAAACACTGAGCTGATGCCATACCTCGGCCCGGACAGCAAAAGCCAGGTAACGGTTGAGTATGACGCCGACAACCAGCCAAAGCGTATTGATACCATCGTCATTTCTACCCAGCACGATGAAGGGGTGGAAACGGATCAGATAAAAACGGATGTAAAAAAACATTTGATTTCTGAAGTGATTCCTGCCGGATTGATGGACTCTGATACCATTCTGCACGTAAATCCAACCGGGAAATTTGTAATCGGCGGGCCACATGGAGATGCAGGGCTCACCGGGCGTAAAATTATTGTAGATACCTACGGCGGACGCGGAGCTCATGGCGGGGGTGCTTTTTCCGGGAAAGACGCATCAAAAGTAGACAGAAGTGCGGCCTATGCCACCCGGCATATTGCAAAAAACGTAGTAGCTGCCGAGCTTGCCGATGAGTGTCTCGTACAGGTGGCTTATGCGATCGGTGTTGCAGATCCGATCTCTATCAACGTGAATACGTATGGAACGGGCAAAACAAGTGATGTTGAGCTTGCAAATGCTATTTCAAAAGTCTTTGACCTGACTCCCGCCGGAATTATATCGAGGCTGGAGCTAACCAAGCCCGGTTTCAGAAAAACAGCCGCGTATGGACATTTTGGCCGCAGCGAATTTACATGGGAAAAACTGAACTATGTAGATAAGCTGGTGAATGCTGTAAAATAAATTTGTGGCTATTTTTAAACCTCTGCGCGTTAGATGCTCAGAGGTTTTTTATAGAGCTGGGTCAGCTTTTAAATCCATCAAACTCAGTTTAGTCATATGAAGACAATCTATCGGTTACAATTTCCATTATTGGTGCTGGCAATTTTGCTGATTATGCAGGCCTGCAGCGATTCGGAAAATCCTGCTGGCCCGATAGATAATGAACTCTCGGCAGAGCAGGAGCTGGCAATAACGTACTTCAAAGAGGTAGCCCTTGGATTTGAGTTTGGAAACGCTTCAGAAATTACCCGAAAGTGGGATGATGATGTAAAGATTTATCTTGGTGGTGAACGTCATGAGGGTCTTCTTCAGGAGCTGGACGCTGTGATTGAAGATTTAAACGGCCTGATTGCTGAAGCAGATATTGAAATCAGCATTACACCGGATACACTGGAGGCAAATGTTTACCTGTTTATTGGAACAGCCGACGATTTTGTAAACGTTTATCCACCTGCGGCTTCAAATATCGACCAGAATTTTGGTTTATTCTATACATGGTTTAGTAATGTATCGAACACCTTTACCCGGGCGTATGTTTTTGTAGACACAGTAAGGCCTGAGCCACTGAACCAGCGTCATTTATTGAGGGAAGAACTAACGCAGATACTTGGTTTTGGGAAAGACTCACCCCGCTTTCAGGATAGCATTTTTCAGTCTCGCTATTCGGGTGTGGCCGTGGAATATAACCCATTCGACAAAGCCGTGATTCAAATGCTGTATCACCCATCTGTATCACCCGGACTGAATAGATTGCAGGTGGATCCACTATTGAGGGATATTGTTGCAGAATTTATATAGATTGAAAGGCTAAAACCTTTTTAAATAGGAAGTAAACTGATTTGTATAGTGCCCGCCGAAAAGATTTACATGAACCAAAAGCGGGTACATGTTGTGAATGGGTATTCTCTCCTCGAATCCAGGTTCCAGGGAGTATACGGATTCATACCCTCTGTAAAAATCAGCAGCGAACCCTCCAAACATCTTTGAAAAAGCAAGATCCATTTCGGGATGGCCGTAATAGACTGCCGGATCAATCAGTACGCCAGAACCTGTTTCATCAAACAGGTAGTTTCCTCCCCATAGATCGCCGTGCAGCAGTGATGGTGAGCAGGTGGGAATGATGTCGGGCAGGGTTGAGAACAAGCGCTCCCAGTTTGAGAGAATACCGGACTGTAGCTTCCCGGAGTCTATAGCCATTTTTAGCTGAGGTTCGATTCGGCAGTCGGAAAAAAATGAGAGCCAGTCGCTCCGATCGCTGTTTTTCTGAGGCAGGCTGCCGATATAATTATCTGAATGGAAACCAAAATGTTTCCTTTTGGTTTCATGGAGTTTTGCCAGTTCCGTCCCAAATGCGAAAGAGTTGCCCGACCGTGAAGGGGATATAAATTGCATCAACAGAAAGCCCGGACGATCTCCAGAAGGCTCTTCGACAGCGATGACTTCGGGTACAATGAGATCGGTTCCGGCATTTCTAAGCTCCTTCAGCCCTTCAGCTTCTTTGATGAAAAAGTCCGGTGATGCAGAAGAGTTGATTTTCAAAAAGAAATCGTTGCTGCCGGCAGAAATTTTATAGGCCCGGTTGATGCTGCCGCCCGAAACGGAGTGGACTCCATCAATCGAGATAGCATGTTTGTTTTTAAGGGAAGTACGAACAGAATTTGGAATCATTATGGGTCTGTTTTTTGAATATTTTCTTCCAGCTCATCCAGTAAGTTCTCACAGCTTCGCTTCACTATATCAAATACATGCTGAAATCCATCCATGCCGCCGTGATAGGGATCGGGCACGGCACCGTCACCGGGATTCGGGTCAAAATCGCGCATCAATTTTATTTTTCCGCTGTATTGATTGCGGCTGTCGAGCTGCCTGATGTTGTGCATGTTTTCATGGTCCATTGCCAGAATTAAATCAAATTCATCAAGATCTGAGACCGTAAATTTTCTGGCCCTTGATCGAAGCTCAATTCCATGTTTCCTTGCAACATCACGGCTTTTGCTGTTTGCAGGCTCACCAATATGATAGGCTGATGTTCCGGCAGAATCGATATAGAAGTATGGCTGGTACCCGCGTTCATTTACGAGATGCTGAAATATACCTTCAGCCGTAGGGCTTCGGCATATATTGCCCAGGCACACAAAGCAGATTTTGTAAGGATTTTCTTTCGTGATGGTTCTGTCAGTCATAATTGGTTAATTTTTGGGTTTTGACGAGCAGGATTTTCAGCAAATGGAACAACTTAATCGTTATTTGAATTCGGTTGCCACAGATACTGAATGAGCTGTCAGTAAAAATAAGAGTATAAAGAGTGTTGAATTTAACAGAATCATAAACACATATTGTAATAGGAAGTAGTGAAAGGTTCTTTGATTGAGAACCTTTTCGTATATTTAGGGCTTACGTTAATTTCAACAAAGTGAACGATCTCGTTCAATATGGCTAAAAAGTTTAAAGAAATTAAGAATCTGGCGTACCCAAAAGCAGAAGTTGAAGTTCTGAATTGGTGGAAGGAACACAAGATTTTTGAAAAGAGTCTTGATACGAGAGACGATGGAATTCCTTTTACATTTTTTGAAGGGCCGCCAACAGCCAATGGCAAACCGGGTATTCACCACGTGATGGCCCGTACCGTTAAGGACCTTTTCTGCAGGTATAAAACACTGAAGGGGTTTCGTGTGGAGCGCAAAGGCGGATGGGATACACACGGCCTGCCCGTTGAGATCGAAGTTGAAAAAGAGCTGGGCCTTGAAGGGCGATCTCAGGTTGAGGAGTATGGAATGGCGGAGTACAACGCTATGTGCCGCGAAAGCGTGCTGAAATACAAATATCTTTGGGATAACCTGACAAACCGGATGGGATATTGGGTGGACCTTGAAGAACCTTATGTAACATTTGAAAATGATTACATAGAATCAGTTTGGTGGGCATTTAAGCAGCTTTATGACAAAGGACTCGTCTACAAAGGATATAAAATACAGTGGTATTCACCCGGTAGCGGAACGGTTCTCTCCTCACACGAGGTAAGCCTGGGTTACGAGGAGACGCAGGACCCATCGATTTATGTGAAGTTTCCACTGGAAGCAGATGAGAACGTTTTCTTTATCGCATGGACAACCACGCCCTGGACAATCATTTCGAATATGGCACTCACGGTTAATAAGAACCTTGAGTATGTAAAAATCCGGGTCTCAGAAGGGGATAAAACAGAGTACTATATTCTTGCGAAGGATTGTCTTGAGCGATCCATGAATCACGAATATGAGATTGTGGATTCGTACAAAGGCGAAGAGCTTTTAGGGTGGGACTACAAGCCCGTTTTTGATTACGCATTGCAAGAGATCGATAAAGAAAAGGCCTGGAAAGTAATTGAAGCCAATTACGTTACAACAGATGAAGGAACCGGAGTTGTACACACGGCCCCGGCTTTTGGTGCAGATGACTTTGAAACCTGTAAAAAAGCCGGAATCCCGATGTTTAATCCCATTGATGAGGAGGGATGTTTTACAGACCAGGTAGAAGATTTTGCCGGAATGTGGTTTAAAGAGGCAGATAAAGATATTTCCCGCGCAATTAAAGAGAAAGGGTTGATGTACCACCACGAGACCTATGTTCACAACTATCCCTTCGACTGGAGAAAAGGCACCCCACTGATGTCGTACCCGGTTGAGTCCTGGTTCATCAAAACAACTGCCGTAAAAGAGAAGATGGTGGAGCTGAACAAAAAAATAAACTGGAAACCGGAAAGTACCGGAACAGGACGGTTCGGAACCTGGCTCGAAAATAATGTAGACTGGGCTGTGTCCCGGCAGCGATACTGGGGAACGCCAATCCCGATTTGGGTGAGTGATAAAAACCCTGAGTACATTGAATGTATTGGCAGTGTGGAAGAACTGAAAAAGAAAGCCGGAATTGGCAAAGATGTTGAGATTGACCTGCATCGTCCGCAGGTAGATTCGTTTACGTGGGAATGCCCCAAAGGCGGAACCATGCGCCGAATACCGGATTTGCTTGATGTTTGGTTTGATTCCGGGGCAATGCCCTGGGCACAGTGGCACTATCCCTTCGAGAATAAAAAGAAATTTACGAATAATTTCCCTGCAGATTTTATTGCTGAAGGTGTGGACCAAACACGGGGGTGGTTTTATACCCTGCACGCACTGGCTACGATGCTTTTTGATAAGCCGGCCTACCACAATGTGGTGTCGAACGGACTGGTACTCGACGAAAACGGCGAAAAAATGAGCAAGTCAAAAGGGAATTCTGTAGATCCTAATGAGGTGATTCAGGATTTTGGTGCCGATACTGTTCGGTGGTATATGATGAGCAACTCATCACCGTGGGAGAATTTAAAATTCAGTAAAGACGGGCTCAGTGAAGTTCAGAGAAAATTCTTCAATACGATTGTAAACACCTATTCATTTTTTGCGCTTTATGCCAATATTGATGGGTTTACCTACAGCGGAACTCCTCTGTCTATTTCTGAACGAACCGAAATGGATCGGTGGATTATCTCGAGGCTGAACTCTACTGTAAAACAAGCAGACGAATTTCTGGAAGAGTATGAGCCAACAAAAGCGGCCCGTGAGATCGAAAATTTTGTTGAAGAGTTAAGCAACTGGTACATTCGTCGAAACAGGCGGCGATTCTGGAAAGAAGGGAAAAGTCTCGATAAAACAGCAGCCTATCAAACGTTGTTTGAGTGTCTGCTGAGCCTTGCAAAAATCATGTCGCCCATTGCGCCATTTACCGGTGAATGGCTCTACCAGAGGCTTAATGAGGTTTCGGAACAGGATGAGGAATCGGTGCATATCTCCTTCTATCCAACCGTTGAAGAGACCGCTATTGATAAGCAGCTCGAGCGAAGAATGGATGTGGCCAGAATTATCAGCTCTATGGTTTTGAGAGTTCGAAACCAGATTGATGTGAATGTACGTCAGCCGCTCTCGAAAATTATACTCCCAATGGGTGAAGAGCAGCGATCTGTAGTAGAGGCTGTAAAGGATATCATTCTGGATGAAGTTAACGTTAAAGAAATTGAATACGTTGATGACGATTCCGGTATCGTTAGCAAAACAGCAAAACCCAATTTCCCTGTACTGGGTAAACGGCTTGGCAAGAAGATGAAAGCAGTAGCTGCCAAAGTTGGACAACTAGGTACAGAAGAAATTTCTCAATTTGAAGATAAAGGTGTGTTGGAACTAACACTCGACGATGGAAGTTCCGTAAGAATTACTTCAGATGAACTGGAGATTCAGAGAAGTGGTTTGCAGGGATGGTCTGTGGAAACGGAGAAGGGCATTACAGTTGCTGTGGATACAGAGTTGACTCCCGAATTGATACGTGAAGGTATGTCGAGGGAGTTTGTTAACCGAATCCAGAATATGAGAAAAGAAGCAGACTTTGACGTGACAGACCGCATCACTATTGGATTTGACGGATCTGAAGAACTTCAAAAAGCAGTGGAATCTTCTTTAGATACGATAAAATCAGAAACATTAGCGGAGGAAATTCAGATGTCGGTTTTGGATGTATCGGATTTCGTTAAAACGTGGGATATTGAAGGTATGGACACAGAAATTTCTATTCGCAGAACAATTAATAAATAGCTTGGTTGATTATGGCCTCATCAAAAGAAAACAAAGACAACGAAAGAGTATCTCCTTACAGTGATGAGGAGCTCGAGTATTTTAAACAGATCATTCTCAAGAAAAGAGATGAATCTGAAAATGAATTGAATACTCTGCAGAACCTGCTTCGTGAAAGCATGGAAAATTCCTCGGATGAATCGGCATATTCCTTCCATATGGCTGATGCCGGCACAGACGCACAGGAACGCGAAAAAACCTATATGCTTTTTAACCGTACCAAAAAATTTATTCGTTATCTGGATGATGCATTAAAACGAATAGATAATAAAACCTACGGTGTATGCAAGGTTACAGGTAAAAAAATAGCAAAAGGACGTCTTGAGGCAGTGCCGCATACGCAGCTCAGTATCGAGGCAAAACTAAAACGCCGATAAACCGAAAAGGACGCCCATTGTCATCTACAGGGAAAAAGTTAACAGCACTATTTGTGCCGGCTGTCATTATTGTGATCATCGATCAGATCACGAAATTTAAAGTTCGAACAGATCCGAGCCTTCACTACTATGAAATCATCGAGGGCTGGCTGGCATTTAATTTTACCAAAAACCCCGGTATGGCCCTGGGTATGGACTGGCTTTCCACTCCCGTGATAAGCACCATTGCTATTATTGCCACCATAGCTATTCTGGGCTATATTTTATTCAATCTTAGCAGTGCAAATTTAGGCTATTTAATTTGTATGGGCCTGATTGTGGGTGGAGCCCTTGGAAATATTATTGATCGTATTTTTATGGGGATTATTGGAGGGTACGGTGGTGTTCTGGATGGGCATGTGGTAGATTTTATACACTTTACGCTTCATATTAATGACTGGCCCGTGTTTCCCTACATCTTTAATGTAGCCGACATGGCTATAAGCACATCCATCATTGTTTTGCTACTTTTTCATAAAAAACTAATGCCGGAAACAGAAAATAATGATGATTCCGGTGAAGATTTAAATGAAATGCAGTCATCACCCACTGTTTCAGAGCAGGAGAGTGCTGAGGGAATGGAAGAGCAGAACACCTCGCAATAGAGGCTTAACTTTTATTCCAGCAGCAGACGTTTCAGAAATCCCTCTTTTTGTTGGGGAGAGTCTATTTTTTCTGCGGGATGATCGGTATCAAGATGGTCGATGGGAATAGGTACTTCTTCGGTCATTTCGAGGCCAAAACTGTTGAGTCCCACTCGTTTTACGGGGTTATTGGTAAGCAGGCGCAGTTTTCTGATGCCCAGCGAATGTAAAATCTGAGCTCCCACTCCGTAATCCCTGGAGTCCATTTTTGCACCAAGTCTTGACCGAATTTCTTCCTTGGAGAGTCCTTCATCCTGAAGTTTAATAACAGTAATCTGGTCGATAATACTGTACTCCCGGCTTGTTTGGTCCATATAAAGAACCACACCACGTCCCTCCTGCTCAATCAGTTTAAAGCTCTGATGGAGCAGTCCGGTTTTGTCACTGCGTTTACTGCCAAAGATATCGGCCAGGGGATTTGCCGAATGCACGCGCACCAGAACCGGATCATTTTTTCCCCAAACGCCTTTTGTAAGTGCAAGGTGATGCTCGCCGGTCAGCTTTTCCTCAAAAACATGAAGCTTGAAATCTCCATGAATAGTAGGCATATCAACCGACATAATATTCTTTACCAGGGACTCATGCTTCATTCGATAGGCAATAAGATCCTTGATGGTGATCAGCTTCATCCCAAATTTATCAGCCAGTTTTATGAGCTCTGGAAGCCTGGCCATTTCGCCATCATCGTGCATTATTTCGCAGATAATACCAGCTGGAGAAAACCCGGCAAGGCGGGCAAGATCGATAGCTGCCTCTGTATGTCCTGCGCGCCTCAATACACCCCCATCCACGGCTTTTAGCGGGAAAACATGCCCGGGCCGTCGAAAATCTGAGGGCTTGGCGTCGGGGTTAATGAGCTCTTTTATTGTGTTGGCACGGTCGGGAGCGGAAATTCCGGTTGTAGTCAGGTTTTTGTGATCTACCGAAATGGTAAATGCGGCCTCGTCCGGATCTGCTCCTTCGGTCACCATATAATCCAGGTCAAGCTCACGTGCCCGCTGGTCCGTAATAGGCACACAAACCAGGCCGCGTCCGTGCTTCACCATTGTATTGATGGCTTCGGGTGTGGCAACATCGGCAGCCATCACAAAATCCCCTTCGTTCTCCCTGTCTTCATCATCTACCACGATAATCATCTTTCCATTTTGGATATCCTCAATGGCTTCCGGTATCGTATTGAAGGTTGTGTCTGACATATAAAACTGGATTCAATGTTGGTTCATACACTCTCGAAAACGCGGGGAAGAGAGTGAAAGAGACGTTTATTTGTTCTTTCCCGGGTTAACGTCTGTAATAGAGCTCTTTTGAAATCGTGCTTTTACTCCACTGTCTATTTCCAATAAAACTGTATCATCATCGATGGAGTTCACGATACCGTACATACCGCCGCCGGTCACAACTTTATCGCCCTTTTTCATTTCGCTTACTTTTTTCTGCACCTCTTTTTGCCGCTTGGTTTGCGGACGGATTATAAAGAAGTAGAAAACAAAGAAAATAGCTCCCAAAAAAAGCAGGTTAATCATGGCTCCGCCACCATCGCCATCGGGGGGTGCCATCATAAAAAATATGTTTAAAAAAGTCATATACAGAGATATCAATTATTATTTTTATTACCTCGATAAGATAGAAGTTTCTGTTTCGGCGAGCAAAGACCACACAGAATTAATTTAGCACCAAATCGCTCTCTGTATGCCCGCATACTACTTTTTGTTCGCCCGTTTGTAACCTGCATTAAGAAGTTTCGGCAGACTCCTGCGATTGTGTCGCGGCTGTGTATATTTTTCGAGCCAGTTCATGTCTAAAACAAATTTTAAGACAGATGCCCACTCTCCACGGCTGCAAAATCCATTTGCAGTAAAGATCGCATCACTATTGCCATTGGAGAGTATGAGGGGATTAACGGGGTATGGCTTGTAGGATTTAAGTTCGCGGCCTTCGAGCAGTTGTATAATATTCTTGCGGAGCAGCGGCCCTTGTTTGACGGCATGAACGCCAACAGCGGCATAGTTATTGCCATCTACATCGGCTGTATCTCCGGCAGCAAAGATATTGTCTGTTCCGTTAACAAGCAGAGAGGACCGTGTGAGAATGCGGTTTTGCTGTCCTGTGGCCAGATCATGATGCAGAGACAAGGAAGACGGACTGTTTCCGGTTGCGTCAATTACAGCAGTAAAATTATTTGTGTCTTCTTTACTATAAGATCTGTCTGTTTTTATGGTTACACCTCGCTTATTCAGGGTATCTGAAGCTATTCGGGCAGCTTTTTCAGGAAAGGATGAAAGAATGGACGACTGATGCTCATAAAGCGTAAGTTCTGTTTGAATGGCAGAATCGGGATGAGAAATGTTGAGTGCAATCTCGGTTCCGGCTGCACCTCCTCCTGCAATTAGCAGTTGTTTTATGGTCCCTTCTTTGAGTCTGTTTAATAACTGAACCAGCTCTGGCATCGGCTTAACCGGGTATACATTTTCGGCCCGGGTTTTTACGTCTGTTTTTGCACCAACGTTTATCAACAATACGTCATAATTGTAATCACGGCCACTCTCTGTTTTTATGAGATTATTATCTGACTCCAGCGATGTAACCGTGTCGTGAATAAATTCTGTGCTGTATCTCTTACAGAGGCTTTTCAGATTGATGGAGATCTCATCAAAAGAGTAAAATCCTCCCATAAACTGGGGGAGGCCGCCAGAGTAGACCAAGTACGGTTCCGATGAGATTAGTGATACAGAGTATCCTCTCTTTTTCCATTGGCCACCCATTTTAATAATGGGCAGAGATGAGTGCCCCCCGCCGGCAATGAGAATTCGTTTAGCCATAATGGCGGGCGATTTTATGAATTAATCTTTCTTTGTTGAAAGGCTCAGAGGCAGATAAAGCGGACAGGTGCCTACAATACTGGTTAATAAAAATACAATTGCAAGTATACCGAGAATAATGGCGGCGGTGCCGGTAATTTGTCCGGTGAAATAAAGCACGCCAATAACGATGGCAACAATTATGCGAATGACTTTGTCAACGGTTCCCATATTCTTTTTCATGATCCGGTAAATTTAAGTGAAGGTTGAAATGATAAGTCCAATTATGCTGGCAATGACAATACACCCAATGCAAACAATCAGAAGCTTAATCCATGTGGGTTTATTCTTCAGCATGTTTCAATTTAAAAGAATTCACGGTTTTAAAAAGTAAAGAATCGGACACCGGGTTTTCTCATGTATTCGGCTACGTCGGGCGGACTGGCAATACCTACACCTTCCAGCAAATCTTCTTCCGTGTAGTTACGATTGGGAAGAAATATTCCACATACATTCACCTCAACTCCACGCTCAATCAGGCCGGTTAGCAGCTGTTTAGGTGATCTGTTTGCCGGGGCAAATAATGGGGACTCTTCTCCCTCTATGGCAAGGTACCCCGCGTTGCTGCATAAAAGCACCGAAATGGCAACATCCTTATTTACAGATTGCGTAGCAAGAACCATGGCCATCATTTGTGTTTCGGCATCATCCGAGGTGAGGACTACAAAATGTTCAGGGTCTTCAGCAGATGACAGACTGCCGAATACCATTATAACAGAGAGTATTAATAATTTTATCATCAGTTTTGAGTTTTAAGAATTAAAAAAAAGTTACCATGCTAATTTTATAACTGTAAATGTGACTATTACAATTCTACTGTTTTAACCTCCCATTCCGCATGAATCCATATGAGAAAGCTTACCGAATGGTCATGCAAATTCGAGTGAGCCACATTGAGATTTAGTGAATCTAAATTTAGGCTCTACGACAGTAAATATAGTGCACTAACATGAACAGATGTTTAACCGACGAAATTATGCAGTCTATCCTGAAAAACTCTATTTTATAATATGATTCTAAACCACAAAGCGTGCCGTGACATATTGCCGCTTTTTTTAAGTTTATTGATGATGACCGTATCCTGTAAATCAGACCCGGAGACGGAAAACCCCGTTTTCGATGCGTTCTTAAATACTATTCTCTCTGAGTCGGTTCCGTTTATTGCAGTAGATTCACTTTCTGCTTTAAATGATGAAAACTACCTTTTGCTCGACGCCAGGGAAGAAGAGGAATTTTTGGTGAGCCATATTCCGGGAGCGAAGCATGTTGGATACAATGTATTTACGAAAGACTCTCTACCTGATGCAGATAAAAATCAACCTATTATACTGTATTGTTCAGTAGGCTATCGCAGTGAAAAAATTGGTGAGAAGTTGCAGGAAGCCGGTTATACAAACGTCCGGAATCTCTATGGAGGTATATTTGAGTGGGTGAATCGTGGCGGTGAGCTTGTAAACGAAACGGGGAAAACAGACTTTATTCACCCCTACAGCAAAATATGGGGTGTGTGGCTAAAAGAGGGTGAAAAAGCCTATTCACTTCAGGAAAAACGTGTGGATGAATAAACAGATCGGTCGTTATGATGCATTAGATTTGATTCGCTTGCAGAGGAATTGTGTGATTAGTAAAGAAATTAACAGATAAGAACAGATCAACAAGAACAAAACCAGTAAGAACCATGTACTTTAAACAATTTTTTGAAGAAAAACTGGCTCAGTATGCTTATTTGATTGGATGCCAGGCCAATGGAACAGCGATGATAATCGATCCGATGCGGGATATTGACCAGTATATCGAAGAGGCTGCCCGCCAAAATCTGACAATTGTGGCTGCCGCAGATACCCACATTCACGCAGACTTCATTTCCGGCCTGCGAGAATTTGCAGAGAGAGGTGTAAAAGTGTACGCCTCGGATGAAGGAGATGCCGACTGGAAGTATGAATGGCTGATCGACAGCGATTACAACTACCAATTGCTTAAAGACGGCGACGAAATTGAGATTGGAAATATTAGAATCAAAGCGTGGTTTACGCCCGGGCATACTCCTGAACATTTAAGCTACTTTGTAACTGACGGAGCCGTTGCTGATGAACCAATGGGTATTGCTACCGGAGATTTCGTATTTGTGGGAGATGTAGGGCGTCCAGATCTGCTGGAGTCGGCAGCAGGGCAAAAAAACGTTATGGAGCCCTCAGCGCGAACTCTTTTTAAGTCTGTGGAACAGTTTAAAAATGTGCCCGAATATCTGCAGGTGTGGCCTGGCCATGGTGCAGGCAGTGCGTGTGGAAAAGCGTTGGGCGCCATTCCTGAGTCAACAGTTGGGTATGAGCTGAAGTACAACAACTCGGTGAAGTCGGCCTCATCAGAAGAGGAGTTTGTGAAGTTTATTCTTGAAGGGCAGCCGGAACCACCACTCTATTTTGCCCGCATGAAACGGGATAACCGAAGAGGTCCGGCCGTTATAGGGGGCGTGCCGTCACCCAAACATTTAACCCAAAAAGAGCTGGAATTGCTGCCACAAAAAGAGAATGCAGTAATTCTTGACACCCGAAGCCGAGGAGATTTTGTTTCAGGCCATATTCCCGGTTCCCTTTCCTCGCCTTTGAATAAGCAGTTCAATACAGTGGCGGGCTCGTACGTAACCGAAGAAAAAGAGATTTACATGGTGGTTCGTAATCACGATGTGGATGAGGCGGCGCGAGACCTATACAGAATAGGCCTCGATAACGTAGTGGGTTACTGCACGCCCGATGACCTGCTGATGTATAAGGAGCAGGGAGGCGATATGAGGGTGATGGAAATGGTGACGTTTGATGTTGCAGATAACGGAGATGACAGCAGCATGATTCTGGATGTTCGAAAGGCCACTGAATTTGAGGA
>Ga0102940_1001273_pt1 | contig 16294 bp, 16 predicted proteins | sample SalPonR2_C_D1_MG_FD_78215 | JGI IMG/M metagenome (GOLD analysis project Ga0102940, IMG submission 78215) | Salt pond soil microbial communities from South San Francisco under conditions of wetland restoration - Salt Pond MetaG R2_C_D1_MG | ecosystem: Environmental > Aquatic > Marine > Intertidal...
ACGCATCACCACCCCGATCATGTCGGCATGGCGGGTTGGTTGATGGACCGTTTCGGGGCTGAGTTGATGACAAGCCGCACCGCGTGGCTGATGGCACGGATGCTGATCTTGGACGAAGAAGAGCGCCCAACCGAACAGGCACTTGCCTATTGGCGCAGCGCCGGGATGGACCCCGAGGTGTTCGAGGCACGCAGGAACGACCGGCCCTATAATTTTTCAGATGTCTGTTACCCGCTGCCGGTGGGCTACACCCGCCTGCGGCAAGGCGACGTCATCCGCGCGGGTGGCCGCGAATGGGATGTGCATATGGGCAATGGCCACGCGCCCGAGCATGTCACCCTTTGGAGCCGCGATGACGATCTGGTGCTTGCGGGCGATCAGATCATCGCCTCGATCAGCCCCAATATCGGCGTCTACCCGACTGAACCAGAGGCCGACCCGCTGAGCGATTGGATGGAGGCCTGTGAGCGTCTGGCCGGTCTGGCGCGTGACGATCATCTGGTGCTGTCGGGGCATAAGCTGCCTTTCACCGGCCTGCCGGTTCGGATGCGGCAACTGATCGACAACCACCACGGCGCGTTGCGCCGGTTGCGGGCGCATCTCAATGAGCCGAAAGTGGCGGCGGATTGTTTCGCCCCGCTCTTCAAACGAAAAATTGATCGCGGTACCTATGGTCTGGCCCTTGTCGAGGCGGTTGCGCATCTCAATCATCTGCATCACGCTGGAGAGGTTTCCCGCCGTAGGCGTTCCGACGGCGCTTGGCTGTGGCAGATGAAAGAGTGAGGCACCATGGACGACGAAATCAACACATCCGCCGAGGCGCATGAAAGCAACGCCATCCCGCGCCGCCATGAGGTGCATGCCGACCCCGAGGTCGGCAATGGGGAGGAGGTGCCCGAGGGTTTGCGCCGCAAACCGATGGACCAGAAAAGCCCCGCCGAATGGGCGTATGAACGGTTGATTCTCTATATCAAGAACTTCGAAGAGCAGCTTGATAACGAGCACGAGGTCGCCATGGGCTTTACCGGCGGCGATGCCGGTGTTCTTCGGATTGAGGGAATGGGCTATTTCGAGCCCGACATCGTGACCTTTTATGGAAGCGACCCAACGGGCGCGAAAACGCAGCTTGTACAGCATGTCAGCCAGTTGAACGTGCTTTTGCGCGCGCTGCCCAAGCAGATTGAGACCAAGGCGCCGCGGCGGATCGGCTTTCGTCTGGTGCAGGATTTGGAGCGGGCCTGACCCCTGCGGCAGCTTGGGTCGTGACAGGCGATTTGAAATGCAGTATTCAAGCGCCGACAAACGAATTTGACCTTGAAAAGGGACCGCGCAAAATGGCTGACCACAAACACGGCGAAATGGATATCGAAGTTCAACAAAAGACCTTTGACGGCTTCATGAAGGCTGTCACTTGGTCGTCAGTGGCGATCATACTGACCTTGGTCTTCATCGCCTTGGTCAACGGCTAAGGGTTAAGTCCTTTTTCAAGGGGTATTTGATGCGCGCTGTGGTTTTGGCGGCTTGCGCCGTATTGGGTTTGAGTGGATGCGCGGGTGAACGTGTTTGGGCCCCTGACCAAGAGGTGGCGCAAGCGGCCTATCAGCATGACGGACCACCACGCCTTACGCTGTATACAATGCTTAACAATAACAGCGGCGCCGGGGCGCATACGGCGCTGATGGTAAATGGCTCACAGCGGGTAATTTTCGATCCCGCCGGATCGTTCAACAAATCCCGTGTATTGCCCGAACGGAACGATGTCCTTTACGGCATCACCCCCCAGGTCGAGGATGTCTATACTCGCTACCACGCGCGCGAGACCTTTCGTGTGAAGGTTCAAAAGCTGGATGTGTCACCTGAAGTGGCCCGCCGAACCGAGCAGGCGGTCCTGAGCTACGGTGCCGTGCCGCAGGCGATGTGCGCCAACAGCACCTCGGATATCCTTGCACAAGTCTTCCCCGGCCAAGTGAACCAGACATGGTCGCCCAGAAAGCTGGCCGATGAATTCGCAGAGCTTTCGGGAGTGACCGAACGGGTGCTTCGCGAGTATGACAGCGACGATAACAGCAAAGTTCTGGACGATTGGGACCCCGAACGTGAGCGCGTCGCACGGGCTGCAAATTAAGCGTTACCCCAAGAGGTACAGGCCACCATACAGCGTGGCCGCACCCAGACAGATAGACAAGACGACATTGCGGGCCCAAAGCCCGATACCAAGGGTCACCACGGCGGCGGCCATGCGGGGCGCGTCCAACTCTCCGCCCGTAGCCTCGGGCCAGATGACCAGCGGTGCCACCAACCCCGGTAGTACGGCCACTGCCGTATAGCGAAGGTGGCGCAAGACCCACGGCGGAAGCGGCGTGTCACCGATCAGCCCCAGAAATACAAAACGCAGGGCGAAACTGCCTGCGCCCAGCAGGATGATAACGGTCCAAAGCGCGACGGGATCAATCATGCGCCGCCCTCCCGTTCCGCGCGGCGGCTGTCGATCAGTTCAACCTGCGCGCCGGCCATCATGCCCAGAATGCCCGCCACCAGCAGGCCAAGGTTATAGACCAAGCCATTCAGCAGCAGCGCCGTCACCACCGACACAAAAGCCGCGGCCAAATGCGCCCGCGTGCGCAGCATCGGCGCGATCAGGGCCAGAAAGGTGATGGGAATCGCGAAATCCAGTGCGAGACCCTCAGGCATGGAGTTGCCGATAAGAGCCCCGAGCACTGTGAAAAGATACCACAGTGGGCAAATGGGCACCGCCACGGCAAAGAAATAGGTCAACCTTTGCCCGATGCTCCAGTCTGGATTTTGCTCGTACTTGAGCACCGAACAGGCATAGGTTTGATCGACCAGAAAATAGGCCGCCCACGCCCGTTGGCCCAAAGTCGCTTCACCAAGGTAAGGTGTGAGCGAGGCCGAATACATCGCCATCCGCAGGTTCACAGCCAAGGCCGAGACGAGGGCGATAACCGTGGGTACGTCATTGCGCAAAAGCTCGACCGCGGTGAATTGCGCCGCCCCCGCGATGACCAAAACCGACATGGTTAGGGTTTCAAGAACACTTAGCCCGGCCTCGGTCGCTACCACGCCGAAGAGCGTGGAAAATGGAACGATCACCAAAATGAAGGGCGCGCCATCGCGCACCCCCCGCCAGAAGATGGATTTGGTGGTTTCCGTCGCCACGCCTTCGTCCTAGATTAGCAGTGTCTACCAAGGGCCTAGACCTAAGCGCAGGGAGATGCAATTGGCCACCCACGACGATCTGTCCGACTATATCATCGCGCCCGACCCCAAGGCCGAGCGCCTTACACGCAAGGTGGAAGGTGTCGACCACGAGGGTCAACCGATGGAAATCTCGGTTGTCGAAGAGCGCCCGCTGACAATTTTCTTGAATGGCCAAGAGATCGTGACGGCGATGACCATCGGGGATTACCCCGAATATCTGGCGCTTGGTTTTCTGCGCAATCAGGGGATGCTGCGCGAGGGCGAAACCGTGGAGCGAGTGGATTACGACGACGATCTGGAAACCGTTGTCGTGCGCACCGACGGACAAACGACCTATGAGGAGAAACTCAAGAAAAAGACGCGCACCAGCGGCTGTGCCGTTGGCACCGTGTTTGGCGACATGATGGAGGGTTTGGAGGCCGTGAGTCTGCCGGAGATGCAGGTGAAAACCTCGGATCTTTACGCAGTGGCGGCCAAGATAAACCGCACGCCGTCATTATACCTTGAGGCGGGCGCAATCCACGGCACGGTTCTTTGCCAAGGCGCGCGCCCCTTGGTTTATATGGAGGACGTGGGCCGCCATAACGCCGTCGACAAGATCGCCGGTTGGATGCTGTCAGAGGATGTCAGCGCGGGCGACAAGGTGCTGTATACCACTGGCCGCCTGACGTCGGAGATGGTGATCAAGACCGCCCTGATGGGCATTCCCGTTCTGGCCTCACGCTCGGGCTTCACCGCTTGGGGGGTCGAGATTGCCCGTCAGGTGGGCCTGACCTGTATCGGGCGGATGCGTGGCCAACGGTTTGTCTGTTTGAGCGGTGAGGACCGCTTGCTACGTGATATGGACCCGTCCAGCGTTCCCGCTGAAGACCGCAAGCACCGCAGAAAGAGCGCCGAAGGATGAGAATGCCCCTGGGTGTCATTCTTGCTGGCGGGCAAGCCACCCGTATGGGTGGCGGCGACAAGGGGCTTTTGCCGCTTGGCCATAGTACGATCCTTGACCATGTAATCGCCCGCCTGCGCCCGCAGGTGGGGGGCTTGGCGCTCAATGCCAATGGCAACGCCGCGCGCTTCGATGCCTTTAACCTGCCGGTGCTGCCCGATTCAATTACTGGCTTCCCCGGACCGCTTGTGGGCGTCTTGGCGGGGCTGGATTGGGCCGCCGAACAGGGGGCCGAAAGCATCGTCACAGTGGCCGCTGACACACCGTTTTTTCCCGCGGATCTGGTGGCCGTGCTGCAAGGCCGGGCCGAAGGGATGGCGCATCCTCTGGTTCTGGCTGCCACGCCGCGCGGGGAAGGCGAAACCACCAAGTCCATGAGTCGATCAGGATTGATACGACATCCAACCTTCGGCCTATGGCCCGTGGCCCTGCGTGATGATCTGCGCGAGGCGCTGAACGACGGTTTGCGCAAGGTGGTGATATGGACCGAGAAACATCACGGGCGCGAGGCAGTGTTCGAGTCGGATCAGGACCCGTTTTTCAATGTGAACACGCCAGAGGACCTTGAGCAGGCTCGGGCAATGCTGGAGGGCAAGGGATGAGAATCTATGGCGTTGTGGGTTGGAAAAACGCGGGCAAGACCGGTTTGATGGAGCGGTTGGTGACCGAGATCACCGGGCGGGGTTATTCAGTGTCGACACTCAAGCACGCGCATCATCGCTTTGACGTGGATCACGAAGGCAAGGACAGTTACCGGCACAGGCAGGCGGGCGCGACCGAAGTGCTTCTGGCCTCGCGAAATCGCTTTGCCCTGATGCACGAGTTGCGAGACGAAGACGAGCCGCCGCTGGAGGACTTGCTGGCCAAGCTCGCGCCTGTCGATCTGGTGCTGATCGAAGGCTACAAGCGGGATCGCCACCCCAAGGTCGAAGCGCATCGCAGCGTCACGGGCAACCCCCTTATCGCGCCCGAGGATGACACCATCCGCGCGGTGGCGAGCGATAAGGACTTGGCGCTGGACCGCCCGGTTTTCGATCTGGACGACACGAAAGCGATTGCCGATTTCGTCCTTGAAGAGGTGGAGTTGTGAGCGTCTTCGACACATTTGCTGTCGTGGACTGGTCTGCGAAGGCCGGCTCCTCTCCACAAAGGCCCTCGCCGGATGCCATCTGGTTGGGCGTTGTGCGCCAAGGCACGCCAAGCAAGCCGCTCTACTTTCGAACGCGACAAGCAGCAGAAAACCATCTTTGTTCTCTGATTGCAGACGAGACCGCCGCTGGTCGAAGGCTCCTCCTAACCTTCGATTTTCCGTTCGGCTATCCGAAGGGGTTTGCCAAGGCCTTGACCGGCTCCGATGACCCCTTTGCCGTGTGGAACTGGATCACTGAGAGAATTGAAGACAATCAGGAAACCGAGCGTTCAAATAACCGGTTCGAAGTCGCGCAAGAGATGAATCGCAAATTCTCGGGTACAGGACCTTTCTGGGGAGCGCCGAACCCCAACGACTGGCCTGATCTACCTTTCAACATGCAAGAGATTTCATACGACCGCTTCGACTTTGACGAAAAGCGCAAATGCGATCTTGCGGCCCGCGCAGCCTCAAGTTGTTTCCAACTCTTCTTCAACCCCACGGTGGGTTCCCAGGTTTTGATGGGCCTTCCCATGCTAAACCGCCTGCGAACCATCCCAGGCGTGGGGGTCTGGCCTTTCCAACGATACGACGAGGCGAATGTCGTTCTTGCCGAAATCTGGCCCGGCCTGATCGAGGCTGCTATACAGGACGACACTGGTGATGCCATTCGCGACGCCGTGCAAGTAACGCGACTTGCCCTAGCACTGTCGCGACTTGCCCCCGACCGCCTTGAACGCATGTTGAGCGATTTGCCGGATGAAGCGCGGGAAGAGGCATGGATTCTTGGCGCGCGTGACAGAGAATTGCTCACCGACCTCGCGCGCGGCGAGTTGACTGTTCCAATCCCCCTAAGACAGCAGCCCCCCCGCCCCGTTAAGGATGCAAACCTTCGCCCCCCACCATTGCGCGATGATTGCTTTGCCCTGCCCGCCGGTGTGGATTGGACCCCGGTCGACGAGGCATTGGATATGCTGCGTGACCGATTGCATCCAGTTGTCGGGCAAGAGGCACTGCCGTTGGAGGACGGGCTGGGCCGGGTCTTGGCCGAAGATGTGAAAGCACTGCGTGCCAACCCGCCACAGGCCAATACGGCCGTTGATGGGTACGGATTTGCCCATGCTGCATTGGCGGGGGGCGATCAGGTTTTACCGCTTGTCGAGGGTCGTGCGGCGGCGGGGGCACCGTTTGAGGGAACGGTTCCAAAGGGAAAGGCCGTGCGCGTGCTGACAGGGGCGGCTTTGCCCGAGGGCGTGGATACCGTGATCCTGCAGGAAGATGTGACCTTGGGCGATGACGCGATTGCTTTTCGGTCTGGAATCAAGCCGGGCGCCAATACCCGCCAAGCGGGGGAGGATGTTCATTCGGGCGATGTGATCTTGTCCAAGGGGCGGGTGCTGACGGCGGCGGATTTGGCGCTCACGGCGGCCGTTGGATTGAAGAATCTTCCGGTACGCGCCCGCCTTAAGGTGGCCGTGATCTCGACCGGGGACGAGTTGCGTGACCCGGGTCAAGCCGCTGAAACCGGGCAGATTTTTGATGCCAACCGCCCGATGCTTGGCGGGCTGGTGCGCCAATTCGGGTATGACCTTGTGGATATGGGCCGGGTGCCTGATGACCGGGATGCCTTGCGCGGGACATTGGACCAAGCAGTTGCAAAGGCTGATGTCATTCTGACCTCGGGCGGCGCGTCATCGGGAGACGAGGATCATGTTTCGGCGTTGTTGAACGAGGCTGGCGCGATGGCCGAGTGGCGGATTGCCGTGAAGCCCGGACGCCCCTTGGCCTTGGGGCTTTGGAAAGGTACGCCCGTCTTTGGTCTGCCGGGGAATCCGGTGGCGGCGATGGTCTGTGCATTGATATTTGCGCGCCCTGCCATGGGAGTGCTGGCTGGAACAAAATGGAAAGCACCACAAGGGTTTACCCTGCCTGCCGCCTTTGAAAAACGCAAGAAGCCGGGGCGGCGTGAATACCTTCGGGCGCGGGTGCGCGACGAAAAGGTTGAGGTTTTCAAGTCCGAAGGATCGGGCCGGATCAGTGGGTTGAGTTGGGCCGAGGGATTGGTGGAATTGCCCGAAGGGGAGGCGCATGTCACCCCCGGAACGTTGGTTCGATATATCCCTTTCTCCAGCTTCGAGTAATCGCGAAACGGTTGTACGAGTCGTAAGGTTTTTCCCCGTGCCTCGTACGAAATAATCCCGTCGACCCGGAACAGGTTGCGGAGGCAACCCCGACCTGAAAAGCCGCGCTCGGTGAGTTTAAAGCGTTCCGCCTTTAACCTGAGACATCAGCGAAAGACGGAACGCGTGCAACGATTGAGCGGAGCACTGCATTTCGCAAAAATCTGTGTGTCAGGTTTTTCGCGAAACGCTTTAGGGGGGTGAAGCGGTGGAAGAAACTGGCGACGGTGCCCCTCAATCCGCGCTGCGCCTGACGATCGGAGTTCCGTCTTCAACGCGTTCGCTTGGGTGAACCAAAACTTCGCTGTTGGCGGACAGACCGTCCAGAACCTCGGCGGAAAAGTCATTGGTTCGACCGATCCTGACGAGACGAAGGCGGGCCTCGTCCCCCTCGGTGACGAAGACAGCCCAGTCTTCGCCCTGCCGGAACAGCGCGCTGAGTGGGATTTGCAGAACGTCGTCATTCTTCCATTCCACGACCCGCAAATTCAAGGCATAGCCATGCCCCAGCGACGGGCGCTCTTCCTTGGGCGAAACGAGGTCAAAGACCACATCGACGCGTTGCTCTTCAATGCCGAGGGCCGAGACCTTGGTATATGCGGAGGGTTCGATTTCGGACAGCCTTGCCTCCAGCGTGCCGGGCCCGCCCCAACGTTCGACAATGGCCCGATCGCCGACTTCAAGCCGCACGGCATCGTTTGAAAGGACGTCGGCCACGATTTCCAGATCTCCGGGCTGGCCGATGGAAAGAAGGCGCGCGCCTGCCGCGACCGGGCGTTCACTGATCGTCTCGATCTCAAGAACGCGGCCATCTACCGGGGCCATTATCTCAAGGCAGCAATCCTCGATTTTGATCGCGTCGTCCCCTGGCTCGATCAAGGCGGCGCGGGCGCGATCAAGCGCACCCTTGGCCATTTCAAGATTCGAAATGGCTGCTTCATGTGCGGCCTGCCGGACACCGAGAGTCTGCTCCGCGTTTTCCAAGCGGGTCAAAGAGGCCACGCCACGGTCGACAAGCTGCTTTGTGCGCCGGTATTCGCTTTCGGCCAAGCTCAATTCTTCCTGCGTTTGCCGAAGATTGCTGCGCGACATTTAAAGCCCGGCTTGGGCCTCGCGAATGGCGGCTTCTGCCTGAACCCTGCTACGTGGGTCGAGTGGGTCTGAGGCGGCCGGATTGATGGTCGCGACGACGGTTTCGCCGGCCTCGACGGTATCCCCCACCCGCACCGGAGAACGGCGCGCGACGCCGCGGATCGGGGCGGCGACGTCGTAGATTTCGGCGATCCGTGTTTTGCCCTCGACATTGACTGTCACCTGCATTGGCCCACGTTCGGCCGTGGCAATATCTACTGAAACGGGTTCGGTGCGGAAGGCGACGATGCCAAGCATCCCGGCGGTCAGAACGCCAAAGGTTGTGAGTATGACAGTTCTGGTTTTCATGTGCTCTCCTTACTCACGTGTTTTCATCACTTGCACCAAGTCCAGCCGGTCCAGCCGCCGCCGGACCACCAAAGACGCAATCAGCGACGCCGACAAGACAACGAGGCTTGCACTGGCGAACCCGGCCGGCTTCAGCACCAGCGGTATCGCGTAAAGGTCACTGCTTGATCCTTCGGCCAAGGCCGCCGCGATACCTGCGCCCAACAGCCAGCCCAAGGGTTGTGCGACCAGAGCCAAAAGCATGGTCTCCCCCAACAGTATGAACGATACCTCGCCGCGGGAAAATCCGAGGATGCGCAGGCTGGCCAACTCACGCGCCCGTTCGGACAACTGGATACGCGCGCCATTGTAGGCCACGCCGATGGTGATCAGCACCGCAACCGTCAGGTAAATCGTGGTCATGATGACCACGTTTTCGCGGATTGTCGCCTCGAAGGAGCGTTGCATCTTGTCCAAAAGGATCAGTCCACTGAGGTTGGGGGTCTTCTTGAGTACGCGGTGCAGTTCCGGCAAAGCCTGTGTATCGACCTTGAGGTTGGCAACCGTGATTTGCGGGGCTTGCCGCAAGAGGCGGCTCAGGGTTTCGATATCCATGTAAGCCCCGAGGCCTACGTATTGCGTGACAATGCCGGCAACTGGTACCTTGTGCTTTTCATTGATGCCGCCCAGAAACTCGACCTCGATCACATCGCCGGGGCGCACCGACAGTTGCGCCGCCAAACGCCTGGACAGCAGGAGGCCATGACCGGGGGGGTCGATGGCCTGCCCATCGGTCGAGATGATCCTCGCGAGATCGGCCCCGGGGCGGCGTGCTTCGATGGCGGCCTCTTTTTCAAGGTGCCCATTGCGGAGAACGGCGGATTGGAATTGCTGACCTTCGGCGCGCAACACACCGGGTAGGCGGGTCACGCTGGCAAGGGCTGTCTCGGGCACGCCCGGATCAAAGAGCAAGATGGCGTCTTGCCGGTTGGAGCGGTTGAAGGTGGTGTCGATCATCTCGTCCAGTGCCGATGTGAAGAACCCCGAAGCCACCAGTACCGCCACCGCCAAGGAAAAGCCCAACACCGTGAAGGCGGAGCGAACCGGCCAACGCATCAGGCTGCGCAGGATCATCATCACCGGTTGCGAAAGACCCAGAGAGGTCAGCATTCGATCAAGGAGCCGGCGTTTGAAGCGGGGCGGTGCGGGGGGTGCCATGGCAACCGCGGGTGGCAGGCGCGCGGCGCGCATTGCGCTTCGTGCCGCACCCAGGCCGGCACTGGCGATGGCCAGCAGGCCTGACAGGGCGTAGGCGGTGTAGCTAAGATTGTAGATCAGGTAGGGAAAATCGAAGAACTGCGCATAGAGCCGCGCCAGTGCCCGCGCCAGCCAAGTGCCGGCCGCCCAGCCGATCACGGTGCCTGCACAAGCGATGAGGACTGCAAGCAGAAGGTAATGAATGCAGACTTCGGTATTGGAATAGCCGATTGCCTTGAGAAGGCCGATCTCACTGCGTTCGAGGGCGATGATGCGCCCGATTACCATGCTGACCAGAAACGCGGAAATCGCGTAAAAGATCGGCGGCAGGATCATCGCGCCGGTGCGTTGCTGTTCGAGTTCGGAGTCGATGAAACTGTTGGACAATTGGACGTCCCGGCCATAGGCACCCAATCCACCGTAGGGATCGAGCATATCGTCAAGCCGGTCGATCACGTCGTTGATATTGGCGTTACGGCCAAGTTTAAGGGTGACATTGTTGAATGCCCCCTCCATGTCGTAGGCCGCCGCAATGGCCGCTTGGCGCATCCACACTATGCCGAAGGCTTCGTTGTCTGGCATCAGCGCGCCGGGCCCGATTGTGTAGATGAATTCCGGCGATAACAGGGTCCCTGTCAGGGTCAGAACCCGTTGATACCCATTGAGATTGGCCTGGAAGGTATCGCCGGGGCGAAGGTCGTTGGCCTTGGCAAAGGGCTGGTTGACGGCCACCTCGTGGTCCGAGCCGGGCGTTGGCAGGCGACCCTCGCGCAAGACCGGCAGGTTGAGTTGCAGGCTGCCGTTGTCCGGAAGTGACAGCAACCGCGCCGTGACGGTTTCCTCTTGTCCGGGGACATCGAGAACCGCGAACTTCGAAATGCGCGCATCTGCGGCCAGCACCCCGTCGATTTCCCGGACCTCCTGCATCAGCCAGAGCGGTGCGCGGTTGGCATCTGCGAAGACATCGGCAAAGCGATTGCGTTCGTAGTATGCACTACGGGTGTCTTCCAGCGAGATATAGGTGCCGAAGGTCGTCAGCAGAATCGCGACCCCACATGCCAGCACCAAGGCGATGGCCAATGCCTGCGCCCATAGGCGTTGAAAATCCCTTAGCAGCTTTCGGTCAAGGGCGTTCATCGGGGGGCCTCACCAACTTATTTCGGCGGGTGCGATGCGAGTGGTGTTTTCTTCCACGCGATCGATCCGTCCGTCTAGGAAGTAAACCACACGGTGCGCCATTTTGCGGATCGCGGCATTATGGGTGATCACCGCAGTGCTGGTGCCCAGCCTGTCGTTCACATCCCGCAGGACCTCGAGAACCTGAATGCCGGTTTTGCTGTCGAGTGCGCCGGTCGGCTCGTCACACAAAAGCACCTCGGGGCGTTTGGCGATGGCCCGCGCAATGGCAACGCGCTGTTGTTCGCCACCCGACATTTCAGCCGGGAAATGGTCGAGGCGGTGTTCCAATCCAACCTGCGACAGGGCCTCTTCCGCCGGCATCGGGTTCGGCGCGACGTCCGTGACCAGTTGCACGTTCTCGCGGGCTGTCAGGCTGGCCACGAGGTTATAGAACTGAAAGACGAAGCCGACATGGTCGCGTCGATAGCGGGTCAGGCTGCGATCGTTCAGGGAAGTCAGTTCGAGGTCACGGAACCAGACCTTGCCCGCAGTCGCATGATCAAGGCCGCCCAGTATGTTGAGCAGGGTGGATTTTCCACTTCCCGAGGGGCCAAGCAGGACCGCCAGTTCGCCGGAAAATAGTTCAAGGTCCACACCATCAAGCGCCCTGACCTTGAGTTCCCCGGTATCATAGACCTTCGACAGATCCTGCGTGCGAAAAACGGTGTTCATGCTGCCCACTCTCTATGACCTTATAAAGGCGCTTTTGGGGGCCACACATTGATCCACGTCAAGGCCGGTTTCAGGCCCCGTCATAGCCTTTCTTTTGTGCCTTGTAGAGTTGGGCATAGAGGCCGTTTTCGTCCAAAAGCGTCTCATGATGGCCGTCTTCCACCAATTGCCCGGCCTCCAGCACAAAAATCCGGTCTGCATCCGAGATCGACGATAGGCGGTGCGCCACGACGATAGTGGTCTTGCCCTTGGTCAGACGCGACAGGGCGGATTTGATGCGTTCCTCAGTTGCTTGGTCCAGAGCACTTGTCGCCTCGTCCAGCAAAAGGATCGGCGCGTCGCGCAGGAAGGCTCGGGCGATGGCGATGCGCTGTTTCTGCCCGCCCGAAAGCTGTGCCCCCTTTGGGCCGACGGGGGCACCCCCACGTTTGCGGATCAGGTCGGCAATCTCGGCATCCTCGGCGGCTTGCCAGATTTGCTCTTCGCTTGCCTCGGGGTTCACATAACGGATGTTGTCCCAGATCGAGGCGTTGAAAATCACGATATCCTGCGCCACCACTGAAAAGGCCCCGCGAAGGGCGGCAACCTGCAACTCGCGCAGGGGCGTGTCGCCAAAGCGGATTTCGCCGCCTTGCACATCGTATAGCCGAGACAAAAGAGACAGGATCGTCGTCTTGCCCGAGCCGGTGGCCCCGACGATCGCCGAAACCTTGCCGCCCGCGAATGTCATATCCAACCCGTCGAACAAAGGGTGTTCTGGATCGTAGGCGAATTGCACGTTGTTGAGCGTGATATCGGCGCTGGTGTCGAAGGCGGCTTTCGCGCCCTCGGCATCCTTGATCGTGGGCGTCTCGCGGTAGAGGTTGCGAATCCGATCCAGCAGCACAAGGTTGGATTGCACGGTGCCGAAAAACTGCGCCAGAAGGCGGGCGGGGTCGAAAACCATGACCATGCCCAGAAGAAAGGTGATGATGCCCGCGCCGTCCACGTCGAAATCGGGGCTGATCACCATGTAACCACCACCGCCAATGACAAGAACGTAGACAAAGGCCGAGCTGAGGTCGATCGAGGGCATGACAAGCGCCTGCGTGATCTGCACCCGGTTCATCAGGTCGCGTATGGCCCCGGTGCCTTTCATCAGGCGATCGGTTTCCACCTGTTCCTGGCTGGCGATCTTGACGGTGCGCATGCCGTTCACGGTTTCCTCGATCCCGTTCATGTAGTCGCCCAAGGCGGTTTCGGCCTCGCCTTGCGCGGTTTTCACCCGGTCCGAAACATAGTTCATCACCCAGATGATGAAGGGTAGAACCACCACGGCGGTCGTGAACAGAATGGGATTTTTCCAGATAAGGTAGCCCGAAACGATGACCACGGTCACCGCGTCACGCAGCGCGTTTGCGCTGGCCATGCCTACAAACACGCCGAGTTTCTGGGTCTGGGAAACCAGGCGCTGGATGATCTCGCCCGATTTGGTGCGCTCGAAATACGCGAGATCCAGCGCCATCAAATGCCCGATCAAATCGTGCCGCATCTCGTAAACCGCCTGATTGGTCACCCGCACCGCAACAAGCGGCACCAGATAAGACATCAGTCCGCGAACCGCGAAGAGCAAGAAAACCACGACGCAGACCATGGCCAGTTCCCGCGCCTTTCCGGACTCGAAAATCACCCGCAGGCCGTTTTCGGTCATCGACAGGAATTGCTGATACACCAGCCCTTGGATCAGGATCATGCCCAGGATCAAAAACAGCCTGGGCGTCTTGTCTTTGAGGTAATTACGCCAGAACCAGCGGATATTGTCACGGTCCTGCTCGGTATAAAGTTTCTGGCGTGTCTTGGGGCGTGGCTTGGTCATATGGGCCTTGCGATTTTGGCAGGTTTCCCTTGCCTATAGAGGGTTCGAAGACAAAGGTCAGCATGCGATTTGCAGCAATACCCCCAACTCACCCATTTCTTCTTTTCAAAAATATCCTGGGGGGTCGCCCGAAGGGCGGCCGAGGGCAAAGCCCCCCTTCAGGCCGCCACCAATTGAGCGCCGCGCATGCCCGTGATCGTGGCGGTGACGATCTGGCCCTCGGGGCGGTCAGCGTCAAAACTCACTTCGGTGAATTGCTCGGTCCGGCCCATGCGAGGGTTCTCCATGAGGATATGATGGGTGCGGCCCTGTTGTGCAGCCAAATGGCGGGCGACCTGCGCTTCGCCCGCCGCGCGCAGGCGTGCGGCGCGCTCCTTGATCAGCTTGCCGTTCACCTGCTGCGGGATGCGCGCGGCGGGGGTGCCTTCACGCTTGGAATAGGGAAAGACATGCAGCCATGTGAGGTCACAGTCGGCCACCAGCCTCAGCGAATTTTCGAAATGCGCCTCGGTCTCGGTCGGAAAGCCTGCGATGATATCGGCCCCGAATGTCATTTCGGGGCGCAGCGCGCGGGCCTCCTCGCAAAAGCGAATGGCGTCATCGCGCAGGTGGCGGCGTTTCATCCGTTTGAGAATCAGGTCATCGCCATGTTGCAGGCTGAGGTGCAGGTGCGGCATCAGACGCGGTTCACTGGCGATCGCCTGCATCAGGTTCTCGTCGGCCTCGATGGAATCGATCGAACTGATCCGCAGGCGTGGCAGGTCGGGCACCAATTTCAGGATACGCATCACCAGATCGCCGAGTCGCGGCTGCGCCGGCAAGTCCGCGCCCCAGCTTGTCAGGTCGACGCCGGTCAGCACCACCTCGTTATAGCCGCGATCGACCAAGCGCTTGATCTGATCGACCACCACCCCCGCGGGCACGCTGCGCGAATTGCCCCGACCATAGGGGATGATGCAGAAGGTACAGCGGTGGTCACAGCCGTTTTGTACCTGCACATAAGCCCGGCTGCGCGTGCCAAAACCGTCGATCAAATGCCCGGCGGTCTCGGTCACCGACATGATGTCGTTGACCTGAACTTTCTCGCTTTCGCCGATGAAATCGGCGGCCAGCCGCCCCCATGTCTCGGGCTGCATCTTCTCGGTATTGCCGATAACCGCGTCCACCTCCTGCATGGTGGTGAAGGTCTCGGGCTCGGTCTGGGCGGCACAACCGGTGACGATCAGGCGTGCCTCGGGATTTTCGCGGCGAAGGCGGCGAATCTCTTGCCGCGCCTTGCGCACGGCCTCGGCGGTGACGGCACAGGTGTTGACCACGACAGCGCCTTCGAGGCCCGCCTGTTCCGAAAGCTCTTTCATCGCCTCGGTCTCATAGGCATTGAGGCGGCAGCCCAGCGTGGTGAACTTGGGTGGAGTGGTCATGCCAACCCCCGCAGAAATTCCGGCGTCAGCACCCCGTCGAAAACATGCATTGTGCCGCCGGTCATCCAGACGCCATCCTCGCGCCAGTCGATCTCCAACGTGCCGCCGTCAAGGTCAATGCGCACACGGCGACCTGTCAGCCCCCGGCGGGCGGCGGCCACGGCGGTCGCGCAACTGGACGAGCCGGAGGCGAGGGTAATTCCCACGCCGCGTTCCCAAACCCGCATACGCAGGTGATCGGGGGCCACAAGGCTGGCCACCTGAACGTTGGTGCGTTCGGGGTAAAGCGGGTGGTGTTCGTAGCGCGGGCCGAATTGCTCCAGCGGGATCGCCTCGGCATCCTCGACGAAAAAGGTGCAGTGCGGGTTGCCCATGCCCGTAGCCGTCGGGCCGCCCTCGATGGGCAGTTCCAGCGTGTCCATCTCTTCGGCCAAAGGAATCGCGTCCCAATCAAGCTGTGGCGCCCCCATGTTGACCGTGGTCAGGCCATTGCCTGCGTCCCGTGCGGCGATTTCGCCCCGCGCAGTGGTGAGTGACAGGCTGTCGCGGCCCGACTCGTCCATCAGGAAGCGCGCGACGCAGCGCGTGGCATTGCCGCAGGCTGCCGAGGTCGACCCGTCGGAGTTATAGAAGGTCAGGTGCGCATCGCCTGTGCCGTTTTCGATCACCGCAAGCTGATCGAACCCCACACCCATATGCCTGTCTGCAAGGGCAATGGCGAGGGCCGGCGTGACATCGACAGGCTGCACGCGGGCATCCAGCACGACAAAGTCGTTACCAAGCCCGTGCATCTTCATAAAGGGCAATTTTGAATCTGCGCGCATGTTCATGCCGCGCATATAAACCCGCTGGATAAGTGAATCCAGCATTCCCATGAGATTCGCACAATTTCGGGGTTGACCGCCTGCCCGGGTCTTTCTAGATAGGCCGCCTAGTGGGCCGTTAGCTCAGTTGGTAGAGCAACTGACTTTTAATCAGTGGGTCGCAGGTTCGAATCCTGCACGGCTCACCACTGTTTTC
>Ga0102940_1001277_pt1 | contig 16276 bp, 16 predicted proteins | sample SalPonR2_C_D1_MG_FD_78215 | JGI IMG/M metagenome (GOLD analysis project Ga0102940, IMG submission 78215) | Salt pond soil microbial communities from South San Francisco under conditions of wetland restoration - Salt Pond MetaG R2_C_D1_MG | ecosystem: Environmental > Aquatic > Marine > Intertidal...
AACTCGTTTCCCGTCTATGGCGGGGGATTAAGGCCCCGAAGAGGCCGCCCGCCGTCTCGGACAGGTCGAAGGGGCCGCAGCCCCTTCGGCTTCCGTCGGGCCCCGAAGGGCCCGGCCGGATCTCAGTCGGCCGCCGCGGCGCTCGCCACGTCGACCTGCACGCCCGGCCCCATGGTGGAGCTGAGCGAAACCTTCTCCAGATAGGTGCCCTTGGCGCCCGTCGGCTTGTTTCGGTTCACGGCGCCGACGATCGCCCGCACGTTCTCCGCCAGCTTGTCGGCGTCGAAGCTCGCCTTGCCGACGCCGGCATGCACGATGCCGGCCTTCTCGACGCGGAACTGCACCTCGCCGCCCTTGGCGTTCTTCACCGCCTGGCCGACGTCCATCGTCACCGTGCCGACCTTGGGGTTCGGCATCAGGCCACGCGGACCGAGGATCTTGCCCAGCCGGCCGACGATCGGCATCATGTCCGGCGTCGCGATGCAGCGATCGAACTCGATCTTCCCGCTCTGCACCGTCTCCATAAGGTCCTCGGCGCCCACCACGTCGGCGCCGGCCTCGCGGGCCTCGTCGGCCTTCGCGCCGCGCGCGAACACCCCGACCCGCACGTCCTTGCCGGTGCCGTTCGGCAGCGTGACCACGCCGCGCACCATCTGGTCCGCGTGGCGCGGATCGACGCCGAGATTGATCGCGACCTCGACGGTCTCGTCGAACTTGGCCGTGGCGTTGGCCTTGACCAGCGACACCGCCTCCTCGAGCGGCAGCGCCGCCTGTTCGGGGACGGCGGCGTTGGCCGCCTTCATGCGCTTCGAGATCTTCGCCATCAGCCCTTCACCTCGATGCCCATCGACCGCGCGGAGCCGAGAATGATCTTCATCGCCGCTTCGACGTCGACCGCGTTCAGGTCCTGCATCTTCGCCTCGGCGATCTCGCGCACCTGCTTGCGGGACACGGAAGCCACGGTGGAGCGGCCCGGCGTCGTCGCCCCGGATTTGATCTTCGCGGCCTTCTTCAGATAATATGACGCGGGCGGCGTCTTGATCTCGAAGGTGAAGCTCTTGTCCTGGTAGTAGGTGATGACCGTCGGGCACGGCGCGCCCGGCTCCATCTGCTGCGAGGCGGCGTTGAACGCCTTGCAGAACTCCATGATGTTGATGCCGCGCTGACCCAGCGCGGGACCGATCGGCGGCGACGGGTTCGCCTTGCCGGCGGCCACCTGAAGTTTCAGGTGTCCGATCACCTTCTTGGCCATCGCGGCCTCCTCTCGTTCTCCGCCCGATGCGGGGCGCGCCCCGCCGGGTCCTCCGAAGCGCGGTCCGGTCCGACGGGCGCGCCCGTCTCGCCTCCCGCGTGCGACGCTCAGGCGGTCTTCTGCACCTGCGCGTATTCCAGCTCGACCGGGGTGGCCCGGCCGAAGATCGACACGCTCACCTTCAGGCGCGCGTTGTCCTCGTCCACTTCCTCGACCTGGCCCGCGAAGCTCTCGAACGGACCGTCGGTGACCTTGACCTGCTCGCCGATCTCGAAGGTGATGGCGGGCCGCGGACGCTCGGCCCCTTCGCGGACCTCGTCGAGCAGACGCGCCACCTCGGCTTCGCGAAGCGGCGTCGGCTTGCCCATCGGGCCGAGGAAGCCGGTCACCCGGTTCGTCCCCATCACCAGATGGTAGGCTTGGTCGCTCATCTGCATCTTCACGAGGACGTAGCCCGGCATGAAGCGGCGCTCGGTCTGCACCTTCTTGCCGCGACGCAGCTCCATGACCTCTTCGGTCGGCACGAGGACTTCCTCGATCTCGTCCTCGAGACCGGCCTGCCGCGCGCTCTCCTTGATCGCCTCGGCCACCTTCTTCTCGAAATTCGAGAGGACGTGAACCGTGTACCAGCGCTTCGTCATGCCGTCCTTTCCGACCCTGCCGTGCGGCGTCGCCGCCGCCGCCTCGATCCGACCGGCGGCGCCACATGCACGAGCCCGGGAGAAGGAACCCGAATCGCCGCTCGCGCCGATGCCGATGGGAAACGTCCCGTTAGGACCCCCACGCCCGGAAGGCAACCCCCCGTACGAGGCCGTCAGCCCCCGATGGTCAGGATCTGGTCCACGCCGAAGCGGATCAGGCGATCCACCAGGAAGAAGAAAGTCGCGAGTATGGCGGCCATCACGAACACCATCGCCGTCGTCACCAGCGTCTCGCGCCGCGTCGGCCACACCACCTTGGAGGCCTCGGCACGGACCTGCTGGATGAACTGGAAGGGGTTGGCGCGCGCCATCGCGTCGTCCTCTCGTTCCGGGAGTCGGGCTGGCAGGGGCGGAGGGACTCGAACCCCCGGCATTCGGTTTTGGAGACCGACGCTCTACCAACTGAGCTACGCCCCTGCAGCGGCGGTCGTGCTATCCCCGCGCCCGGCGCGGGTCAAGGCCGCACGCGGCCCTCAGCCGCCGAGGCACCAGCGCAGGATCGCCTTCTGCGCGTGCAGCCGGTTCTCGGCCTCGTCGAAGATCACCGAGCGCGGCCCGTCCATCACCTCGGACGTGGCCTCCTCGCCCCGATGCGCCGGCAGGCAATGCATGAAGAGCGCCTCCGGCCCCGCCCGGTCCATCAGCGCCGCGGTCACCTGATAGGGCCGCAGCAGCGCGTGTCGCCGCTCCCGTGCGCCGTCGTCGTCGTGCATCGAGAGCCAGGCGTCGGTGACCACGAGATCGGCGCCCTCGACCGCCTTCGCCGGATCGCGCTCGATCTCGATCCGCCGCCCCTCGCCGCGCGCCCAGGCGACGATCTTCGGGTCCGGATCCAAGGTCTCCGGCCCCGCGAAGGTCAGGTCGAAGCCGAAGCGCCCGGCCGCGTGCAGGAAGCTGGCGCAGACGTTGTTGCCGTCGCCGACCCAGACCGCCTTGCGCCCGGCGATCGGCCCGCGCCGCTCCTCGAAGGTCATCACGTCGGCCATGATCTGGCAGGGATGGCTGCGGTCGGTCAGCCCGTTGATCACCGGCACGCCGGCGTTCGCGGCCAGCGCCTCCAGCGTCTCCGGCGCGAAGGTGCGGAGCATGATCGCGTCGACGTAGCGCGAGAGCACCCGCGCCGTGTCCGCCACCGTCTCCCCCTGGCCGAGCTGCATCTCCGCCCCGGTCAGCGTCAGCGCCGCGCCGCCCAGCTGCCGGACGCCGACGTCGAAGCTCACGCGGGTGCGGGTCGAGGGCTTCTCGAACACCAGCGCCACGACGCGCCCCTCCAGCGGCCGCGCATCGTCCGGCGCCCCCCTGGGCCGGCCCGCGCGCGCCGCCTTCATGGCATGCGCGTCGTCGATCATCGACCGGAGGTCCGCGGCGGACACCCGGTCGAGGTCCAGGAAATGACGGATCATGTCCCGGCGGTCTCCGCCTGCCCGGCCGCCACGCGCAGCGCCGCGCGGTCCAGCCGCGCCACGGCCTCGGCGAGATCCTCCGCCCCGATGTTCAGGGGCGGCAGCAGGCGCACCACGTCCTCCGCCGCGGGCACGGTCAGCACGTGCTCGGCGTAGCCCGCCTTGACCACGTCGCCGGCCGGAACCCGGCACTCGAGGCCCAGCATCAGGCCCTCGCCCCGCACGCCCTCGAAGACGCCGGGATGCGACGCCACCAGCCCCTCGAGCGCCTGACGCAGGTCGCCCGCGGTCCGCCGCACGCCTTCGAGGAAGCCGGGCGCCGCGATCTCCTCCAGCACCGCGAGGCCCACGGCGCAGCCCAGCGGATTGCCGCCGTAGGTGGAGCCGTGCGTCCCCGCCGTCATGCCCGACGCCGCCCGCTCGGTGGCGAGCAGCGCGCCGAGCGGGAAGCCCCCGCCGATGGCCTTGGCGATCGGCATGACGTCCGGCGTCACGCCGGCGAGCTCATGCGCGAAGAGCCGCCCGGTGCGCCCCATCCCGCACTGTATCTCGTCGAAGATCAGCAGCGCGCCGACCTCGTCGCAGAGCGCCCGCAGCCCCTTCAGGCACTGGGGGGGAACGACGCGGATGCCGCCCTCGCCCTGGATCGGCTCGATCATCACGGCGGCGGTGCGCTCGCCCACCGCGGCCTTCAGCGCCTCGTGGTCGGCCCAGGGGACGTGCACGAAGCCCGGCATCAGCGGGCCGAAGCCCTTGACCATCTTCTCGGCGCCCGAGGCCGCGATCGCCCCGGTCGTGCGTCCGTGGAAGCAGCCGCCGAAGGTCACGATCTCCGTGCGCTCGGGGTTCCCCGCGTCGGAATGGAACTTCCGCGCCATCTTGATGGCGAGCTCGACGCTCTCCGCCCCTGAATTGGTGAAGAACACCGTGTCCGCGAAGGTCAGCTCGACGAGCCGCCCGGCGAGCCGCTCCTGCTCGGGGATGCGGTAGAGGTTCGAGACGTGCCAGAGGCGTCGCGCCTGCGCGTCCAGCGCGGCCACGAGACGGGGATGGGCGTGGCCCAGCGCGTTCACCGCGATCCCGGCGCCGAGATCGAGATGCCGCGCGCCCGTGTCGTCGGTCAGCCAAGGGCCGCTCCCCTCCACGAAGGAAAGGGGCGCCCGCGCGTAGGTCGGCAGGACGGGCGAAATCACCGGAAGCGCTCCTCGAGGCGGCCGCGGAACCCGAAAACGCCCTCGGCGGCCGGATCCGAGGGAGCGGCTGCGTTGGTGCGACAGCCGCGCCCCGAAGTCAACGAATCGCACCCCCGGGCGACCGCCGCGACGCTCGCCCGGGCGCGCGCCGCTCGGGGAGCCTCCGGCCCCCGCTCGCGACGCGCCGGGCCGCGTGCCGCGGCCCGAAGGCGCCCGGCCCGCCCGCTCCGCGACATCTCCGCCTCCAGGCGCAGCGCCGTCGGCCGACCCCCTGCCGCTCCGCCTCGCGCGGCGGCCGGGCTCAGGCCCGGTCGCGAAGCTCCGTCGCCCCCGCCCCGGCGGCGCAATGCGCCGAGCAGAAGACGCGGCCGGCCGCCTCGTGCCCGTGGCCGAGCACGCGCACCCCGCAGGTCGCGCAACTCGGCGCGAGCACGTGCGCGGCGCACTCCAGACTGTCGAAGGTGAAGGTCTCGCCGTCCTTCCGAACCTCGAAGGCCTTGTCGTAGTCGTTGCCGCAGGTGTCGCAACGCGCCATGGGAACGTCTCCTTTCGCCGGCTGACCGGCTTCAGCGGGTGAGGACGAGGGCGATGCCGAGGATCACGATCCCCGCTATCCCGGTCAGGAAGACCGCGCGGCGCAACGGCGTGCGCAGCACGATCCAGCCCTGCCGCGCACGGCCGCTCTCGATGCGCTCGCCCTGCTCCTCGGCACGGGCCTTGGCGGCTTCAGGGTCGTCGTCGGGGCTGTGCGGGGCGATGCGGGCGCCTTGGCGGGCCATCGGACGCGTCCTCCTGTTGCCTGACTCGCCCGGCGTCAACGCCGACGGGCGCGCCGCGTTCCCGATCCGGAGACGAACGACCGCGGCGTCGGAGGCGACGCCGTCAACGCCGCCTTCACCGGACGGCGTCATGCAGGTCGGGCGGCTGCGCGGGGAGGCGGAGCGTCGGCACGGCGTCGGCACGATGTGCATGCAAAGGGCATGCGAAGGGCCGACGGGAGTCCGACGCAAGGCCGACATCCGCGGCGCCGGAGGCCGACGAAAGACGCATGCCCGGCCGACGCGGGCGGCACGCGATGCGCATGACGGCGGCGCCGGGTCCGCACGAATGCGGGACGGATCCGCCTCCCCTCCCGCCGCGGCGAGACCCCTTGGAAGTCCGTCAGCCCTTCAGATCCGGCGGCGTCGCCTCCTCGGCCAGCGCCTTCGCGGCCGCCTCGAGGCTCATCGTCTCCTGCCCCTTGGCGCCGAGGCGCCGCACGGCGACCGTCCCCTCCTCCATCTCCCGCCGCCCGACGGCCAGGATGGCGGGGACATGCGCCACCGAGTGCTCCCGCACCTTGTAGTTGATCTTCTCGTTGCGCACGTCCGCCTCGGCCCGCAGCCCGGCGGCCTTCAGCGCCTCCGTCACCTCGCGCGCATAATCGTCGGCGTCCGAAGTGATCGTCGCCACCACCGCCTGCCGCGGCGCCAGCCACAGAGGGAAGCGGCCCGCGTAGTTCTCGATCAGGATGCCGATGAAGCGCTCGAAGGAGCCGAGGATGGCCCGGTGCAGCATCACCGGCCGCGCACGCTCGTCGCTCTCGGTGACGTATTCGGCGCCCAGCCGCTCCGGCAGGTTGAAGTCCGCCTGGAAGGTGCCGCACTGCCACTCGCGCCCGATCGCGTCGGTCAGCTTGAAGTCGAGCTTCGGCCCGTAGAAGGCGCCCTCGCCGGGATCGACTTCGTAGTCCTCCGTGACCGCCCGCGCCGCGGCCTCCAGCGCCGCCTCCGCCTTGTCCCAGATCGCGTCCGAGCCGATCCGCACCTCCGGCCGGGTGGAGAACTTGATGTCGAAGCTCGCGAAGCCGAGGTCGCGATAGACCGAGCTCAGAAGCGCGATGAACCCCGCGCATTCCTGCTCGATCTGGTCCTCGGTGCAGAAGATGTGCGCGTCGTCCTGGGTGAAGCCGCGCACCCGCATCAGCCCGTGCATCGAACCGGAGCTCTCATACCGGTGGCACGAGCCGAACTCCGCGAGCCTGAGCGGCAGGTCGCGGTAGCTCTTCAGTCCGTGATTGTAGACCTGCACGTGGCAGGGACAGTTCATCGGCTTCAGGGCGTTCACGCGCTTCTCCTGCGCGTGCTCCTCCTGCACCTCCGCGATGAACATGTTCTCGCGGTACTTCTCCCAGTGGCCCGAGGCCTCCCACAGCTTGCGGTCCACCACCTGCGGCGTCCGGATCTCCCGATATCCCGCGGCGTCGAGACGGCGGCGCATGTAGGCCTCCAGCGCCCGGTAGACGGTCCAGCCGTCCGGGTGCCAGAACACCATGCCGGGCGCCTCCTCCTGCATGTGGAAGAGGCTCATCTCCCGCCCGATCTTGCGGTGGTCGCGCCGCTGCGCCTCCTCGAGCATGTGGAGATGGTCGTCGAGCTCCTTCTTCGTGCGGAACGCGACCCCGTAGATGCGCTGGAGCATCGGATTGCGGCTGTCGCCCCGCCAGTAGGCGCCCGCGACGCTCATCAGCTTGAAGGCGTCCGCCGGCGCCTGCCCGGTATGCACCAGATGCGGCCCGCGGCAGAGGTCCTGCCACCAGCCGTGCCAGTACATCCGGATCGGCTCGCCCGCCGGGATCGCCTGGACCAGCTCGATCTTGTAGGGCTCGCCGGTCTCCTCGTAATGCCGGATCGCGGCGTCGCGGTCCCAGACCTCGGTCGTGACCGGATCCTTCAGCGCGACGATCTCGCGCATCTTCGCCTCGATCCGCTCCAGATCCTCGGTCGAGAACGGCTCCTTGCGATCGAAGTCGTAATACCAGCCGTTCTCGATCACCGGGCCGATGGTGACCTTCACGTCCGGCCAGATCTCCTGCACCGCCCGCGCCATGATGTGCGCGAGGTCGTGGCGCACCAGCTCCTCCGCCTCCGGCTTGTCGCGCATGGTGACGAGGGCGAGTTCCACGTCCCGCTCGATCGGCCGGGTCAGATCGACGAGCCGGCCGTCGTGCTTCGCCGCGATCGCCGCCTTGGCGAGCGACTTGGAGATGTCGGCGGCGACGTCCGCGCCGGTCACGCCGGCCGGATAGGTCCGCGTCGCGCCGTCCGGCAGGGTCACCGTGACCTGCCGGGCCCCGCCGTCTTCGGCTTCGGGACGGGCGACGGACGCGTCGGACATCGACTCTCTCCATGCATGGGGCGGCCCGCGGAGCCCTCCCCGCCGACGACGGCGCACCGTAGGCGGAGGGGGCGGGCTGTCAAGCGAAGCGCGGCCGCGACGGGCGCCGCGCGCGATGGTCGCGGATGCCGGCGCCGACACTCAAGTGTCGCGTTCGGCTGATACATCATGCATCCTTCATATGACTCGCCGCCCGCCAGACCGACGACGCCGGAGGCTCCGCCATGCGCCACGCGACCGCCGCCTTTCCCGCCGCCCTGCTCGCGGCCGCCGCCCCGCCCGCCTCGGCGGCAGAGCCCGTCACGGTCTCCGTCGGCGGCTTTCTCAACGCCGGGGCCGGCTACGCCGACCGGGCCGGCCACGAGGCGGATCTCGGCGTGTTCCGCGAGGGCGAGATCCACTTCAAGGTCCGCGGCACGAGCGACAACGGTCTGACCTTCCGCGCGCAGGTCGAGATCGAGGGCCACACCTCCGGCGACCGGATCGACGAGAACTGGGTGTCGGTGGGCGGCGCCTTCGGCAACCTCCTCATAGGCGGCGCCGACACCGCTCTGAACGAGCAGGGAGGCGTCGGCGTCGTGAAACCCTCCGGCTCGTGGGCCAACTACTACGACTACGACGGCGGCGCGAACCTGCCGGGCGAGCCCGGCGGTTTCATCGGAGAGGACGACAGCCTCGGCGTCCGCTACTGGATCGAGGCCTTCGGCTTCGAGGTCGGCGCGAGCTGGCAGCCGCGGGTCGGGGCGGACGGCGCGAACGACACCAACGTCATGTCCGTCTCGAACCCGCCGCTCGGAGACCAGTTCGCCTTCGGCGGCGCCTGGTCGGGCGAGGTCGCCGAAGTCTCCATCCGGGTCGGCGGAGGCTACATGTTCAACGACGAAGAGGACTTCGCCCATGCCGGGGCCGAGGTCGGCTACGGCCGCGTCACCGTCGCAGGCTTCTGGAACGTCGAGGACGAGTTCGGATCCTTCGAGGTCGACCGCCGCTCGGGCGGCGCGATGTACGAGAACGGCCCCTGGAGCTTCGGCGGCGGCGCCGTCTGGTCCGACTTCGAGCGCGGCGGCGACGAGCGGTTCTATCATCTCGGCGCCGGCTACGACCTCGCCCCGGGCGTCACCCTCCACGGCGCCCTGCAGTACGGCGAGGATCAGGCCGGAGTGCAGGGCGCCGGCGGCTATGGCTGGATAAACCTGCGCTTCTGAGGCGCTCGCGCCGCGCCCCGTCCGGGGCGCGGCGCGGTCACGCCCGCCGGGCCGACGCCGCCGCGCGGCGGTAGACCTCCAGCGTCGCCCCCGTCATCGCCTCCAGAGAAAAGCGCTGGCGCACCCGCCCCCGCCCGGCCGAGGCCATGTGCGCCGCCGCGCTCTCGTCGAGGCTCAGCGCCCGCTCGACGCCCGCCGCCAGCGCGGCCGCGTCGCCGGGCCGCACGAGGAAGCCGGTCGCGCCGTCCGCCACCGTCTCCCGCGCCCCGCCGTGATCGGTCGCCACCACCGGCCGACCCATCGCGGAACTCTCGGCCGCCACCCTCCCGAACGCCTCCGGCTCCAACGAGGCCGAGACCACGACCGAGGCCAGCTTCAGGGCCGCCGGCATGTCGTCGCAATGCCCGGCGAGGGCCACGCAGCCGCCGAGACCGGCGCGCCGGATCGCGGCCGACAGCTCCCGCCCGAAGGCGCCATCGATCTCGCCGCCCACCATCAGGAAGCTGAAGTCCTCGGCCCCGCGGATCTCGCGCAGCCGCGCCGCGGCCTCGACGAAGACGGCCTGGCCCTTCCAGCGCGTCAGCCGTCCCGGCAGCAGCACCACCGGACGCGGGCTTTCCACCAGTCCCCAGCGCTCCGCCAACGCCGCGGTCCGAGCGCCCGACACGGCCTCGGGCGAGAACCGCGCGAGGTCGACGCCGCGCGGGATCGTCACGATCTCCGCTTCCGGATGCCGGACCCTCACATGCTCCGCGATGAAGTCGGAGACCGCGATCACCGGCCGCCCCTTCGCCATCACGCCGTTGTAGAGCCGCTTCAGGGGCGCGTTCTCGCGGTAGACGCCGTGCCAGGTGGTGACGAAGGCCGCGCCCGTCGCCCGCGCCGCGAGCCAGCCGGCCCAGGCCGGCGCGCGGCTGCGCGCGTGGATCACGTCGACCCCCTCCGCCGCCACGATCTCCGCCAGCCGCCGGGCGTTGCGCCGGATCGCCCAAGGGGCCTTCGCGCCGACGGGAAGGCGGATCAGCCGACCGCCGGCCCGCGCCAGCGCCGGCTCCATGCGCCCGCCCGCGCTCGCCACCAGCGCCGTGCCGCCGGCGGCGGCCAGCGCCGCGGCGACGTCGACCGTCCCGCGCTCAACCCCGCCCGACTCCAGCGTCGGCGTCAGCTGCAGCACCGTCGGCGCCCGCTCGACATCGGCGCGCATGCCGTTACCCTGCGCCGATCCCGAAGCGCCCGCGATGGACTCCATGACCGATCCTCAAGCCCCCGACGTCCTCGCGCTCGAGGACGGCCGTCGTCTCGCCTACCACAGGACGCCCGCGCGCGACGAGGGCGCCGCGCGTCCGGGGGTCGTGTTCCTCGGCGGCTTCCGGTCCGACATGACCGGAACCAAGGCGACGCATCTCGAGGCCGCCTGCCGCGCGCGGGGCCTCGCCTTTCTGCGTTTCGACTACACCGGCCACGGCGCCAGCTCCGGCGACTTCGAGGCCGACGGCTGCATCGGCGCCTGGGCGCGGGACGCCGCGGACGCGCTGGACCGATTGACGCAAGGGCCGCAGGTGCTCGTCGGCTCCTCGATGGGCGGCTGGATCGCGCTTCTGCTCGCGAAGCGGCGGCCGGAGCGGCTGGCCGGTCTCGTCACGGTGGCCGCGGCGCCGGACTTCACCGAGGATTCGATGTGGCCCGCCTTCTCCGAGGCGCAGCGGGCCGAGCTGCTGGACACCGGCCGCCTGCCGCTCCCGTCCGAGTATTCGGACGAGCCCTATGTGATCACGCGCCGGCTGATCGAGGACGGGCGCGAGCATCTCGTGCTCCGGGAGCCGCTGGAACTTCCGTTTCCCGTCAGGATGCTGCAGGGCACCGCCGACGCCGACGTGCCGCAGGAGAAGGCGTTGACGCTGCTGGCGCATGCCGAGGGACCGGACATCCGTCTGCTGCTCTCGAAGGGCTCGGACCACCGCTTCTCCGGCCCGCGGGAGCTCGCGATGCTGGAGCGGGCGCTGGACGAGGTGGCGGGCCCGGCGTGATCCTGCGGGACGCGGCGCCGGCGGACAGGGGCGCCGTTCGGGTATTGTTCCGCGCCCTTCAGGCCGAGGAGCGCGACCTCGAGGCGAACCGCGCGCCGCCGGAGGCGACCGACGCGCATGTCGACGCGCTTCTGGCCTGGGCGGGCGAGGGCGGGCTCGTCCTTCTCGCCGAAGCGCCGCCGGAGCCGGCGCCCGTCGGCCTTCTCATCGCGGGACTGAAGGACGAGGGGCCCTGGGTCCTGCCCGAGAACCGACCGCACGCGGAGGTCTCGGACCTCTACGTCGCGCCGGGGCGGCGGCGCCTCGGGCTCGCGCGCGCGATGCTGGCCGAGGCGGAGGCGCGCTTCGCGGCGCGGGGGATCCGGCGCATGGAGATCGCGACCCTCGCCGTCAACGCGCCGGCCCGGCGGCTCTACGAGGCGTGGTCGGGCGCGCCGCCCGCCCTCGTGACCTTCGCCAAGCCGCTGAAGCTTTCCTGAACGCCACCGGAACGAAAGCCGTTGCCCTCCCGCGCCCCGCTGGGGCATGGTCCGAGGGTACGGGCGAGGCGAGGTCCGGCGGGAGGCGACATCGGCATGACCACGGCGAACGGGGAGCCCGGCGGCGGCCCGGCCGCGCTTCCCGCGGCCGCGCGCCCGGTGTCCGGCGACACCGCCGGCCAGGCGACGGGCGACGCGTCCCGCCCGCTCACGGGGGATGGCTCCGGAACCCCGGCGCCGCGCTTCGCGCCGCTGCTCGAGGTCTCGGGCCTCTCGATCGCCTTCGGCGACCTGCCCGTGGTCGACGACGTCTCGTTCTCGCTCCGCCGGGGAGAGACGCTGTCGCTGGTGGGCGAATCCGGCTCCGGCAAGACGCTGACCGGCAAGGGCCTGCTGCGGATCCTGCCGAAGGGCGCGCGAATCACCGGCGGCTCGGCGCTGTTCCACCCTCGGCGGGGCGAGCCCTTCGACCTGATGCGCCTTTCGCGATCGGCGATCCGGCAGGTGCGGGGCGGACGCGTCTCGATGATCTTCCAGGAGCCGATGAGTTCGCTCTCGCCGCTGCACACCATCGGCGACCAGACCGTCGAGGCGGTGCGCCTGCACGCCGGCCTCACCGGCGAGGCGGCGAAGGCGCGCTGCCTCGAGACCTTCGATCAGGTCGGCTTCCCCGATCCCGCCCGCGCCTGGGACGCCTATCCGTTCGAACTCTCGGGCGGGCTGCGACAGCGCGCGATGATCGCCATGGCCCTCGTCTGCAAGCCCGACCTGATGATCGCGGACGAGCCGACGACGGCGCTCGACGTCACCACCCAGGCGCAGGTGCTCGACCTGATCAAGCGCCTGCAGGCGGAGATGGGGCTTTCGGTGATCCTCGTCACCCACGACCTCGGCGTGGTGGCCAACATGGCCGACCGGGTGGTGGTGATGCGCAAGGGCCGCATCGTCGAGGCCGGCTCCTGCACCGACATCCTCGAGCGCCCCGGCCACGGCTACACCCGCGCCCTGATCGCCGCGGCGCCCGAGATCCCGGAGAACGCCGACCGCGGCAAGGGCGCCCCGGTCGACCCGATCTTCTGGGCCGAGGGCCTCTCCAAGACCTATCACGGCCGTCCCCAGGGCTTCGGCCCGAAGCCCGTGCCGATCCATGCGGTGCGCGACGTCCAGCTCGCCGTCGGGCGTGGCGAGACGCTGGCCATCGTCGGCGAATCCGGCTCCGGCAAGTCGACCATCGCCAAGCTGATGCTGCGCGCGGAGGAGCCCGATCCGGGCGCCGAGGTCGGCTTCCGCGGCGCCGACGGCGAGACCCTGGACGTGATGAAGCTGTCGGGCTCGGCGCTGAAGGCGTTCCGCGGCAAGGTCCAGATCGTGTTCCAGGACCCCTACGCCTCGCTCAGCCCGCGCATGGCGGTGATGGACATCCTGACCGAGCCCCTGCGCGTGCACCGGCGCGGCGACGACCGCGAGCGGCGCGAGCGCGCGGCCGAGCTGATGCGCCGCGTCGGCCTCTCGCCCGACCATCTCAGCCGCTTCCCGCACGCCTTCTCCGGCGGCCAGCGCCAGCGCATCTCCATCGCCCGCGCGCTCGCGCTTCAGCCGGAGCTGCTGGTCTGCGACGAGCCGACCTCGGCGCTCGACGTCTCGGTGCAGGCGCAGGTGCTCGACCTCCTGAAGGAGCTGCGCGACGAGATGGGCCTCTCCTACCTCTTCATCAGCCACGACCTCACGGTGGTGGCCGATCTCGCGGACCGCGTGTGCGTGATGCGCCGCGGCCGCATCGTCGAGCAGGGGCCGGCGTCCCTGCTCTTCAACGACCCCAGGCATCCCTACACCAAGGCGCTGATCGCGGCCTCGCCCGAGCCCGATCTGACGCGCCGGCTCGACCTCGCGGCGGTGGCGCAGGGCGCCGGCGACCCCGACGGCTGGCCGGCGCCCTTCGGCTACGACGGCGACGTCGCGCCGCCGCTGGTGGAGACCGCCCCGGGCCATTTCGTGAGGTGCGCCGCATGACGATCCGACCGATCCTCGCCGCCCTGCTGGCCGTCGCGCTGGCGCCGGCCCCCGCCGCCGCCCAGCTCGTCCCCCAGGAGAGCCCCGTGCTCGCCGAGGCCGTCGCCGCGGGGGAGCTGCCGCCCGTGGCCGAACGCCTGCCGGCCGAGCCGCTGGTGGTGGACCTCGAGGCGAAGGGCCGGAGCTTCGGGCGGCAGGGCGGGACCATCCGGACCATCTTCACCCGCTCGCGCGACATCCGGCTGATGGTGGTCTACGGCTACGCCCGGCTGGTGGGCTACGATTCCGACTACGTGCTGCGCCCCGATCTGCTGCGCGACGTGGAGGCGGAGGAGAACCGCGTCTTCACCCTGCACCTGCGCGAGGGCCACAGGTGGTCCGACGGCGCGCCCTTCACCACCGAGGACTTCCGCTACTGGTGGGAGGACGTCGCCAACGATCCCGACCTCGCGCCCGCCGGCCCGCCCGAGCTGATGCTGGTCGACGGCGCCGCGCCCGAAGTCACCGTGGTCGACGAGACCACGATCCGCTTCGCCTGGCCGGCGCCGAACCCGCGCTTCCTGCCGGCGCTGGCGCAGGCGCGCCCGCCGTTCATCTACCGGCCCGCGCACTACATGAAGAAGTTCCACGAGAAGTACGCCGAGTCCGAGTTCCTCGCCGCGCAGATCGCCGAGACGCGTTCGCGCAACTGGGCGCAGCTGCACAACAAGATCGACAACATGTACCGGAACGACAATCCGGACCTGCCGACCCTGCAGCCCTGGGTCAACACCTCCGAGAAGAACGGCCAGCGCTACGTCCTCGTGCGCAACCCGTTCTTCCACCGCGTCGACGCCCGCGGCGTGCAGCTGCCCTACGCCGACGGCGTCGAGGTGGAGATCGCGGCGGCGGGTCTCGTCGCCTCGAAGATCACGCTGGGCGAGGCGGATCTGCAGATCCGGGCGCTGACCTTCTCCGACGCGCCGGTGCTGAAGAAGGGCGAGGCGGGCGGGAACTACTCGACCTACATCTGGCAGAACGGCGCGGCCTCGGAGATCGCGCTCTACCCGAACCTGAACTACGTCGATCCGGTCTGGCGGGACCTGCTGCGCGAGGCCGACTTCCGGCGCGCCCTCTCGCTCGGCATCGACCGGCGGGCGATCAACAAGAGCCTGTTCTACGGGCTGGCGCTCGAGCATCAGGTGGCGCCGCTGCCGTCCTCGCCGTTCTACACCGAGGAGCGCGCCCTCGCCTACGCCGAGCACGACCCCGAGCGCGCGAGCGCGATGCTCGACGCGCTCGGCCTCGACCGGCGCGACTCGGCCGGGACGCGGCTGCTGCCGGACGGCCGGCCGCTCGAGATCGTGGTGGAGACGGCGGGCGAGCGGCCCGAGGTCTCCGACGCGCTGGAGCTGGTGACGGAGGCCTGGCGCGACATCGGCGTGCGGCTGATCTTCCGCCCGCTCGACCGCGACATCCTGCGCAACGCCGCCTATCAGGGCGAGGCGATGATGCCGGTCTGGTACGGCTGGAACAACGGCATCCCGACGCCGGAGACGCCCCCGACCGACATCGCGCCCGTCGACCAGGTGAACTTCTCCTGGCCGATGTGGGGCCAGCACTTCCAGACCAAGGGCAAGGCCGGCGAGCCGCCGGCGATCGAGCCCGCGCAGCGCCTGCTGGAGCTGTTCGGGGAGTGGATGGAGGCCGGGACCGACGCCGAGCGCACCGCGATCTGGGAGGAGATGCTCGACATCCACGCCGATCGGATCTTCGCCATCGGGCTCGTCTCCGGCGCGCCGCAGCCGATCGTCGTCAACGCACGGCTGCGCAACGTGCCGGAGAAGGGCATCTACGCCTGGGACCCCGGCGCGCATCTCGGCGTGCACCGGATGGACGAGTTCTTCTTCGATCGATGATGACCGGGCGCGACGGACACCACGGCGGGCGCGGCTGAGATGGGATCGTTCCTGCTCCGCCGCCTGTGGACGATGTGCTGGACGCTGGCCCTCGTCAGCGCCCTGATCTTCTGGATCGTCAACCTCCCCCCCGGCGACGTGCTGACCAACCAGATCAACCAGCTCCGCGCCTCGGGCGAGGCGAGTTCGGTGGCGCGGGCGGAGTTCCTGATGCAGGAATACGCGCTCGACGAGCCGCTTTGGAAACAGTACCTGATCTGGGTCGGGGCATGGCCCGGCCCGCACGGCTTCTCGGGCATCCTCCAGGGCGATCTCGGCTGGAGTTTCGAGCTCGACGCTCCGGTGGACGAGGTGGTCGGCGAGGCGATCTGGATGACGATCGCGCTCAACTTCTTCGTGATCCTGTTCGTCTACGCGGTGGCGCTGCCGATCGGCGCGATCGCGGCGGTGAAGGCCAACACCTGGATCGACTACACCGCCACCTTCGTCGGCTACATCGGCCTCGCGACGCCGAACTTCCTGCTCGCGCTGATCCTCTATCACAAGGGCGCGCAGTGGTTCGGCCTGCCGGTCGGCGGCCTGATGGGCAAGGAGTTCGCCGACCAGCCGATGAGCCTCGCCAAGCTGCAGGACATCATGGTGCACATGATCGTGCCGATCATCGTGATCGGCACCTCCGGCATGGCGGCGATGGTCCGTCGCCTCCGCGCGAACCTCCTCGACGAGCTCGGCAAGCCCTACGTCACGACGGCGCAGGCGAAGGGCGTCGGCTCGGTCAGGACGGTGGTGAAGTACCCGCTGCGCATGGCGCTCAACCCCTTCGTCGCCGACATCGGCAACCTGCTGCCCAGCCTCGTCTCCGGCTCGGTGCTGGTCTCCCTCGTGATGGGACTGCAGACCATCGGGCCGATCCTGCTTTCGGCGCTCCGCAGCCAGGACTACTTCCTCTCCG
>Ga0102940_1001279_pt1 | contig 16268 bp, 14 predicted proteins | sample SalPonR2_C_D1_MG_FD_78215 | JGI IMG/M metagenome (GOLD analysis project Ga0102940, IMG submission 78215) | Salt pond soil microbial communities from South San Francisco under conditions of wetland restoration - Salt Pond MetaG R2_C_D1_MG | ecosystem: Environmental > Aquatic > Marine > Intertidal...
AGACAACGAGGTCTATCTCGGCTACACACTCGATCCGACGCGGACGGGGGCGGGCTACGATCTGGTGGGCAGCGATGACGGCACGATCGTCCTTGGCGGGCGCTACCGCTACTCGGACACGCTCTCCACCTTTGCCGAGAACACCTGGGATCTCTACGGGTCGCGCCGCACGCTCACTCAGGGGTACGGGGTGACATACACGCCCGATGCACGCTGGACGTTTTCGGGCGGCGTCGAGGTGGGAGACGTGCGCGACGACATCAACGGCGATTTCGAGCGGGACGCGTATTCGCTCGGCGTGGCCTACGCCGACGGGGACGCCCTCGCGAGCCGCGTGCGGGTCGAATACCGTTCCGACAACGGCGCGGGTCTTGCGCAGGACCGCGAGACGTGGGCCCTGACCGCGGGCTACGAGTACAGGGTCGGCGATGACGGCCGACTGATCGCGAATGTCGATGCGCTCTATTCCGACAGCGCCGAGTCGAGTTTCCGCGACGGCGAGTACCTCGAGGCGAGCGTGGGCTATGCCTACCGGCCGGTCATGAACGAGCGGCTCAATCTCCTCGCGCGCTACACCTATCTTCGCGACTTGCCGGGCGAGGATCAGGTGACAGCCGACGGGTCCGCCGACGGGCCGCTGCAGATCAGCCATGTCTTCTCGATCGACGGCGACTACGACCTGACGCCGAAACTGAGCCTGGGAGCGAAATACGGCTTCCGGACATCCGAGGTCGCTGCGCGCGGAACCGATGAATTCGCGGCGTCCACGGCGCATCTCGGGATAGTCCGCGTCGACTGGCACGTCGTCCACAAGTGGGACGTGATGGGCGAGGTTCGCGGTCTTTACGGCGGCGGGGACGACGTGACCGAGACAGGTGCGCTCCTTGGTGTCTACCGCCATGTGGGCAACAACGCGAAGCTCGGACTCGGGTATGAGTGGGGGCGGGTGTCGGACAACCTGACCGATCTCGACTACGACTCGCGGGGCGTGTTCCTCAACATCATCGCGAAGTTCTGAGGCCGCAACCAAGCAGGGTGAGACCTGCGGACGGTTGCGCCTTTCACCCTGTGGCAAGCCGCGCGAACCTCGGCTAAGGATTCGGCGATGGACCGCGCGGAGATCGTTCACGAGAATTTCCTCAGACGGGTCGCCACCGGCGACCTGCCCGAGGGCGCCCGCGCCGATGGACCCCTCGCGCCTGAGGACGCGGTCACGCTCTTCCGTGCCCAGTGTCTCTCCAGGGCGCTCGATCGGCAAAGCCGGGTGATGCAGAAGGCGGGGCAGGGGTTCTACACCATCGGCTCGTCGGGCCACGAGGGCATGGCGGCGGTCGCCTGGGCACTCCGCCCCGACGACATGGCCTTCCTCCACTACCGCGATGCGGCGTTCCAGATCGCGCGGAGCCTTCAGGTGCCTGACCAGAACATGGCCCGGGACATGCTCCTGTCCTTCGCGTCGTCGTCGGAGGACCCGATCTCGGGCGGACGTCACAAGGTACTCGGCTCCAAGGCGCTGATGATTCCGCCGCAGACATCGACCATCGCGAGCCATCTGCCGAAGGCCCTAGGCGCGGCATACTCCATCGGGCTCGCGCGACGCCGCCCGCCCGAGCATCGGGTTCTCGCCGACGACTCGCTCGTGATGTGCTCCTTCGGCGACGCCTCGGCCAATCACTCGACCGCGCAGGGCGCGTTCAACACCGCAGGATGGACGGCGTATCAGGGTGTGCCGCTGCCCGTTCTCTTCGTCTGCGAGGACAACGGCATCGGAATTTCGGTGAAGACGCCCAAAGGCTGGATCGAAGCGAATCTCGCGCGCCGTCCCGGGCTCAGGTATTTCGCCTGTGACGGCCTCGACCTCCACGACACGTTTCGCGTCGCCTCCGAAGCGGCGGACTACGTCCGTGCGCGGCGCCGGCCCGCGTTCCTGCATCTCCATGCCGTCCGTCTTTATGGTCATGCGGGCGCGGACGTGCCGACCACCTACCTGAGCAAGGAGGACGTCGAAGCGGACGAGGCCGACGATCCGCTGCTCCATTCGGTCCGTCTGCTGCGAGATGCCGGCTCCGTCTCTCCGGACGGGGCGCTCTCGATCTATCGGGAAACCTGCGAGGAGGTGGAACGACTGTCCGAGGATGCCGTGAAGCGGCCTCGCCTGTCATCGGCGGCCGAAGTGATGGCGAGTCTCGTTCCCCCTGTCCGCGCCTGTCGCCCGACGAACGGCCCATCGGCGGAGGCACGACGCGCCGCCTTCGGCTCCGACCTCAAGGCGTCCGGCGAGCCTCAGATCATGTCGCGCCTCATCAACTGGGCGTTGACCGACCTGATGCTGGAGCACGGCGAGATCATCCTGATGGGCGAGGACGTGGGCCGCAAGGGCGGCGTCTACGGCGTGACGCAGAAGCTTGTCCATCGCTTCGGCCCCGACCGCGTGATCGATACGATTCTCGACGAGCAGTCGATTCTGGGCCTCGGCCTCGGCATGGCGCACAACGGCTTCATCCCGATCCCGGAAATCCAGTTTCTCGCCTACCTCCACAATGCCGAGGACCAGTTGCGCGGCGAGGCCGCGACGCTGCCGTTCTTCTCGAATGGGCAGTTCACGAACCCCATGGTCGTGCGCATCGCGGGCCTCGGCTACCCGCGCGGTTTCGGCGGTCATTTCCACAACGACAATTCGGTCGCCGTGCTGCGGGACATCCCCGGTCTCATCGTGGCCTGCCCGTCGACCGGCGCGGATGCCGCCGGGATGCTCCGGGAATGCGTCCGGCTGGCACGAGAGGAGCAGCGCGTCTCGGTCTTCCTCGAGCCTATCGCGCTCTACCCGATGCGAGACCTCCACGCTGAAGGCGACGGTGGCTGGCTGACACGCTATCCCGACGGGACCGAGCGCGCGGCGTTCGGCGAAGTCGCCGTCCACGGCGAAGGCCGCGACCTCGCCATCGTGACCTTCGGCAACGGCCACTACCTGTCCCGAAAGGCGCAGAGGAGTCTCGAGCGCGAAGGCCATGGCATTCGGGTGATCGACCTGCGCTGGCTGTCGCCGCTGCCGGAAGGCACGCTTCTGGAGGCGCTCGCCGGCTGCGAACGGGCGCTGATCGTCGACGAGACGCGGCGGTCCGGAGGTGTGGCGGAGGCCCTGATGGCGCTGCTGGCCGAGCGGACCGGGATTCCGCGCGTCCGGCTGACGGCGGAGGATAGCTTCATTGCGACCGGTCCGTCCTATGCCGCGACGATGCCCTCGGTCGACTCGATCCTCGCGGCGGCCAGGGCGCTTCTTGCATGAGACCGCGCGGTCCCGCCTCAGCCCGACGTGGCGAGCGCGTTCGTGTCTGACCCCGGCAACCTCTGGGAACGGACCTGCGTCGAGGAGGTGCCCGCGCGACATCTCGACGGTGATCTGACGGTCGATCTCCTCGTTGTCGGAGGCGGGTACACCGGCTGTTCGGCGGCATTGCGCGCCGCCGAGGCGGGAGCCGACGTGTGCCTGCTCGAAGCGAGGGAGATCGGTCACGGCGGATCCGGTCGGAACGTCGGGCTCGTGAACGCGGGGCTCTGGCTGCCACCCGACAAGATCGTCGCGGCGCTGGGCGAGGCGGAGGGTGAACGGCTCCTGTCGCATCTCGGCGAGGCCCCGCGGCGCGTCTTCGACCTGATCGAGCGTCATGGTATCGATTGCGAGGCGACGCGGACCGGAACCCTGCACTGCGCCCATTCCGTGGCGGGTCTTGCGAGCCTGGAAGATCGGTATCGCCAGCAGAACCAACTCGGCGCGCCCGTGCGACTGCTCGACGCCGACGATGCGGCGGCGCGCACCGGGTCCCCGCGCTTCCACGGGGCTCTCTTCGATCCGCGGGCGGGAACAATCCAGCCTCTGGCCTACGTGCGCGGGCTCGCACGGGCGGCCGCCCGTTCCGGCGCGCGGATCGTCACGGCGTGTCCTGTGCGCCGCTTCACGTCATCGAAGGGCGCCTGGAAGGTCGAGACCTCGTCCGGAGCGGTGACGGCGCGGGCGCTCCTTCTTGCCACGAACGCCTATCACACAGGCGGCGAAAGCCCCGGCGGATACGTTCCGGTTCACTACTTCCAGATCGCCACGGCTCCGCTTGCAGAGAAGGATCTTCGAACGATCCTGCCGGGCGGGGAAGGCTGCTGGGACACGGCGCTCGTCATGTCGTCGTTCCGGCTCGACCTTGAGGGTCGCCTGATCGTCGGAGGGATCGGCAATCTGGAGGCTCCCGGCGGTCGCGTCCACGAAGCCTGGGCGCGGCGCAAGATAACCCATCTCTTCCCCGACCTCGTCGCGCCGCCGATCGAACACGCCTGGTGCGGCCGGATCGCGATGACGAGCGATCACGTCCCGAAAATCCGCGAGATCGGGCCGAATGGCTATGCCTGCTTTGGGTACTCCGGTCGCGGCATCGCTCCGGGGACCACCTTCGGCGCGGCTGCCGCCGAGGCCTTGCTGCACGCTACGCCGGAGACGCTGCCCCTCTGTCCCATTCGCCATCACAAAGAGGCGTTCACGGGTGTCAGGGCCTCCTATTACGAGCTCGGGGCTCTCGCGGCACATGCGTTGAACGCGCGGTTCTGACTGGCGCCAGAGCGCGGAAGACCGCGCGGCAATCACACCCAGACCTAACTTCGGAAGGCCCCCTCCGCCGCGTCCGCCCTGCAAATGCTGCATGGCGGCAATTCGACAACTGAGATTGTGCACGTGCAGAAAGCGTCTAGCTCTGACGGGACACCGAACTGATGGAGAATGGCGATGGCCTTTCTAGCAGATGTATTCGCACCCCTCGAGCCGACGCGCTTTGCCACGCTGGCGCGGAGCTTCAAGGACTACCGCCGGCGCGCTGCGGTGCGGCGCCGGATTTTCAACGAGCTTTCGGCCCTCAGCGATCGGGAACTCTGCGATCTGAACATTTCGCGGTTCGACTGCCGCCAGATCGCGGACGAGGCTGCGCGCCGCGCGTGAGCCAACGCGGCGGGCGGGTGCCGGTCAGGCGACCGCCTCACCCCGCCGGGTGATGACGTAATCCTCGGGCGCGGTTTCGCTGATGCCCGAGATCCTTTCGCACCACGTCTTCAGAATCATCATGGTCGTCAACGAGGCGACTTCGGGATGCCGCGCGAGCCGGTCGCGCAGATCCTCGATGATCGACTGGTCAGCGGCCTCGACGAGGATCCGCATGTCCGTAGATCCCGACGTCGACCAGCAGGAGACGAGTTCGCTCCAGTTCGCGATGGATGCGTAGACCTTCCCGCAGACGTTCCGCCTCAGTCGCACGTCGAACATCGCGCGCACGCCCGACGGACGCGTGTCGTCCACCGTCTCGATCTCGATCGTGAACCGGCGGATGACCTTCTCGCGCACCAGCTTGTCGACATGATGCCGCACCGTGGGGCGAGACAGGCCGACGATGGCTGCCATCTCGGTCAGCGACCGGCGCCCGTTCTCGCGCAGAAGCTGCAGGATCATCTTATCGGTGGGGCTGAGCCTCAAAGGATTCTCCCGCTGGGTTTGGACAACTTAAAGGTGTTTTTCGACGAAATGAAGAAAAACTTGCACTTCGAAAGCTGCATGAAGTCGCCAAACGTTCAAGTCTTTCCGAAACGGAAGATTGGGGGGACATGCTATGACAGCATACCTGACAGGAGACGACGTCCGCGAGACCTTTCCAAATGCCAGCTGGCAAAGAATCGTCTTCGCGGAATTCGAAGCGACCCTAACGAGCAAGTCACGACCCTTCCCGTGCATCTTCGGTGTCACCGGGCTCAAGTCGAACATGCTCCGCTACGCGTTCGTCGATCCCCTCGACCCGGAATCGCTTGCCCCGGTCCTGCGGGAATACGTGGCCAACGCGCGCGGGATCGGAAAGATGACCTCGCTCGTCGTGTTCGGCCGCCCGGGCCCGGTCCAGAGCATCGACGCTTACCGTGACCGGTTCTGGAACCTCCTCGATGGTCTCGCTCGTCTCGATCCGTCCCCGCGCCCCGAGACTGTCCCCGAGCATCTCGACACCGATCGCTGGGAGTTCTGCTTTGGCGGCGAGCCGATCTTCGTCGTCTGCAACTCCCCCGCCCACGTCCTCCGTCAGAGCCGCCGGTCCACCTCCTTCATGATCACCTTCCAGCCGCGCTGGGTCTTCGAGGGTGTCACGGATACGCAGGACCCGGCGGTGCTCCGCGCGCTGAGCGCGGTCCGCGAGCGTCTTGCCGATTTCGATGTCGTCGAGCCCGCTCCCTACCTCGGAGCCTACGGCGAGCCCGGCACCCGCGAATACCAGCAGTACTTCATCGACGACAGCAACGCTCCGCCGGCCTGCCCCTTCCACGCTCTGGGCAAGGCGCGGGACAAGGATCTCACGAAGGACAAGGGGAAAGTGGCATGACGATGCAAGCCGTCGCAGACGCGACCGACAGCGATTTCCGGATCTTCTCGACGAATGTGGATACGTCCAACCTGCGTCCACTGATCGAACAGCTCCTCCCCGACCAGGGATCGATCGAGGTTCAGCGCGACGTGGCCGGCAAGGAACACGCCTGGCACAGCCACGACACCGACGAGACGCTCGTGATCATCGACGGCAAGGTCCGGTTCTACTGGGACCAGGGCGAGAAGATCTGCGACCCGGGAACCGTGATCTCGCTGCCCGCGGGCATGATGCACGGCTCCGTCGCCCTCGAAGGCGGGGCCACCTACCTGATCGCCTTCCAGGTCGCGAGACTGACACACCATGGGTGACCTCACCAAGGCCCTGGGTCCCTGGCGCGGAACCGCGATGATGCTCAACATCGTGCTCGGGGCGGGTCTTCTGACCCTCCCCGGTCTCGCGGCCCAGTCTGCGGGAAGCGCCGCGATCCTGGTCTGGGTCGTCTGCGCCCTCGCGGCCTTCCCGCTTCTGCTGATCTTCGCGCTTCTCGGACGCGACTATCCCGACGCCGGCGGGCTCGCTTCGATCATGCGGCATGCCTTCGGGGCGTTCGGATACGTCCCTTCGACGTTCATCTTCCTCGGCGCCGTCGCGGTCGGTCTGCCGGCCATCGCGATGACGGGCGGCTACTACGCGGCAGCCGCCGTGGGCGGGCCGCCGCACCTCTATGCCGGGGCGCTCATCCTTCTCGCGATGATCGGCAACCTCGCGTCGGCCGAGATCGCCGGCCGCATCAACACGGCGATCGCGTCGGTCATTCTGCTTGTCCTCATCGCGATCACGGTGCTCGGGTGGCTGGTCGTGGAGCCGGACTGGGGCACGGTCCGTGCGGCCACCTCCGACCTGCCGGACCTCGCCACCTTCGGCCTCGTCTTCATGATGGTGTTCTTCGCCTTCACGGGCTGGGAAGTCGCCGCGAACCTCGGCGGAGAGTTCCACGACCCGCGCCGCAACATTCCGATCGCCATGGCGATGTCCTTCGTGCTGGCCGTCGGGCTGTATCTCGCGCTTGCCATCGTGGTGGTCGCGTCCGGTCCCGTCGGCGCCGACGAGGCGCCGTTCGCACGCATCTTCGGCGCCGAGTTCGGACCGGCGGGCGCGCTCGCGATGTCGGGCGTCTCGGTCGTCATCATCTACGCAAATCTCTCCGCCGCGCTCTGGGCGGTGTCGCGGATGGTCTACTCCGCCGCGACCGAACGGCTGATCTTCGGATGCTTCACCCGCGTCGCAAGAGGGGTTCCGCTGAATGCGGTCCTGCTGACGACGGGCGTCCTGCTGTCGGTCGTCTTGCTGTCCTACCAGGGCTTGCTGGACCTCGGAAGCCTCCTCGCGATCGCCGGCCAGAACTTCCTGCTGCTCTATGCCGGCGCTGCGGCCGCTCTGGTCCAGCTCGCGACGAAAGGCTGGCATCGCGTCCTCGGATGGGCCTGCCTCGCGCTTGTCGCGGTGCTCATGGCCGGGCGTGGCATCCAGGGCCTCTACTACCCGGCTTTTCTCGTCGCCGCGGGGCTTGCCGTCGCACTGGTGCGCATGCGGCTCGCGCTGATGGTCGCGGGCAGAGGTGAAGGATCCACATGAGCAAGATTATTCGGGACACCCGTTGGAACATGGACGCGCAACGGCACCTGCGGGAGGAACTGGACGCACAGATCGACACGCTCTCGCTTCCGGAGATCCAGGTCCTGCTGCACTTCGCGCGGCAGGTCATGGCCTATCATGATCCCGATGTGGTGGGGGATTTCCTCGCCTGGAGAGAGGATCCGAGGCTGGGCAGCATCCTTCAGCTCGCGGCCGCGGTGAGCGAGGATCTGCGCGAACAGCTTCTGTTCGTCGCGGAGGATTTCTATGCCAGCGAGAAGTCGCAAAGGCGCGAGTGACCCTCTGGAGGACTTAGCGATCCGGGGCGGCGAGGCTAGTCCGGCCGTTCGCCCACGAAGCGGCCTGCACCTTCGGGCCGGGGGAGGGTCGCATGCGCCTCGGCGAAGCGGGCGAGCCGGGCCGTGACCTCCGGCTCGGGCGGGCAGGCGCGGCGGGCCTCGAGATCCATGTGCAGCATGAGCGTTTCGACAGTCGCCGCGAGCGTCCCGTCATCTCTATACAGGCTGTTGAACACGTGAAGCTTCTTTCCCGTCCCGGACAGGACCTGCGTCGTGATCCGGATCCGGTCGCCCGCGCGGACCTCCTCGAGGTGGCGGATGTGGCTCTCAACCGAAAAGTAGCTGCGCCCGGAGGCCACATAGTCCGCCCCGGCGCCGATCATCTCCATGAACCGGTCCGTCGCCTGCGACGCTGCCTCGAGATACCGCGCCTCGTTCATATGGCCGTTGTAGTCGGTCCAGCTCTGCGGCACCTGCCGGATCACCGTCACAGTCGGAGCCTGGCCTTCGGGATGGGGCAGGGCGGCCTCGTGAGAGAGGATGACCCCGCCCGCGCCGCTCCCGGAGTGACGCAGCGCCCGCAGAATGCCGACGAGGTTGTCGTCGCGCAGTCGTTCCAGGTCGCGGATGCCGATATGGCCCGACTGAGCGTCGGACTGATCGGCGATCAGATCGACAAGATCGTCGGTGAAGTCCGGCACGTCCATGAGCCTCGTCCAGGGCCACGCGAGAGCGGGCCCGAACTGCGCCATGAAGTGCTTCATGCCCGCCTCGCCGCCCGCGACCCGATAGGTCTCGAAAAGCCCCATCTGTGCCCAGCGCAGCCCAAAGCCCATGCGGATCGCCTCGTCGATTTCTTCCGTTGTCGCCACGCCATCGGTCACGAGCCAGAGGCTCTCCCGCCAAACGGCTTCGAGCAGCCGGTCGGCGATATGGGCGTCGATCTCCTTGCGCAGGACGAGGGGAAACATGCCGATGCCGCGCAGGATCGGGGCCGCAGCCTCGGCTCCGGGCCCGACGAGTTCGACGAGCGGCAGCAGGTAGACCGGATTGAAGGGGTGGGCGACGATCGCCCTGCCGCCCTCGGCGTTCAACTCCGATGGCTTGAAGCCGGAGGTCGAGGAGCCGATCACGGCATGATCCGGCGTGGCTGCTCGGATCGCTCCGAGGACGCGGCGCTTGAGATCCAGCCGCTCCGGCACGCTTTCCTGCACCCAGTCGGCCCCGTCGACCGCCTCTTCGAGCGTTCCGCAGGAGCAAAGCCGCCCCTCCGCCGGAAGCGGGCGATCGTAGAGCGCAGGCAGGCTCCTGCGCGCATTCGCCAGCACCTCCCCGATCTTCCGTTCCGATTGCGGGTCGGGATCGAACAGGGCCACGTCCCAGCCGTTCAGAAGAAACCGCGCGGCCCAGCCGCCGCCGATCACCCCGCCGCCGATGATCGCAGCCTTCATGCCGGCGCCCGCTTGGTGAGCCCCAGCCGGTCCCGCACCGCCTGCGGTCCGATGACGCGCGCGCCCATCCGTTCCACGATGCCCACCGCCCGCTCGACGAGTTGCGCGTTCGTCGCGAGCACGCCCTTGTCGAGAAACAGGTTGTCCTCGAGGCCCACGCGCACGTTCCCGCCCGCCAGCACGGCTGCGGCCACGTAGGGCATCTCGTCCCGCCCCAGGCTGAAGGCCGACCATTCCCAGTCCGGCGGGATCGCGTTCACCATCGCCATGAGAGTGTTGAGGTCGTTCGGCGCGCCCCATGGCACGCCCATGCAGAGCTGGACGAGGGCAGGGGAGGCGAGCGTGCCGTCCCGCACAAGCTCCTTGGCGAACCAGAGGTGGCCGGTGTCGAAGGCCTCGATCTCGGGCGTCACGCCCAACTCCGTCATCATGCCGCCCATCGCGCGCAGCATGCCGGGCGTGTTCGTCATCACGTAGTCTGCCTCGGCGAAGTTCATGGTCCCGCAGTCGAGCGTGCAGATCTCGGGCAGGCAGGCGCGGACATGGGCGACGCGTTCCGCAGCGCCGATCATGTCGGTTCCGGCCTCGTCGAGAGGAAGCGGCGCTTCGGCCGAGCCGAAAACCATGTCGCCGCCCATGCCCGCGGTCAGGTTCAGGACAACGTCGACCTCCGCGTCCCTGATCCTGTCGGTCACTTCACGGTAGAGCGCGAGGCGGCGCGAGGGATGGCCAGTATCTGGCTCCCGGACGTGGCAGTGGACGATGGCCGCGCCGGCCTTCGCCGCGTTGGTCGCGCTTTCGGCGATGTCCTTCGGCGACCGCGGAACATGCGGACTCCGGTCCTGCGTCCCGCCCGATCCGGTGACGGCGCAGGTGATGAAGACCTCGCGGTTCATGGCAAGCGGCATCTGATCCCTCCCTCGGCGTTCGGCGGGAGGCTAGCGGCGGGGCGGGCGATGCGCCAGCCGGTGTTTGGACACTCAGGCCTCGGCGGCTTCGTGGCGTCTCTCGCCGAGCGCCTCGATGGTCTTCTCGAGCCACCCGGTCTCCATCTTTGGCACCGACGCCAGAAGCAGTCCGGTGTAGTCCGGGTGTGGCGGACTGAAGATGTCCTCCTTCAGACCCTGCTCGACGACCCGTCCCTGATACATGACGACGACCTCGTCGGCGATGGCCCGCACCGTGGCGATGTCGTGTGTGATGAAGATGTAGCTCACGCCCAGTTGCCTCTGGAGCTTCATCAGGAGCTTCAGGATGCCCTCCTGGACGATCTGGTCGAGGGCCGAGGTCACCTCGTCGCAGATGATGAGGTCCGGCTCGGCGGCGAGCGCCCGCGCGATGCAGATGCGCTGCTTCTGCCCGCCTGACAGCTCGCCGGGCAAGCGGTCCATGAAGCTGTCGTCAAGCTCGATCAGGCCGAGAAGCTCCGAGACGCGCTCGTCGACGGCCCGGCCCCTTTTGCCAAGGTAGAACTGCACCGGCCGGCCGATGATCTCGCGCACCGTGTGGCGCGGGTTCATCGCCGTATCGGCCGACTGGTAGATCATCTGGATGCGCCTGAGATGATCGCGCGTACGGTTCTTGAGGGCGGGCGGCAGCGCCTCGTCCTCGAACAGCACCTCGCCCGCCTGCGGCGGCAGGAGCCCGGTGATCACGCGCGCAGCGGTCGACTTGCCCGATCCGCTCTCGCCGACGAGCGCGACCGTCTTGCCCCGCGGCACCGCGATGCTCACGTCCTCAAGGACCGGCACTGTTCCGTAGGCCGCCGTCACGGTCTTCAGTTCCAGCACCTTTTCCGCGCCGCCCTCTCCGGGTTTCTCGATCGACCGCACGGCCCAGAGCGACTTCGTGTAGGGGTGCTTCGGCGCGCTCAGCATCACGTCGGTCGGCGCCTCCTCGACCTCTTCGCCGTAGCGCAGCACCTTGATGCGGTCCGCCATCTGCGCGACGACCGCGAGATCGTGCGTGATGTAGATCGCCGCCGTGCCGTAGTCGAGAATGGCTTTCCGCATCGCCGCCAGAACGTTGACCTGCGTGGTCACGTCGAGCGCCGTGGTCGGCTCGTCGAAGATGATGAGGTCGGGTTTCGAGCACATCGCCATCGCCGTCATCGCGCGCTGCAACTGCCCGCCCGAGACCTGGTGCGGATAACGGTCGCCGATGTTCTGAGGATCGGGCAGGTCCATCGCCGCGTACAGCTCGCGGGCATACTCCGCCGCCTCCGACGTCGACAGGATCCCGTGCCGGACGGACGACTCCACGGTCTGTTCCAGAAGCGTGTGGGCGGGGTTGAACGCGGCCGCCGCGGACTGCGCCACATAGGCGATGCGCGCGCCCCGCAGCTTCTGCCTTGCCCGTTCACTGGCCGCCACGAGGTCGATGCCGTCGAAGACGATCTCGCCGCTCGTGATCCGGCAGCCGGGCCGCGCGAACCCCATCGCGGCGAGGCCGAGGGTAGACTTGCCCGCGCCGGATTCGCCGATGAAGCCCAGCACCTCGCCCCGGTGGAGCGTGACGTCCACACCCTTGATGATCTCGTGCCAGCGCTCGTCCGAGAAGCCGTCGATGACGACGTCGCGCATGGTGAGAAGGACATCCCCGTCAGTGCTCATCGCGCAGCCCGCTCGTTTTCATCAGGAACCAGTCCACCACGAAGTTGACCCCGATCGTCAGGAGCGCGATCGCCGCCGCTGGCAGGAGCGGCGTTATTCCCGCCTTCAGGTCATATTGCGCGAACTGGATCAGCGAGGCGTTCTCGCGCACCATCGAGCCCCAGTCGGCGGTCGGCGGCTGAATGCCGAGACCGAGGAACGACAGCGCCGCGATCGTCAGGAACACGAAGCAGAAGCGCAGCCCGAACTCCGCCACGAGCGGCGGCATGATGTTGGGCAGGATCTCGCGGCGCATGATCCACCACGTGCCTTCGCCGCGAAGCCGCGCCGCCTCGACAAATTCCATGACGACGACGTTCATGGCGACCGCACGGGTCAGGCGGAACACCCGGGTGGAGTCGAGGACCGCGATGATGATGATCAGCGACGTGACCGTCGAGCCGAAGATCGACAGCAGCATCAGCGCGAAGATCAGGCTCGGGATCGCCATCAGCACGTCGATGAGCCGCGACAGGATCTGGTCGGTCCACCCGCGTGCGATCGCCGCGACGAGCGCGAGCCCGCCTCCGATGATGAAGGCGAGAAACGTCGTGGCGAGCGCGATGCCGATGGTGTTCCGCGCACCGTAGATCAGACGCGAAAGAACATCGCGGCCGATCTGGTCGGTGCCGAGTGGATGCATGGGCGACCACGGCGCGTAGGGTTGCGGGAAGACCTGTGCTTCGCCATGCGGCGCAAGAAGTGGCGCGAACACCGCGACGAAGATGTAGGCCACGATGACGGTCAGCCCGAACCAGGCAGACACCGGTGCCTTCCTGAGTTCGATCCACGCCCGCGCGCGCCAGGTCCGGCGGGTCCGGACTTCGGCAACCTCCGCCGTGGCGGAATATGTCTCGGGGATATCGGTCATCGCGGGTGAAGGAGCCTCGGATTGGTGACGATCGAGATGATGTCGGCCATGAGATTGAGCATGATGTAGGTACCGGCGAAGATCAGGGCGCAGGCCTGCACCACTGGGATGTCGCGTGTCGTGACCGCGTCGACCATCAGTTGCCCGATGCCGGGATAGACGAAGACCACCTCGACCACGACGACGCCCACGACGAGATACGCGAGGTTGAAGGCGATCACGGTGACGATCGGCGCCCAGGCGTTGGGAAGCGCATGGTAGAGGATCACGCGACGCGCCGACAAGCCCTTGAGCCGCGCCATCTCGATGTAAGGCGAGGCCAGGAGGTTGATGATTGCCGCCCGCGTCATCCGCATCATGTGCGCGACGATCACGAGCGTCAGCGTCGTCGCCGGCAGGATCAGCCGCTCGACCCGTTCCCAGAACGGCATCTCCGGCGTGACGTTGGCGAGCGACGGGAAGATCGGGAAAAGCGAGGCGAAGAACAGGATCAGCAGGTAGGCCACGAAGAACTCGGGCATCGAGATCGTTGAAAGGGTGCCCGCGTTCACCACGCGGTCGTAGACCGAGTTGCGCCAGAGGGCGGCGGTGATCCCGAGCAGGAGCGCCAGCGGCACCGCGACGACCGCGGTCATCGTCGCGAGAAACAGCGTGTTCATGAGCCGGGGTGCGACGAGATCGACGACCTCGCGGGACCGGTCGACCCCGCTCGCCGCGCGCCCCGAGAAGGATGTTCCGAAATCGCCTTGCAGCACGCCGACGATCCAGTCGACATAGCGGATGTAGGCTGGCTGATCGAGGCCGAGCTCGCGCCTGAAGGCCGCGACGGTCTCCTGCGTTGCCGCCTGCCCGAGCACCGCCTCGGTGAAGTCGCCGGGCAGAAACTCGACGGCGCTGAAGATCAGCACCGACACGAAGAAAAGCGTCAGAAGACCCAGCGCGAGCCGCTGGATGACGGTTGTAAGAACCGGATGCACCGGTTTGATTCCCCCTGTTGATGCCGGATGCCTCCGGCCTGCCTGCCCTGTCGGACATGTCGTTTTTCTTACAGACACCGCAGCGTCAGGCGCATGTTAGGCCGATACCGGGAGACTTGTAAATGGCATGGTGCCTACTGAAAGTCTGGGAAAAACAGGACTTAAGCGATGACGCGTCGTCATTGCGTCGATACCAGCTTGCGTTGGGCGGTCGATTGAGGCCAATCTCGGCGCGGTAAAAAAGCGACATAATCAAGCAGGGAGATCAGATCCATGACCGATCGAAAGACGCAATACATCGACAAGCAGACCGCCATGTTCGCCAACGGCCGCATCGGCCGGCGGGCCTTCATCACGTCCCTCGTCGCCGCCGGCGTCGCCGTGCCTTCGGCGCTTTCGATGGCGGGGCGGGCCTGGGCGCAGACGCCGAAGACCGGCGGCACTTTCCGCCTCGGAATGGCGCACGGGTCGACGACCGACAGCCTCGATCCCGCGACCTATGAGAACGGGATGATGACCCATACCGGGTTCACTTACGCCAACAATCTCGTCGAGGTGGCGCCCGACGGATCGATCCGGCCCGAACTCGCCGAAAGCTACGAGGCGCTGAACGGCGGTGCGAGCTGGGCCTTCAAGGTGCGCCCGGGCGTTGAATTCCACAATGGCAAGACGCTCACCGCCGACGACGTGATCGCGTCGATCAACTACCACCGCGGCGAAGAATCGAAATCGGCCGCCAAGGGTCTGCTGACCGCCGTCACCGACATCCGCAAGGATGGCGACGACGTGGTCGTCTTCGACCTCGAGGCGCCGAACGCCGACTTCCCGTTCATCATCACCGACTACCACCTCGTCATCCTCCCGAGCGAAGGCGGCTCGATCGACCCGACGTCGGGCATCGGAACCGGCGGGTACATCATCGACAACTTCGAACCCGGGGTGCGGCTCCAGGCCTCGCGAAACCCGAACTACTGGAAGCCCGATGCGGCCTATTTCGACGAGGTCGAGCTTCTCTCGATCATCGACATCACCGCCCGCCAGAACGCGCTTCTCTCGGGCGAGATCAACGCCGCCGACCGGCTCGATCCCAAGACGGTCGCGCTTCTCGAGCGCGCGCCCAATGTCGACATCATCGAGCAGGTGGGCTACCTCCACTACACCTTCCCGATGCGCCTCGATACTCCGCCGTTCGACAATTTCGACCTGCGCATGGCGCTGAAGCTCGCCGTGAACAAGCAGGAGATGGTCGACAAGATCCTTCTCGGCCACGGCACCGTCGGCAACGATCACCCGATCTCGCCGATCGTGCCTTACCATGCGGCAGGCATCGCGCAGCGCGACTACGATCCCGATCAGGCGAAGTTCCACTACGACAAGTCCGGCCACTCGGGGGCGATTCAGCTCTCGGCGTCCGACGCCGCCTTCGCCGGCGCGGTCGATGCCGCGCAGCTTCTTCAGGCCTCCGCCGCCGCGGCGGGCATTGACGTCGAGGTCGTGCGCGAACCCTCCGACGGCTACTGGTCGAACGTCTGGAACAAGAAGGGCTGGTGCGCCTGCTACTGGGGCGGCCGTCCGACCTGCGACTGGATGTTCGCCTCGGCCTATGTCGAGGGCACCGAGTGGAACGACACCGCCTGGCGGGATACCGAGGCGGCCGATCGCTTCAATTCCATCGTCGTCGAGGCCCGCGCGGAACTCGATTCCTCCAAGCGCGCCGAGATGTACGCCGAGTGCCAGACGCTGATCCACGAGGACGGTGGCGCCATTGTCCCGATGTTCGCGAACTACATCATGGGCACCGGCGAGGGGCTGCAGACGCCCGATGTCATCGCCGGCAACTGGGAGAACGACGGCCACAAGGCGATCGAGCGCTGGTGGTTCTCCTGATCCACGCACGATCCGAAACGGAGCGGCGCCCTCGGGCGCCGTTCTTTTTTTCACAGCATCTTCTGCATCAGGTGCACGTCGAGCCACCGACCCCACTTGATGCCGACCTCTCGCAAC
>Ga0102940_1001283_pt1 | contig 16236 bp, 11 predicted proteins | sample SalPonR2_C_D1_MG_FD_78215 | JGI IMG/M metagenome (GOLD analysis project Ga0102940, IMG submission 78215) | Salt pond soil microbial communities from South San Francisco under conditions of wetland restoration - Salt Pond MetaG R2_C_D1_MG | ecosystem: Environmental > Aquatic > Marine > Intertidal...
AAGAAAGCTTTGGAAGAAGGAATGACCACAGTGGAGGCTTTTAAAAGATTTGGAATTATGTAATTGTCTAAAGGTTTAATAATATGCAAAATCCATATCATTTAGCAGGAAAAGTAGCACTTATAACAGGAGGAGCAGAAGGTATTGGCTTTGGAACTGCGCGGGTGTTTTTAGACCAGGGAGCAAAGGTGGTAATCACAGGGCGTACCCTTGAAAACCTTGAGAAGGCACAAGAAAGTCTGGGAATTAACTGTTTGATTTACCAAAATGACATTACTGATAAAGTGTCTCATGAAGATCTTATTTCGTTTGTTGAGAAAGAGGCTGGTGAGCTTGATATTCTCGTTCATAATGCAGGAAAACATTTAAAAAAGCCTTCTGTAGAGGTGACAGACGAAGAATTCCAATCGATTATTGATACGAACTTAAACAGTGTTTTTGCGCTCACGCGAACTGCGCTGAAGGTTATGGTTAAAAGACACAGAGGGTCAATTGTTTTTATCAGTTCTATGGCTGCTTTATATGGCCTTGAAAAGATTATTGCTTATACAAGTTCGAAAACCGCATTGCTTGGAATGACCAGGGCTCTGGCCTCAGAATATTCCAATACCGGTTTGCGATTTAATGCCATTGCTCCTGGCTTCATTGAATCAAAAATGTTAGCTAAAGCCCTGGATACTGATCAGGAACGTAAGGATAAGGTGTTGAAGCGCACCCCAGCTGGCAGGTTTGGCAAGCCAGAAGAAATAGGACTGGCAGCTGCGTTTCTTGCTTCAGATGCTTCAGAATTCATTACAGGGATTTGTTTACCTGTTGACGGTGGTAACTCAATTGGATTTTAGTATGTCATGGTATAAGAGGTTAATAATAAGTGTTCTGCCTGGCATTTTTCTTATCGGTTACAATATCGGAACTGGCAGTATTGCAGCAATGTCGAAAGCCGGAGCTTCTTTCGGGACAGGTTTATTATGGACAGTCTTTATAAGTTGCCTGATTACTTTTTACCTTTTAGATCGCTTTAGCTTTTACACTATAATAACAGGAGATACAGTAATTCAGGGAATTAAAAAACATATTCACCCATCGGTTTCATTGTTCCTGACCATTGCTCTTGTCATAATCATCCTGGGAGCAATTCTTGGGCTGATGGGTATTTTGGTTGATACGATTTTTGAAGGCATAGCAGTTTTTAGTAATGCCGCAATACCGATAACCCTGATCGCCACAGTTCTTGGGGTGATTGTATTCGGAATATTAATATCAGGAACAAACAAAACATTTGAAAATGTGATGGCAATAATAGTCGGCATCATGGGTCTGGCATTTATAATTGCTGTTTTTTATCTTAAACCTTCCTTTTCTTCTCTGGTAAAAGGGTTTGTCCCCTCAATTCCTGAAGAATCCGGGGGAAGTGATAACAGCGGTTTTGTGGTAATTGCAGGAATGACTGGTACAACCGTTTCTTCTGTCGTATTTATTATCCGCTCACTCCTGGTGAAAGAGGCAGGCTGGACGCTTAGAGATATGAAATCGCAAAGAATAGATGCTGCTAATAGTGCTTTATTTATGTTCCTTATTAGTGCTGCAGTGATGATAGTTGCGTCTGAAACATTATACTCACAAGGAATCCGGGTAAATAGTATTCCGGAACTGCTTCCTATACTGGAACCCTTAGCAGGTCAGGTTACTGTTGTCGTTATGATCATTGGTATCTCGGCTGCCGGACTTTCTTCATTATTACCAAATATCCTTGCAATGTCGTGGATTACGAAAGACTACAAAGGGAATGAAAAACCTATGAAAAAACCAAGAACCTGGATTATTTTGGCTTTTGTATTGTATTGCACGGTAGGAACGATATTCGGTATTAAGCCTATCTTTCTTATGTTGCTTTCTCAGGCATGTTTAGCCGTGCTTCTCCCCATAACCACAATTTCGATGGCGGTTTTGCTGCATTCGAAAAAGGTGGTTGGAGAAAATAAACTAAAATCATTTGAGACGATAATCTGGATAGCTATTATTGCTTACAGCATATTAATGAGTGTCTTGGGAGTTAAAGGTCTGATAGTAGATTTACAAAGCCTTTTTAATTGAAAGGCAATAAAATGACTCTCACACAGTAATTAATTAAAGACAAGAAAATGAAATTAGGATTCGGGTTATATAAACATATGCTAAATGACGAACATTATAGATTTGCCAAACAATGTGGAGCATCCCATATTGTTGTACATCTTGTCGATTATTTCGGACATAATGAGGATAAATCGGATCAACCTATTGGGGGAAAGGAAGGATGGGGCAATGCTGGTGATGGTAACCTCTGGAAATTGGATGAGCTGATAACCATTAAAGATGAAATTAATTCTCATGGATTAAAATGGGAAGCCATAGAAAACTTCGATCCTTCTATGTGGTATGATGTTCTGTTGGATGGACCTAAAAAGCATGAGCAAATAGAACTTATAAAGCAACAGATTAGGATTGTTGGTGAGGCAGGGATTCCAATTCTGGGGTACAATTTTTCTTTAGCGGGCGTAGCAGGGCGTATCACTGGGCCTTTTGCCCGTGGAGGCGCAGAATCAGTCGGGATGGATGGAGAAGATAATACGCCAATACCAAATGGCATGGTCTGGAATATGTATTATGATTCAGATATGCCCAAAGGAACGCTTCCTAAGGTTGGGCATAGTGAATTATGGAATCGGTTAAATTTTTTTCTCAAAGAGCTTGTCCCGGTTGCAGAGCAAGCTGGGGTTACTCTGGCAGCGCACCCTGATGATCCTCCTTTGCCATATGTTAGGCAAACGCCCAGATTAGTCTATCAACCAAATATGTACCAGGATTTAATTGATATCTTTCCAAGTGCCAGCAATAAATTAGAATTTTGTCTGGGTACAATTTCGGAGATGACTGAAGGAGACGTTTATGAAGCAACAGATATTTACAGCAGTCAGAATAAAATTGCTTATGTACATTTCAGAAATGTGAAGGGGAAAGTTCCACGCTATAAAGAAGTATTCGTTGATGAAGGGGACATCGACATGCTTAAAATTTTAAAGATCCTTCAAAAGAATAATTATCAGGGAATTATAATCCCGGATCATACTCCGCAAATGTCATGTGATGCCCCCTGGTATGCTGGCATGGCCTATGCAATGGGATACATGAAAGCGGCTATGCAATCATTAGCTTAAAATGCACAATTGCATTTTAAGCTAATGAATTAATGATCATTCCCCGATATTGTCAATTAGTTCCAACATTTGCTCTCCGGCAAGAAGAAACCCTCCCACAGCATATGCATGGGTATACCTTTCAGGAAAATTTACAGGAGCAGCCCCCCCGGGTTGTACAAAACATACTCTGCCATATTCATTGACGACATTGCACAAGCTTTCCCATGCACTCAATACCGCAGGCAGGTATGTATCTTTATCTAATACGCCATTGTTGATCCCCCAGGCCATTCCAAAGCAGAAAAAAGCTGTTCCACTTGATTCTTTCATAGGGAACTCAACAGGGTCCAGTAAACTGGCGCGCCACATTCCATCGTCACCTTGAATTTCAATAAGGGTGCTTGACATTTGCTTAAGTAATGTTTCATATTTTTCCCGGTGAGGATCATCTGACTTTAAGTTATCCAGGATTCGGGGAATTCCACCAACAACCCAACCATTGCCCCTGGACCAAAAAATCTTTTTTCCGTTGGCTGATCGCTCATCCAAAAATCGTGTATCACGATAAAACAAATACTCTTCTTTGTCATATAGCGGTTGAACTGCATCAAAAAATTGCTCATGCAAAAAATCATAATATCTCTGATCTCCGGTTATTCTGCCAAGTTTAGCCCAGGTTGGAGGTGCCATAAATAGAGCATCTGCCCAATCCCAGTCTTCTCTTCCAGACATGGTATTTACTTCCAGAATTGAGTCAAATTGAGTCCGTGTTGGGTTAATCATGAAATCTTCCTTTTCAATCTCATATAAATCCAGATACGTGCTCCCACACAAATGGTCATCGGCATGGCGAAACCGTGAAGCAAGGGTATAATCGTTGGCTTCGGCCCAAAGCTTGGCCATTTTTAAATACCTTTCATCATCAGATACTCTGTATTGAGCCATCAGTCCCGGGTAAAATGATGACGGAATCCATGAATTCAGTCTGAATCTTTGCCAGTTATCAGCAAGGTGGGTGTTCTTCAGTTCGTAATCACAAACCAAAGTCATGATTTCTTTAACTTCTGTTTTGTCAGGCACCGGACTGCTTTTCTCTCCACATCCGCTGATTATCGAAGTAATTCCAATTAATAAGAACAATTTTTTCATCATAATTCTGAGTTTTTATAAAAATAATTTGTTTTTGGTTTATAATATCTTGTTTTTACTTAAAATGGTATTAAATGTTTTTTATGGATAGAGTTCAATCAGGTTGTGAAAAAAATAACTTTTCCGAAAACTCTAAAATCCTTGAATTATAAATAATAATACCAATTCAGGTAATACCATTTCATAGTTTAATAAAATATTCCTCTTGTTTTTGCGTGTTAAATTCTATGGTGTTTCTCCCTTTTTTTTCATATAGAACTTTTTCTCCATCTTTGTTTTTGATTTTAGCTTTCCTGAGGTTTTCGTATCTTAATATGCAATTTCCGCCGCTCCCAGAAACTATTTTCAAAGTTGAAATTTTCTTTTTTTCCCAATCAAATGATAATTCAAAATTGCCTCTTGCAACGAATCCATCCAGTGAACCTGTTTCCCATGCATCCGGTAATGCAGGAAGAAGCTCAATGAACCCTTCATGACTTTGTATTAGCATCTCAGCAACACCAGCCATCGTACCAAGGTTTCCGTCAATCTGGAACGGTGGATGTACTGTCCATAAATTCTGAAGTGTTCTTTCCTGAATAAAGAGGGAATATACCTCGTGTGCTTTTTCAGCCTCCTTAATTCTAGCTCTCACATTCATTCGATGGGCCATTGCCCAACCTGTGGAATTGTTGCCTCTGAAGTCCAAAGTTATGCTGGCTGCATTCATCCAATCGGGATGGCTTGAGTTAATTAAAGTTCCGGGATACACTGGACATAGGTGGGAGATATGGCGATGGTGTGGGTCACCGATGTCTCCATATTCATTTTCTTCTCTATACTCTTTTATCTGGCCGGATGCACCTATTAAAATGGGGTCCAGTTTGCTTATCTGGTTCCTGAAAAGGTCGAGAATTGCATCATCTTTACCTAGAACTTTAGCTGCTTTCAACACATCGTTATGGTTCTCCCAAACAAATCCCTGGTCAAATGTTGTGCCTATTGTTCTGTAATGTGGCCCCCTGTAATTACCGTCTTTGTCTTTTACCCTAATTTCGGGAGATGCAGATGGGTTGACAAGTAGCAAGCCATTATCTGCAGGTTTTAACGTTTTTGACAAAAATTTACTTGCTCCCAATAAAGCCGGGTAGCCAGTATTCTGCAGAAATGTTGTATCTCTGGTAAATTCGTAATATTCCCAAAATAATTTACTTGTAAAACCAGCCGTTCCCGGTCCGGAATGGGATGGTGCACCGCCAATAACATAAGGCGTAGATCCTGAGCCTATTGCCCATCCGTTGTCGCCATCTTCATCCAGTGCTTCCGGATTATTATCTTTTAAATATGAAGTAGCGGCTTCACGTGTCTTTGGTAAATATGCTTTGTAATATTCAATATAAGGCGTAAATGTTTCAGACATGTTAGTGCTGAATGCGCCCCAATAATTCATTTGTACATTTATGTTGTGCCAAAAGCCGCCTGTCCATGGAGTGACAAGATATTGACTCCAAACACCTTGTAACCCGCAAGGTAATGTGCCTTTTCTGGAACTTGATATAAGTAAATATCTGCCATAATGAAACATTAATTCTTCCAGATAGACATTTGATGGGTCTTGTTTGTAGCTTGCGACCAGTGTTTTTGTTGGAATGGCAGGAACTTCCGGACTCCACTCCAGATTTACTCTTGAAAAGATGGTTTGAAAATCTTCTAAATGGGATGACTTTATTTTTTCGTATCCCATTTCAATAGCATTTTGCATTGTTTTGGAGACCTTTTCATGTGGGTGTTTATTTATATCCAGCTTTAGATTATCTGTACTTTGTAAAAAGACTTCTTTGCTGAGTTCATAATTGGTTCCTGCGGCAATAAGCAGTACCACAGAACTGGCTTTTTCCACCCTTATTTCAGAACCATTGTCATTGTTAGCAAACAGGTTACCTCCTTCGTTAATTACCTTAATCTGACCTTCGAAATTATTGCTGAAATGTTCAATGGTTCCAGACAAAGTGAGTAAATCGTTTTCTGCTTTCGTCGTGCCGTATTTTGTGTTGATCTCATTTCGGCCCCTCGGATAGGGTATCTCAGCTCTAAGGGTGAATGATATTTTCTCTTTTTGGTCTGCGGTAAGCTTAATCGCGATAATGTTTGAAGGATAATTGGCAAGATATTCTCTGGAATAGCGTGTTCCGTTGTGCTCATAATTAACATAAACAATGGCATCATTGAGGTTTAATGAGCGTCTGTAGTTAGTGGGATTGTAGTGGTCAAATTCAAGGTATATCTCGCTGAAGCTTGTTAATCCGCCTTTACCATATAATCCTTCATTTCCTAATGTTTTCTCTGTAAGCTGTATACGCTCAACATCTGTTCTTCCAAATACATTTAAGCCCATGTACCCATTCCCAATGGGATATGAATGTGCCTCCCAATCCGGGTCAGCAGGATACCCTTTTGAATGTACAGAAAAATCTTTGCCACGGTTAGGCGCAGGTTGGTTATCCCATAGTTCATAAATCCTGCTTTCTGATGTCTCCTGGGAGAAAGCATTTATAGTAACCGTGAGTAAAATGAGCAAAATCGATTCTTTGAGTAGTAGTGTAGTTGTTTTCATGTTACGGTTAGTTGTTTTAACATTGAAAGCGAAAAAAATAATTTATTATCCGCTAAATAGTGCCTGTCAATAGATTCATTGTGGCTGGATTAAAAGCGAGCTTACGAACGCCGTAAAGCGAATGTTTGAGAGCAACGCAGCTACCGGAAATTATGGACAGACGTTAATAGTTTTGATACGTTTACTTCAAGTTGCTAAAATTATATTTCTATCAGAATCCCGAAGATATATGTTTTTTCTTTTATACCATATTTTTTATAGAATATCTCTTTTCAAAACCAATACCTGATGCCTGCATGTCGGACTGATTACACTGTTGCCGGGATCTACAAATAGATAGATTTTTACTGGATGTTTTAGTTATGATATTTTGAATCAGGACTTTAAGATAGGCGTTTTTTTGTCATAAAAAAAATCAAGAATTAGCGTTTTTTTGATAACAAAAAGAGTACTTTTAATTTTTGTTAAAAAACGAATGTTTTTGATGTTGTAGTGTACTATTTGGTCGGGGATTTTCATATGAAAATAGATAAATATGCACCCCATGTTGCATTTAATTCTAATTATCAATATTGCTTGATATTCTGTTTTTGATGCTTAATTCATAGTTAATACTGGCAATCTGTTTGCATAAAACAACCCGCAAAAAATTTTGTGGGATTATCATTTCCATTGACACTAACAGCATTTTAGAGATGATTAACTAAAGGCGTATAACTAGAATAATAAGAGGAGATGTAAATTGTCTTCGGCGGTAACAAGTTTAAAATGTATAAGCGAAATAGGTTATTATTGTTAGTGGTTTTTCTGATTTGTACAGGCTGGAAAATAATTGCGCAGGATTATTATCCGGGTTCGCAGACACACTATCAAATGATATATGAAAAAAGCTCTGAAAAATACGGAGTGACCAGCTTGCTTCTAAATGGTGTTTATTTTGATGATCCATATATTGGCGCCCGTGGACATCCATACCTTGGGAAAGATATATTTAGGAAAGGTACAATTGTATTCAGGAATAAAATATATTCCAATGTTTTAATGAAATATGATATAGATGAACAGCGTATTATCCTTAACCATAATCATCCGGAGACGCGATTGGTTACCATACTTCCTAATGTCTTTATTGAATCTTTTAAAATTGGAGATGATGTATTTAAAAATGCATCGTTTAATGGTGGCGAGAAACAATATTATGAAGTAGTTTTTGAGGGCGATTTTACAGCTTGCTATTTTCATTGGAAAAAGCCACGCACTACATCACTTCACCTGGATAATAAAATATCATATATTTTTGGTAATGAGCGAAATAAAAATTATCTCCTTGTTGGTGATGATTTTTCTTTATTTAGAAACAACAGGACATTTCTGAGGCTTTTGCCGGAATCCTTAAGAAATGATGTGAAAACCTTTATTAAAAGTAAGGATTATAATATTAAGCGAATTAGCGAAAGAGAATTGGTTGAGGTTTGTGAATATATTGAGAAACGTTTGAACGATTTGGCTTATGAATAGTAATACGGTGAGGTTGCGTAGTGTTTTTGTTATCCTGACTTCACTTTTCTTTTTTTCTACATTGCTCAGTCAGACCGAGGAGATCAGTTTAAGTAGCGGTTTTCATTCAGGTACTATGATTAATTTTTTTGAGCAAGTTGAAGCGCAGGAAAATGTTAAATTCTTTTTCAATAATGAATGGGTTGAGGGTCTCACTATTTCAGATATAAAAGAGGGAGAGGTTTTACAGCGTGTTCTCGAGGAGAAATTATTACAATCCTCTCTGAAATGGTATTCAAATGGTCGTCAGTTTTTTATTTATCCAGGTAATCCTATTTCTGTAAAACTCCCGGATTATGAAGACCAATTAAATCAGAAAGCTTCGCAGGACATGTCTGCAGAAAAGGAGGATGAGGCATTTGTGCATACAAAGAAGATTTCGGAAGAGAACTATATTACAATTGGATCTGTTCAGGAAGGAAACGGAAGACGAAGCAGAATATTGGGTAGCATAACTAATAAGGTTACCGGTCAGCCACTCGTGGGCGCAACGGTTCTTATAACTGAAACAGGGGAAGGAACCATATCGAATGTGGATGGCAAGTTTACTCTTGTGGTTGAACCAGGAGACTACATTATACAGGTGAATCATATGGCAATGAAAGAGCTGCGGTATGGGATAATTGTTTACTCTGATGGCGTTTTAGACATAGAACTTGAAAGAGGCCTTATTAAACTGGAAGAGGTCACGATAAGTGACAATCGCCAGGATAATGTCGACGGGATGATGATGGGATTTGAGCGAATATCTAATGAGCTTATAAAGAGAATTCCGGTTGTTATGGGAGAAAAAGATATTTTAAAAGTTGCACAAATGCTTCCCGGGGTTCAGAACGTGGGAGAAGGTTCTTCCGGATTCAATGTAAGGGGAGGATCTGCTGATCAAAATATGTTTTACTTCAATCGAATATCTGTATACAATACCGCTCACCTTTTTGGATTTTTTACCTCATTTAGCCCGGATATTGTGAGTGATTTTTCTTTGTACAAGAATAATATTCCTGCCAAATACGGTGGTCGGGTAGCGTCAATTTTTGAAATTAATACGCGCCAGGGAAACAAGGAACAGTTTTTTGCAAAGGGAGGGTTGAGTCCTGTAACAGGACATCTTATGCTTGAAGGCCCCATCATAAAAAATAAAGTATCTGTCGTGTCAAGTTTTAGGAGCACTTATTCCGATTGGTTGCTCAGACGTATAGATGATCAAGATATCAGGGAGAGTAATGCATCATTCTGGGATGGCACTATTGGACTTAATGCAGAGTTGAATGAGAACAATCAATTTGAATTCTTTTACTATCAGAGTTCTGATGATTTTTCGCTTGGCTCACGAAATGACTATGCATACGCTAATATCGGTGGTTCAGCGCACTGGAGGCATAATTTTACCAAAAAACTGTTAATGGATTTTTCTGTTTCCAGAAGTGATTATGAGTTTTCAAATATTGATAAGAATAATATTTCAGAGGCATTTTCACAAAAATACGATATTCTTCATTCTGAAGGAAGGGCTGACTTCATTTGGAATAAATTCTACAACCACAGAATTGAATTCGGGATGAATAGTATTTTGTATAATTTGACACGGGGAGATATTCTTCCATACGGTGTTGAGTCTACACGCTCTCCTATTAGCCTTGGGAAGGAGCGAGGGATTGAGAGTGCTGTATATATTTCAGATGAATTCAGTTTATTACCAAGACTAAACCTTTTGATTGGCTTACGTTATAGTTATTATAGTCAGCTGGGCCCTGCAGAAATCGATGAATACAGAGATGATATGGCCAAATCGGTCAGCACGATTGAGAATACTAATTCTTTTGGTGCGAATGAAACGATAAAAAGCTATTCAGGTCTTGAGCCCAGGGCATCGATGAATTTTACAATTGATAATAGCACATCAATTAAGGCTTCATATTGTCGCATGCAACAATATATATTTCTGTTGAGCAATACCATTGCTATTGCACCAACTGATCAATGGAAATTGACCGATTACCATATCAAACCACCGATTTCTGACCAGTTTTCATTAGGCTTATATCATGACTTTGATGGGGCTGGAATTAATACGTCTGTTGAGCTTTACAGGAAATTCATAGATAATGTTGTAGAGTATAAAGATGGAGCAAATTTTATCTCCCCCGATCCAATAGAGACTCAAATTTTGCAGGGGAAACAGGATTCAAAAGGGGTTGAAATTATGATCAGAAAGAAAACAAATAATCTTACAGGCTGGCTATCTTATACGTATTCACGTTCAATGGTCACTGTGGATAACCCTTTACCTGACAATAGAATAAACAATGGTAATCCATTCCCCTCAAATTATGATCGACCGCATAGTTTAAATTTAGTGTCTAATTACCAGGTGAGCCGAAGAATTAGTCTTTCAACTAATATTGTGTATATGACCGGTAGACCGGTTACTCTGCCTGTATCGACATATTTCTCTGAAGGGAAACGATATTTGCTATATTCTTCCAGGAATAAATATCGCATTCCCGATTATTTCAGAATTGATTTCTCAATTAATTTTGAAGGTAATCTGAAATATAAGAAGCTGGCTCATAGTTACTGGATGCTAAACATTTACAACTTAACAGGACGAAAGAATGCTTATTCCGTTTTTTATGAATCACAAGCCAATGATATTAATGGTTATAAACTATCAATTTTTGCTAGGCCAATTATGACACTATCCTGGAATTTCAAATTTGGTAATTATAATAGTGAATGAGAAGAGAAATGCAATATTGGATGAATAGATTTTTTACCTATAAAATAGAAAATAGTTATGTTTTTTTGCTGCTCGTGTCGGTATTTCTTATGACATCCTGCATTGAACCATGGGAGTCGGGTATTGAAGAGCAGCTTGAATTGATTTCATTTGATGGAAGTCTTATTAAAGGGAAAGAGGTACAGGTAATCAATATTTCCAGAACCACGGGTCTAGTAGACCCCAAAAAGCTGCCACTGAGGGATTGTGAAGTGTATATTCAGGATAATTTGTTAAATGAATTTCCATTTGAGGAAGTGCTTGATGGATTATATGAGGGTGAAATACATGATGAAGATCTTGTTATCGGAAGGAAGTACAAATTAATTGCCATTGCCCCCAGTGGTGCACGATACGAATCGGAATATGAACGCTTAACAGCACCTGTTCCAATAGATTCCATTTATTATGAAATAGAGGATAAAATTGACCCAATTACAGGCAATGAATTCAGCGGCGTACAGTTTTACGCGGATGTAAAAGCTACAGATACAACATCGCGTTATTTCAGGTGGATGCTTGATGAGACTTGGGAATATACGGTGGGAACGCCAATATCATGGATATATGATATTGTTTGGGGCGAGCTGGAAAAAATCAGACCTGATAATAAGTATGAGTTATTCCGTTGCTACAAGAATGTGGAAATTGACGACATACTACTTACCAATACGATTAATCTTGCAAGCAATGCTAAAAAGAAAGTAAACCTGCATTATGTATCGGCAAGAACTGATAAACTAAGAATAAAATATAGTCTGTTTGTAAAGCAATATCCGATAAATCCAGAGGCCTATGATTACTGGAATCAAAACCGTATCGCACTACAAGGTCCAGGTGGGTTATACAATACCCAACCGGGTCAGCCGATAACGAATATGACCAATGTAAATGATTCCACGGAAAAAGTATTGGGGTATTTCTGGGCTTCAAGTTTAACATCGAGGCGTTTTACTTTTCTTAAACCTAAAGAATTGCTTGTAGAGGATGAATTTTGCGAATTGGTGGAATTCGATTATATCACACATATTATTGATGGAACTTTACCTGTATATATTTATTATGATGAAGGAGCAGGTATAGAATATACTGCGCCACCAGCCTGTTTTGATTGTCAGTCAAGGGGCGGGTCTTTGACAAAACCCGATTACTGGTAACAACTATATCAGCATGAAAAACAATTTTAAAACCACTGTATATATCATTGTAACCATTATCTGCTTTGGGATAAATGTCCAGGTTAAATCTCAAAAGTCAGAGTTAATTTTACCTGAGTCCAGTGGTGAAGATATTACAATTCTTAGTGACCGCAGTATGTATGCTGTTAATGAAGAAATTTATTTTTCCTGCATTTATAATGTATCACTTCTGCTTCCGGTTGATCAGTGGAGTAGTGTTATGTACGCTGAACTTATTGGATGGGATGGGGTAAAATATGGTCAAACCAAAGTCAGCATCCAAAATGGTTTAGCCAGTGGGTCAATTGATATACCTGAAGGGCTAAAATCCGGATATTATTACCTCAGGGCATATACGCGCTGGATGCGAAACTACGATCCGCTTGCCTATGCGCATGTTCCGTTAAAAATCATTAATCCTGCATCAGAGGAACTTTATCCCGGTCGCAATGGGCATGAAGAAAGCTCCGACATAAACTATTACACTTTAAAAAAGCAGGATGAATTAAAAATGAGAATCGATGGATTGAAATCTGAATACAATAAACGTGAGGAAGTATTGATTGAGTTTCAAATTGATAAGTTACCTGAAAATCTTCGCATGATTGCTTCAGTAATCCCGGCTAATTTACCTGTTCAGGCAGGGGGTTATTTTCAAACAAAGAAGCCTGCAGAAGGTGGTAATCAGATGATCGAGTATTATCCTGAAAAAGAAGGGATTTTGTTATCCGCAAAAGTAGTGAACAAAATTTCCAGAGAACCCGCTGCAGGAATGAAAGTCACTTTATCTTCTTTTACAGATGCCTTTTATTTTGGAGCAACCACATCTGATGAGACGGGAATGGTATTTTTTAATTTGCCAACCTATCATGGAGAAAACGAGTTTTATATCGTTCCGGAAGGAGAAAGAAAAGATAGCGTTGATATATTGGTAAACAGTGATTATTGTCAGAAATCAGTTTCACTTCCATTTATCTCTTTTGAACTGACTGATGAAGAAAATCAATTGATGCAGCAGATAGCAATAAATGCACAACTGATGCATAAATTCGACACTTCAAATAATGCTTACTTTTCGAATCCTGAATTTAAACACCCATTTTATGGTGAACCATATGCAGTAACATATACAGATGAATTTATCAGACTGAAGAATCTGAAGGAGTTTTATTATGAACTGGTTCCAAGTGTCTCGGTAATGTCTTTTAATAAGAATCCTTTTCTGTTTATTCATAGTGAAACAAGTCTAAGGGCCTATCCCCCATTAATATTAATTGACAATATTCCTGTATACAATGATGTAGAGATGCTTAGCATTCCCAGCAATATGATCGAACGGATTGAGTTGGTGAATGGAGGATACATAGTTGGACAATACAAATACAGCGGCGTGTTGAGTATGTATAGTAAGGAAAGGGATATTGCAAATTACAAACTACCTGAAAACAGCTATTTCTTTAACTATTCAATGTTCGATGCAGATAAATTTTCAGCGCCAGAATATAACTCTGGGCCATCTGATTCCCGATTTCCTGATTTAAGAAATACACTTTACTGGAATCCAGATGTCGACATCTCTGAAAATGGATCAGGAGAATTGAAGTTTTATACATCTGATGTACAAGATGAATATCGAATTTTATTGAGGGGTTTGACCGAAGATGGTAAACTGATGGTCTTTAGCAGCACTTTTGTAGTTAAGTAGTGCTGGCAAGAACCGTAGCGAACCATAGCTCGACAAGGTCAAAACGTCAATGGCTGCGTTATGCTCGACTTCAAAGCAGTCTTTTACGCCAGTAAACATCTGTTTTTTCAGTCATCCCATGCCTTAGTCTTGCTGCTTTCGTTTTACGGAACTAGCAAGCTCGGTTCTTATCAAGCACGGTAAAAAATTATGAGTTTTCTTTGCGACAATAAGCAAGCCTTTCTGATTTTAGTTAATGGAGATTATTTGAATTAGTTCAATGCTGATTATAAACAATATTGTTAGTGCGTTGTTTATTATAAGTATTATGCGAAAGCACTGAGGTTACCTGTGCGCGAAAATTTCTAATTTTCATATTATTAAAAAATTAATAAGTTTTAAGCATATGAGAAAGATAAGTTTTTTTTCTTTCATTACCTGCCTTATATTGGTAGGTTCCGGAAACACGGTTTATAGTCAGGATAAGTTTTATATGTCCAACAGAAGTGAAACTATATTCTCAGGCTCAACAGTTACATTTAATGGAGCGGATGTGAATACGAACCTTCGGTTTACAACTTTTTTTCATACCTCCCAATTGTTTCATTTTGATGTGGCTAAATTTATGGGTTTATATACCGGAATCGGTATACGTAATATCGGACTTATTACAGACGATGTATATCAGAATGTAGGTTTTTTAGATGTAACCAGTTCGCATCTAGACTATAACAAAGATGCAAAAATCAAAAGAAGAAGTTATACACTGGGAGTTCCTTTTGCTCTAAAGCTGGGTAGTATGGGCAAGAAGATTTATTTCTATGGCGGTGGAGAATATGAGTGGACCTTCCATTATAAGCAAAAGTTGTTTATTGATGGTGAGAAATTCAAGTATTCAGAATGGGTCAGTGACAGGGTAACTGAATTTCTGCCCTCTGTATTTGCCGGTGTTCAATTACCAAAGGGGTTCAATATTAAATTTAAATATTATCTTGATAATTTCCTTAATCCAAACTTCACAGGCGTTGATTTTGGAGAAAATGTAGATTACTCAACTTTCGGGAAGACCAATATTTTTTATGTCTCTCTCTCCTTTTCACCTGGAGGATAGAGGCTCTTTCTACAAAATTTCAATTGTTCATAAAAATTAATCAGCTTTTTAAACGATATTTCATCCTCTCATCACATTATCAAGTAAGAGAAGACTATCAATAAATATCGTTTTACAAAACTGATTATTAAATGCTCGTAAAAACATATGCCAGCTCGGTGCATGGTATACAGGCAACTACGATTACCGTGGAAGTGAATATTTCAGATGGTATACGGTTTTTTATCGTGGGATTGGCCGATAATACAGTGAAGGAGAGTCAGAAGCGCATTGAGTCGGCCATTGTTGCCAATGGCTATCACTGGCCCCGTACGCGAGTGGTAGTGAATATGGCACCAGCCGACATACGTAAGGAAGGTGCGCTTTTTGACCTCCCGCTGGCTCTGGGTATACTTGCTGCTTCGAGCCAATTAAAAAAAGAAAAACTCAATAATTATGTGATACTGGGTGAGCTCTCTCTCGATGGGACAGTACAAAATATACGGGGTGCATTACCCATTGCCCTGCAATCGAAGAAAGAAGGTTTTAAGGGAATTATTGTTCCCCGGGGGAACGCTCGTGAAGCCGGGGTAGTGGAGGGGCTGGAGGTGATCGGCGTTAAAAGCCTGGAGGAGGCATGTGCCTTTATGGACGGGAAGCGACAAATTGAGGCAGTTAGCGTTAACCCGCGCGATGCTTTTATGCAGAACTTCGAAGGGTATGCGCTTGACTTTGCCGATGTAAAAGGACAGGAGGCGGTAAAACGCACACTTACCATAGCTGCAACGGGACGTCATAACCTCATTATGGTCGGCCCACCTGGCGCTGGAAAGACAATGCTCGCAAAGCGAATGTCGGGAATTATCCCGCCCATGACCATCAGTGAATCCCTCGAAACCACGAAAATCCACAGTGTGGCTGGAAAGATGGGCCGGGAAACCGGATTGGTCACCCAGCGCCCATTCAGGAGTCCGCACCACACAATTTCAAATGTAGCTCTAATATGAAATGTGGTGTGCGCAGGAAA
>Ga0102940_1001287_pt1 | contig 16203 bp, 14 predicted proteins | sample SalPonR2_C_D1_MG_FD_78215 | JGI IMG/M metagenome (GOLD analysis project Ga0102940, IMG submission 78215) | Salt pond soil microbial communities from South San Francisco under conditions of wetland restoration - Salt Pond MetaG R2_C_D1_MG | ecosystem: Environmental > Aquatic > Marine > Intertidal...
GGCGCCGATTGCCTGGTGCTGTGCACCAATACCATGCACGTGGTCGCCGACCGGATCCGCGAGGCGACGGCGATTCCGTTGCTGCATATCGCCGACGCGACCGCCGAGGCCGTTGCGGTCGCCGGAACGACGACCGTTGGCTTGCTCGGCACGCGCTTTACCATGGAACAGGATTTCTATCGGGGCCGCCTGGCGGATGCACACGGTCTTCGGGTGGAGGCGCCGCCCCCATCGGATCGTGAGATCGTGCACCGGGTGATCTTCGACGAGCTGTGCCGGGGTGCGATCAAGCCTGCATCCCGCGCCGAATATGTCCGCATCATCGGTGATCTTGCCGCCAACGGCGCGCAGGGGGTGATTCTCGGGTGCACCGAGATCGGGTTGCTGGTTCGCCCGCAAGACGTCGATGTGCCGCTATTCGATACGGCCGCCATCCATGCCGAAGCCGCGGCGCGTTTCGCGCTGACCGGGTGCTGAGTCTCTTCCTTCGCGCGCCGCCGGCGCTTCAGTCTTCGATTTCGAAGGTTACGCCGGCGTGCGTCTTGAGGCGTTCGAGCAGTTTGCCGTTCAGGGCCGTGGCCGGTGTCCAGAAGCCACCTCCCACCTCGTCGCCGATGTCGCGGGCCAGGCATACTGCGGCTTCGCCGATCATTTTCGAAGTAGACCCGTAACCCGGATCGCGGTCGCCCTTCACCCGCGCCCGGAGCGTACTGCCCTCCGAAGTGCGTCCTTCTACGACGATGTTGAAGAATCCGGCTTTGCGCTGTTCGGGCGACGGGCCCTCGCCGGGCTTGGGCAGCACCATCTTCCTGAGCACCGACCGCGTCGGGCCCATGGCAGCGCCCAGAGCGAATGCGCCCATGCCCAGCGAGACCATGGTGGCTTTGGCGCGGCCGCCGAAGCCCTTGCCGGTCAGCACGGCCTCATCGTAGCGAAAGCCCTGGCCGTAGGCGAAATCCTGCAGCGCGTTGGCCCGGTGCACCACCCGGGTATTGATCGCAGCCATGATGAATGGCGCCATCCAGCTGCCGATCGCAGCGTCGAACTTCGGTCCGTTGACGGAAGGCTGGCGCGGCCCCTTCCGGTGGTCCGGCGGGCACAGCGCGAACGGGTTTTTCAATACTTTTGCGGTCTCCGAATCGCGCCGGGATTCCTCGACGATGTTGAGCATGCTGGCGAAAGTGCCGCCGCTCAAGCCGCCCTTGGCGGCCTTGACCCGCAACCTGACCCGTTCCAGCGGCTTGCCGAACTTTTCATCAGCGGCCTTTTGCAGAAGCCACACGCCCATGTCCGACGGAATCGAGTCGAAACCGCAGCAGTGCACGATGCGGGCGCCGCTTTTCTCCGCGGCCTCGGCATGCTGGTCGATCATTCTGCGCATCCACGGCACTTCACCCGAAAGGTCGCAGTAATCCGTACCGAATGCACAGCACGCGGCAACCAGTTCGGACCCGTGCAGGGCGTACGGACCGACGGTCGTGCAGACGACGCGGGTCCGCTTGACCATTGCATCCAGCGATTCGCGGTCGTGGCTGTCGGCGGTGATCAGCGGCAGCGCCGCAGCCCCTTCGCCAAGGCCCGACCGGATTTCTTCAAGCCTGGCCTGACTGCGGCCGGCCAGTGCCCAGCGCAGGTCGCCGTCGGCGCCGTGCCTGGCCAGCAGGTGTTCGGCCACCAGTCGGCCGGTAAATCCGGTAGCCCCCATGAGCACAACATCAAACTCGCGTCCGTCGGTCATCTGCTTGTTTCCGGGTGATCGGGATGCTCACCTTAACCGAAGTTGCGCGTATTGCGATTGCTCGGGATGCTCAATGTTGCAAGGTCTGCTCATCGTGAGGCTCATCGCCTGGAAGATGCATCAGGGACGTCCCGTTCCGAAGTGATTCGGCCAGCAAGTCGGACAGCGCCAGCAAGTCGTTGATCTTGATTCGTCGAATTCTTACCGTGATCAGTCCCCGGTCCTGAAGATAGCGCAGCGTTCTTGAACAGGATTCCGGCGACATGCCAAGTCTCGAGGCCAGCGCCGACTTGGTGAATGCCAGCTCGACCAGCGCTTCCTTGCCGTTTTGCTCGGCGGCGCGATAAAGCAGGAACGATACGAGCCGTTGCGAAACGGTATAGCCGCTGGCGTACTTGATGTCGCGGACAAGGGCATCGAATTGCCGACTCAGGCATTCGACCAGCGCCCGGTTGAATCGAGTGTCGACCTGGCTGACCAGTCTGACCGTGTCCCGACAGACGGTCAGCAATTCGACCTTCGAAATCGAGCACGCCTCGTAATGAAAGGGTTGTCCGGAAAAGATCTCGGCCTGCCCGAATGCCTTGCCCCGGTCCAGCATTGCGATGACCTTTTCGACGCCGTGGTGGGAATAGATGGACAGCTTGACCAGCCCTGACCGGATCAGCCGGATGCCCGGACTGTAAGTGCCGGCGCCGGCAATCCGGGACTTCCGGCCGAAAGAGCTCAGTCGGGAACCGGCCGCAAGCTGTTCGATAGTTCGATCCGAAAGCGGACTGAACAGGTCGGCCTGTCGCAGCAGGTCAATTTTGTCGAGTTCTTTCATCCGGCATCCATGGCAAACGCAGTCCGGTCTCGCCCCTCGGGTCCGGCGAGCCGGACCCGAGTGCGCCGAGAGGCAGGTGACGAATCTAGAGCAGTGCCGCCGACCTGCTGTTGACCTGGATCAATCCGCTCCGGCGCCCCCGGCGCCGGCATGCCATTATTCCGCGAGAACCGGTCGAGAGGACCGCTGCGTCGCTGCGAGGTTTCGGTGTCTGAACGTCCGGACATTTCCCGAATATTTCAGCGTCCTGATGAGGATAGACTTGAATTTCCGCCGTCCGGAGATGCATTGCATGAAGCCACGAAACGAACTTGCAATTGCCGCGCTTGCAGCTTTCGGCATGATTCTGACAGGCACCGGTCGGGCGCATGCGCAGGATCTCGACGAAGTTCAACCCCAGGCCCGTCCGGCGGCAGCATGTGCGACCGAAGCGTCGCCGTATCGCGATTTCGATTTCTGGGTTGGAGAGTGGGACGTGTATGAACCCGAAAGCGACCGGAAGCTGGGGGAGAACAGCGTGACGCTTCGAGAGAACGGTTGCCTTATCGTCGAACGCTGGACCGGCGGAGGCGGCGGCACCGGCATGAGCATGAACTTCTACGATCCGCTCGAGGACGCGTGGCGACAGGTCTGGCAGAGCGCACCGGGGTTCATCGACTACACCGGCGGCCTGGACGAGGCAGGGCGCATGGTGCTGGAAGGCACTCTGCATTCGAACGCCCGCGGCACCAGCGTGCCGTTTCGCGGCCGCTGGACGCCGAATGACGACGGGACGGTCCTGCAGGAATTCTGGCAGCGCGACGACAACGGCGAATGGCAGAACTGGTTCAAGGGCCTGTACCGGCCGCGTTGATTCGAGCTCAGTCGACTGCGTCCAGGCCGAGGTCGAGGTTGGGCGCGGAATGGGTTATCGCGCCTACCGAAATCACGTGGACGCCGGTCTCGGCGACGGCGCGGACCGATTCGAGATCGACCCCGCCCGAGGCTTCCAGCGTCACGCCGCTGTCGGCGGTCTGTTGTACCGCCGAGCGCAGATCGTCGAGCGAGAAGTTGTCCAGCAGAATGCTGTCGGCGCCGCCGTCCAGCGTTTCGAAAAGCTGATCCAGTCGGTCGATTTCAACGGCAACGCGGGTCATGTGCCCGGCGTATTCGCGTGCCCGCCGCAACGCCTCGGCCACGCTGCCGCATACGGCCACGTGGTTGTCCTTTATCAGCACCGCGTCATCCAGCCCGAAGCGGTGGGGCGCGCCGCCGCCGGCGGCCACTGCCGCCAGTTCAAGCGCGCGCAGGCCGGGTGTGGTCTTGCGGGTGTGCGCGATGCGCGCGCCGGTGCCGGCAACGGCGTCGACGTAGGTGCGGGTCAGGGTGGCGATGCCGCTCAGGCGGCCGAGCAAGTTCAGCGCGGTTCGTTCCGCGGTCAGGATCGAACGTGCCGGTCCGGCCAGCGTTGCGATGCATTCGCCGGGCGACAGCGCCTGGCCGTCCTCGATGTTCCACTCGGTTTGGATTCGGGCATCGACCTGGGCGAAAGTCTCGGCGGCAGCGGGCCGGCCGGCCAGCACGCCGGGCTTGCGCGCCCGCAGTTCGAAGCGAGCGATGGCATCGGCCGGAATGGTCGCCTGCCCGGTGACGTCGCCTCGGCCGCCGAGGTCCTCGGCCAGCGCACGAGTCACGATGTCGCGAACAACTGCGGCCGGGATCGCATATCGACGGCCGGCACTATCGTACGGGCGGACCTTCATGCGGCACCTTTCTTGCGTGCATCAAGCGGCAGCATCTGGTCGAGCCGATCCAGGTTGAGCTCGGTATGCGTGACCGGCGCGGTCAATCCCGGGAAATCACTGCGCGCGTGGGCGCCGCGACTTTCTTCGCGGAGCAGCGCGCCGGCGGCAATGAAACGTGCTGCGACGAGTTCGTCGGCGGGCCCGTGATCGAGCGTCATGCCGTCGATGGTTTCGAGCAGCGCCTGCAGGCCGCTGCCGTCGCGCTCCACGCCGGCATGGTATTGCATCGCCAGCCGCAGGCGGCGCAGTGAGGGGCCGGCCATCGGTCGTGCCGGTTTTTCCGCCGGCCCGGTTGCCAGATGGAGATTCGAGTCGGTGTCGAGGATGCGCAGCGCCGCACGGCGGCCCGTGACCAGCGCGTCTAGCAGAGAATTCGAGGCCAGCCGGTTCGCGCCGTGAACACCGGTGCAACCGGCTTCGCCGACCACGTAGAGACCGGGAACCTCGCTGAAGCCGTAACTGTCGGTGGCCACGCCGCCCATGTGGTAGTGCTCTGCCGGCGCGACGGGTATCGGTTGTGTGCGCGGGTCGATGCCCGCTGCAATGCAGGCCTGGTAGACGGTCGGAAACCGTTCCGGAAAAGCTTTGCCCACAGCACGCGTGGCATCCAGCAGCGCGCCTTTGTCCGAAGCGATCTGGCGGTGCACCGCCCGCGCCACCACGTCGCGCGGCGCCAGTTCGGCATCCGGGTGCAGCTCCGGCATGAAGCGGCGCCCCAGGCGGTCCGTCAATTCGGCCCCTTCGCCCCGCAGCGCTTCGGTGGCCAGCGGCGCCGGATCGCGGCCGATATCGATAGCGGTCGGGTGAAACTGAACGAACTCGGGATCGCGAATGAAAGCGCCAAGGCGCGCCGACCAGGCCATCGCCTGGCCGCGGTTGCCTGCCGGGTTGGTGGTGGTCGCGTACAGCCCGCCGATTCCGCCGGTAGCGATGACCACCGCGCGTGCTCGAATGTCGAGGGTTTCGCCGGCGAGATCCCGGGCCAGCACCCCCCGGCAGCCATTGTTGCCGCGCGCGAGCAGGCCGCGACCGAACCAGCCTTCGCGAATCTCGATATGGGTGGATGCGCGGGCCGCGCGTATGAGCGCGTCGAGAACGGCCTGTCCGGCCCGGTCGCCGCCGACCCGCGCCACCCGTGCCCGCCCGTGGGCCGCTTCCCGCGACAAGGCCCATTCGCCGTCGGCGCCGCGGTCGAACGGCACGCCGAGTTCCTCCAGCGCCCTGATTTCATCCGGCGCCGCCTCGGCCAGCAGCCACGCCGCGGCTTCGTCGGCCAGGCCGGCACCGGCCGCAATGGTGTCGTCGGCGTGCAAGGCCGGCGAATCCTCGGGGCCCAGCGCCGCCGCGATTCCGCCCTGCGCCCAGCCGGTCGAAGAGTCGCCGCCCAGTGAGTTGCCGGCCAGCATAACGACCGGCAGCGGCGCGACCTGCAGCGCGGTCCAGAGGCCGGCGATACCCGAGCCGACGATGACGATGGGTGCGTCACGCATACCGGGTCTTCAGACCGAAACGTAGTTGGCGGCGGTGACCGGCCGGCTGGTGTCGAACGCCGGTGGCTTGCCGGCAGCCGGCAGGTCGAGCATGGCCTGCACGCTGTTGCGGGCACGGGCTGCGACGTCGGCATCGACCCGGACCTCGAACTGCAGCTGTCGAAGCGATTCGTAGATGCCCGCAAGCGAAATCCGCTTCATGTGCGGGCAAAGATTGCACGGTCGGACGAAGCGCGTGCCGGGGTTGTCCACCGACACGTTGTCGCTCATCGAGCACTCGGTGATCAGAATCGCGGTCTTCGGTGCATGGTCGCGCACGAAAGCGGCCATGGCGCCGGTGGATCCGGCAAAGTCGGCGGCTTTCAGCACGTCCGGCGGACACTCGGGATGGGTGATGATCATTGCGTCCGGATTTTCGGCCCGAAGCTGCTCGATCTCGCCGGCTGTAAACCGTTCGTGCACTTCGCAGGCGCCCTGCCAGGTCAGGATGCGTATGTCGGTCTGGCTGGCGACGTTCCTGGCCAGGTATTCGTCGGGAATCATGATGACGGTGTCGCAGCCCCACCGCTCGGCTGCGGCTTCGACCACCTGGACCGCGTTAGACGACGTGCAGCAGATATCGGACTCGGCCTTGACCTCGGCCGAGGTGTTGACGTAGGTGACGATCGGGTAATCCGGGTAGGCGTGCCTGATCCGGCGGACGTCCGCGCCGGTGATCGAGGCGGCCAGCGAGCAGCCGGCGCGCAGGTCCGGAATGAGCACGGTCTTTTCCGGCGACAGGATCTTGGCCGTCTCGGCCATGAAGTGCACCCCGGCCTGGACGATGATTTCGGCATCTGCTTCCGCAGCCAGCTGCGCCAGCTTAAGCGAATCGCCGGTCGCATCGCCGACGCAGTGAAAGATTTCCGGCGTCATGTAATTGTGCGCCAGGATCACCGCGTTGCGCTCGACCTTCAGCCGGTTGATCGCGTCTATCAGTGGTGCGTGCAGCGGCCACTCGGCCTCGGGCACCACGTCGGCCACGCGTTCGTACATGCGGTCGGTGCGCGAGCGCACGCCGGCATCAAGACAGAGCTCATCGGCGGCCGGCCAGTCACGCCCGGCGCTTGCTTGCGTGTTTGCATTCATGCGTTTCGTCGATTCAGAGAAGAAATTGGATCGGGTGCAAATTGTCGCGCTGTCAACGCTACCAGCACCGCGGCTTTTTTATATCGGGGCTGGTGAAGTCGGATTCAAATCGCCGGCGCGGCCGACCGGATACAGTTTCGTCCGGCCCGCTTGGCTCGGTAGACGCTATCGTCGGCCGCCTTCATGAGTTCGTGGTAATGCTGCATGGTCGGCGTGCGCGCGGCCACCCCGATGCTGACGCTGCTGTTCCAGAAGCCGGCTCCGGTGGCCACACGCAGCTCGTCAACGCGTCGGCGCAGCTGTTCGGCGATTGTTTCCGCACCGGCAAGGTCGGTATTCGGGCACAGAACGAGGAATTCATCGCCCCCAAGCCGGAACACCAGGTCGTCGGTCCTCACGAAGTGTCGCAGTGTTCTGGCAATCTCCCTCAACACCGCGTCTCCTGCATCGTGGCCGTGTTGGTCGTTGACTTCCTTGAAATTGTCGGCATCCAGCATGAGCGCGGCCAGCTTGTCGCATTCGGCCCACAGGGTTTCGAGTTGAATCATTGCATGTCGTCGATTCGAGATGCCGGTCAACGAGTCCTCCAGCGAAAGCGCCTCGAGCTGCGCGTTGGCCTCGGACAGTGCACGGGTGCGCGCGTCGACCCGGAGCTCCAGCGAGCGGTTTAGCTCCTGGAGCGACCGATTGCGCGAAAAAAGCTGCATCAGCAGACCGTTCAGCGTCTGCAGCAGGGGTTCGATAGCGGCATCCTGCTCTCTTTCCTGTGCCTCGAAAGCGACCCGGGGCTCCAGGCCCGAATCCACATCGTCGATCTGGCGGGCCATGTTCTGATCCTGGCCAAGAATGTGATAGCTCAACCAGTGCACCAGGTAATCGAGCGTTCGCGATGCGATGTCCCTGGCCGGCGCGCCGTCGCCGTTCTTGAGCAGTTCGATGTCGTGCAGGAATCTTCGGTGGCTATCTGCGTGCCGGTCGACATGTCGGGGATCGAGACCAACCCGGCGCATCATGCGCTCTTCTTCGGAGAAATGATAATCGGTATAGTCGAGCAACTCGCGAAATAGAGAATCGAGTTGCGATTCGTCGATTTCGTCACGGCCCAGGTGGTCGCCAAGCGCGTTGATCAGATCAACCAGATGGCGGTGCTGTTCGTCGATCTTCGGAAGATTCGTGACGAAATTGCTGCTCCATTGGAATGTGGCCATGTCAAACTCCTGAGCGACGTTTTTCTCTGAGCGTGCGTTCTTGAGGCAACGAACGATCGAGCTGCCGATCATTCTCGCCACGCGCATTTTTGTTTGACTTGATTCAGGACAATAAATCATGCCGCGATCGACCCTGCTGGCGACCGCACGGATTCCCGACACCGATACCGAACTGAAGCTGCACGAGCACGCCGACCGGTTCGCCATCTCGATTCCCGGTCGCGGGGAGCTGATGAACAGCCGCGTGCACGGCTCGGAAATCGCGTTGGCCCAGATGACCTGCAAGCGCATGGCTGAAATGGTGTCGCCGCGCCTGCTGATCGGCGGGCTGGGCATGGGCTTTACGTTGGCCGCGACGCTGGCGGCGTTGGGCGACGCGGCCGAAGTCACGGTGGCCGAGCTGGTGCCCGAGGTCGTCGACTGGAATCGCCAGCTGGTGGGCGAAGCCGCCGGGCATCCGTTAAACGATCCGCGCTCCAGGGTATTCGTGGGCGACGTCGCGCAACTGCTGCGCGAAAGCGCCGGCCACTTCGACGCGGTGATGATGGACGTAGACAACGGGCCGGAGGCGCTGATCCGAAGCGAGAACGACTGGCTGTACTCGCCCGCTGGCCTGGCCGCTACCTATCGCGCGCTCAGACCGGGCGGCGTTCTGGCGGTGTGGTCGGCCTCGCCCGATCGCCGTTTCACCGACAGGCTTTCGCGGGCCGGTTTCGACGTCGACCTGCAAATGGTGAGGCCGCACCGGGCCGGGAAAGGCGCACGGCATTACATCTGGTTTGCGTCGCGGCGGAATTGAATGCGTGCTGATCGGTTGTCGACTGAAACCGACTTCCACCTTGCCCGCAATTAGTTCCAATGCCTCGAATCTTCACGTCGGTCCGCGCGAGCGATCCCGCAGCCTGGTCCGGATGGTGTCATAGACCCACCACAACAATCCCAGGGTGGCGGCTGACAGGAAGACGGCCAGACCGAAAAACGCCCACCATGCTGCGTCATGCCGCGAAAATCCGACTAAACCCTGCCAGGCTTTCCAAACGATCAGGATCACGATTACGTGGCCAAGGAAGATCGTGAAGGAGGCTGGAGCCAGCCGCGAAAGCAGGTTGCCCAAAAACCCGTTTTCCAGGTACACGGCCAAGGCCATAAAAGCCAACGGCCCGGTCAATCGCAACAGATTGATCAAGAGCCAGTAGTGTTCGGGGTCATCGTTGAATCCGTAAAACGCCACCGACAGGCAGGCCAGCATGAACGCGACCAGAATCCATGCGGTGCGCTTGCGCATCCAGTCGTCGGCTACGGACAAGCCGGGGTGTGCCGCAATGAATACGCCGATGAAGAAATACAGGTAGATATCTATTCGAATGAAGAAACCGAAGTGGATGCCGGCGACCGCACAGTAGAAGATCCCGCCGGCCAGCAGAACGGAGGCGATGATGTTTCGCGCCACCAGACGCCACACCGGCAACAGCAGGGCGGCCAGGAAGAGCTCGCGCAGGAAATACAGCGGCGGATTGGCCGGCAGCTTCTGGTAAGCGGTGAGCGCCCTGAACCACCCTTCCGCATTCAGCGGGTACAGGTCCAGATCGGGGCGCGCGGCCATGCCGGCCGATTGACGCGTATAGATCCAGACGGCCATTGGCAATCCCCAGGCGATCATCGGTATGACCAGGCGCTTGAACTTGCGCACCGCATATTCGGGATAACCGCGATCACCCGACCGGGCTGCGGCGAGGTAACCGGAAAATATGCTCAAAGTGGGCAAGGCCGCAATTGCGATGCAACCGCTGATCAAGGCGCTGAGGTAACTCCCCGGAGAAAATTCGATGTCGCGTAGATCGGGTCGATACACTGCCAGCGGGACGTGCACCGTCACGATCAGTAGAACGAGCACCGGGCGCAGCACCTGGATTCGATCATTGGACTCTTTTTTCCGCAACGACTCATCCCGGCGATATCCAGACCCAGTGTACGATGGCCGATAGATTGATTGGACGGTTTGCCCCGAACCTTATCCCGCGCCTGGTCCTGGATGGATAAGCTGTCGGAGTGTTTGACGGGGCGCTCGTTCGGTGCCGAGCGGCGCCGGGCCGGGCAGGCGGGACTTCAGACCCTTGCCTCCGGCATCGGGCGGGCAAGGTGAAGGCCGTGGACGAACGGTTCAGCGATCTGGAGTCGATGCAGCCCGAGGACATCACGATCCTCGACCGGCTGCACCGCAAGACCGCCGACTATCCGGCTAGGCGGCGCCGGCCGGATTCTCTGATTCTGCTTCGCAATGGGGTAAGCTTGCCAGATGCAATACGGGAAGAATTTTCGTCGCGAGCCAGGGCCGCGACCGCAGTCCGGTACAATGATGGCTGCAGTCCGGGCGCCCGGTATCGGATGGGCGAGGTGAAAGCGTTGCACGAAAGGTTCAACAATCTGAAGTTGATGCAGGATGAGGACATCGCGATCCTGGATCGGCTGCACCGCAGGACCGCCGATTATCCGGCCGGCTGCATCGTCCAGCGCGAGAAAGGCCGCATCGAGTTGACCCGGATCATCGTTTCGGGTTGGGCCGTCCGGTTTAGGACCACCCCCGACGGGCATCGCCAGATCGTCAATTTCCTGCTGCCGGGCGACAGCATCGGGCTGTACGGCGCCTTGTTCCCGACCAGCGACTCCGGCGTGGAGACTATTACCGACGCGACCCTGGCGGAATTCGCCAGCGCCGAATTGATGGACGTCTTTCGAGAATCGGCGCGCCTTGGCGCGGCATTGTGCTGGATCGGCGGCCAGGATGAACGATTCCTGGAGCAGCAGATCGTCCGCATCGGCGCGCTTCATGCCACCGCGCGCATCGCGCATCTGCTCGTCGAACTCCAGCTGCGCCTGCTCCGGGCCGGCACCCCGCCGGCCGATGCATTGAGCATGCCGATCACCCAGAAGCTGATTGCCGAGGCATTGGGCATTTCGCACGTCCACGCCAATCGCTGCTGCCGCAAGCTTGAAAAGAAGCGCCTGATCGAAACCGCGCCGGGCAGTCTGACGCTGCTCGACCCGGGCGAGCTGAAAAAGCTTTGCGGCTACGACGACGACTTTGGCATGGCGCAGATCCCGGATGCCTCGGTCCGACGGCTCACGACACCGGCGAACTGAAAAGGCAACGGCATCATCGTGAAACCGCGCAAAGCGGTTCGCCTACGGTTTAACCCAGGTTAATGCGAATTTCTTCCTGATTTGTTTGAATGTCTGTAAAGATGGCTTTGACGTCATCGACATTTTTTCAACTCCAGACTGGAGGAAGAAACATGAGATATTCAAAAACTGCACTTGCATCCGCGGTGGCCGCGATTTGCCTTTCTGCATCGGCCTACGCTCAGGAACCGAGCGACCAGCCAGATCCAATGGCACAGCCGGACGATACCTGGATCAGCCTGACGGGAACCGTCACCTCGACTACCCCCGCCAGCTTCATGCTTGACTATGGCGATGGACTGATCACGGTTGAAATGGATGACTGGGACAGTTTCGGCGATGCCTACCCGCTGATGGACGGCGATCAGGTCACTGTTTATGGTGACGTCGACAAGGGTTTGTATGAAGCAACGACCATCGAAGCGGGCAGCGTATATGTCGATGACCTGAATACATTCTTTTATGCGAGCGCCGCCGATGAAGAAGACTTCGGCGAATGGGTCGTAGTGACCGATGCCGATCTTGGTGACTTGATTTATATCGGCACTATCGAATCAGTCAGCCCGGATGCCAACACTTTCACCATCGATACCGGTGCGATGGAACTGACCGTCGATACCAGTGCACTGCTTTATAATCCATTGGACGACCAGGGCTTCCAGCAGCTCGACGTCGGTGATCGCGTCAGTATCGAGGCAGAAGTCGATGCCGATTTCTTCGGCGATCAGGATCTCCTGGCTGAAAGTATCGTGACCTTGTCGGACTGAGTCTCGGCAAGCAAGCGCCGTCATTGGCGCGAGTAATCGCAAGTAAAATCAAGAGGCCTGCAAACGCAGGCCTCTTTTTTGTGCGTATTACGCCGTCTCCACGAAGGACGGCACAGGGGCCGTTCATTCGTCGAAAATGTTGGCGTACAGGCCGCTTTCGGTGCGGAAGGAATCGCCGCCGATGTAACGATAGTGCTGATCGAGATCGCGTATACGCTGCATATCCTGGCCGTCGAGTTCGATGTTCGCGCTTTCGAGGTTCTTGCGGATGTGATCCGGGTTGGTCGACTTCGGAATCACGATAGTGTCGCGGGACACGGCCCAGGCAATCAGGACCTGTGCAGGGCTTGCCCCGTGCTTTTCGGCAATGCTGCCGATAACGTCGTTTTCGAGCAGCGACGGCTCGTCCTCGTCCTTCATCTCTTCCGGCCGGTCGCTGCTGCCCAGCGGTGAATAGGCCGTGACAAGTATCCCATTTTCGCGGCAATACGCCAGCAGCTCTTCCTGCTGCAGGTAAGGGTGCAGTTCGACCTGGTTCATCTCCGGTCTTTCATCGCTGCTCGCTGCAAGCTCGTCGAGCTTGCGCGCGCTGAAGTTCGACACGCCGGCGTGCCGGGTCAGGCCCTGGTCGCGCATCTCCCGCATGGCTGCCCAGGTTTCCGTGATCGGTGCCCGATCGGGAGTCAGAAAATCGGATTCGCTTTCCGGAAAGCCCTCGAGTCCCGGACGGAACGCCACCGGCCAGTGGATCAGGTAGAGGTCCAGGTAGTCGAGATTGAGGTCGGATAGTGTCTTCTTCAACGCCGGTTCCACGTCGCCCTTCAGATGCGCGTTGTTCCAGAGCTTGGATGTGACGTGCACGTCATCGCGCTTGATGTCGCCTCGTGCGAAAACGCGCTGCAGGGCTTCTCCGACCTCCGCCTCGTTACGGTAGATCGCGGCACAGTCGATGTGCCGGTAGCCGGCCTCGAGTGCGGCCTCCACGGCATGGCCAACCTCGCCCGGATCGGATTTCCAGGTACCCAGGCCAATCGCGTCGACGGTGTCTCCGTTTCGGAATTCCAGCTTTTTCATGATGGATAGCTTCCTGGTTGAAGTTCTCCGTTCATTGTAACGCCGGGTAAAGGCGGCATTCCGCGCGCCCGGCGGCATTCCCGCCGACAAGGGGCTAGCCGGCCGATGGACCTCAGCCGGAAGCGCCGTATATACTCGGCGCTTGCTCGAAATCAAGGTCCCGCAAATGGCGCAACCACAACAAGAACAATGGACTGGCCGCATGGCGATCATCATCGCCGCGGTCTCGATGGCCGTGGGCACCGGCAACATCTGGCGCTTCCCGCGCGTGGCTGCCGAGTGGGGCGGCGGGGCGTTCCTGATCGCCGTGACCGTGGCGCTGCTGATCTGGGCCGTGCCGCTATTGATGTGCGAGTTTCTGATGGGCTCCCGGAGCCGGCTGGGCAACATCGGCGCCTTTCGCGACTTCATGGGCCGTAAGAACACCTGGGCCGGGGGCTTCATGGTTGTGGTCACGCTGGGCATCATGTTCTATTACTCGGTGGTCGCCGGCTGGTGCATCCGTTATTTCGTCGTCGCCGCCACAGGCGGCCTGGTGCCCGACGGCGAGGTCGCCAGCGGTACGACGTTCGGCCAGGAGAATTGGGCGGCCTTCATCGCCAATCCGTTGGAAACCATTGGCTACCACGCCGTGGCCGTGATCTTCACCACGACGGTGGTCTACCAGGGCATCAAGGGTGGGCTTGAACGGGTTCTCAAGGTGTTTCTGGTTGCACTGCTCGTCATCCTGCTGGTGCTTGCGGCCCGCGCCGTAATGCTGCCGGGCTCGGCGGCAGGCCTGCGGTTCCTTTTCGTCCCGGAGTGGGCGCAGCTTCTCAATGCGCGAGTGTGGCTGGAAGCATTTACTCAGGTAGCCTGGTCAACCGGCGCCGGTTGGGGGCTGTTGATGGTCTACGCTGTCTATGCGCGAAAGAACGAGGACATCGCGGTCAACTCCGGCATCATCGCGTTCTCCGACGTGCTGGTAGGGTTCTTTGCCGCGGCCCTGGTGCTTGGCACGCTGTTCGCGGTAGCGCCGACGCCGGAATTCGCCGACGAGGCCTTGGGCTCCGGCAATTACGGGCTGACGTTCATCTACATCGTCGATCTGATCGCCACCATGCCGGGCGCCTGGATCATCTCGCCGCTGTTCTTCCTGGCGTTGGCGCTGGCCGGGGTGTCGTCGTTCATCGCCATGTTCGAGCTCGGCACGACCAACCTGATGAACTTCGGTTTCCATCGCCGCAATGCCGCGGTCGTGGTGGGCACACTTGCATTCCTGCTCGGCATTCCTTCAGCGCTGTCGATCGATTTCCTTGGCAACCAGGACTGGGTGTGGGGCGTGGGGCTGCTGATCAGCGGTCTGTTGACCGCGCTCGCGATCCTGAAGTACGGGGTCGATCGGGCACGTGCAGAGATCAACGAAACAAGCGACATCCAGGTCGGCCAGTGGTGGACCATCTGTATCCGGTTCATCCCGGTCGTATTCCTGGTGCTGTTTTCCTGGTGGATCTACCAGTCGGTTCGCGACAATCCCGATACCTGGTGGAACCCACTGGAAACCTACAGCACCGGCACCATGGCGTTGCAGTGGGGCATCGTACTGGTGCTGGTGCTGGCGCTCAACAGGTTCCTGGCCGACCGGGTCAAGGACGGGCCGATGACCAAAGGAGATCATGATGGACGCTGAACTCGTATTCTGGATCGCCTTTTTCGTCGGCGGCTACTCGCTGGTCGTCGGCACCTTGCTGCGCATCGCGCTGAAAAACGGCGGCAGCGAAGACTGAAGCGGATTGCCCGGGCCGATGCCGGCCGGAGGACTCAGTACACCGAACTCGACTCCGCCTGCTCGAGTTCGCGCTCGAGTTTTTCGGCCTCGTGGGCGCGCGGCTTGCTCAGCGGCGCGAGCAGGCGGTAGATCACCGGGGTGAGGAACAGCGTGAAACCGGCGGCCAGTCCCAGGCCGCCGAAGACCACCCAGCCGATCGCCGCGCGCGCTTCCGCACCGGCGCCGGATCCGAGGATAAGCGGCAGTCCGCCGAGTACCGTGGACATCATCGTCATCACGATCGGCCGTGCCCGCACCTCGGCGGCCTCGATCACGGCCTCGGTCACGCTCTTGCCGGCGTCGCGCATCTGGTCGGCGAATTCCACCAGCAGAATCGAGTTCTTGGCCATCAGGCCGATGAGCATGACCAGCCCGATCTGCGAGTAGATGTTCAGCGATGTGCCTGTCAGGAACAACGCCAGGATGGCCGCGGCGATGCCGAACGGCACGACCAGCGTGACCACAAGCGCCGAGGTGGCGCTCTCGAATTGCGCGGCCAGCACCAGGAACACCACCAGCAGCGCAAGCGCGTAGGTGATGGCGACTTCGTTCGAGGTCTCATCCAGTTCGGCCGCTTCGCCCAGCAGCAACAGATTTATTCCCGGTGGCAGCGCTTCTTCGGCCAGCTCGCGTACCGCGTCGATCGCCTCGGCCAGTGCCGTGCCCGGCGCCAGGTTGGCGTCGATCTCTATCGCGCGCCGCTGCTCCCGGCGGTCGAGCTGGGCGGCGATGCTGGTCTCGGTTATCGAAACAAGACTGGACAGCGGCACCAGGTTGCCGGCATTCGACTTGACATAGAGGTTGGCCAGGTCCGACGGATCATCGACGGTACCCGTGACCGAATCCAGCCGGATCGGGATGGATTCGTCGCCAACGCTCAGTTCCGCGATTTCGTCGCCGTCGACCATCGCGCGCAACGTGACGGCAAGTTCATCCAGCGATACGCCGAGATCGTTGGCGCGCTGACGATCGATCCGAACCGAGAGTTCGGGCTGGGTGGGCTGATACGAGATCCGGGTGCCCGAAAGGAACGGGATATCGCTTTCCATTCGTTCCGAAAGCGTGCGCGCGGCCAGGTAGATGTCGCGGTAGTCGGGGCCGGTCAGCGCAACCTCCAGGCCGTCGCCGGCATCGCCGAGATCCAGGCTGTTCGGGTTCGATATGCCGACCCGGACACCCGGCAGGCGCTCGAGTTCGGGCA
>Ga0102940_1001290_pt1 | contig 16182 bp, 13 predicted proteins | sample SalPonR2_C_D1_MG_FD_78215 | JGI IMG/M metagenome (GOLD analysis project Ga0102940, IMG submission 78215) | Salt pond soil microbial communities from South San Francisco under conditions of wetland restoration - Salt Pond MetaG R2_C_D1_MG | ecosystem: Environmental > Aquatic > Marine > Intertidal...
AACACCCATGCCCAGCCGGGCACAACAAAAAAGCCATGAAAACACTCCCATAGCAGGATCATGCCTTCATGGCAGATTGTTTAGTATATCATTAGGTTCAGGTCAGTTGCAGCACAGGCTTCATGCCTGTATTGGGCATATTCCATACCAGAGGCAGGCCCGCCTGTCAACCGTGCCCCCTGTTTTTCGCTTTTATCAGGCTGGCAGGTAGTGAACCAGTTCCCGGGCGCCTTTCACATTCGGCATCAGGACAACGAAACGCCGGTGATTCTGGCAATATAGTTGCGGGTTTCTTCGGGCATGGGCCTTTTTTCTGCATCCACATTCCCCATTCCCCAGTTATAGGCAGCCAGCGCCAGGGGGAGATCCTGATCATACCGGTCCAGCAGCTGCCGCAGATAACGTGTGCCGCCCATGATGTTTTCTTTTGGATCAAACGCATCACTGACCCCCAGTTCTTTTGCCGTTTCCGGCATCAGCTGCATCAGGCCCTGGGCCCCCACAGGAGATAGGGCATCGGGATTGAAACTGCTCTCCGCCTGAATCACACGGCGGATGAGACCGGCATCGATTTCATAGGTTTGGGAAGCCGATTGAATGATCCCGTCTATGCCGTGTATCCCGGAAACCCGGATCTCCGGTTTTCCGATATCTCCCATCGCAGGGTCAGCTAAAGGGGCCGGCGGTTCTGACAGACTGTTTTCTGACGCGGCCCGTCCACTTGTTGACGGTGATGACATTGTTGGCGCTGGTGATACAGATGGTTGCAGCGGCATCTCTTTGGAAATCATCTCTCCAAAACCATCTTGCAACGATGTGCCTGCAAAGGCATCCTTATTTTCCCCATCGGCCAGTATATCAAGCAGACTGGCATTCATCTGCAATGTCACCTGTTGAAACAGGGCCAAAGCCGCTTCTTTTTTCAAGGAATTCGACGGTTGCTCCGGTTTCACAGCATCCGGTTCGACACCTGTGGTAACGGTTTTGAGCAGGTTTGAAAAATCGTATAATCCAGGCTCTTTTTGTTCAGGCGTATAACAGGTTTTCAACGCTTTTCCTGAAACCGAAGATACGTTTATCCGATCTATGCCATTGTCATACATCATGCCCCCTCTATAATCCATTTTTTCAGACATGCCGCAAATGATCCGGATATCATTGCTGCAGCTGCAGTACAGCAGTATTTCTATTTCTCAATGTTCCATGAAGAATATATTCAAAATCCGTACCGTTTTGTAAATTTAATATTCGAACAATTGACCTTTTTTATGAGTTTGGCCTTTTCTTTATCAACAAGATGAATGTCAAGGGTCTGGGTAAAATTGACCATAATCCGACGCGAAGCAAGCTCTTCTATAAAAACATTTGCCTTGGCTTGGAATAAAATATTATCATCGGGCAAGATAAGCTTGTCTCTTTTTCCTTCCTGCCGCTTGCAACAAAGTCCCGGACATGATAGCGTAGGTTCAAGAAAATCATCCCATGATACATCCAACATCTGAACAGCAGCAGATCATTGACACAGATCCGGTCCCCGGCAGGGTCCTCAAGATCCTGGCCTTTGCCGGCACCGGCAAGACCACAACCCTGGTGTCCTATGCCGCAAAACGCCCCGGGCTGCGGTTTCTATACATCGCATTCAACAAAAGCGTACAGCAGGAAGCGGCCAGAAAATTTCCCCCCAATGTCATTGCCCGCACCGCCCATTCCCTGGCCTTCAGGGCCAAGGGAATCTTGCACAAAGACCGCCTGGTGCCGCGGTTCCAGGCCAATCAGGTCATGGATGCCCTGGATCTGGACAATTATGAAACCGCCCGGTTCACCATGGAAACCCTGCACCGGTACCTGGTATCTGCTGATCCGTTGGTGGCATTTTCCCATGTATCCCCTGCGGCCCAGGGGTTTTACCAGCGGCAGAAACAAAAAATGCCGGATCTGGTAACCCTTGCCAACCAGCTGGGCCGGCTCATGTGTACCGGCGAACATCCTGACATCGGCATGCTCCATGACGGGTACCTCAAGCTGTATCAGCTGTCCGGTCCTGTCCTGGATTTTGACTGCATACTGCTGGACGAAGCCCAGGACATCAACCCGGTGGTGAGCACCATTGTCATGACCCAGGTGCGGTCTGACATTGCCGGAAAAAAACCGGCCGTCATCGTGGTGGGGGACAATCATCAGCAGATCTACAGCTTCCGGGGTGCCAGAGACACCCTGAAATCACTGGCCGCCCACCAGACCTGTTATCTGACACAAAGCTTCAGGTTTGACGACAACATAGCCAAAGCAGCCAACATGGTACTGTCCACATTCAAAAATGAAGCCCGGCCCCTCCGGGGCACCATAAATCAGACCCCCAAATCACCCTGGAATCCGGATCGCCACACCGTCATTGCCAGAACCAATGCCGTGCTGTTTGACCGGTCGGTGCAGCTCTACAAAACCCATACTATAGGATTTTCCGGCGGAATTCAGGGATACCGCCTGGATCTGCTCAAATCGGTATCTTTTTTGTATGACAAGGCTGCAGACCGGGTGCAAGACCCCTTCATAAAAGGGTTTTCCAGCTTTTACGATCTCAAGCACTATGCAGCAGCAGTGGAGGATCTGGAGCTGTCCTCCGCATGTGCGGTGGTGGAAAAATACGGACCTGCCCTGCGGCGCCATGTGGACCGGATCAAGGAAACAGCCGTGGACCCGGACAGGGCCGAAATCCTGATGACCACGGCCCACAAGGCAAAGGGATTGGAGTGGGACCATGTCCAGGTGATGGATGATTTCATTTCCCTGATCAAGGAGAGGCAGCCCATTGATCCGGCCGGGGTAGACCCGGACGAGTTCAACCTGATCTATGTGGCCATGACCCGGGCCCGGGTGCACCTGCGGTTCCACAAAAACAGCAGTATACCGCTGTTCATCGGGTTGATGAAGCAAAAAATCACCCGTCAGCCTCACCCATGAGCAGTTGCGCAAGGGCGGTCTGGCGTTTGGCGATATCCGCATTTTTCACGGCCATGGCCAAGGCCCTGCGGGTGCCCACAAACACGGCCAGCTTCTTTGCCCGGGTGATACCGGTATAGATCAGGTTGCGGAACAGCATCTTGAAATGCTGGGTCATCACCGGGATGATCACGGTCTCAAATTCCGATCCCTGGGATTTGTGAATGGTCACGGCATAGGCCAGGTCCAGTTCCATGATATCGCTCTGGCGGTAGAGCACCGGCGGGGCATCAGCGGAAAATGCCACCGCCAGGGTCAGATCAGCGGTGTTGACGGCGGTGATGGTGCCGATGTCGCCGTTGAATACGTTCAGATCATAGTTGTTTTTCCGATGGATCACCCGGTCCCCTTTCCGGAACACCCGCTGGCCCACGGTGATCTGGGATTTGCCCGGGCCCTGGGGATTGGCAGCTTCCTGGATGACCTGGTTCAGGTTCACCGTGCCCAGAGATCCCCTGGTCATGGGGGACAGCACCTGGATCTCCGGAGAGGGACCGTGGTATCTGGGGATCCATTCCATGTACAGTTTTTTGATCACCTCCACGGCTGTCAGGCCGTAATGCAGGGACGACCAGGGATGGACCTTCTGGAGGACGGACAGCAGTTCTTCCACCCGGGTACCGGCCTTTGCCACCTGTTCCAGATTCACATGGGCAAATTTTTTGGGTATCTGGATCTCGGTGTCATAGGGGTGCACCGATTCTGTGACCCGGAATTCAAACAGGTCAGGATCTGCCAGGTCCGGGGGGGCCTGATTTTTTTCCCGGTGCACCAGGGTCTTGACGCGCTGGATGAACTGCAGCTGCTCTTTTGTGGCCTCATCTGAATCCATAAACAGACAGTCAATCTGTTTGGCCCACACGGACGGATCCTTGAACGGGGAGGCAATCCAGGGTATTTTTCCGGCATTGATCTGGTGGGCATACTGAATGATCAAAGACTGGGCCGCCTGGCGGAAAATCTGTGTCAGCCGGAAACAGGTAATGCTGCCCGAAGCGATCAGGTCCCTGAGCACATTGCCCGCTCCCACCGACGGCAGCTGGTCATAATCACCGATAAACACCACCTGGCAGCCTTTGGGAACCGCCTTGAGCAGGGATGCGGTCAAGGTGATATCCAGCATGGAGCATTCATCCACCACCAGAAAATCGGTTTCCAATGGGGTGTCTTCATTTTTCTTGAACCGGTTGTTCTGCCACCCCAACAGCCGGTGAATGGTTTTGGCTTCTCTGCCGATCACCTCTCCCATGCGCTGGGCTGCCCGGCCGGTGGGGGCTGCCAGCAGCACCCGGCGGTTCATGGCCTCCAGCAGTGCCACCAGTACCCGGGTGGTGGTGGTTTTACCGCAGCCGGGGCCGCCGGTGAGGATGGACATCCCTCTGGCGGCAATACCCTGGACCGCTTCTGCCTGTTCAGGGCTCAACTGCAGATTTTTGGCCCTGGCAAACAGCTGAATCCACCGGCTGATCCGGGGCATGTCCACTTCAGGGGGATCGGTCATCTGTGCCATGCGCTTTGCCACATACAGCTCATCAAAATACAGGGACCTTGCATAATAGCAGTCCTGGGGGGAGTCCCCTTTCTCCAGAACCAGGCGCCTGCGCATGAGCAGCCGGTCGGTTTCCATGGTTTCCAGAATTTGCGGCAGTACGCTGGAAAGGTCCAGTTCCAGCAATTCTTTGACCTGGTCCAGAATCTGGGAAAAGGTCAAAAAACAGTGGCCGAAATTCCTGGCCGCAGACAGCACATGGCGGATACCGGCAATAATCCGCCGGGGGCTGTCTGTTGCCAGCCCCATACTCAGGGCCACCTTGTCTGCGGAAAAAAAACCGATGCCGTAAAAATCATCTGCCAGGCGGTAGGGATCTGCCATGACATTGGCGATGGCATCATCTCCGTATGCCTTGTAAATACGCACCGAAAACAAAGTGGAAATACCATGGGACTGCAGAAACATCATCACATCCCGGATAGCCCGGTGCTCGGTCCAGGCGGCAGAAATCATTTCCAGTTTTTTGTCGGCAATGCCCGGCACCTCCATGAGGCGGTGGATCCGGTTTTCAAACACCGCAAGGGTCTGGTCTTTGAAATGCCGAACGATTTTTTTCGCAGTTTTGGGCCCCACCCCCTTGATAAGACCGGACCCGATATATTTTTCCAGGGCATTGGCTGAAGCAGGTTTTTGTTCTTCGGCACGGGTGGCGGAAAACTGACGTCCATATTTGGGGTGGAACTGCCAGGCCCCTTCAAAGGCCATGGTGGCCCCGGCAAACACCCGGGTCTGGTGCACCAGCACGGTTTCCCGCTTTGCCGGGGCCTCAAAGGGCAGCACCTGGAGCACGGACCAGCCGGTATCCTGGTTGTGATAGGTCACCCGGTCCACCACCCCGTTCAGGTGCTCTTTGATAACCCCACGGTCCGCCGGAATATCAGATTTTCCATCCGTCCGGGCCTGAACCGTTGGGTATGAAAATTTACGGTCTTCCATGCAGGTCACCATATCCCAAACCGGGATGGAGGACAAGTCCCGGAAGACACACTTTTTCTGTGTCGCTTAATCCTTGACAGATTTTCCAGGTAAATGGTACCTGTTTGGCTGATACAGCAATTGACACGCCAATTTCATACAAGGGGGCAGGCCATGGATAAAACCCGGATGAAGCAGAAGAACCTCATTTCCCAGTGGGCCTTTGACACCCGGCCTATTCTGGGCAGGCTCCACCTGTGGCTGGAAGATGTGCGCATTGAATGGATGCGGGGAGATCCTGAAGACAAGGTCCTGGATACCATCTCATTCACTGATGACCGCACCGAAAAAATGCTGGCCATGACCCTTGCGGTCACCGCACTGGGCACCCGCCTGTTCGGCCGTTTCGGCCAGGGTGCCGGGCTGGAAAAAAAACAGCTCAATGTCATCAAAAAAGATGCTGATGCCATTTCCGCCTATGCCATGAGTGAAAGCCTGTGGTACCTGTCCCGCACCCTGCCGGAAAACCATGCCATCATGGTCTGCCTGGGGGAAGGTTTGATGCCCAAAGGCGGGGAAACCGCGGAAATGGGGGCAAACCCGCTGCTGGGATTCGGGCGGATCTATGCCCGGCCCCAGGTGGCGAAATATCTGGAGACCTGTGTACTGAAACTGATCAATGATCCCGGCTATGTCTGGGATGATTTCAGACGGGCCATGGCCCGACAGGATATCACCGTATGGGGCGCTGCCATCGACACCCTGGAAAACACCTCCCGGTTTGCCATGGGAGAAGAAACCGGCCCCATGACCATACTCCACCTGTTTGATCAGCCCCTGGCCATCAGCGACCAGTATGAAGGGTACATCGCCAACCTGGTGGTGCCCAAAAAAATTGTGGACCGGGCAGCCGAAGATTCGGTTCTCATCGATTTTTTCACCCCCAGGCATATGGTGGTCAACGCCATCCGGAAAACCTATCCCGAAATTCAGCCCCGCCACATCCATGTGTGGACCCTGGGAGGAAAAGCCCGGGCCTCCCGCATCGGACAGATATGGGACCAGTGGAAAGATGCCGGGGCCCATCTGGTTGACGAGGCGTGGACACTGCCCTTCGGATTTACCCCGTTCACTGATTCAGGTACCTATGCCCCCACCATGGCTGTTGGAGACTGGAAAGATGAAAACGGTCAGCCCCATTTGTTCATCGTGGACGGTTATGCAGCGTCAGCCGAAGCGATCCAGGCTGCCAGCCTGGCACCTATTCTGGATCTGTCGATCTCTCTGGCAGTGCTGTCCTCCAAGTTCCGGTTTCCCGTCCACACCGATGCCGCCACCATGAAACTGGATCCGGACAGCCCTGACTTTGCAGCCCGGCTTCAGGAGGTCACCAACCGGGATCTGGATACAGATACGATCCAGACCTATCAAGAGAGTATCCAGCTGGCCAAAAAAGCGGGTATCCCCCTGGACAAACGCACCATCAGCTGTGATGACCTGATTGCAGAAAAAAAATGGCAGGCCCTGGCCGGGGCCGGATATATGCTGCCGGATCCCTATACCGGGGCCCCGGGGGTCACCCAGATCTCCGAAGACACCTATGAGGTCACTGTGCGTTTGACCACTGCCAGAGGAGACAAACGCGTCACCTTTGCTTTACGCCTGGAGGAAAGCCTGGCAGACAGCAAGCTTGTTTTCAGTCCGCTTTTAAACCGGTTTCTCAAGGGGGAGGATTTCCTTCACCGGGCTGTGAAAATATCTGACTCCGGCCGTATCCGCAATGAACTGCAGACCCTTTGTTCTGATGCCCTGACCTATTTCGGCAACACAGTGGAACTGGAATTTGACAAAATATCCAGGGCCACCATTTCCCCGGAAAATCAGGAAAAGCTGCGGCAGGTACTCACCTGGTACAAAGAAAACTACCCCATCTGGTTTGAGTGGCTGGAAATCAGGTAAGCCCGGGCATCAGATGGATTTGATGCGCTTTTCATTCAAAGCCCGCTGGATGCATTCCACAGCATGCTGCTTTACGTTGGCGATGTGCGTGGACAAAATTTCCTGTGCCAGTGGCAGGTCTTTTTTCACAATGGATTCATACAGCCGGATGTGCTCGCTGTCCACCCGGTCCATGGGGGTGACAAACAAGATATTGCCCCGGTATTTGAGATACAACAGGTCAAACAGGTATTTCAGGGTATTGATCTGAATGCGGTTTCCGGACAGCTGGGCCAGCTTGAGATGAAATTCCATATCCTTGAGCAGCCGTTCTTTGAGATAGATGTCGCGCACCGCTGCCAGGTGACTGTCCAGGGCTTTTTTCAACTGGTTCGCCCCCCGCTTGCCAATGGTTTTGATGGTGGTTGCCAGCAGTGACACCTCGATGAGTTCTCTGAAGTCATAAATTTCTGTAATCTCTTCCAGGCTCACATTTTCCGTATAATACCCCCGGTTGGGTTCATGCCGGACCAGGCCCTGGAACTCCAAGTGCTTCAAGGCCTGAATCACCGGGGTGGTGCTCATGTTCAGCCGCTTTGCCAGATCACCGTAGGAAATTTTCTGGCCCGGAATGATCTCGTTGTGGAAAAACATCCGGCGGATGCCCATATAGGCCTCTTTTGTGAAATCTTCCTTGGTTTTTCCAACCCCTGATTTTTTTGTGTTTTCCATGACCGTCATCCTTATACCAAGACCGGGATAAAATCAATGAAAATTATGGGAATTATGACTTGACATATGGGTCCTGGGCCGGTAGAATACACATTACATTTAATCAGATTTTTAATCAGATTTGTCCTTGGCAGATCTGATCAACTTTATGCAAGGAGAACCATTATGGCATTTGTATTCATGGAAGGCAACGAAGCTGTTGCCAGGGGGGCCATGGCTGCCGGCTGCAATTTTTTTGCCGGTTATCCCATCACACCGGCCACCACCATATTCAATAACATGCTCCAGATGCTGCCCCCCAAAGGCGGCACCTGCATCCAGGGAGAAGATGAGATCGCCTCCATGGGATACTGTATCGGCGCCTCCATGGCCGGAAAAAAAGTGCTCACTGCCACCTCCGGCCCGGGCATCAGCCTGTACAGTGAACACATATCTTTTGCCATCGGCAGTGAAATTCCCCTGGTGATTGCCAATGTCCAGCGGTTAGGGCCCTCCACCGGATCCGCCACAAGAGGTGCGGACTCTGACATCCAGTTCATGCGCTGGGGATCCACTTCCGGCGCCCCTGTAATTGTCCTGGCCCCCAAAGATGCCAAAGACTGCATGGAACTCACCGTGCATGCCTTTAATTTTGCCGAAGCCTTTCGTTGCCCGGTGTTCATCGCCTCCAACAAAGAGATCGGGATGACCAAAGAAAGCTTTGACATGGAGGAGCTGAATGTACCGCCCCTTGTGGAACGGACCCCCTACACCGGTGCTAGCCCCTATGTGCCCTTTGCCGCCGACCCGGACAAGGCCCCGCCGTTTCTGCCCATTGGCGGCAAAACCCTGGTGCGGCAGACATCTTCCACCCATGGTCCGGACGGGTATATCACCATCGACCCCCAGACCATTGCCGACATGCAGCAAAGACTGCACACCAAGCTGAATGCGGCCATGGACCGTATCACCCTGTATGAGGAGAACATGGTGCCGGACACCGACACCCTGGTTATTTCCTACGGCATCACCTCCCGGGCGGTGGCAGATGCCGCCGCGGCCCTGGCAAACAGGAGTCGGCCAGTTTCCACATTGTCCTTGAAAACCCTGTGGCCGGTACCGGAATCCCTGCTGCTGGAAAAAGCGAAGCCGTTCAGACGTATTGTGGTGATCGAAATGAACCTGGGCCAGTATGTCAATGAAATCAGGCGCGTACTATGCGGCAAGCAGGTAAATTTTTACGGCCAGATGAACGGTATTCTGATTCCCCCTGCCAAAATAATGGAGGCCATTGAAAATGACTAGTTTATTAAATACCAGCCGCCCCCCTGTATTCTGCCCGGGATGCACCCATGACCGCATCACCAAATCTTTGGATGCGGCCCTGGTGAAACTGGGCATCCCTGACCACAAAACCGTGATCGTCACCGATATCGGTTGTTCGGGTCTGTTTGACACCTTTTTCAATGTCCATGCCCTGCACGGGGTCCACGGCCGGGCATTGACCTATGCCGCCGGCCTGAAACTGGCTGACCCGTCCTTGAATGTCATCGTGACCATGGGAGACGGCGGCATGGGCATCGGCGGTGCCCACGTCCTGGCTGCCTGCCGCAAGAACCTGGACATGACGCTGATCATTTTGAACAACTTCAACTTCGGCATGACCGGGGGCCAGTATTCCGCCACCACCCCCAGTGACGCCCAGGTGGGATCCGCATTTCTCAACCAGGCGGAGATTCCCGTGGATATCTGCGGCGTGGTGGAAAGTGCCGGCGCCACCTATGTGTCCCGGATTTCCGGACACGATGACGGCCTGTCCGGCGAACTGGTATCCGCCATGCAGCACAAGGGGTTTGCCGTGGTGGAAACCCTGGGGTTGTGTACGGGAAGATACACCAAACGCAACCAGCTCACCCCCAAGGTCATTGACCAGATGATTGCGCAGAGACCGTCCCCGGGCGGAGTAATAGCCAAAAACCAGCGGCCCGAATACGGGGAACGGTACCGGCAGCTGGCACAGGAAAAGGGAGAATTTCCTGACCCCTTTGTGGTCCAAAAGCAGTTTGACATGCCGGATACCAGGCGCCACGAGGTGGTGATTTTGGGATCAGCCGGCATGCGCATTGTCACTGCCGGAGACATGGTCTGCTTTGCCGGCATCTCCGGCGGGCTGAACGTGTCCATTAAAAATGACTACAACATCACCGTGCTCCGGGGCCAGTCCGTCTCTGAGATCCTGCTGTCACCGGATAAAATCGGTTACACCGGTATCGAATCCCCCACTGTGGTCCTGGCCCTGAGTGATGAAGGGGTGGCAAGAAGGCAGAAAATATTTGCCGGTCTCTCTCCGGACACCTATGTGCTCAAAGAAGCCAGTGTGGCCATTCCTGATACACCGGCACAGGTGGAGGAGATTGATTTCAAAGCCCTGAAGATCAAAAAGACCGACTGGGCACTGGCCTCCCTGGCTGTGCTGGCAAACCATGAAATCGTGCTCAACAAAGATATGCTTGTATTTGCCCTGAAATCACGGTTTAATGAAAAGGTGTTCAACCTGTCCATGGAGACAGTGGAAAAAATTTTGTAACCACCTTCAAACACCCGGATACGGGGACAGGATCCCAGGGGCGCCATGACAAAACCGGACAGCTTACCCGGAACAGCGGCTGAACCATCGGACAGGCCCCTACCCCCTGCCCTCCTGCTCCGGGTGTTTCTGCCCTTTGCCGGCGGGTATTTTCTCTCCTACCTGTTCCGGGTGGTCAATGCCGTGATCGCACCGGACCTGACAGCAGATGTTGGGGTGGACCCTTCCCAGCTGGGCCTGCTGACCGCCACCTACCTCATTGCATTTGCCGCATTCCAGCTCCCTTTGGGTATACTGCTGGACCGGTTCGGCCCCAGGACAGTGGAAGCGTCCCTGCTGGTATTTGCAGCAGCCGGTGCCGCTGTATTCGCCTTGTCCAATACCCTCACCGGCCTGATCCTGGGCCGGGCCCTCATCGGGTTCGGGGTGTCTGCCTGCCTGATGGCGGCATTTAAATCCTATGTGATCTGGTTTCCGGGCCCTGTCTTGTCCCGGATCAACGGATTCCAGATGGCTGCCGGCGGCCTGGGGGTACTGGCAGCCTTCACCCCGGTGGAATTTGCCTTGAGATTCACCGACTGGCGGGGGGTATTCCTGGGTCTGGGGGGTCTGTGTGTCCTGATGGCGGTGGCGGTGTTCACGGTGGTACCGGAATCGGACAAAAAACCGGTTCCCGAGCCTTTTTCTCGGCAGATCCAGGGAGTTGCCCAGGTATTTAAAAGCCGTTTCTTCTGGCGGATTGCGCCGTTGACCATGCTGTCCCAGGCCGGATTCATGGCTGTCCAGGGCCTGTGGGCCGGCCCCTGGCTGCGGGATGTGGCATCCCTGGACCGGGCAGGAGCTGCCCGCTGCCTGTCCATATCCGCCCTGGCCATGATTGCCGGTTTCATTTTCCTGGGATTTGTCACGGAAAAACTGGCCCAGAAAGGCTTCCCGGCCCTGTACTCCGCCGTATCCGGTATGACGGTCTTCAGCGGTGTAGTGGCCCTGATGACCTTTGGCGCTCCTTTGTCCCCCCGGGTATTGATGGGATTGTTCGGATTTTTCGGCACTGCCGGGATCCTGTCCTACACCGCCCTGACCCTGGGCTTTCCCGCCCGCCTGTCAGGCCGGGTCACCACCAGCATCAATCTGCTGGTCTTTCTGGGTGGATTTGCCCTGCAATGGGCCATGGGGGCGGTGATCAACCAGTGGGAACCATCCGGGCACGGCCCGTATGATCCGGCCGGATACCAGGCCGCCTTTCTCATGGTACTGGGCCTACAGGTGCTGGGGCTGGCCTGGTTTTTCATCTCCCCGCTGCTGAAAAACCGGTCGTCAGATTATGTACACTGAGATGCTCTACACATCCCGTGTAGGAATCTTATTCTCAAAATAGCGAAACGTTACGACCAGGATACCGGTCAGACACAGATAGATCAGCGCCAGCAACAGCATGGGCTCGTAAACAATATAGGTTTCCTGGCGGATTTTGGATACCACGGCATAGAGGTCGACCACCGTTATCGTGGCCAGCAGCGGCGTTGATTTCAGCTGCAGGACCACTTCACCGGTAAGGGTCGGCAACGCCCGGTGCAGGGCCCGGGGCAGCCAGATACGCCGCACCATGGTAAACCGGCCCATTCCATAGGCACGTGCCGCCTCCAGTTCACCATGGGGCACCCCGGCAAATGCGCCGCGCATGACCTCTCCTTCATACCCGGCAAAAGAAACGGTCAATGCCAGGACCCCGTATGGCCAGGCTTCCCTGAGATAGGGCCATAGCATTGAATTCCGGATTTCAGGCACCTGGGGAAACAAAGAGCCGACCCCATAGTAAATCAGCCACAATTGCAGCAGCAGGGGTGTGCCCCGGATAATCGTACAAAACCCTTTGCACAACAGGGCCGGCAGTTTTGGACCTGTCACCTGAATAAGGCCCAGGGGGACCGCCAGAAGCATCCCCAGGATACAGGTGGAAACCAGCATCACCAGGGTGATCCAGACACCGGCAAGCAGATCGCCGTAATAATTGGGCAGCCAGTCCCACCGCATGGTGGTTGCAATGATGGCAACGAGGGCCCCAGCAATGGCCAGCAGGATAATGCGGTGTGGTGTGAAAAAAGATTTCATGGTTTACCCCACATCCGGCATCCCCCTGCAGGCACGCCGTTCGATCATTCGAATGCCGACGTTGGACAGCAAAGTGACCGTCAGGTACAAGAACCCGGCCGTACTGAAAAACAAAAAATAGGCTTTGGTGGCGCCGCCGGCCTGGCGGGTGGCAAGGGTCAACTCCATGAACCCGACAACCGCCAGTAACGCCGTATCTTTCGTGGCGATCAACCAGAGATTGGAGAGCCCGGGAATGGCATGTGGCAGCATCGCCGGCAGAATGATGCGCCGGAGAAGCAGCCCCGGACCCATCCCGTAAGCACGGCCCGCTTCTATCTGCCCCGGGTTTATGGCCTTGATCGCCCCGCGAAGCACCTCGGTGGAATACGCGCCCTGAACGATGCCGATCACGGCAATCCCGGCCACCAGTCCATTGATATCAATGGGCCGGGATCCGAACAGCAACAGCAGGCGATTCACCAGATCCGACCCGGCATAAAACAAAAGCACGATCAGCACCAGTTCGGGTATGGCCCGGATGACGGTGGTATACACATCCAGAAGATCACGCATCACAGGCCCGCCGTACAATTTGCCAAAAGAGCCCCCGATCCCGATCAACAGGCCCAGAAAATAACCGCCGAATGCCACGGTCAAGGACATGGCCAGGCCTTTGAGCAGCAGGCCGCCCCATCCGGGCGGTGACAGGGCAAGCAGTTCCAGAGCAGTCATGGACAGCTTTCCTTTTTTTCGCCTGTCCGGGCCTTGCCGTTAGTCACCGTATACATCCACCTTGAAATACTTTTGGGTAATTTCCTGGTATATGCCTTTTTCCCGGATACCTTTGATGGCGGCATTGATTTTTTCCTTGAGCGCCTCATTTCCCTTGCGCAAACCGACACCTATACCCCGGCCCAGAATGGCCGGATCTGAGATTGCCTTGCCTTTCAAATCACAGCAGGCCCTGCCTTCTTCGCTTTCCAGGAATTCGGCCATGGCCAGGGAGTCTGCCTGGGTGGCATCAAGCCGTCCGGACACGAGATCCTGGTTGATTTCGTCCTGGGTGGGGTACTGCTTGACTTTGGTATCTTTGTAGTGCTTTTCCGCATAAGCGGCATGGGTGGTGGCGGTTTGCACCCCGAGGACCTTGCCTTTGAGCCCCTGGGGAGTGGCCGCGAACGCCATGTTTTTGTTGCCCACCACATAGGCGGGCGTATTGTAATATTTATCGGTGAAATCAATGGTTTTCAGGCGTTCTTCCGTAATGGACAAGGAACCCATTATCAAATCTATTTTTTTGGACACCAGTGCCGGTATGATGCCGTCCCATGCGGTGGGTGCCAGTTCGCAGTTCAGCCCGGCCTCCTGGCACACCGCATCGATTATTTCCACTTCCCACCCGGTCCAGTTGCCGGAAGCATCCGGAACAGTAAACGGCGGATAGGGTTCAGCGGCAAATCCCACCCGGATCGTATCATCGGCAGCAGATACCGTGCCGGCACAAAAAGCGATCATTACAGCCATCAGGAACAATTGTTTTACGCGTTTAGCCATTTTCATCTCCTTTACTGTTGTTATGGTATATGTTGTGTTCGACTATTCCATCGAACTGATAAACCGTTTTAGATTCATGGATTCCGGTGCTCCGAAAAGGGATTCCGGATCCCCTTCTTCTTCAATAACACAATTGTTCAGAAAGATAATCCGGTTGGCCACCTCCCGGGCGAACTTCATTTCATGGGTGACCAGGAGCATGGTACGGCCCTCTTTGGCAAGATCCCTGATGACCGACAAGACCTCTCCGATCAGCTCGGGATCCAGTGCGGATGTGGGTTCGTCAAACAGCATGACCTCCGGTTCAATGGCCAGAGCCCGTGCAATGGCGGCCCGCTGCTGCTGACCCCCGGAAAGAAACGCGGGATAGGTTTCCCGCTTGTCAGACAGGCCGACCCGTTTGAGCAAAGCATCTGCCATGGCCTCTGCCTCGGCTTTTGGTTTGCCCAGCACATGAACCGGCACCTCGATGACATTTTCCAAAAGGGTCATGTGCTGCCACAGATTAAAACTCTGAAACACCATGGCCAGCCGGGTGCGGATCCGCCGGATCTGCTCCTTGTTGGCCGGTTTTAACCCACCTTTGCCGTCGCTTTTCATCTTGATTTCTTCTTCATGGACTTTAATGCTGCCGCTGGTAGGTGTTTCCAGCATATTGACGCACCTGAGCAGGGTGGACTTTCCCGAGCCGCTGCCGCCGATGATGGCAATGACGTCTCCCTGGCGGGCAGTAAAGGAAATCCCTTTGAGCACCTGAACCGAATCAAATGATTTGTGAAGGTCTATGACTTCGATCACTTTTGTCGCTTCCGTGCCAGATGGGACCATTATTTCCCTCTCAATATTGTTGAACAATTTTTGATAAACAAAGCTATTATACTTCTATAGCACTGTCAAGGAAAAATATCGGCAGAGGGATTCTCAGATACGCAGCGGGATGCCGTCCAGCCATGACAGGCTTTTGGCCCACCGGCCCAGGGCGGTATCCTTGACCGATGCCATCAACAATCGCTCCATACCAAACCCCATGCCCACCCAGGTGTCGGTGATGTTCCAGGCTGCATCCAGGGGATGGGGCCCCATGGCGCCGGAGCCCAATTCCAGGCCGGATGGATGGGCCACCAGGTCCAGGGTGGTGCCGTACACTGCTGAAGTTTCCTCCTCAAAACGGATATCGCCTGCCTTGGCGGTGCGGGCGACCATGCCTGCCAAAGCTTTGAGCCGATCGGTGCGGCCTGGTTCAGGCGTCCCCATTTCCACCAGATTGAGCATGGTAAATTCATTGCTGTGGCAGGCCCCGTCCGATTCTTTCCGGAAGCAGGATCCGGTTTCATAAAACCGTACCGGCCGGAAATCCAGGCGGGAAAAATCTGTCATCAGGCTGTACAGGCCCGGTGCCAGCATGGGCCGCAGGCATCGGGTGTCATCAATCCAGAATATCTGGTCCTGCAGCGGGTGGGTGTGGTCAATTCCCATTTTTGCCAAGGCATGTTTGGTGATAATGGTGGGGGTGGACACCTTTGCAAATCCCTGATCTTGCAGCAGTTTGTCAAGATCCTTCTCCAGTTGTGAAAACCGGGTTGGCCGGCGGCACATCAGCCGGCTTGTCAGTGCGGCACGAAGCGCTTTTACCTGTTTTTTTTCAATGGTCTGGAACGTCTGGTTTCTTTCGGCAAGGCTGTCAAATTCCTCAGCCAGCCCGCCGGCATCAATTCCCAGGGTTTTCAATCGGGCGGTTTGGGTGTCTGTCCAGTACATTTTTGTCATCTTTCGATCCTTGACCGGTTTACAAAAAAAGGGACACCGCCATGACCGCCACCCCGATCTCCAG
>Ga0102940_1001291_pt1 | contig 16181 bp, 9 predicted proteins | sample SalPonR2_C_D1_MG_FD_78215 | JGI IMG/M metagenome (GOLD analysis project Ga0102940, IMG submission 78215) | Salt pond soil microbial communities from South San Francisco under conditions of wetland restoration - Salt Pond MetaG R2_C_D1_MG | ecosystem: Environmental > Aquatic > Marine > Intertidal...
GAAGCCGCATCGACGTTCATGACTTCGCCGTCCCTCCCGTCGAGCTTGGCGGAGGACGGCGCCTGGAACGGATGCGGAGGCGGCCCGCCCGCCGCGAAGGGGACGCCGCCTCGGCCCCGCCTCCACAGGTTTCGACATGCCCGACGGAACCCGGCGCCGCTCCTCGAACGTTACTGACGCGGCGTGTCGGCGTCCTCGCGTCCGCGGGCGCCGCGCGCCCCCGGACGCGACGGAGATGCCGAGATGGACGAAACCGCAGATCGGACGGGCGACGGGATCGCCGCGATGATCCTCGACATGGACGGCGTGGTGACGGACACGGCCGGGGCGCATTTCGCGGCGTGGAAGCAGACGTTCGACGCCCTTCTCGAGGATCGCGGCCCGCAGGCGCCCTTCGACCGGGAGGACTACCTGAAGCACGTCGACGGCGTGCCGCGTCATGACGGCGTGCGTCGTTTCCTCGCCTCGCGGGACATCGACCTCCCGGAAGGCGACCGCGACGACCAGAGCCTGGAGACGATCCACGGCCTCGGAAACCGCAAGAACGCCCGCTACCGCGCGTGGCTCGACGAGAACCGGGCGCCGGTGTTCGACGACGCCGTGGAGCTGCTGGACCGGCTGAAGCGCGCCGGCATCGCGATCGGCGTGTTCTCGGCCAGTCGCAATGCGCGCCGGGTCCTGGAAAGCGCGGAACTGTCGCACCTGTTCGACGCCGTGCTGGACGGCTCGGAGGCGCAGGAGATGGGGCTTTCGCCGAAGCCCGACCCGGACCAACCCGTGGAGACCGCGAAGCGGCTCGGTCGCGATCCGTCCGAGACCGCGCTGGTCGAGGACGCCATCTCGGGCGTCGAGGCCGGCGCCGCGGGCGGTTTCGCACTCGTGGTCGGCATCGACCGGCAGGAAGACGAGGGCCGCCATCGCCATGCGCTGCGCTCGGCCGGGGCCGACCTCGTGACGCGAGACCTGCGCCGTCTGCTGCTGCCGGGCGGCGAGGGGCTGAGGACGCTCGACCGTCTGCCGGTCGTCTGGGACAGGCTCGACGAGGTCGAGGCCCGCCTCGACGCGGGCTCGCCGTCGGTGTTCCTCGACTTCGACGGGACCCTCTCGCCGATCGTGGACGACCATCGCGAGGCGAGGATCCCCGAGGAGACGCGCGTCGCCGTCGCGCGCCTCGCCGAGCGCTGTCCCGTCGCCGTCATCAGCGGGCGCGACCTCGCCGACGTGCGCGCGCGCGTCGGCATCGAGGACGTGATCTACGCCGGCGACCACGGTTTCGACATCGCCGGTCCCGACGGGCTGGAGGCGCGGCCGGAAGCGGCGGAGGGGTTCCTCGGGCCTCTCGATGACGCCGAGTCCGACCTGCGCGACGCGCTGGCCGGAATCGAGGGCGCGGAGGTCGAGCGAAAGAGCTTCTCGATCACCGTGCACTATCGCCGGGCGGCCGAAGCCGACGTCGACGGCGTCGAGGACGCCGTGGACCACGCCGTCGCGCGCCAGGACCGCCTGAGCAAGCGTCGCGGCAGGAAGGTGTTCGAGCTCCGCCCCCGCGCCGACTGGGACAAGGGCAGCGCCGTGCAATGGCTGCTCGCGAACACGCCGCTCGGCGAGGGCGATCCCGTGGCGCTCTACATCGGAGACGACCTCACCGACGAGGACGCGTTCGGCGCGTTGAGCGAGGCCGGCCTCTGCCTCGCCGTGCGCGGCGACCGGCGGGCGACGCTGGCGGACTACGCGCTCGCGGATCCGGACGACGTGCGCCGGTTCGTGGATTGGCTGGCCGAACGGAGGACGAGGGAAAGATGAACGGTTGGCGACTGACCTATTCGCAATACGAGCCCGAAGCCGAGGGCCTGCGCGAGACGCTCTGCGCCCTCGGCAACGGATACGTCGTCTCGCGGGCGGCCGCCCCGAACGCGGTGGCCGACGACGTGCACTACCCGGGCACCTACCTCGCCGGCGGCTACGACCGGCTGACCTCCGAGATCGACGGCCACCGGATCGAGAACGAGGACCTCGTCAACATCCCGAACTGGTTGCCGCTCGTCATGCGGGCCGAGGGTGGAGACTGGCTTAGGCCCGACGACGTCGAGCATCTCGACTACCGCCAGGAGCTCGATCTCAGGAACGGCGTGCTGACACGCAGCCTGCGCTTCCGCGACCGCGAGGGCCGGGTGACGCGGTGGAACGAGCGGCGGATCATGTCGATGCACGATCCGCACATCGCCGCGCTCTCGGTGACGCTCACGCCCGAGAACTGGTCGGGCGCCCTCTCGGTGCGCTCGGGCATCGACGGAGGCGTGATCAACGCCGGAGTCCCCCGCTATGGCGAACTCGAGAGCCGCCACCTCGAGACGCTCGACACGTCGCGCGAGGAGGGCGACATCCTGGTGCTCCGGTCCCGCTTCGTTCAGGCCCGCCGCGAGGTGGGGCTCGCGGCGAGGACCTCGGTCGCCGTCGACGGCGGCCACGTTCCGGCGGCGCGGACGGACCTCCCGCCGGACGCCGCGCAGGAGGAGTTCGACCTCGACGTCCGCGAGGGGCGCCCGGTCCGGATCGAGAAGATCGCCGCCTATTTCGACTGCCGCGACGTCGCCATCAGCGAACCGCTGCTCGAGGCGGCGGACCATGTCCGCCACGCCCGCGACTACCGCTCGCTGGAGGAGGAGCACGTGCGCGCCTGGGCCCATCTCTGGGAGCAGTTCGACATCGAACTCGAAAGCGACGACACCGAGGCGCAGCTGAAGCTCCGCCTGCACATCCTGCATCTGCTGCAGACCGCGTCGCATCACTCGGTCGACAAGGACGTGGGCTTGCCGCCGCGCGGCTGGCATGGCGAAGCCTATCGCGGCCACATCATGTGGGACGAGCTGTTCATCTTCCCGTACCTGACTCTGCGCGCGCCGGTCCTGACCCGCGGCCTGCTGCGCTACCGCTTCCGCCGGCTCGACGAGGCGAGGCGCGCCGCCCGCGAAGCCGGGCTCAAGGGCGCGATGTTCCCTTGGCAGAGCGGCTCGAACGGACGCGAGGAGAGCCAGCGCATCCATCTCAACCCGAGGTCCGGTCGATGGATCCCCGACAACTCGTACCGCCAGCGGCACATCGGCTGCGCCATCGCCTACAACGTGTGGCAATACGTGCAGGCGACCGACGACCGCGATTTCCTTCGCGACTACGGCGCCGAACTCTTCTGCGAGATCGCCCGTTTCTGGGCCGGCAAGGTCGAACGGCGCGACGACGGACGCTACGGCATCTGCCGGGTGATGGGCCCGGACGAGTTCCATACCGCCTACCCCGGCGCGGATCCGAGCACGAACGGCGGCATAGACAACAACGCCTACACCAACGTCATGGCGAGTTGGGTGCTGTCGCGCGTCGAAGCCGTGCTCAAGCTGATCCCCCAGGACGAGCGGCGCCGGCTCTGCGAGCGGCTCGAGCTCGGTCCCGAGGAACTGGAGCACTGGGACGAAATCAGCCGCAAGCTGTTCATCCCGTTCCACGACGGCGGCATCATCAGCCAGTTCGAGGGATACGACGATCTGGAGGAGTTCGACTGGGACCGCTACCGCGACAAGTACGACGACCTGCAACGGCTCGACCGCATCCTCGAGGCCGAGGAGGAGAACCCGAACGATTACAAGGTTTCGAAGCAGGCCGACGTGCTGATGATCTTCTACCTGTTCAGCAGCGAGGAGATCCATCACATCTTCGGTCGGCTCGGTTACGAGTTCTCCCCGGAGATGATCTTCCGCAACATCCGCTACTACATCGAGCGCACCTCGCACGGCTCGACCCTGAGCTGGATGGCGCATGCCTGGGTGCTGGCGCGGTGCGACCGTCAGCGGTCCTGGCAGCTCGCGCTGAAGGCGCTCGACAGCGACATCGACGACATCCAGGGCGGCACGACGCCCGAGGGCATCCACCTCGGCGCGATGGCGGGCACGGTCGACCTGATGCAGCGCTGCTATACCGGCATCGAGCTCCGTTCGAGCAAGCTGATCTTCAATCCGCGCCTGCCCGACGAGGTGGAGCGGCTGAGGTCGACCGTGCGGTTCCGCCGCCAGATCCTCGATTTCGAGATCACGCAGGAGACGCTGACGGTGTCGAGCCGGCCGATGACGGCGCACCCCGTCTCGATCGCCTATCGCGGGCAGGAGCGGGAGATCAGCCCGGGCCAGACGTCCACCTTCCGCCTCATCCCGGAAATCAAGCCCGATCGCGAGGAGCGCGAGCGCGAGCAGGAGCGCGTCGGCGCCGAGTGCCGGAAGGCGGAGACGGGCGAAGACGCCGCCTGACTTCCGCGCTCGTTCGATCTTCGGTCAGGGCCGGGCCCCGCCGGGCGGGGTTCGGCGCGACCGCCCCGGGAACCGGGCCGAGGACCTTCGGGAAGGCCGCGGCGCGCCGGTCGTCTCGTCGGACTTGCCGCCGCGTCCCGCGCGACGTTCGATCGGATGAACGGCGATCTTCATCGCCCGCCCGCGCGGTCCCGATCGGCTTCGGCCTCGGCGACCTGCCGCTTGACCCTGAGGAAGCTGTCCGGCGTGACCGAGATCGAGTCGATGCCGTGATGCACGAGGAACCGGGCGAATTCCGGATGGTCGCTCGGCGCCTGGCCGCAGATCCCGACATGGACGCCCGCCCGGTTCGCCTTTTCGAGCAGATCGGCGATCGCCTGCTTGACCGCCTCGTCCCGTTCGTCGAACAGGCCCCGCAGCCGGTCGCTGTCGCGGTCGACGCCGAGGACGAGCTGCGTGAGGTCGTTCGAGCCGATCGAGAAGCCGTCGAAGCGCCGGGCGAACGTCTCCGCGAGCAGGACGTTCGCCGGGATCTCGGCCATGATGTAGACCGACAGGCCGCCCCGACCGCGGACCAGACCCTCCTCCGCCAGGACCTCGAGCACGCGGTCCGCCTCGGCCGGCGTCCGGCAGAACGGGATCATCAGGACGATGTTGTCGAGGCCGATCTCCTCGCGCGCCCGGCGGAGCGCACGGCATTCCAGCGCGAAGCCCTCGCGATAGGCCTCGTCGTAGTAGCGCGAGGCGCCGCGCCAGCCCAGCATCGGGTTCTCTTCGGCCGGCTCGAAGGCGGCGCCGCCGATCAGCCCGGCATATTCGTTGGTCTTGAAGTCGCTCATCCGCACGATGACCGGCTTCGGATGGTGGGCCGAGGCGATCCGCGCCATGCCGCGCGCCAGCGTCTCTACGAAGAACTCCGTCTTGTCCTCGTAGCCTCGCGTCCGCTCGGCGATCCGCTCCTTCGCCGTCTCGTCCTCCAGCTCGTCGAAGCGGACCAGCGCCATCGGGTGGATCCCGATCATGTTGCCGATCACGAACTCCATCCGCGCGAGGCCGACGCCGTCGGCCGGAAGCCGCCACCAGCGGTAGGCGGCGGCCGGATTGGCGAGGTTCAGCATCACCTCGGTGCGCGTCTCCGGCACGTCGCCGAGGTCGATCTCGCGCTCCTCGAAATCGAGCGCGCCGTCGTAGACGACCCCCTCGTCGCCTTCGGCGCAGGAGACGGTGACCTGCCGCCCGTCCTCCAGCCTCGCGGTGGCGTCGCCGGCGCCGACGATGGCGGTCAGGCCCATCTCGCGGCTGACGATGGCGGCATGGCTGGTGCGCCCGCCGTGATCGGTGACGATGGCCGAGGCCTTCCGCATGATCGGCACCCAGTCGGGATCCGTCATGCCGGTGACGAGGACCGCGCCGTCCTCGAACCGCTCGATCTCGTCGGGGCTTTCGAGGCGCAGCACCTTTCCGGACGAGATCGCGTCGCCGATCGCGAGGCCCCGGACCAGCGCCTCGCCCTCCTCGCGGAGCCGGTAGGACCTGAGCATGCCCGCTCCCTTGCGCGACTGCACCGTCTCGGGCCGGGCCTGAACGACGAAGAGCTCTCCGGTCTCGCCGTCCTTGGCCCACTCCATGTCCATCGGCTGGCCGTAATGCGTCTCGATCTCCGCGGCCCAACGGGCGAGCTGCAGGATCTCCTCGTCGCTCAGAACAAAGGACGAACTCTCCTCCTCGCTCGCGTCCACGAGCTTCGTCTGGGCCTTGCCGCCGCCATAGATCATCTTGCGCCCCTTGGCGCCGAGCTTCTTGTGAACGATCGGCTTCGCGTCCGGGCGCCCCAGCAGCGGCTTGAAGACGTGATATTCGTCAGGATCGACGATGCCCTGCACCACGGTCTCGCCGAGGCCCCAGGCGCCGGTGATCAGGACCGAGCGCGGAAAGCCCGTCTCGGTGTCGATCGAGAACATCACCCCCGATCCCGCGAGGTCGGATCGCACCATCCGCTGGACCCCCGCAGACAGCGCGACCGCCACGTGATCGAAGCCGTTCTCCTCGCGGTAGGCGATGGCCCGATCGGTGAAAAGCGACGCGAAGCAGCGCTTCACGGCGTCCAGAAGCGCATCCTCCCCGCGGATGTTGAGGAAAGTCTCGAGCTGGCCGGCGAAGCTCGCCTCCGGCAGATCCTCCGCGGTGGCGGAGCTGCGCACCGCGACGTCGGGATCCTCGCGCTCCAGTCGCGCCGCGAGATCGCGATAGGCCTGCCGGATCTCTTCGGCCACCGGTCCCGGCATCTCGCCCCCGAGGATGCGCTTGCGCACCGCCTCGCCGACTTGCGAGAGGTTGCCGCGATCGCGCTCGAGCGTCGCGAGGTCGTCCGAGATCGCCTTGCGCAGATCGTTGTCGTCGATGAAGCGCCAGTAGGCGTCGGCGGTGGTGGCGAAACCCGACGGCACGCGCACGCCCGCCGCATGAAGATTCCGGATCATCTCGCCGAGCGAGGCGTTCTTGCCCCCGACGACGGCGCCGTCCCGGCGCCCGAGATCGGCGAAGTCGCGCACATGGACGGCGTCGCTGCTCATGGTCCTGGCTCCTTGTCGTCCCGGTCGGAGCCGTTTCCGCCCCGGACCTCCCGCTTTCCGCCTTCCGGCCGGCCGCCTCGGGCCGCCGGCCGCTTCCTTTCGCACGCCTCCGTCACCGCGCGTGTCGGGCGCCGCACCCGCCCGGCGACGTCGGCGGCCTTGGCACGCTTCACCTCCGTCTCCGATCCTCCGCATCATCGACTTCGGTCTCGCCGCCCGGCTCGGGACGCGAAGGCCGATTGTCGACGCGCTCGTCCGAGGCGCGGCGAAGGCCGCCGCACGGGAACGGACACCCGAACGATGTGGACGCCATGCCGCCGAAAAGGTTCCGAGGCTCGCCAAGCCGGCGCCGCTTTGGATGCGGAACGCAGCGCGCGTCTCCGACCGAACGTCGAAGAACGGGGACGTTCTCGAAGGGCCTCGGCGGCAGGAGAGGGATTTCGCCTGCGCCGAAGGTCTCGAAGGCCGTCTCCGAGGTCGGGATCCGGCAGCCGGCATGCTCCGTTCGACTTTCCACGCTGCAGGTTACGCCTCCGGGCGCGATCGTCCAAAGCGATTTCTTGCATGCGACGGTGAGGCGCCTCCCCGGCGCGCCTTGCGGAGGGTCGCGCTGCTCCGCAGCGAGCGAGGACGCCCGCCGCGCCGGGCGAGCGCGTCGCGACGATGAAGATCCCGGCGCACCGATCGGTCCCCGGGCGCCCCACGCGCCGCGGCCTGACGGAAGGTCTCGCGCCGCGCGGGCTTTCCGCGGCGGCCGTGGCTTGCTGGAACGGGACAGCGACCTTACGACGGTCGGAGATAAGGAGGGACGTCCGACATGCCGCGAGAGATCGACCCAGCCGCCTACGCCAACCTCGCGCTCGAGCCTCGCGAGACCGGGGTGTGGATCGTGACGTTGAACCGCCCGGCCAAGCGCAACGCGCTCGACGCCGCCACCATCGAAGAGCTGGTCGATTTCTTCTCCACGGCACCGCAGGCGGGGGTGAAGTCCGTGGTCCTCGCCGGCGCGGGCGATCACTTCTGCGCCGGACTCGACCTGATCGAGCACCATCGGGAGGACCGTTCGCCCGCGGAATTCATGCACATCTGCCTGCGCTGGCACGAGGCCTTCAACAAGATGGAATACGGCGGCGTCCCCGTGATCGCCGCGCTGCAGGGCGCCGTGGTCGGCGGGGGCTTGGAGCTCGCCTCGTCCGCCCACATCCGCGTCGCCGACCGGTCCGCCTATTTCGCCCTGCCCGAGGGGCAGCGCGGCATCTTCACCGGGGGCGGCGCGACGATCCGGGTGGCCGACCTGGTCGGCAAGGCGCGGATGATCGACATGATGCTCACGGGCCGCGTCTGGCAGGGGCGGGCCGCCGTCGACATCGGGCTGGCGCAGTATCTCGTGGAGGGCTCGGCCTTCGACGAGGCCGTCGCGCTGGCCGAAAAGGCCGCCGCGAACCTCCCGCTGACGAATTTCGCGATCTGCTCGGCCATCAGCCACATGCAGAACATGTCGGCGCTCGACGCCGCCTATGCCGAGGCGACCGTGGCCGGGATCGTGAACACCCAGCCGGCCGCACGCGCTCGCCTCGCCGCCTTTGCCGACAAGACCGCCGCGCGCGTGCGCCCCGACGAGCAATGACCGCCGGCTTCGGCATGCCGTCGATTCGATCCTGATCCATGGATGCGGGATCGTGGGAGCGGCCCTCCGTCCTTGGCCGCCGCACCGACGCCGCACGACCGTGCGGACCAGGCGGGCCACGAGATCGTCCGCTTTCCATCGCTCGGCTTCGGCGGCGCGTCCGCCGAGAAGATCCGAGCAACGCGCCGTGAGCGGATGCCGACCGAATCCGACCGACCCCGGCATGTCGACGAACTCTCGACGACGATCCGCTCTCCGCGGTTCTCCGACGGCGCCCCGAAGACTCCCGCTGTCCTGCAGTGCGTCGAACCCGGCTTCGCCCGGTCCGCACGAGGCCGCCCTCCGGCCAGGGAGAGGGGAAATCCATCGTCGCCGCCGAGGCCCGGATCTTCTTGACGGACAGCCGGGCGCATAGGCCCGCCTCGCAAGATCCCGCCTGACCTCATGGTCTCTCGGGTCAGGCTCTCGTCGTCCGATCCGTGCATTCGACCGATCGGATCGGGCCTGAAGCTCTCAGGCTCCGATGTCCCGACCTTGCAGACGAACTCGCAGTGGCGCGAGCCCGGCGAACGTCCGCAGTCCTCGGACAAGAAGCTCGGCCGTCGGAAAGTCAGCGTGCTACCGCCGGTGACCGTCGCAATGATACCGGGAGACGGTCGCATCGTCGACGACAGCTTTCATGCGATCGGTATGGCCGTCCGGCGAGGGAGGTTCGCTTTGCGTCCTCGGCGAGCGTGACGCGGATCCGGCACGGTCTCGCGTCGACTTGAACTTGCAGCTACTGCGCGGCGGCCAGCCCGTTGTGGCGGGCGACCGGCCGCTCCCGTGCCGCTGCAGGCGACGATGCAGGCGGAAGCGAGGCGGGTTCGGGATCGACGGCTGCAGGGCGCGGAGGCGGTCATCGGGAGACGACGGCGCGTCGGAACGCGAGGCTCGCCTCCTCACGCCACGGCACGGCACGGCGCGCTCGAGCACGGCTCCCGCGGCCCTGTCCTGAGACACTCGACCCTCGCTCGTTTGCGCCGCTTCGGCATTCTCTTCGACTCCGCAGATGCGTTTGCGCTCAGCGGACGAAGCACGAGATCGTCGCATCGGACCCCGGAGACCCGGCGCCGAGCGCATCGTGGAAGAGCTGCGACGAAGTCTTTCCCATGGCCCCACGCTCGCCACGACCGCGACCGCCCGGAACGGATGGCGGGTCTATCGGGAGGAGAGCCGGACTTGCGGTCGCCGAACATCGCCCGTCCGACGGGCGACGCTGGAGCACGTCCGCCGCGCCGAGATTGATCACGGTCAAGGCGCCGGCGCGGCGCAGCCGCCAGCGTCCACGCCGGAGATGTTTCGCGCCGGGATCGGACACCGGCCCGCTGGAGAGAGGCCATGCCGATCACGCCTCCCAAGGTTACGCGCGACGGGAAGGGGCCTGGACTGGGTCCGGGGCTCCTCGCCGTGTTGGCGATGACGGCCCTGGCCTTCCTCGCCTTCGCGCCCCTCGGGCGCGGGGAGCGAGTGGCCTCCGTGCCATACAGCGCGGTGAAGTCGCTGATCCGCGACGGCTTCGTCGTGGAGGCCGTGCTGGAGGAACACGCCGTGGAGATCCTCCGTCCACCCTCCGGTCCGTCCGTCGAGGGCGTGGCGGACGACGTTCGCCGCCTCCGCGCCGTCACGCCCTCGCAGGGCGATCCGGAACTGCTGCCGCTGTTGGAGGACGCAGGCGCCGAGGTCGTCGCCAGGCCGCCGCAGCGGACCTCGTTGATCACGTGGCTTCTGCCCTGGGTCCTGATCGTCCTTGTCTGGATCTGGCTGCAGCGTCGCATGACGGGAGGCTTCGGCGGCGGTCTGAGCCCGGGGGGCCCGCACGGCCTGTTCCGAGGACGGTTCTCGGCGCCGGTGGAGCGGCGCTCGAAGATCACCTTCGACGACGTGGCCGGTCAGGAAGGCCCCAAACGCGAGGTCGCGGAACTGGTCGAGTTCCTTCGCGAGCCTGAACGCTTCAGCCGCGTCGGCGCGGAGGTCCCTCACGGCGTGCTGCTGACCGGCCCTCCGGGCACGGGCAAGACCCTTCTCGCGAAGGCGTTGGCCGGCGAGGCGGACGTGCCGTTCTTCTCCACCTCCGCCTCCGAGTTCGTCGAGGTCTTCGTGGGCGTCGGCGCCGGCCGGGTCCGTCGCATGTTCGAGGAAGCCCGCAAGGTCGCGCCGGCCGTGATCTTCATCGACGAGCTCGACAGCGTGGGCCGCGCCCGCGGCGCGGGCTTCGGGGGTGGTCACGACGAGCGGGAGCAGACCCTCAACCAGATCCTCGCCGAACTCGACGGATTCGAAGGCAAGGAGGCTGTCGTCGTTCTCGCCGCCACCAACCGTCCCGACGTGCTCGACCCGGCGCTGCTGCGACCCGGGCGTTTCGACCGCCACGTCGCTTTGGAGCTGCCGGGGAAGGATGCCCGCCGTGCCATCCTCGACATTCACGCCGCGAACCTGCCGCTCGCCGAGCCGGACGACCTCGACGACGTCGCCGCGGGCACGCCGGGCTTCTCCGGCGCGGATCTTGCCAACCTCTTGAACGAGGCCGCGATCTCGGCGGCCCGACGGCACGACGACGAGATCCTCGCCGACGACCTGCAGGAGGCGCGCGACAAGGTCATGATGGGCACGGTGCGCACGCTCGCGGTGAAGCCGGACGAACGCCGCCGTCTCGCCGTGCACGAGGCCGGGCACACTGCGGCGGCCTTCTGGCTGCCGGGCGCGGACCCGCTCTACAAGGTGACCGTCATTCCGCGCGGCCGCACCCTCGGCGGCACGCACATGCTCGAGGAGCAGGAACGCCACACTCTGGACGAGGACCACCTGCGCACCACGCTGAGCATCCTGCTGGCCGGGCGGGCCGCCGAACGGGCGCTGCTCGGCACGGTCAGCAGCGGCGCCGACGACGACATCCGCCGGGCCACCGCGCTCGCCCGGTCCATGGTGGCGCGTTGGGGCATGACCGAGGCGCTCGGCCCGGTGGACCTGCGCGAGCAGGACGAGCACCCCTTCCTCGGCCGATCCATGGCGCAGCCGCGCGCCCATGCCGAGGCGACCGCGGCCATGGTCGACGCCCAGGTCATCGCGCTCCTGAAGGGCGCCGAGGCGGATGCGACGGCGCTGCTCGACGCCCACCGGACGGAGGTCGAGGCGCTGGTGGACGCTCTGGAGGCGCATGAGACCCTTGACTTCCCGAGCATCGCCGCCTGCCTAGACCCGACGCCCGCCGCCGAGGCGCGTACGCCATGAGGGACGTCGCGGCCGGCGACCCTTCGCCGCCTCGCCCGATCCGCCGCGAAGCGGTCCGGATCCCGAGCGGCACCGCGCCTTGACCTGCGTCATCCCACACGCGGCCCGCGCGGCCCACACTCGCGCGGCGGAGACGCGGGCCGGCACATTCGGAGAACGGAGCATGCGATGAGCGCGACGGCGGTCGATCCGAAGCTGACCCGCGTAAAGGTCGATCCGGCCGTGCTGGACTTCGAGACGACCGCGGAGTGCGAGTCGCCGGTGGACGTCCCCGCGCAGGGGCGGGCGATGGACGCCATCGCGTTCGGCGCGGCCGCGCGCGGCGCCGGCTTCAACATCTTCGCCATGGGCCGTCCCGGGCTTGGACGCCGGGCGGCGCTGCGCGAGGCGTTCGCGGCCACGGCCGCCGAGGCGCCGCCCGGCGACGACTGGGCATACGTGCACAACTTCGCCGACCAGCACCGGCCGCGCGCCCTCCGACTGCCGTTCGGAACCGCGACGGCGTTCCGGGACGCCATGTCCCGCCTGGTCGAGGACCTCGCCGCCGCTCTGCCCGCCGCCTTCGAGTCGGACGACTACAAGACCCGGCGCAACGCGATCGAGGCCGCGCATCAGGCGGAGCAGGAGGAACGCCTGAGCGACCTGCGCGAACGCGCGGCGGAGCGCGACCTTGCGCTGGTGCGCACGCCCATCGGCTTCGCCTTCATGCCGAGTCGCAACGGAGAGGTCGTGAAGCCGGAGGTGTTCAAGACCTGGGCGGAGGTGGACCGGCAGCGGGTTCAGGATGCTGTCGAGTCTCTGCAGGAGGAACTCGCCGTCCTGTTCAAGCGGGATCTCCCCGCATCGGAGCGCCAGACCCGCGCGCAGATCCGTGAGCTGGACCGGGAGGTGGCCGAAGCCGTGATCGCCGACGCGGTGGCCGAGGTCGCCGCCGCGTTCGAGGAGATCGAACCGATCCGCAAGCACGTCGCCGCCGTGGCGCGCGACCTCGTCACCCATTTTCACGTGTTCATCGCACTCGATCGCGCGGCGGAGGGCCTGCCGCCCGCGGCGCGGCTCGAGCACCCGATGCTGCGTCGCTACGCCGTCAACGTCATGGACGCGATCGCGCCGGACGGGACCCGCAGCGACGGCGCCCCGGTGATCGAGGAGCCGGATCCGACCTTCCTCAACCTCGTCGGCCGAATCGAGCACCAACCCCACGAAGGCGCCCTGATCACCGACTTCACCATGATCAAGCCCGGGGCGCTGCACCGCGCCAACGGCGGCTTCCTGATCCTGGAGGCGCGGGACGTGTTGAGCCAGCCCTTCGCCTGGGAGGCGCTGAAGCGTTGCCTGAAGACCGGCTCGATCCGCATCGGGTCCGTTGCCGAGCGTGTCAGCCTGATCAGCACCGTGACGCTGGAACCCGAGGAGATTCCGCTGTCGGTGCGCGTCGCCCTCATCGGCGAGCGGCGGCTGCTGTACCTTCTCAGCTCGCTCGACCCGGACTTTCCGTCGCTGTTCAAGGTTCAGGCGGACTTCGACGACGACATCGAGCGTTCCGAAGACACCCTTCGCCTCATGGGCCGGACGGTTGCGGCGGCCGTGCGGCGCGAGGGTCTGGCGCCCTTCGACCGCGAGGCCGTGGCCACGGTTCTCGAGGAGGCGAGCCGCCTGTCGGACGACGCCGCCAAGCTGACCCTCAGGATCGAGCCTCTGGCGGACCTGCTTTGCGAGGCCGACCACCGGGCGCGGTCCGACGGGGACGGCACGGTGCGCGCGGAACATGTGCTGCGCGCGGTGGAGGCGCGGCGCCGCCGCGCCGACCGGCTGCCCCGACTGGGGGTCGAGATGGCCGACCGAGGGATCGTGCGCATCGAGACCGACGGCGCCGCGGTCGGCCAGATCAACGGGCTGTCGCTGATCTCCATCGGCGAGACCGGCTTCGGGCGGCCCGTCCGGATCACGGCCCAGGTCCGGATGGGCGCGGGCAAGATCGTGGACATCGAGCGGGAGGCGAAGCTCGGCGGGCCCTTGCATTCCAAGGGCGTGCTGATCCTGTCCAGCTTCCTGGCCACGCGCTTCGGCGGCCCGCGCCCGGTCTCGCTCTCGGCAAGCGTCGTGTTCGAACAGTCCTACGGCGGGGTGGACGGCGACAGCGCCTCGTCGACGGAGCTCTACGCCCTGCTTTCGGCCCTCGCGGAGGCGCCGATCAGACAGTCGCTCGCGGTGACGGGCTCGGTCGATCAGTTCGGACGGGTCCAGGCCATCGGGGGCGTGAACCGGAAGATAGAGGGCTTCTTCGATCTCTGCACCGAACGGGGCCTGAGCGGCGAGCAGGGCGTGCTGATCCCGTCCTCCAACGTGCAGCACCTGAATCTGCGTCGTGACGTGGCCGACGCCGTGGCCGACGGGCGCTTCACGATCCACGCGGTGACGCATGTCGACGAAGGCGTCGAGCTGCTGACCGGCGTGCCCGCCGGCGTTCCTGATGCCGATGGAACCTGGCCCGAGAGCAGCGTCAACGGTCGGGTGGCCGCGCGTCTCGCGGAGTTCGGGAAGACCATGCAGGAACTCGCCCGGAGCGAACGGGCGGCGCCCGGGTCGGACGACGAGGAGGACGAGGCATGAGCGGACCGCGCGCCGTACTCGTCGTGCTGCACGGCGCAACGGCCGGCCACGCGGCGCTGGAGGCGGGCGTGGAGGTCGCCGCGGCGTTCCGCTGCGAGGTCCGCGGCGTCTACGTGGATGACCCGGCCTTGGCGGAACTCCTGGATCTGCCGAGCGCTTTCCGACCGGCCGCGGCGCGGACCGATCGGGTCGGGGTGACGCGCCGAGCCATGGCGGCCGCGCTGTCCGGCGAGGCGCGGCGTGCCGGTGCGGCGCTGGAGCGGTTCGCCGTCCGGGCCGGCGTCGGACCTGCCGGGGCCATGACCGTCCTGCGGGAGGCCTGGGGCGTGGGCCTGGCCCGCGCAGCCGCCGACGGCGATCTCGTGGTGATCGCCGTCGATCTGTCGCGTCCTCGACTGGACCTGGCGGTCGCGGAAGCCGCAAGGCTCTGCGCGACGGCGAGCGGCGTGCTCGTGGTGCCCGAGCGCGGGCGTAGCGCCGGCGGCCGCGTGATCGCGATCTCGGCGGACGGGGCGGACGCCGCGCCCGCCGTCGCCGCGAGGATCGCGGAGGCGCTAGGCGCACCCGCCGCGGTCCTGCGGCTCGACGCGGACGCGGTTGTGGACGCCGACGCGATCGGGGTGGAGGGCGCGCGTCTGATGGTCTGTCCGGCCCGTCTGGTCGACCGCCTGCGGGTTGAGGGCCCGGACTCCCCGATGCGCCGATTCCGCACGCCGCTGCTGATCCTCGGACCCTCTCGGTCGGCCCGAACGACGGACCGGGCCGTTCATTGACCTGCATCAAGGCGTCGCGCGCTCCGTTCGTCAGCCTGAAGCATCTTCGCACGCCAGCCGCGAACCTTCGGAGGGGACCGCCATGTATCGAAGGATCCTCGTGCCGATCGCCGACGACGACGGCGCGCGCACCGACGGCGCCTTGGAAGTGGCGCGTGCGCTGATGACGCCGGATGCGCAGATCGTCCTGTTTCACGTCATCGAGGCGGTGCCGAGCTACATCGCCGCCCAGATCCCGCCGGATGCGACCCGCCGGGTGCGGGAGGAGGTCTCTCGGATGATGGAGGACGTCGCGGGCAGGGCCGGGCCGGGGGTCGAGGTCGAGATCGAGACGGGCCACGGCGGCCGCACGATCGTCGAGCGCGCCCGAGCCGATTACGTGGACTGCATCGTGATAAGCTCTCACCGTCCTGAAATGCGGGACGTCCTGTTCGGATCGACCGCCGCCTACGTCGTCCGGCACGCGCCCTGCGCCGTGCATGTCCTACGCTAGGGAACGGATTGATATGCTCGCGATCCAGAAGCGTGTCGCGGCGAGCATGAAGGTGGAGGGATCGCTGTCCGGCCCGCGGTCGTGGCGGGGGCGGCGAGGCCTCGGAACCGCTTGATGAAGCGCTCGTCCGGTTGCCTTGGCGGCGGACCCGAGAGCCGAAGCCGAAGGCGTGTTTGCGGGCCACGCGGGGCGCGATGTTCGCCCGCCCATCGGAGGATCGGGTCGGTGTCGTAGGCGCGGTCCGCGATGAGGGTCGCGCCTTCCGCCGGGTCGGCGACGAACGCGGTTCCCACCGGCGCCTCGCCCCTCCGGCCGGCGCGACGGTCTGGCGGATGGGGCGTCCTTCGGCGTCGACAGGGGCATGGATCCTGATCGTCTGGCCGCCGCGGGAACGTCCCATGCAGCCATGGTCGCTCCCCCCTTTTTCTTGCTGCGGCCCCATGACGGTGGACCCGGACGCAGGAGCCGTCGATCATCGTGACGTCGCCGTCACATGCCTCCGAGGCAGCCTCCTGAACGTTACCTCACGCCCGGCGCCGC
>Ga0102940_1001293_pt1 | contig 16154 bp, 14 predicted proteins | sample SalPonR2_C_D1_MG_FD_78215 | JGI IMG/M metagenome (GOLD analysis project Ga0102940, IMG submission 78215) | Salt pond soil microbial communities from South San Francisco under conditions of wetland restoration - Salt Pond MetaG R2_C_D1_MG | ecosystem: Environmental > Aquatic > Marine > Intertidal...
CCGTCGATTCCCCGCTCCAGGATCATCTGGTCTGCATGGCCCAACAAATCCAGAACCCAAAAAACATACGAAGCTGTGGCTCCACCGTCCCGGGCCACGGAGTCGTAAAGGATCACGGTGTCGTTCCGGAATATGCCGTGCCGTCCAAGGATTTCCTGGGCCTTGTCCACGCCCACGAACACTCCCCCCATGCCGGAGGCTTTGCTGTCGCGGCGAAAGGAGGTCCAGGGCAGCCTGATGGCTCCCGGAACGACCTTGCCGTCGAAATATTCCTCGTCCCGAACGTCGACGACCACGAGCGGTTCCTCGGTCATGCGTTCCTTGAGTTCGCCGGCGGTGACCAGGAACTGTCCGTTGGGGTAGCGGGGGTGCTGTTCCCGGGCCGAGGCAAAGCTCCAGAACACTCCGAGGATCAGGATGATCGCGATGACTGTATGTCTGGGTTGAAAGTTTTTTATCATTGAAAATCTCCTGAAGTGTTTCGGGTTCGTTTTGGCTATTTGAATAGCATAAGTTGAACAGGAGTCAATAAATAATTTTTGAAGAGTTGCTCATTTTTTTTGGAAGAGAGAAATATTGTCGGTTTTATATTGATTTTCAGATACGGTACATTCGTTTGTTGTTGGAGTGTATTGTTTTTTGGAAGGAAATCATGAAACTGGATTCAGGAAGTGTGCGTGGCCGGATGTTGGTGCTCAGACGGGATTCGGGTGAAATGTCACGCTCTTCCGTGGGCAAATTTGAAGGGGGATCCGCAGGAGGGTATCCAGCGGGCAACCGGATTGAGGGGCGGAAAGGGATGGACGGGAGTCGTCGATGGGCGCCGGATCGGTGAGGGAGGCCTGCGGTTGCATTCACCTTCGGATTGATCCGTCGTGCGGACACGAAAAAAGGCCCCGGCATGTGCCGGGGCCTTTTTCATTGCGCCTTGTCCTGTCAGTGGAAGGCGTTACTTGCGGGAGGAGGTCTCCGGTTCGGCCTTGGGCTGTTTGGCCGCGTAGGACAGGAACAGGGCCATGACCACTGCGGCACCGATGACCGCGGCGATGTTGGACACGGTGGCCGGCAGGTTCAGGCCGATCTTGGCCTGGAGGATAAAGGCGATGTCCACGGCGGTCATGAAGGTGGCCGGAATGGAGCAGATCCAGTGGAATTTGCCGTTCTTGACCAGGTACATGGCCGAGGCCCACAGAACCAGCATGGACAGCATCTGGTTGGACCAGCCGAAGTAGCGCCAGACGATCTTGAAGTCGACCTGGGTGATGAAGAAGGCGATCACGAACAGAGGCACGGCGATCATGAGCCGCTTGACCGCTTTGGACTGGTCCATTTTGAAGGTTTCCGCCAGGATGAGTCGGGTGGATCTGAAAGCGGTGTCACCCGAGGAGATGGGCAGGATGATCACGCCCATGATGGCCAGGAATCCGCCGACAGGGCCGAGCAGGGTGTTACAGGCATCATTGACCACCTGGGCCGGGGAGCCGGAGGCGATGACCGCGTTCAGGGCTTCCGGGGAGTCGTAGAAGGAAAGACCCACTGTGGCCCAGATCAGGGCGATGATTCCTTCCATGATCATGGCCCCGTAGAAGACCATGCGACCACGGTTTTCATTCTGGATGCACCGGGCCATGAGCGGGGACTGGGTGGAGTGGAAGCCGCTGATGGCGCCACAGGACAGGGTGATGAACAGCAGGGGCCAGATGGGCTTGCCGTCGGGGTTGGTGTTGGTCATGAAATCCAGGTTGGGCAGCAGTTCGTACCCGTGGAAAATCAGGCCGCCGACAACGCCGAAGGTCATGAACAGGAGCAGGGCTCCGAAGATCGGGTACAGCCGACCAATGATTTTGTCGATGGGCAGGATGGTGGCGATGAAATAGTAGGCGAAGATGCAGACCACCAGGAACTGGACGTTGAAGCCGGTCAGGTTGCCCAGCAGTTTGGCCGGGCCGAGGATGAAGACCACGCCGACAAGCAGGAGAAGGATTACGGAAAAGACGCGCATGATGTGCCGGGCAGGCATGCCCAGGAAATCCCCGACCACTTCGGGAATGGATGCTCCCCGGGTGCGCACCGAAAGCATGCCGCTGAAATAGTCGTGCACGGCACCGGCGAAGATGCACCCGATCACGATCCACAACAGGGCCGAGGGGCCGTACAGGGCGCCCAGGATGGGGCCGAAAATGGGGCCGAGACCGGCGATGTCAAGGAGCTGGATAAAGAAGACCTTCCAGGTGGGCATGGACATATAGTCCACGCCGTCTTCCATGGTACAGCAGGGAGTGGGTTTGGATTCGTCGATGCCGAAGATTTTTTCAACAAAGACACCGTAGGTAAAATAGCCGAGAATGAGTAAGGCCAGACAACCGAAAAAAAACAGCATAGGGAGTCCCTCCGCGTTGGCGATGATGAAATTTCAAGGAGGTGTATAGCCTCGAAATTTTTTCTTCGGCAACCTCTTTGGCTTGAAACACCTTTTTGAGGGGCTGAAAGGGATGGGATGGTGTCTGAAAGTGATTTATTGCACAACGGCCGGGTCCGTCATGGAGCGCGGAATGGCAAAGGAGATGCGGGTTCCCCGCCCGGGATCACTGGTGATGGCGAGGCGGTTTTCCGGGCCGTAGAGGCGCTTCAACCGGTTGTTGCAGTTGCGCACCCCGATTCCGGTGCCGCCTCCCTCCGGGGGAGGGCAGGTGTCGGCGAACAGTTCCCTGATCCGGCTGCGGTTGATTCCCACTCCGTCGTCCTCCACGCAGACCTGCAGCAGGTCCTGGTCACGGGATACACGCAGTGTCACGGTTCCGCCGTTTTCCAGGCCCGCCAGGCCGTGCTTGACCGCATTTTCCACCAGGGGCTGGATGATCAGGGAGGGAATGGGCCAGTCCTCGAGTCCGCGTTCAAGATCCAGACAGACCTGGATACGGTCACCGAACCGGGCCTGGACAATGGCCAGGAAGGAGTCCACCTGCTCCAGTTCCTCCTTGAGGGGAATCAGCCCCCTGCTGGAATCCAGATTCCTGCGCATGTACACGGACAGATCCAGGATCAGTTCCCGGGCCCGTTCTGAATTGGTGCGGCAGAAGGAGGCAATGGTGTTCAGGGAGTTGAACAGGAAGTGGGGATTGATCTGGGCCTGCAAACGCCGGATTTCGGCATGGGCCAGGAGTTGAGCCTGAACCTGGATGTCCTCCAGTTCCAACTGGGTTGAAAAGAGGTTGCCGAGACCTTTCCCGATTTCGAACCCGATGGCGTCCAGATTGGTTTCCCGTGTTCCGTAAAATTTAAGGGTACCAATGGTTTCCTCTCCTTTCTTGAGGGGAATGATGATCCCTGATGTGCATGGGCAGTGCGGGGTGTTGCACCCGATGGCATTTCTGGACGTGATGAACAGGGGCTGGCCGGTTTCGATCACTCGTCGAGTGGCTGTCGTACGCAGGGGGGCACCGGGCAGGTGGTGGTCGTCCCCGGCTCCGATGTGGGCCAGGACCGTGTCCCGATTGGTGATGGCCACGGCCGGAACAGAGAGGCTGTTGTGGATGATTCGAGCCGTGGCCTGCGCCGAATCCGGGTTCAGGCCCGAGCGGAGATGGGTCAGGGTCTGGTTGGCGATATCGAAGATCTTTTTGGTTTGAATGGATTCCCGCTTTTCCCGGGCGTCAAATACCATGGTAATGATATGGATGAACAGCCCGGCCCCCAGAGGATTGACCAGCATCATGGGCAGGGCGATGACCTTGACCAGTTCCAGAGCGTCGTCAAAAGAGGAGGAGAGGCCCAGCACCAGGAGCATATGGATCCCTTCGCCGATGACCCCGGTCAGGGCCGCCACCTGCCAGTTGAGACGTTTTTGCCCCAGCCTGACGGCGATCAGTCCTGCGGCCAGTCCCTCCAGTGTTGTGGCCAGGGCGCATGGAAAGGCGCTGAAGCCCCAGATGTCGATCAGAAATCGGTGTCCTCCGGCGATAAGCCCGGCTCCGAGCCCGACCAGCGGCCCACCGTAGAGTCCGCCGGTGATCACGGCCATGGCCCGCAGGTTGGCGAAGGAATCGAAAATCAGGTTGCCGCCGTAGGTACCCATGATGCCGAAAATACCGAAAAAAAGGGTCAGAAAGAGGCGGTGTTTCAGGCTTGCCCGCTCCAGCATCATAGGCTGGACCGGGGCCATGCTGAGAAGAATGAACGCGGCGGCCACGATGAGGCCGACGTGCTCGATGAGGGTGACGATAAGCAGTCCGATGGATGTGATCATGACGGTGCGTGTGGGTTGGGGGATGGCTTCAGATTCCCAGTCGTTCCTTGAACTCTCTGACCCTGCCCTTGCTGACCACCACTTCGGAGTTTTTGGCATCCGACATGGTCAGCAGGTATTTGCCGTTGAACCAGGGGCTGAACTGATCGATGTGACACATGTTGACCAGAAAGGCGCGATGGGCGCGGAAAAAATGGTGCCCCCTCAGTTTTTGCTCGAGACCGTCGATGGAGGTCTGCCCGAATACCGGCAGGGTGCCCTCTCTGAGGGATGCGGTCACCTTGCGGTCCTCCAACGAGAAAAAGGCGATTTCCTCCGGGGCCAGGAGCTTGACCCTTCCCTTGTATTCCAGAGGGATACGGACGGGATCGTCTTTTTTGTCCAGCCGGGACATCAGGCATTCGAGCTCCCTGCGGACGCTGTGGTTCTCCTGGTTTCGGGACAGGAGTGAACGGACCCGGTCCAGAGATTTGGCGATCCGACCTCTGGAAATGGGCTTGAGCAGGTAGTCCACCGCGTTTTCCTCGAAGGCCTGCAGAGCGTAACGGTCAAAGGCCGTGGCGAATACGAACAGGGGCGGGGTGCTTTGGGTGGCGAGAATCTCCCGTACAACCTGGAATCCGTCTTTCCCGGGCATTTGAATGTCCTGAAAAACCAGGTCCGGCTGCAGGGCGCGAATGATCTCGATGCCCTTCCCGGCCGATCCGGCCTGTCCCGCCACTTCGATATCCGGAAAAAAGGACAGCAGGTAGGCCAGTTCGTCCCGGGCGGGAACCTCATCGTCGATGATGGCTGTACGGATGGTCATGGGAGTTCCGTTAGGGGGTGATGGTGGCCGCGTCAAGATGAGAAGACATCATGCATTGCCGGGTTGTTGAGAGGGATCGTTTGACTTTCCCGGGAGAAAAGGCAATTTGCGTAATTCGCTATAATGATTGTTTTCGAGTAACCTGCAACCCTTCAAATTCTCCATGAGCATGCTGCGCATTTTTTTAATAACGACCTTTTTGACCCTGGCTGTTTCCGTGACGGTGTACGCCGTCCCATCTTCCCTTCCTGCAATTGATGCCAAATCCTGGATTTTGACGGATTATACTTCCGGCCGGGTCCTGGCTCGTCACAATGTATATACCCCGAGGCGTCCGGCCAGCCTGGTCAAAATGATGACCATCTATGTTGTCGGCAGAGCGCTTTTGGACAAAACCGTTTCCATGGACGACCTCGTTGACATCAGCAAAAATGCCTGGGCCCTGCGTCTGCGGGGATCCTCCAAGATGTTTCTCGAGGTCGGGGAACGGGTTCCTTTGTCCAAGCTGTGCCGGGGACTGGTCATCCAGTCCGGAAACGATGCAGCCATTGCTCTGGCTGAACATCTGGCCGGAAGTCAGAAGGCGTTTGTAAAGCTGATGAATGAGTGGGCATCTCGCCTGGGCATGAATGACACGCGGTTCGGGACCGTCCATGGTCTGGATTCCCGCAATCAGAAAACTTCGGCTGCGGATATGGCCATTCTGGCCGCAGCGCTGATCCGGGATCTCCCGGATATCTACCCGCTGTTCAGCGAGCGCCGGTTCACCTATCAGGGCATTACCCAGCGCAATCGTAACAAGTTGTTGTGGGATGATGTACTGCACGTGGATGGGATAAAAACGGGGTATACGTACCGGGCGCGGTACAATATTGTGGCCTCGGCCACGTCCGGTGACCAGCGCCTGATAGCCGTGGTCATGGGAGCCCGAACGGCCGGAGAGAGGGTCCGGGCGGCCAGGCAACTGCTTCTTTGGGGGGAAAGAAATTATATGACCGTCAAGGGGGACCCCGTTGCCGCAGCGGCTCCGCTCAGGGTGTGGTATGGAGACGTGCCCACGGTGGAGGTCCTGCCTCGCGAGCCTGTGTATATGACCCTGGCCAGGCCTGATGCGTTGAACCTTCAAATGGATGTCGAACTGCCGGAGTTTCTGGAGGCACCGGTCATCGAGGGCCAGCGTGTGGGAACCGCACGGTGGACTCTGAACGGAGATGTGCTCAAAACCGTGGATCTCGTTGCCGGCCGGGGAAGTCCGGAATTGCCGTGGTACCTGAAGGTCGTCGAGCATTTCCGGCGTATTGCCGGGAACCTGTGGGCGGCCGTTCCGGAGTTGAATCTGCGTGGATGGTGGGGGGAATCATGGTTCGGGGTTGCCTGGAAGTACGTCTCGGCCTGGGTCTCGGGATGAGCGCAAGAGGGGACGAGGTCACACGGTGTGATCCGCAGCCGTCCTGAAAAAGTCGTCAGCGCACGGACAGGACCGGAAAGCGGTCAAACTGTTCGAGTCACTTTTTCAGGAGGCTGCGGGACTTCGGGTTTCAGGAAAAGACCACGGTTTTGTTGCCGAAGGTGATGATCCGGTCCTCCAGGTGCCATTTTACGGCCCGGGCCAGGACGTGCCGTTCGATGTCTTCTCCGATTCGCTTCAGGTCCGGCACCGTGTCCCGGTGGGAGACCCGGAGCACGTCCTGTTCGATGATCGGTCCGGCATCCAGTTCTTCGGTCACGTAGTGCGCGGTGGCTCCGATCAGTTTGACGCCCCGTTCGTAGGCCCGCAGGTACGGGTTGGCTCCCACGAAGGCGGGCAGGAACGAGTGATGGATGTTGATGATTTTTTCCGGGAACGTGTCAATGAACCTGGGGGTGATGATCTGCATGTATCTGGCCAGGATGACCAGATCGATGCTGTCGTCGAGGAGCTGCAGCATCTCGGCCTCAGCTTCTTCCTTGGTGTCGGCCGTGACCGGAACGTGGTGAAAGGGGATGCCGAAGGACTCGACAGCCTCGCGCAGATCGTCATGGTTGCTGATGACCATGGTCAGGTCGGTGTACAGCTCGCCCCGTTTCCAGCGCCATAAAAGCTCCATGAGGGCGTGGTCGTATTTTGAAACCAGGATGGCTGTTTTTTTCCGGTCCGCTGCGTAGCTGATTTTCCAGGTCATATCAAAGTTGGCGGCCACCACTTCCTGAAAGTTTTTTTCAAGAGCCCCACGGGACAGGTCCAAATGCGGAGTATGGAATTCCAGACGCATGAAAAAGGCCCCGCCTTCGGGATCGGTGGTGTGCTGGTCCAGGGTATTGATGTTGGCCCCGTGGGTATACAGAAAGCTGGTCACGGCCGAAACGATGCCGGGCCGGTCTGCGCAGGTGATCAGGAGCCGGGCCGTGGTAGCCAGGGGAGAGCTGTTCATGGGATATCCTTGTCCGAATCGGGTGTTTAAAAAAATTTTTCGAGTAGTCCGCCGGCGGGTACCCCGTCAAGAAAAGAGATGGAGAAGGTGACGATGGATGAACAGAAGACCATTTTGGAGCAATACAGGGCGGTTCTATTCGATATGGATGGGACTCTGTTGAACACTCTGGACGATATCGCCATGGCCGGGAACCGGGTCCTGGCCGCTCAGGGATTTTCGGAGCATCCGGTCGAGGCGTACCGGATGTTCATCGGCAGCGGAGCCAGAAACCTCATTATCAGGGCCCTGCCTGAGTTCGCCCGGCAGAACGCGACTCTTGTGGACACGTGTCTGCAACTCTTTCTGGACGACTATGGTCTGAACCAGAATGTCCGTTCCAGGCCGTACCCGGGCATCGAGGCTCTGCTGGACGGGCTTGCAGCCAGAAAAATTCCCATGGCCATCCTGACCAACAAGCCCCACTGGGCGGCCCTCGAATGCGCCGGTAACCTGCTGGGCCGCTGGGGCTTTTTTGATGTCCGTGGTCAGCGCGAGGGCTGCCCCATCAAGCCTGAACCGTCGGGTGCTCTGGCCATTGCCCGGGATCTGGGTATGCCTCCTGAAAAGATACTGTACCTTGGGGATTCCGCCGTGGACATGCATACTGCCGTGGCGGCCGGGATGATGCCGGTCGGGGTACTGTGGGGGTACAGGGACCGCGAGGAACTGCTTGCTGCCGGGGCCGAGTTTCTTCTTGCCCACCCCATGGAACTGCTGACGGACCGATTTTTTAACCCACTGCCGGCAACGAGGTGACGTCATGACCGACCTGCCCCACGACCTGAAGCTCAAGCTTCGTAATCTTGTTCCCGAGGATATTTCCCAGCTCGAGAAACTCATGAACCGGGTCTACCCGGATATCGGCGGTGCCTGGCCCCGGGAGTCGCTTCTGGCCCTGTTCGCTGAGTTCCCCGAAGGGCAGATCGCCATCGAGGACAACGGGACCGTTGTGGCCGTGGCTCTGACCGTGCGCTGCAGTTACGACCGGTTCAGCCGGGCTCACACCTACGACGACCTGATCGGACGGCGGGAGCGTATCCGTCACAACCCGGACGGGGATGCCCTGTACGGCATGGACCTGTTCGTGGACCCGGACTACCGCGGACTGCGGCTGGGGAGGCGGCTGTACGATGCCCGCAAGGAGCTGTGCGGCAATCTCAATCTGCGGGCCATCCTGGCCGGCGGCCGGATCGTCAGGTACCACGAGCACGCCGAGAAGCTGACTCCGGAAGAGTATATTCAGGCGGTCCGGCAGCGGGAGGTCCATGACCCCATTTTGAGTTTTCAGCTGGCCAACGGATTCGACGTCAAAAGGATTCTCAAGGACTACCTTCCCGAAGACGCCAAGTCCCGCGGGTTCGCCACCCTTTTGGAGTGGAGCAACATCCTCTATGAGCCCGAGGGCATCGCGGTCCAGGAGATCCGCAAGACCGTGGCCAGGGTCGGGATTGTGCAGTGGCAGATGCGTCTGGCCTCGACGTTTGAAAGCTGGTTGAACCAGGTGGAGTATTTCGTGGACTCCATGGCCGACTACCAGGCCGATTTCGTCATGTTCCCGGAATTTTTCAACGCCCCGCTCATGGGGCTCGGCGAACAGAAAGACCAGTACGAGGCCATCCGGTTTCTGGCCGGATACGCCGAGCAGACCCAGGAGGCTCTGTCGCAGTTCGCGGTCACTTACAACATCAATATCATTGCCGGCAGTCTGCCGGTCATGGACGGGGACATCCTGTACAACCACGCCTATCTGTGCCGCCGGGACGGGACCGTGGAGACGCAGCCCAAGCTGCACATTACCCCGCACGAGCGGCAGGACTGGGTCATACAGGGCGGGGACACCCTGACCGCATTCGACACCGACGCCGGGCGGATCGGCATTCTGATCTGCTACGACGTGGAGTTCCCCGAGCTCGGTCGGCTGCTGGCCGAGCAGGACATGGACATCCTCTTTGTCCCCTTCTGGACCGATACCAAGAACGGGTTTCTGCGCGTGCAGCGGTGCGCCCAGGCCAGGGCCATTGAGAACGAGTGTTACGTGGCCATCGGGGGGAGTGTCGGCAACCTGCCTCAGGTGGACAACGTGGACATCCAGTACGCCCAGTCCGCGGTCTACTCCCCGTCGGACTTCGCCTTTCCCCATGACGCGATCATGGCCGAAACCACCCCGAACACGGAAATGGCCCTTATCGCCGACCTGGACCTGGACCGGCTGGTTCAACTGCGCCACGAAGGATCGGTAACCAACGGCAAGGACCGCAGGACCGACCTGTACCGGGTCGGCTGGCTGGAAAAATAGGGGATCAAGCCCTTTTCGTTAGCCGCTTTGCAGGATCGGCAGAGCGGAAAAGGGCAGGATATGCAGGGAGCCGTATCCGGGAGTTACGGAGAACAGGTGGTTCAGGTCGATGTGCCGGGCGGCACAGAGGATGGCGCGGATGACTCCGGCGTGGGTGACCGCGAGGATGTTTCCCTGGTCCAAAGGCAGGTCGGACAGAAATGCAAGGGCCCGCACCTGCACGTCCCGGAAGCTTTCCCCGTCCGGGGGGCGGAAGTCGGCCATGTCGGAGCCTCTGGCCTCGTATTCGCCCGGAAAGCGGGCCCGGACCTCGTCTTTGCTCAAACCGTCCCATACGCCCAGATCGATCTCCCGCAGGGCAGGTGCGGGGACGGGGGGGACGGACCGGTCGAGACAGACGATGTCCGCGGTCTCCCGGCACCGGCTCAGGTCCGAAGTGTACACGGCCGTAAATCCGGTATTGCGCAGCCGTTCCGCCCACAGCGCGGCCCGAACGTATCCGGCCGTGCTCAGAGGCACGTCGCGGGTGCCGGTATAGCGCCACGGGGTGTCCCTGATGACGGGACCGTGGCGCAGGAGAAAAAGGGCGCTCATGACCGGAAAATCTCTTCAGGGTTCCGGCCCAGGACCGCCCGGACCCTGTCCCGGCTCCTTCCGGCGCGTTCCAGTCGTTGGGTGATGGCCCGCACCGCGTCCGGGTCATGGGCGAATTTGAACAGGACCCCGCTGAAACGCTGTTTCAGGGTGACCCGTTCCTCGCCCCTGATCAGTTTGTCGGCCAGAAAGACCAGCTCCTTTTCCGTGATCGGGCCGGTCCCGGGCGGGATGAAATCCCGGTGGGCCTCCACGATGTCGGCCACCGGGGCAAAGCCCAGCTGACGCAACAGTCTTCCCCCTTCCCGTTCATGGTCCCTGTGTCCCTTGGCCAGGTCGTGGAGCATGCCTCCGGCTTCGATCAGTTCGAGGTCCAGGGATACTCCCTTTTCGGCCAGCATCTCTCCCATGACCACGGCCAGTCCGGCCACGGCCCGGCAGTGGTTGCGGACCGGCTCCGGCGCGTTGAAGACCTGTCGCATGAGCAGATCCGCTTCGGCCGGGCTCAAAATGTCGTACCGCTCAAGGGCCGTCTGCATCTCCCGGTACTGCTCCGGGGTGTCCATGTCCATGAGGATGTGTTTGTCCGCCACTTCGAGCCTGTGCAGATCGCGGGTTTCAAGCAGGCCTCCCAGGCCGCCCCGGCCGGACCAGTTCAGGATCAGCGGACGCAGCGATCCGGACAGCAGGGGGGGATGGCCCGGCTCACCCCGAAAGCAGGGCAGCACGCCTTCGGGCCGGCAGCGCTCGAATGCGGCCCTGATCTCCACGATGGTGGTCGCCCGGACCAGGGGAATGTCCACAGGCAGCATGAAGATGCCCCGGATCTTTTCGGGCACGGCCCGCATTCCGACCAGGACCGAGGAGAACATGCCGGATGCGAAGTCCGGATTGTGCATAGGACGCACCCCGAGCCGTTTTGCCGCTTCGTCGGTTTCCTCCCCACGGTGCCCGGTGACGACCACGATTTCGGTGACTCCCTGGTCCTGAAAGGTGGCCACGGCACGCTCCAGAACAGTCCTGTCGCCCAGGGGCAGAAACGGCTTGAATCCTTTCTGTCTGGAGGAGAGTCCGGCGGCGAGGATGACGGCCGCGTATCCGGAACTCATTTTTTTCCCTCTGCCCCGTGTTGAATGATTTCGGCCGTGATGGCCACGGCGATCTCTTCCGGGGTCCTGGCTCCGATGGACAACCCGATGGGACAGTGCACGGTCTCAAGCTGTTCCCGGGTGATCCCCTCTTTGAGCAGGGCGTCGTAGATGGCTTTTTTCTTGCGCGAGCTGCCGATCATGCCGATGTACCCGGCTTCGGTCGCCAGGGCCTGGGCCAGGACGGTCTTGTCGTGCACGTGCCCCCGGGTGACGATGACGATGCGGGAGTCCGGGGTCATGGGATAGCGGCTGAAGCAGTCGGAAAAATCCTTGAGCACTTCGATGTGCTCCGCACCGGGAAAACGGTCCGTATTGGCGAAGTCGGCCCGGTCGTCCATGACCACCACCCGCATGCCGAGCATGGCCCCTATTTCGCATGTGGGCCGGGAGACATGGCCCGCCCCGAGGAGGAACAGGGTGGGGCGTCCGTTCAGGGGTTCCAGGAAGAGGGTGGGCCCGGATTCCGGGAACAGGCTGGGGACCGTGGGAAAAGAGCTGTGCAGTTTTGAGAGGGTCTCCGGAGCAAGCTCAAGATCGCCGCGGATCTCTCCGGAGCTAAGCAGCAGGGCCCGGGCCGGAGTCTCTCCGGAAACGGCGGAGACAAGCACGCCTGAACGTCCTGCATCCAGTTCTCCGATGAGGTCTTCAAGCAGGGTGTCCATGGCGTCTCCGGGTTCGATACGCTCCAGGAGCACATCCAGGTCGCCGCCGCAGATCATGTCCGACACGGCCGCGATGTCGTTGGACAGTTCAAAGCGTTCAAGGTGCAGGGGCGGCCCCTGAAACATGTCCGCGGCCTTGCGCCTGGCAAGTTCCTCGACGATCCCCCCGCCGATGGTCCCGGTGATGGATCCGTCCCGGCGGACGGCCATGCGGGATCCGGCTCCGCGCGGAGTGGACCCGGAATGGCGGACGATGGTGGCCAGGACCACCGGTTCGTTTCCGGTCAGGATGGATTTGACTTCACTGAAAAACGCTTTCATGGCTCACTCCGTGCGCATGGCTTTGGGCTTGTTCGTGTCTGTACGTCCGGCAATGGTGTCCAGGCGGCGGATGACGCTGCCGCAGGGACACCTGCCGGGAAGGATTCGTGATATGTCGCCGGTGCGGTAGCGGATCAGGACCTGCCCGGTCCGGGTCAGGGTTGTGACCACGATTTCTCCCCGATGTCCATGGGGCAGAGGTTTGGTGGTGACCGGATCGATGATTTCCAGATAAAGATCCAGCTCTCTGATGTGGCATCCGGTATGGGCGTCGCACTCCACGGCCCCGCCGTATCCGGTTTCCGTCATGCCCCAGTGATCGAAAACCCGGCATCCGAGTCCGGCTTCCATGGCAGTGCGCAGCTCCGGGGAGGTGGCGTCGCTGCTGACCAGGACCGTCTTAACCGGCGACCGCTTCAGTCGCTTTGCATCCACGGTGTGCAGGAATCGCTGCATGACTGCGGGCGGGGAGACCATGGTCCGGATGCCTCGTTTTTCGATCTGCTCCAGGATCTCCCCGGACTGGGCCGTGGGGGGACAGAGCACGGGAAGGGCTCCAAGGCGGCGCAGTCCCCGGGAGAGCAGGCTACCGATGGAGGCCGGTTTCGGACCGGGCATGAGGACGAGCACCGGCCAGCCCGGTTCGGTCAGGGTGGCCATGCCGTGATGAAAAAAATCCACGGTCAGTTCCAGGTCTGCGGCGGTGAAGAACAGACGCTTCGGGGGGCCCGAGGTACCCGAGGTCTGCAGGGTGACCACCCGGTCGATGTCGTCCTGGGGGACGCACAGAAATCGCATGGGGTCCCGGCGCAGGTCCTCGGGAGAGGTCAGGGGATAGGCGGACAGATCTGCCGGGGTTTCGGGCAGAGGAAGTCCTGAAAACAGATCTCGATACCATGGGCTTCGCTTTCGGGCGTAGCTGACGGTTCGGCGCAGACCGGTCCGCACGGCTCTGTCCAGGGTGTTTCTGCCTACATCGGCTTCGAGACGATGCCCGGTCCAGGCGTCAAGGGATGAGATGTTCACCGGCCGCTGTCCCTGTGCAGCGGAGTGCCGTCCGCCCCGGTCACGTTCCAGGCGCAGAACGGGACCAGCCTGCCGTCCTGCGTGGCCACATGGATGCAGCATCCCCGGACCCGGTCCAGGTCCATGGTCCATACATCCTGGAAGGCCATGGCCGAGATGGACAGCCGGTTGCTTTGAATGTCCGCGAGGGTCCGATCAAAGGGATCGGTCGTTTCCTCCGGACCGGGAGGGTAGGACCACTGTTTTGCGACAAGAGCCCGGGAGGCCAGGGCTCCTTCTCGCCCTTCAACAGGGCGACAGCAGTGGGGAATGCCGGATAGAGGCAAAAGGATGTCCCCCTGTTTGAGGAACTGACCGCTGAAGGAACACAGGGAGTGCTCGCATCCCGGCGGATGGAGATGTTCGGTGGCCACCATTCCCCCTGTCTGGCGTTCCAGTTCCTGCATTACTTCCGGCAGGGTGATCCGGTCCTTGTCGCGGGGTTGGCCCGGGTACCGCCCGAAATAGCTGACGGGCTGGAAATGCACGCCGCGCACTCCCGGCATGTGGTCCATGGCGAACCGGACAATGGCGCCGATGTTGTCGATATTCACGCCCGGTTTGAGCACGGCCGTAAGCACCACTCCGATGCCTGCCTCGGCGCAGGCCCGAATGCACTGTTTTTTGAGCTCCATGAGCGGCCTGCCGCGCAGGGTCTCGTAGATGGCGTCTTCGGTGCCGTCGAACTGGAGAAAGGCCGAGGCCAGGCCTGCCCGGGCCAGGGTCTTCGCGTAGCCTGGTTCCTCAGCCAGTCGGATCCCGTTGGTGTTCAGCTGCACGAATCCGATGCCGACCTCCCGGGCCATGGTCACGATTTCCGGAAGGTCTCTTCGAACCGTGGGCTCTCCGCCGGAAAGCTGGACATTGCACCCATGGGCATTTCGGGCCACGCCCTGAAGCACTCTTTTGATGCGGGACAGGGAAGGATCCGGGGAGGGGTTTTCTCCGGAAGCGGCGAAGCAGATCGGGCAACGCAGATTGCACCGCCCCGTGATCTCGATGAGTGCCGTGCAGGTGGTCTGGCGATGGTACTGACACAGACCGCAGTCGAACGGGCAGCCGTCATGGGTGCGGGTTTCGGCCTGTTCGGGAAAGGCGGGAATCTTGGGCCGGGACCAGGAGGTGAAGTCCGGTTGATGCCTCCACACTTCGGCCGAGGTTGTACCGTGTTCGGGGCATTCGGTGATCAGGGAGACGATTCCGTTGTGGTCCTCATACCAGGCCGGGACCCGGGACAGACAGGTCGGACAGAGGGTGAAGGTGCGGCGCAGGATCATTGTTCGTCCTTGCCCAGAGTGGGGTCGATGGAACGGCTTTCCAGGATGTCCAGAACCTTGTCGAAGGTGGACCCGACCAGGTCGCCGCACAGAATCATATCCGGCTCCCCTCCGGTTTTTTCCAGAATCTTTCCGCAGGTGACGCCTCCGAACTCCCGGGTGTATTCCGTGAACCATTCGGTCAGTTCCCGAATCATGTCCTGTGCTTCGGGGTGGGGCGTCTCACCGGGTTCGCCCTGCCCCGTGTACAGGCCAAGGACACAGCATCCGCCGAGAAGGGCGCCGCAGGTCTGCCCTGTTTTGCCCAGGCCGTGGCACAGGCCGCCCACGGACCGGGTCAGGTCGGGATTCTCCCTGCCCTGGTGCTCCAGGGCGAGCAGGACCAGGATCTGGGCGCAGCAGAAGCCCTGTCCGGCCAGTGGCAGGATGCGCAGTACGGTGTCGTTCATGAAATCTCCTTGCGGGCGATGCACAGAAACAGGCCCGGCTTGATGGCCCTGATGCGGGACAGAATGCAGTCGGAGTCAAGGGCGGGAAACAGCGAGGTCCAGAAATCCGTCAGGGAGCCGTGGTTCCAGACGATTTTCGCGGCCAGATCGCGAAGCAGACCGGAGTGGTCCTCGACCAGACAGGGCTCGAATCCCGGGGCGGAAATGGCCCGGACATGGGTTTCAAGGGGGCGTGCCCCGTTGAAACAGCAGGTCATGGGCAGGGACGGCGGATCCTCCGGCAGGGGGTTTCGGGCGAACAGGTCGGTGATGATCAACCTGCCCCCGGGCTTGAGGACCCGGTGAAACTCTTTCAGAAGCTGTCCGGGGTCGGGTGTGGCCCCGAGCACGCATTCACACAGGAGTCCGTCCAGGCTGCTGCCCGCAAACGGGAGGGCCTCCCCTGTTCCGCGGACCACGGGCAGGTTCGGTGCATGTTCGAGCATGGACGGGTTCGGGTCCAGGCCGACGCAGGCCAGCCTCTCTGCGGTCCGCAATCGGTCCACGGAGGCCCCCCGGCCGCATCCCACGTCGAGGACCACGGCCCCGGGAGGAAACCCGCAGACCTGCATGGCCCGGTCCGTGAGCACGAACCCGCCGGGGCGGACCGTGGAACCGGTTTCCGCCAGAACACCGGGGTGGTCATAAAGACCGGGCAGAGAACAGTTCGATTTCATTTGTCCTCAAGGGTCTTTTCCACTTCCAGCATCTTGCCCACGGCCAGATGCTCGGGAACGAGAACCAGCCCGCATTCGGGACAGGCCAGCAGCGTGACGTGAAACGAACTCTCGAG
>Ga0102940_1001296_pt1 | contig 16106 bp, 12 predicted proteins | sample SalPonR2_C_D1_MG_FD_78215 | JGI IMG/M metagenome (GOLD analysis project Ga0102940, IMG submission 78215) | Salt pond soil microbial communities from South San Francisco under conditions of wetland restoration - Salt Pond MetaG R2_C_D1_MG | ecosystem: Environmental > Aquatic > Marine > Intertidal...
GCAGGGTAGGAGACATCTACTGCTACATCAACCTCACCTCCATGCATTTCTAACACTTCTGGTGTTACGTTATATGCTACCTGATCAGCTTCGGAAACCATTTTATTTAGGCCCCCGCAACTAGTTACAAGCGCTGCAGCAAGAATGATAATGGCAGAGTTTCTAATTTTTTTCATAGCGTTCGGGATATTTGTTATTTATAAATTATTCAAATTAATATTAGTCACTAAACTACAAACTTAATAATGTTTTCTTAAAATTAAAAAAAATAAGTAATAACAAGGCATTTCTATGGAATTATCATGTTCATTCCTTTGAAATATTGTTTCGCTAAGATAATGTTTTTTATTCTTTGATAGTCATCTGAATTGTTAACAAAATCAACTTCATTTACGTCAATCACGACAAAGGTCATATCAGGATTGCTTTTAAAATATTCAAAATAGCCGTTTTGAATTTTTTCCAGGTAAACAGTTGTCAGGTTTTTTTCATATTCGCGACCTCTTCTTGAAATATTAGCAAGCAGTTTATCTGTGTGTGCATGCAGGTAAACATATAAATCCGGTTTAGGTATCTGTTGCTGAATAATGTCAAATAATCTGCGATATAGTGAATATTCATTTTTTTTAAGTGTCTCCCGGCTGAAAAGAAGAGATTTCATAAAATAATAGTCGCTGATGGTTTTTTCCTGGAAAAGTTCCTGAGGAGCAATCTGGTTATTCAATTGTTGGTAACGGTCTGCCAGAAATGTAAGTTCAACAGGGAAAGCGTATTTATCTTTATTTTGATAAAAGAGTGGTAAAAAAGGATTTTCTTCAAATTGTTCGAGTATTAGCCTGGCATTTGTATCATTGGCCAGTGATTTAGCCAGTGATGTTTTCCCGACCCCAATATTTCCTTCTATTACCAGGTAATTAAAACCCATAGTTTTTTAATTAAAATAATCGCATAAATATAAAAAAAATCACCCGGCCTGTTACCAGCCGGGTGGGTGTATAGTTGATATGATGGTTGTACTATTTAAACTGAGGTCTGAAGTTCATATTCTTCCATAAGAAAGCATATTCATCTGTAAGCTCTTCGATATATTTAGAAGTTGGTTTTCCGCCGCCATGACCTGCGTCTGTTTCAATTCTAATAATTACCGGATTATTTCCCTGGTATTTTTCCTGTAATGTTGCTATATATTTAAATGAATGAGCAGGTACTACACGGTCATCATGATCGGCAGTCGTAACCATTACTGCAGGATATTCTTTTTTGGTACTGATATTGTGAAGAGGTGAGTATTTATAAATGTATTCAAATTGATCAGGATCATCAGATGAGCCATAATCTGTTGTCCAGTATCTACCGATGGTAAATTTATGGAACCTTAGCATATCCATCACGCCCACAGCAGGAATCGCTGCAGCAAACAATTCAGGTCTTTGGTTCAGGACCGCGCCAACCAGCAAACCGCCATTTGATCCGCCAAGAATTCCAAGTTTTTCAGTGGATGAATAATTATTATCAATAAGATATTCAGCTGCAGCAATGAAATCGTCAAATACATTTTGCTTGTTAAAAATGGTACCGGCTTTGTGCCATTCTTCACCATATTCTCCGCCTCCCCGGAGGTTTGCGATAGCATAAACGCCCCCCTGTTCAAGCCATATCGCTCTGGATGTGCGGAAGCCGGGCGTAAGCGAAATATTAAAACCTCCATAACCATATAGAATGGTTGGGTTTTTTCCATTTAGCTTTATATCTTTTTTATGCACAATGAACATCGGGACTTGGGTACCATCTTTGCTTTCGTAAAATACTTGCTCTGTATTATAAAGATTGCCGTCGAAGTCGACCTCCGTTTCGTAAAATACTTCAGATGCATTATTCGCAATATCATATTTAAATATTACAGGGGGATAATTGAAAGAGTTGAACGTGTAAAATGTAATATCATCATTTACATCACCATTAAATCCTGCTACGGAACCAATTCCGGGGAATTCAATCTCGTGCAGGAATTTACCAGACTCTTCATATACTTTAACTACATCGTATGCATCTTTTAAGAAACTGGCAATTAATCTACCTCCAATGTATGAACAAGATTGCAAGACATTTTCTCCTTCGGGAATAATATCTTTCCAGTTTTCTTTGGAGGGGTTATTCAGATCAATGGCCACAAGCCTGTATTTCGGTGCATTGTCATTGGTAAGAACATAGAGTATATTTTCTTTATTTCCAACGGCCATATAGTCTTTGTCAAAACTATTAATTATCCAGGTAAATTCTTCATCTCCAATTTTCTTAAAACCAAATGCATTACCGCTTGTGCTTTCAGTAGATGTTATGACAAGGTATGCATCATCATCGGTTACACTAACACTAAAACCACGTTCCGGATTAGCCGGATCCTCATAGACCAGTTGGTCATCTGACTGATCTGTGCCAACTTTGTGGTAATATACTTTATTGTTTTGATTAGACCCTGTGAGCTCATCTCCTTCTTCAGGTTCTGGGTATCTGCTGTAAAAAAAGCCATCTTTATACCATGCTATGCCTGAAAACTTAACCCATTGAATGTGGTCATCCAGGTCTTCTCCGGTTTCAATGTTTCTTACAAAGAATTCCTGCCAGTCTGAACCACCGCGCGAAATTCCATAACCGGCATATTTTGCATCTTTTGAAACAGAGAAGGCGCTAAGTGCCACTGTACCATCATCTGATAATGTATTAGGATCAATCAGGACTTCGCCTTCATCTTCGAGATTCTTCTTCATATAAATGACGCTTTGATTTTGAAGTCCGGTATTATATGAATAGAAATAAATTCCGTGACGTTTGGTGGGATTGCCCATTTTTGGGTAATTCCAGACTTGAGTGATTCTTTCCTTTAGGGTTTCCCTAAAAGGAATTTGATTGAGATATTCAAATGTGACTTCATTCTGGGCTTTTACCCATGCTTCGGTTTCCTTTGAGTTGTCATCTTCAAGCCAGCGATAAGGGTCAGGGACTTCTGTTCCGTGATAGTTATCAATTTGGTCTGTTTTTCTGGTCTCGGGGTAATCCAGTCTTTCTTGTGTTTGATTGCATGCCATAGCTAAAGCTAAAATAAAAATAAACAATGGGGTCTTTTTCATATGCTTAGAAATTAGTAATTATATAGAATTATGATTGTTTCCGTACGTAATATATTATGCTTATTTAAATAAATAAAAAACCATTGGGGAATGGTGCTTTTATACCCAGGGATTTCAGAATATAAAAATATTATTATGTAGAAGAATAGCAAAGATAAATTACATGCTAAATAGCTTAAAATAGAAAAGCCGCCTTAGAACTCTAAGGCGGCTTTTGGATTAAAATAAGTCTTAATCTCTTCTTCGATCACGGTGGTCTCTTCGATCACGATTATCCCTACGGTCACGATTATCGCCTCTACCTCTGTTATCGTGGCGGTTTCCGGAAGGTCTTCTTTCTGGCTCTACATATCCTTCAGGTTTTGGTAATAACACCTTTCTTGAAAGTTTAAGCTTACCAGATCCAGGTTCAACACCTATGAGTTTAACTTCCAGTTTATCACCTTCTTTCAGGACATCTTCTACTTTTTCCAGTCTTTTCCACTCTATCTCAGAGATGTGCAGAAGTCCGTCTTTTCCTGGTAAAATTTCAACAAAGGCACCATAGGGTTGGATACTTTTTACTTTGCCTTCATATACAGTATCAACTTCAGGTACAGCAATAATTCCTTTGATTCTATTCATTGCAGCATCAATATTGTCTTTATTGGTTGCAAATACATCAACGATTCCAAGATTATCAACTTCTTCAATGGTAATGGTGGTGCCTGTTTCAGCTTGAATTTCCTGAATAATTTTCCCACCTGGTCCTATTACAGCACCAATGAATTCTTTATCGATTTCAATACGCTCAATCCTTGGCGCATGTGGTTTTAGATCTGCATTTGACTCTGCAATTGTTTCAGACATTACGTCGAGTATATGCATTCTGCCATTTTTAGCTTGCTCCAATGCCTGAGCCAATACCTCATATGAGAGTCCATCTACTTTGATGTCCATTTGAGTGGCTGTAATTCCGTCCCTGGTACCAGTTACTTTAAAGTCCATGTCACCAAGGTGATCTTCATCACCAAGAATATCAGAAAGAACAGCATACCTGTCAGACCCAGCCTCAGTAATAAGTCCCATTGCTATTCCTGATACAGGCTTTTCAATTTTGATACCAGCATCCATCAATGCCAGCGTTCCGGCGCAGACGGTTGCCATGGAAGAGGAACCATTTGATTCTAAAATGTCTGAGACAATGCGTAATGCATAGGGCAGATCAGTCTCATTAGGCACCATTCTTTTCAATGCACGATGTGCAAGGTTACCATGTCCAACTTCTCTTCTGCTTGTACCCCTCATCGGTCTGGCATCGCCTGTTGAAAAAGGTGGAAAATTATAGTGTAGTACAAATTTTTCTGAACCTTGAGTAAGTACTTCATCAATTTGCTTTTCATCCAGTTTAGTACCGAGTGTCACAGTTGTAAGTGATTGGGTTTCGCCACGTGTAAAGAGGGCAGATCCATGCGTGCCCGGGAGATAGTCCACTTCACACCATATGTCCCTGATTTCGTCAGTTTTCCGTCCGTCCAGCCTTGTGCCTTTGTCAAGGATCAGGTTTCTAACCACCTCTTTTTCAAGGTCGTGATAATATCGGTCAATAAGCATTGTTTTTAGTTCCTCTTCGCCCTGTTCTTCACTAAGCTTCTCTACAAATTCTTCCTTTACTTTAGCAAAAGCTTCAGTGCGCTCATGTTTATCGTTATTAGATGATGCAGCTATTTTTTCGCAGCTTGGTTTCAGCTCTTTCCAAATGCGCTCTTTTAATGAGTCATCATTTTCTTCGTGGCAGTATTCACGTTTTTCTGTTTTACCACACTCTTTTTCAAGCTCTTTTTGTGCTTCACACATGGGCTTAATCGCCTCATGAGCTACCTTGATGGCTTCAAGCATCTCTTCCTCAGAGACTTCACTCATCTCGCCCTCTACCATAAGAATGTTATCATAGGTAGCTCCTACCATAATGTCCATGTCTGCTTCGCTCAGTTCTTCGAAGGAAGGGTTAATTTTCAATTCGCCGTTAATTCTTGCCACTCTGGCTTCAGAAATTGGTCCGTTAAAAGGGATGTCAGATACAGCCAATGCTGCTGAAGCAGCCAATCCGGCAAGAGCATCGGGCATGCTTTCCCCATCTGCTGAGATTAGTGAAACATTTACAAAGGTATCGGCATGATAGTCATCCGGAAATAGCGGTCTGAGCGCTCTGTCAATCAACCTTGATATTAGTATTTCATGATCACCCGGTCTTGCTTCTCTTTTAAGAAATCCACCTGGAAATCTTCCGTGAGAAGCATATTTTTCACGGTATTCTACTGATAAAGGCATGAAGTCAACGTCTTCTTTGGCTTCTTTTGCTGATACTACTGTGGCTAGCAACATGGTGTTTCCCATGCTTACTACTACGGAACCATCGGCCTGCTTGGCTAATTTTCCGGTTTCAATTTTTATTTCACGGCCGTCCTGTAATTGGATGTTCTTAATAATTGGTGTTGGCTTTGACATATTATTTAAAATGAGGTAGTGTTATATAAAAAAGAAAAGGCAATTTCAAATTGCCTTTTCGAACCTTAAAATTCTTATTATTTTCTGATGCTCAGATCTTTTATTAGCGATCTGTAACGCTCAATGTCCCTTTCTTTAAGGTAGTCAAGCAGACTGCGACGCTTTCCTACAAGTCTTAATAACGCACGTTGTGTACTGTGGTCTTTTTTGTTGAGCTTCAGATGCTCTGTAAGGTGATTTATCCGATAGGTAAATAATGCGATTTGTCCTTCTGTAGAACCTGTATTTGTCTCAGATTCCCCGTATTTCTTAAAAATTTCTTGTTTCTTTTCAGCCGTTAAATACATTCTTCTTGTTCTTTTAACTGTTTCTAATTTAGACCTGCAAAGGTATTTATTTTTTTCAATATTGCAACAGGGAATTGAAATTATTTTACCTGATATCCAGCTTGTTCAAGCCGCTATTAAGCAATTCAGAATTATATCAATATGTGCATGTAAATCACAGTGTAAATCAATCAGATATATGTTATTGGAATATGCAGTTCTAACGTATATTAATCAGCTTATACTTCAATGCCGTTCATCATTATGACTTGGAGAGCCTGAGATAGCCTGTATCATTTCTGCCATATCAAGAAATCACCATATGGTCGGTGAATCTGCATATCACATAACCTGCGAGCCCTATTGCTATGACTGTTACCGGCATAATGAATGAAGGGAAAAGGGGTGTCAGGTTTTTATTTCGGGGTCCTTGCATGTAAAATCATCTTATTACCGAACTGACATTTGAGGCAACGCGACTGCATGCAATAATTCTTATAGAGGTAAAGCAGCGCCTGACTCTCAAAAGCATTAGCCGGCTTTATCCCAAATTTACTCCATTTTTTTATAATCCCATTATTTTCTGCTGGTATCTGTTCAAGAATATCAATGGCATAGTCACAAAATTTGTTTTCGGAGTTAGATTTCCCGTAAAAAAAAGCATAGGGTACAATGCTGTTTATGATTAGTAAATGCATGAACTGGCGTCCGACCCGTTTTTCCTTCGATTTTGATTCTTTACCCCCATGGTAATGCGTATTCCAATAATCTGAGGCTTTCACGCTGCATAATTCATATATTTTTTCAGGGGAAGGCAGACTTGACAGCATGTTATTAGGTGGGTATCGGGCTTGAATAAATGCTGCAAGTTGGGCAATTCTTATGGTTGGAAATGCTGATGGGCGCATGCGCAGAAACTTCCATGACTGGTAGGGGACAGGAGCCTGTTCGATTTTTCCTGAGAACCTGCTGAATTCATTTTTCAAGCTTTCTGTATATTTATCGTTGGCAATTGTAGTGTTCAGTAAGCCTGACATCCCAAACAGGAGCGCTTCAAGGGTGAAGGTCGACTGTCTATTTCTCAGTAACAAGTTGTATGGAGTAACCAATGAGAGGATTTCAAATGGTGTTGTATTGACAGGTAAACCGAAAGAGCGGAATATGATTCTTGAAAAAATGGCATCCCAGTGTCTGTTAACATCCTCCATGTTTCTTTGAAGATATTCAGTTCGTTCTTTAAGCTTTTCAACCATTAACGCGGAGAGCCACTGGGCCACATGTACCGGCGGTAAATCTGCTAACTTGTCCTGACAGGGAATCCATGTATCAGCTTGTTTCAAGCCTTTGTACCTGTCCCACAATAATGTAGGAAACCTCAGTACCGCAACCGGAATGCGCTCCCCCGATGACCTGGTTACTTCTGAGTCATTGAAATATACTACATGAAGGATTACAGAATCGTAGGAAGGATCGGTTTTATGTCCGTGTCTGAACCAATCGCTGGCATTGATATGTAGTTCAACGTTTCCAACCCATAGTGTGTCGTTGATCAATACACGTGCATTAAAGAAGTCTGGTCCGGCATCATGGTTATGGATTCCGGGATCTTTCACCTCGATTTTTTCGCCTCCTGGTGCAGAAAGATCAATTCCTGCCAGGAACTGGTTTTTCCAAAGAAAGTGTAAAAACGCCTCATCGATTTTCTTCATTGTTATCATCTTCTGAATGGTTTGTTCAGAAGATTAATGTGATGAGGGAATCAGATATCGTATTTATTTGCAGTAGTTACTTAGTACCTGAAAGAAAACTCTTGATTTTCTTGCAAGCATTACTTAAGTGTTTTCCCTTTTGAAAGGCATGGTCATACATCTGGCCCCACCGCCACCCCGTGCGAGTTCTGAACCATCTATCGTGATGACCAGTTTTTTAAAGTCATTAATGTTGAATTTTTGGTTCAGAAAATCACTTGCTTTTTGCACTTCAAAACCATGTTGGTTCAGGCTTTCAAGGGTGTTGATGTTTCTGTTGTAGCCAATAATTTTTCCGGGTGCTATAGCGAAGAAATTTGCGCCACTATGCCATTGTTCACGCTCCTGGATATTCGAGTCGCCAATACCACCGCAATAAGAAATCTCCAGTTCCATCCCCAGCTTTTTCAATATCGTGGGTATGTTTTCGACGGTACGAATTGATTTAACATTTCCGTTGTCGAGTTCTATATGCACGGTTTCGTATTTATTAGGTTGAAGGATCAGAGGTTCGTATACCATGCATGCATCTTTGTCGAGCAGTGTAAAGACCATATCGAGGTGGATAAACGACTCGGGTTTATCCGGAAGTTGTTGAATAATAAGATGATACTTCTTTTTTTCGTTCCTAAGTTGGTTCATAATAAAATCCACTCCGTGGGTGGAGGTACGACTACCTATTCCAATGAGCAGAATATCTTCACGCACCACCAACACATCCCCCCCTTCAATTGTAATATTTCCCCCTGTAATATCCATATCATCAGCAACCATGGTTTGGGAACGAAGTTTCGGATGATAGTTAAAAATGGCTTCCATGATCAAAGCCTCCCGTTCGCGAACTTTGTTGGCCATTTTTCCTATTAATACTTTGTCGAACAACGCTATGGATGAGTCGCGCGTGAAAAAGAAATTGTGCAGAGGCCTTAAAGCAAAGTTCTCGTTGCTCAAAAAATTTGTCAGTGTTTCTTTTACCAGGGGAACGCCCTGTATCAAGAGCCTGCTAAGATCGACCGGGTCTTTTTCCAAAAGGAAGTCAAGTAACTCAGGACGTTTTTCATTGTAGCAGGTTTTCTTGATGATTTTTTCTTTTACCTCATTGGATCGAAGAATGTCCCTCAACAGGTCAGATACCCTGTAAGCGTTTGTAATTTGCTGTAGGATACACTCCAGCTGATTATATTCTTTGCGTGCTACAGCCAGGTTCAGAATATCGCTGTAAAGTGCCCGCTCTGCATTTTTTGGAGTCATGTTTTCAACTTCCGGTCCGGGAGGATGGAGAATCACCCCTTCGAGTTTGCCGATTTCTGAAAACAAGTTAATTTTTGACATACTTCATTAAGATTGCGTTTTGGAAGTATGCAAAGATAAGGAATATCAGCGAGAGACTGCTATTTATCCTGTAAAGTTCGCTGCTTTATGTGAACCATCGCAGAATGGTTTATCGGAGCTCATGCCACAACGGCAAAGAAATACAGGTCCTTCTTTGGTTATATATTCGCCTTCAGAATTGGAAAGTTCAAAATCGCCCGATACCTGCAGGGGACCGTTTTGTATTACCTTGAATTGTGCTGTTTTATTTTCCATTTGTAATGTATTATAACAGTTTTAAATTTGTTAAGCTAACCTATATGGAATTAGAGGGGAAGGTTGCAAATAGTTGGGCTCGACCGGATGTTATTAAGCCAGCATAGATGTATAGTTCTATTATCAATTAGTATCTATAAAACCTATTTTTCTATGCGTGCCATCACAATACGGCATACTTTTCGAGCCTCCACAACGGCAGAAGGATGTCATCACCATTTTCTTCATTTTACTGCCGTCTGTTTTGATCACCTCAAATGTTCCTTCAACCACAACAGGGCCATTTTTCATGATATTTACTTTGGCTGTTTGGGGTTCTTCAACGGCCTGCTTATTATTATTTTTTAAGGTCTCAGGTGTTACTTCTTCTTTATGTTTATTATTTGCCGCGAGTGCACTGGCATCCATGTCTTTATTATATTTCCATTCCAGTGCCTGGGTGGGACATTTGTTTACCACTTCGATGATTTTTCGTGTTGGAGCACCCTGCATATTAACCCAGGGTCTTCTGCCGGGATTAAAGACTTCGATGAGCTCTCTAAAGCATGTTGTGGCATGGATACACTTTGATGGTTTCCAGAAAACGGTAACCTCTCCATTGCTGTATTGTCTGTTTCTTGGGTCTTCCATTAATAAGGATTTTATACTTGAATTTGAAACAATGCTAAGCTACATATGTTCGATACAAATTCGAAGCATTTAACAATTAATTAATAATCGACTGTAAATTTAAGACAAAGCTAATATTGAAGTAAGATATAATTTAGAAATGAATATTTTTTTTGCATGTTAAAGAAGTGATAACAATGAAGAGAATAGTTTTCACCATTATATTAGTATTTTCTGTTGTTTCAGGATACTCCCAGGCTGAAGCCATTATTGGCAGTGTAACAGATCATGAAACCGGGGAACCATTGGTGGGTGTTAAAATAGTTCATGTTACGTCAGGTGAAAAGGCAATCACTGATTTTGATGGAAATTTCGAATTCAACAGTGTTTCTTCGGGTGTGAATAAGCTTAAGATTTCATACATATCATATGAGGATATCAAATTGAACAGGGTGGTTATTGACGAAGGAACACAAGTAGAGTTGAATATTAAGCTGCGAAAAAAAGGGGCTTTAGAAAAAACCAATCATTATATGGCGGTCCGTCCGGATCCTTCTCCCCGGTCATGATTGTTTTCTGTTTTATATTTATAGGTTAATTAAAGTTGCCATTTGCAGGTTGCTCATGAGATGATAATTTTGGTAGTATTAACTCTTTCGCTCTTCACTGCATTCCGGTTCACGAGCTTGCGGGTTCGGTTTTGAGCCAGCAAGACAAATCAATCTATTGTCGGGTCAAGAGACAAAATTATTAACAGATTGTCTACTCTCTTGCCCCATAATAATAAAAACTTTTGGTAAGGATTTAGATATTGGATAAGTGCAAGAAAGGTTAAACTCTGTATGATTTTTATTAAGGAGTACTTAATGGTTTTTAGAAGGAGTATTTATACCCAATGCTAAAAGTTCTGCCCTGAAGCTTATATTCAAATATTTCGGGTGTTGCTTTGTATGCCTGGTATAGCATCTCCTGTTCATCGTTCAGAAGGTTTGATATTTTAAAGTCGATAGATGAATTAAAATTCTGCCCGATTTTTTTGCTGACACTAAAGTTCAGGCTATGGAAAGGAGTTGAAAAAATATCAGGGAACAGATCTCCCCCTACGATATAGAGTGTAGGTCCTTTTACATTATAGAATATCCCGGCATTCATTCCCATTTCATAGTTTGTATATGTCAGTCCTCCGTTTAATACATAAGGTGACTGTCCGGCCATTTGTCTTTTTTCTGAAATAATTTGTCCGGTTTTTTCATAATCCAGTCTTGAATCCAACTCATTTGAAGACATTTCGATGATAGATTCAACGAATGTGACATTGCCACTTAGGAGAAAATCATCCAAAGCATAGCTTACAAAGCCAAGGTTTTTCCTGAATTCCAATTCAACTCCGTATAAAGTACCGTCACCAACGTTTCTGGGCTGGTATTCATTCGATGTACGTTGTGTATAAATTCGTACCAGTTCAATCGGATTTTCAAAATGCTTATAAAAACCACTAATAGAAAACATTTGTGCTCTGGACTGGAATAATTCCCAGCGAAGATCCAGGTTATTTATACGAGTTTCAATTAAAGCCCCGTCCCAGTTTTCTCTTAAGTAGGGAAAAAGAGCGCCATTAAAGATTCTATTATTTATTGGATCCAGGATTTGCGCAAATGATAATTCTTTAAATGATGGTCGTGCGATTGTTCTCGAATATGTAAACCGGAGATTTTGGTTTTCAGTTAAAGCATAGATAAGGTTAGCAGAAGGGAAAAGATCGATGGACTCCAGCACTTTCTCTCTGTCTAACCGAATTGCGTTTGTTGCATCTCTTCCTGTATGCCGCTGGATATATTGTTCTGCCCTTACACCAAGTATTGTTTTCAGGTTTGAAAAGAGTTCGAGTTCGTTCGAAATGTATAATGAAGCATTCTGGACATCTGAAGTATATTGATTTGGATTTGGATTGGCATTTCCTGATTGGTAATAAACTATTCCGGTTGGGTAAAGGTTGTTTTCGCTAGTGACGAGTGAAGGATCCGGGCCTGACCATTTCGGTTGTGTGCCACTAAACTGGATATCCACTGCAAGGATTTCATAATTTCTGAGTTTATAGGTATGACCGGCTCCGAATTTCAGCTGTCCATCTTTGCCATTGAGCTCATATGTTTTTGAAATATCTACCATTGCTGTAGCATTGAGTTCATTCAGTGATCGCCATATCCTGGAAGGATTTCCTCCTGCGCCTGCATCGAATGAGTAAGTTCCGTTGATAGTATCGGCAGTAAATGCGGTTTTTCTGATATCGGGTTCTGAGGAATAGGAGTATGTGGGTGATACCTTCCATTCGATTTTCCAGCTCTTGTCTTCAGACAATCTTGTGCCATTGAAAAGCAGATTTGTTATCGACCGTTGATTATATTCAAGGTTATGCGATATTGCCGTATAACCCGATTGACTTTCTGCATTAGGGTTGTTATCAATGTTAAATATTGCTGCACGGGATTCACTGTTCTGGAGATGCATTGCGGTGAATTTTAGCTTCGAAAGACTTGTTTTATAAGCCAGGCCACCAAGGAAGCCAATCAGGTGGTTTTGTTCTCCGATATCACCATCAATAATGGTTGCATATTTTAAATCATAAACATCCGGACTGCTGTTTTTTTGAAACTCATTGAACATTACATCATCCCACAATTTGTAGTTGGATTTGTATGATAGTGAGAGGATATAACCCATTTTTCGGTTGTCATTAATTTTATCATTTTTCAGATCTATCTGATTACCTATTGATATTCCTGCACTGAAATCCAACAGGCTGGTTTTATTCGTTGCGTTTAAGGTCGGGTTAAAGCTTTGAACGAAGTCAGCCACTTCCGATTCAGTATAAAACGGACTGTTTGCATAAGGAATACTTGCTTGTTCTGCTCCGTCGGGAATGCGTCGTGTTCCATTATCAAATCCTAAATTATCTGTCCATGCACCTTTGTAGCTAATGAAGTCTTTGTTAAAATGAAAATTGGGATTATATGAAGTTCCAGCCGACACAGAAAGTATTTTTTTTGAAGGAAAATCTTTCGTTTCAATGTTTAACAGTCCTCCTGTAAAATCAGCAGGCATCTCGGCGGTAAAATTTTTGCTCACCAGTATATTAGAGATCAGGCTTGTAGGAAAAATATCCATCTGGATCGTATTACGGTCAGGATCCAGACCAGGTATGGTAACACCATTAAGGGTTGTTTTTGTATACCTGTCTCCCAGTCCCCTTACATAAACATATTTACCCCCTTCCACGGATACACCTGTTATTCTTTTAGCTGCTTCCACAGCAGTCCCGTCACCTGTAAGCTGTATTTTTGAGGCGGAAATACCGTCCATAATCGAAGGGGCTTTTTTCTTGAGTGTTACCAGGGCTGTTTCAGTTGACCTGACGGCTTCAGCTGTGATCACGACCTCCTCGAGTTTCTGTTTGCTGACTGTTAACCGGATATTATCCAGTACTGAAACGTCATTGGATAATACTTCTATATCCTCTATTGTAAGCGTCTGATATGAGATATATGAAATTTGCAGGTTATACATTCCGGGCTCCAGATTTAGCGAAAATTTCCCATCAAGGTCTGTTATAGTACCTGTTGTAGCTCCGACCAGCACAGTTACTCCAACCAGTGGTTCTCCGGTTTCATTATCAATAACAGATCCACGTATTTTCCCTTCTTGAGCGCTTATCAAAGCACTGTTGATTATTAGCAAGACTGTTAAAAAGTATTTCACGACTTGTATTAAATGAAATAAACAAGCCTGCAGCTATAAATATGCAGGCCTGTTTAAAGGTTGAAAATATGATAGTATATAATTATTATTTCAGCACGCCTGCTGCAGCTGCCCAAGTCCAGTCAAGTTCAGAAGCACTTGCAACAGGAGATCCGCCTGCAGTTATTCCAGAAGGAACATCGCCATTTACATGATTTACCAGACTGTCAGCAGGAACATCAAAAGTGATCTCGGAGAATGATACGCCTTCAGCAGTAACTCTGTTTACCTGCTGCCCGTCAATAATGTCAGTAAAGTGAATATTAGTTAGATTTACAATTGAATTTTCATCTACATTTATGAGGTCTTTTGCGGCTCTTGCAACTTCACCTTCAGAATCTGCAGCAGAAGCTATTACAGTTCCGTCTTTGATAGTATGTCCGGCTTCGTAAGTTCCTTCAGGACCGTCAAGCTCAAAGCAGTGTCCTGCTGGAGTAATTACAAAGAAGTTGTCGACAGTACCGGCCCATGACTGGTCTGTATCAAGTCCGTCATCACCTACATTCCAAACTACAACGTTGCTAACATTTACTGTGCCGCCAAACCATTCAATTCCGTCATCCTGGTTAGCAACGACTTCAATATTTTCAATAGTAGTACCACTTCCGACACCACCCAATGAAAGGCCATTAATTTCGTTACCTGCACCAATGTTAGATCCGCCATGACGTATTGAGATGTATTTCAGGATTCCTGAATTATCCGAATCATCGTTTCCTCCATAAAGGCCATTAGGGTCAGATGTTGGAATACCTTCGATAGCAAGTTCACTAACATCACCAGCATCGTTTGATGCAGAAACTTTTGCTTTACCAAGCACGATTAATCCGCCCCAGTAACCATTTATATCAGGATCGAGGTTTGGACTTTCAATGTTACCTGCTTCGATGTCGGCAGGAGTGATCTCATCAGCAATTGATGTGAAAATAATAGGAAGATCTTTTGAACCTTGTGCATCGATTGTTGCGCCGCGAGCAATTACAAGTGCTGTGGCGTTAGGTCCGGTTCCGGCTTCACCTTTTACAACAACACCAGGTTGAATGGTAAGGGTTGCACCTTCTTCAACAGATATTCTTGTTGTTAAAATGTACGTATTTCCAGTTTCCCAGGTTGTGTTTTCGGTAATGTTTGATTCAATGGTTATGCCATCGTAAGGTGTTGGGTCACCTCCCTCGTTATCACATGATGATGAGGAAGCGAGTAATGCTGTGAATACAACTAAAATTGAATAAGAAAGCTTTTTCATTTTACTAAGGTTTTACAATTTGTGTGTTTAAAAATCTTTTGCAAATAAAAAGCTTACTATTCGAATCTGAATTACGTGATGGTTATTACAATTTTAAGTTTAAGTTAAATGGGAAGTGGTTATCTTAATCGGAAGTTAAGCGGATTACTATCGTAAAGAATGTAACTGTGAGATAATGAATCTGTAACATGGTCTTTTGGTAGTGGTTGCTAACTATAGTAATGTTAAACAATTGTTATTAGAGCGTATGTATTTCTATCTTGAAATTAATTTTACGGAAATGGTTTAGTTTAAATAAACCCGTATTCTATAGCCATGATGATATCTTCGACTGTTTTGTCGTTTCCTTCCGGATCGTATTGCATTTTAAGGTCGTTCCCAAATAGTCTGGCGATTCCCTGCCAGAAGAATGCGGTAAAACCTCCCCTGATATCTTTTATCACTTCGTATGAAGTATTTCCTGTCTCTCTGTCGATAAGTTTGACTAGAATGATTCCCTGTCTTATAGTGAGGCGCTTTAGTTCGTCCTCGAACTGTTCCATTATTTTTTTTTCTTGCTCCTTGAGATAGGCTTTTCGTTCTTTCTTTGATTCAATCTGAGCGAGTTTTCTGTCCAGCGCCTTGAGTCTGTTATTTGCGATAATGGCGTATGGATAGGCTTTTTTTACATTGTAAATAAGTCGGCGATATCTCCTCGACTGCAGGTAATTGTATTTATTGACATCATATATGTTTACATCCGGTAATATCATCATGGGCAGTGTATCGCTACCATAAACCAAGGGGTATTTGTATCCGGGATAATGGTAATTGATGGTGTCTGCCTGTGCATTTGTCTGAGTTGTAAGTGGCAACAGGAAAATCAGGAAAAAGAATTGATATTTTCGTATTGCATATTTCATTTCTTTAAATCTTTGCTTAAACTATTTATTTTAAATAAGTTATCTGTTTTCTAATAGCCCATTTGTACTAGTTGCCTCACTCATTATTATTTTTAGCGGTGTTATTCACGACAAGTTAATTTTATTTGTGTTCATGAGCTCACTTTGTTCGGTTCAGCGAGCCTCATCATATTAACTGTCAGTGCTCTAATATCATTTAATGATGTCCTGCTGTCTTTGCTCCGTTAAAATCTTTGCTCAATGATGAGGGTTCATCTCTTTAAATCTTCGATTAAGTA
>Ga0102940_1001298_pt1 | contig 16098 bp, 16 predicted proteins | sample SalPonR2_C_D1_MG_FD_78215 | JGI IMG/M metagenome (GOLD analysis project Ga0102940, IMG submission 78215) | Salt pond soil microbial communities from South San Francisco under conditions of wetland restoration - Salt Pond MetaG R2_C_D1_MG | ecosystem: Environmental > Aquatic > Marine > Intertidal...
AGAGCTCTTTTCCGCTTATGTAGCAAAACAAATTTAAAAAAAATAATATGTTTAACCAGAAAAGATATTAACAATAAGTTTAGAAGTTTAGTAAAACCTGTCAAACATATTCATGAGAGCTCATCCGTTAAACTCATAACCCCATAAACTTATAAACTTATAAACTTATTCATCAGTCGCAGTGTAAAGACTTATTTTACTTAGTATTTAATAGTTATAATTCAAAATTTAAAATTTCATAATACAAACTTAGATACACGGTTGTAAAACAATGTAAATCATAAAAAAATTTAAAGATTAGAGCTTTCCTTAGAATAGCTTAAGTACTTTTACAAGCAAAATTTATTTTCTATCGTAAATCACAAATTGTAAATCGTAAATCATAAATCTAACATGAAATATACCACATTACCACACACCGATATAAAAGTAAGTAAAATTTGCCTGGGAACAATGACCTGGGGAAATCAAAATACTCAGCAAGAGGGTTTTGCTCAGATGGATATGGCGCTGGACAAAGGCGTGAATTTCTTTGACGCCGCTGAACTTTATCCGGTCCCTGCTGAAGCTAAAACTTACGGTGAAACCGAACGTATCATCGGTAATTGGTTTAATAAAACCGGTAATCGAGACAAGGTCGTTCTGGCTACCAAAATTGCCGGTCCTGGTGATTATACAGCTCATATCAGAACTACAGGGTTTAGCCAATCTGCTTTAAATGAAGCAGTGAATGATAGTCTAAAGCGTTTGCAAACCGACTATATAGATTTATATCAATTGCACTGGCCGGAACGACAAACTAACACTTTTGGAACTCGAGACTACGAGCACAACGACAATGATAAATGGCAGGATAATTTTAATGAAGTACTTCATAGTCTGGATAAACTCATCACATCCGGGAAAATAAGACAAGTTGGCATATCTAATGAAAAAGCCTGGGGAACCATGCGATACCTCAATGAGTCTCACCAACACGATTTACCTCGTATGCTTACCATTCAGAACCCCTATTCGTTATTAAACCGAACCTTTGAAGGTGATCTTGCTGAAATCGCTCTTCGTGAAAAGATTGGCCTGCTCGCCTACTCGCCCATGGCTTTTGGGGTTTTATCAGGAAAATATATCACCGGCAAAGCCTCACAAGATTCGAGATTAAAGTTGTTTCCAAGATTTGCAAGGTATAGCAGCAAACAGTGTACGGAGGCAACCAAACACTATCTTGATATTGCTGAGAGACATGGCTTATCACTGGCTCAAATGGCTTTAGCCTTTGTGAATGACAGACCGTTTATGACCAGCAATATAATTGGAGCAACCAAGCTTAAACAACTTGAAGAAAATATAGATAGTATTAATGTTACTTTAAGTCAGGACATTTTAAATGAGATTAATGCGGTACATGCCAAAGTTCCAAATCCTGCACCGTGATTAAAATAAACATTAAACTCAGAATGAATTGTTATTTTGAATTTATTGTTTTTAAATTGACATCATAAAATTAATCAATCGTTGTAATTCTCTTATGCCATTAGTAAAGAATTTGGTGATATTACCCCTATAAGACATATTATCTTTTGTAAGACAATTATTATCACTTTTATCTATTACACTTGAAGGGCCGAAGATGCTATAATTAGACCCTCAACTTGTTATGATAGAGATTAATGTCTATAATATTATCTTCAGGTTGATTTCATTTTGCGAATCTATTTTCAAAGTCAGAGGCATAGATGGAATACAATTTACCATTTTCAAAAAGGCTATAACCTTCCAAACTAAGGTTAGTGTTATTTCATTCTTTACCCTAAAAACAATTTCCCATAAACCAAATTTTCCTTACATGACTTTTTTAGAATAAAATTATGAATAGGTTGCATAGAACCTGAGTTCCGTTAAATACTGAATTTACCTCATCCTTAATAATGTCAGATTTCAAAAATTGAAAGCCTTAGAAGCCATTGACAGCTGCGTATGGTTTTTTCTCGATTATGCTTTACGTTGACAATTTTAGGTCTATCTATTTTAAATTTTTGTTTTTGTCGCTTATAATATTGGAATTCGTGTTACAGCTTATTATTAACTGGAGTATCAATACAAGACTTGTTTTCAACGTGTCCTGATCAGTGAATGAAACATAAATATTAAATACTTTAATAATAATTGGTATTTTATTTAAAAAAAATTCAATTTTAATTATTTAAATTTGAAATTAAATAAAATGAATATGAAAAAACTGTCCCTCTTTGTATTGTGTGGTTTAATTTCTTTGCTTGCAAATTCACAAAATACTGAAAAGCCCGTTGAATTTCAAGACAGTCTGTTTAGCGTAAGCCTTTTTAAAACGATTAAAATTTCTCAAAATTTATCTCTCAATCCAGGATTGACTATAAGGCATAAAACCGTATTTAATACCTTTGAAACTCCGCTGTTTTTAACTTACGAATCTTCAGATGATGCATCATATTTTTTTGGTGTAAGCTCTAGAACAGTTATTAATAGAACCGAATTTGGCCTAAAAGTTCCTTATATTGAAGAACCCTCAAGGATGTTTATTTCTGTTGGTAAAAAATTAAATTTTGATAACGGAGCAAAAGCAAATTTCTCTATAAATTTTCCCCTAGAAATGAATTTAGGGTTTAAATTTTAAATACAAGTACTGCTAATATAAATTTGATTTGATTAATACGCTTCGAAAAAATTGGCTTGTTTTCTATTGTTGGTTTAATCAATTTGCTCAATTATAACCTGTAACCTATCCGGAGGTCAAAAAAATCGGCCACATGACCGTGAGCTTTTAGTCCAAAGCCTGCGAAAAACTTTTGAGTAAAATTATAGGTCAAATTGTAGCGCTGGTAAATATCATCGTTAATGCGGTAATCGTTAAAATAGTAAAACCCAAACTGCTGACCAAAGGTAACTTTGCCTAACCAGAATTCATGCCCCAACAGGATACCGGCCTGAATAAAATTATTATCCTCTCCTCTACTGTTTATTAATTCTCTTCTGGAATAATCTAATATGATTTCGGTTCCACCCGTGAGTGCACTTCGTCTTCCAAGCCATCGGCTGTATTTTCCTGTAAAGCCAAAAACATAGAATTTGTCCTTGTCCCCAACCGCTGCATTACTCCATCCGGAAAAATGAGTCAGGGTGATGCGCTCTTTTTGTTTTGGCGGTTCACGTTTCTCTACCTTTTCGTAATTGGGATAGAATACAGGTTCCAAACTTTTGCTTACTCCTAAGCTAAGGGATGGAAAATTAATACCCTTATTTGGTGTACTCGTACCTCCATTAGAGGTGTGATTGTATTTGGCAAGCAATCTAAGATTCCAAGAATCATCAATTCTATAATTCAATCCAGCTCCAGCCATGATGACCAAACTCAGATTGGTACTGTAAGTTTCATTTAGTGGATTAGTTTCCGCATCATAAGGTGTCGTAAGGTAAGTTCCGCCGAGCCCCAGCCGAAAAAATACATTGAGGTTTTTGGTTGTTCTAAAATAAGGTTCGGCATAGCCTAAAGCAATTACCGCCTGTCCCAGAATGTCAGGTTTACCAAAATCCCAGTACGACAACTCAACGCCCAATTTTGGCAAGCAGTTACAAAACTCCCAGGCGTTTCTCTGAAGCAGCATTTTACTCCAGTCTAGAGAAAAACCAACAGGATAGGCATCTCCAATTTCTCTAAGAGATGAGGTATGTGGCAATACATATCCAAAATCCAGACTTGTCCCGATAAATGTAGGATTGTTTAAGGGGCTGTCATTTTTGGATTGTGCCCATGAATCTATGGCAAAACATACCAAAACAAAGCTAAACAACAAGATTATCCTAGGCTTCATGAGATGTATAGTATTTAATTAGACGACGATATCAATATTAAATCTTCCTGAGGTTCAATTAAATATTTGGCACCATTTTCTGTAACAACAGCCATTTCTTCAACAGATATGGTTTTGAGTCCACCGTCTTTGAGCTTCCAGGCATGGAATCCATCGAATGCAAAGGTCATTCCTGCTTTTAGTTTTTTCTCACTTGCCGGTCTTACGTGCGAGGATTGTGACCCTCCAAGATTTGGACCGACATCGTGAGCGACATAGCCAACGGGATGACCAGTACTCCACATCACATATTCAGAGCCTGCTTTTTGCATTAATACGCGTTGAGCTCTGTCGACATCCACGCCTTTCACTCCGGGCTTCATGGCGGCCAAAGCCGCTCTGTTTCCGGCTTTTCCACTTTCCCAATAATGCATGATATCGTCCGGTGCTTTGGTTTCGCCTTCTTTCAGCACATAAGCAAATCGCTGGATATCACTCACCCAGCGGTCATAGACTTTTATGCCAAAATCGATTTGAATCACATCGCCAGGCATGATGACCTTGTCGGTGGCGTGAGAATGACCGCGATCCGGACCGGAATTTACATTGGGATTTTGGTCAGGCGACCAGGCATCGGTAACACCATAGGCTTTCATTTTGTTTTTCAAAAATTTAGCAATATCGGCATCTGTAGTTTCACCCGGTACGACGCGTTGATAGGCTTCTTTCTGCCAATCTGCCGTCAGTCGAGCAGCCTTACGGAGGATGTCAATTTCTTCCGGGAGTTTTATGGATAACCATTCGTAAACGAGTTCAGTTGAAGACACCAACTTCGATTTATCTTCTCCCATTAAACCTACTACATTTAAATACTGTGAATAAGTTAGCCCATCGGCCATGCTGTTAGTTTCTGAAGTGTTTATCGCAATAGCTTCAAAATTTTTAGTTTTCACAAGATTTACAGCCTGAGCAATAGCCGATTTTCCCCGTTCAACCGGGATAACTTTATCATGTATATCCAAATCATCTAAGGCTCTACTTTCGCCTATGGGTGAAAAGGCATAGGAATGAAACCCAGTTTCATCATAAAAAAACAAAAACACAGCAGTACCTCCGGCATTTTCTCCACCAACATGATCGGCAAGAGGATCATTATTATTTTCCCTGCAAATGACAAACCAAGCGTCTATTTTTGCTGCTTTCATTGCTAATGGAAGAAGACTATCTATACGCTTTTTCCTAATCTCAGGCCAGGGATTGACTCCCCAATAGCCTTCAGTAGTAAAATTATCAACTGTTGGTGTTGTTTTTTTAGTATCTTGGCAACTGCATAAAATTAAAATTATTAAAAACAAGGGGAAAATACTGTCTCTCATAAGGAATATTTTGACCAAATATATTACTTATCTAAAACATAAGAAATTTTGATATAGTTATACATATGAAATTTATTAATCAAAGTAATAAAATTAATTTACAGTTATGGCCTTAGTACAAGATTTACCAGAATTTTCTTGGAGTGTATTTACCTGGCAAATGATAATTATAAGTTCTATTTTTTCATTGGATATATGGCTTAAAAGAAATTTCAAAGCATAAATTAAATAGAAATAAAAAAGTCTATTGGATTTTAATTGTCACATTTCTACCGATTCTTGGGCCTACATTATATTTAATTCTGGCTAAACAAAATCGGATGAAATATTAAACCTTTCTTCTTTTTTATGGACTTGAGCTAAAAAGCAAGGTATATTATTAAGGCAATTGATGATAATTGTCAATTTATAAAACATTTCTTTAGAAATTCTCAAAATTCTATCCTATAAAATATATTTTTAAATTCTAATTTTAAATTCAATGTTTTATAAAATGTTTTAAAGATTAAACGAAAACGTTTTCGTTATAACCTATAATTATAGAGTAAGCCGAAAATCTTAAACAGAGTAGGCCAACTATTAAACACTTTACTTTTAAAATGAGTTATTCTAAACCTAAATTCAAAGATTCCTATGGTAATTTTATTAACGGAAAATTTGTCGATCCACTTGGTGGTGAGTATTTTGAAAACACATCTCCAATAGACAAAAGCCTAATAGCCAAATATCCACGCTCTCAAAAAGAAGATGTGGAATTGGCAGTAGATGCAGCAAATGCTGCCAAAGATGCCTGGGGAAACACCTCTGCAGCAGAACGTGCTACATTAATTAATAAAGTAGCTGATATTATCGAAGAAAATTTAGAAGAATTTGCCACAGTAGAAACACTGGATAATGGTAAATCCATCAGAGAAACCATGAATGCTGACGTGCCTTTGTCTGCTGACCACTGGCGCTATTTTGCCTCATGCATTAGGGCTGAAGAAGGCAGTGCAACAGAATTAGATGAGCACACTTTATCAATGAACATCAAAGAGCCTTTGGGCGTAGTTGGGCAAATCATTCCCTGGAATTTTCCGCTGCTAATGTTGTCCTGGAAACTGCCACCTGCACTGGCCACAGGTAATTGTGTTGTGCTTAAACCGGCAGAACAAACGCCTTCAGCAGCTACGCTATTGATGGAAAAAATTGCAGATGTTTTTCCTCCCGGTGTTGTTAATGTAATTCATGGCTTTGGACCGGAAGCCGGTAAACCTTTAGCCTCAAGTTCAAAGGTAGATAAGGTAGCGTTTACTGGAGAGACCACAACCGGGCAGCTCATCATGCAGTACGCTTCAAAAAACCTTAATCCTGTTACCATGGAACTTGGTGGTAAATCCCCAAACATCTTCTTTAACTCTGTTATGGATGCAGATGATGCTTTTCTGGACAAATGTATTGAAGGCGCTGTAATGTTTGCTTTTAACCAAGGGGAAGTTTGTACCTGTCCATCCCGAATTCTGGTTCAGGAAGATATATATGATAAATTTGTGGAAAAAGTAATTGAACGCACAAAAGCTGTAGTGCAAACTAATCCCTTTGATGATAGCTGTATGGTTGGTGCTCAAGTATCAAATGACCAGTATGAAAAAATTCAATCTTACATTAAAATTGGTAAAGAAGAAGGTGCAAAAGTTCTTTGTGGTGGTGAAGCCAACACAGATGGAGATCTGGCAAAGGGTTATTTTATTCAACCAACAATTTTAGAAGGACATAATAAGATGAGGGTGTTCCAGGAAGAAATATTTGGCCCGGTAGTTTGTGTTACCAAATTTAAAGACGAAGCAGAAGCCATAGAGATTGCCAATGATACCTTATACGGGCTTGGTGCCGGGGTTTGGACCAGAGATGGCCATCAATTGTATCAGATTCCAAGAGCTATTAAAGCCGGCCGTGTATGGGTAAATTGCTATCACGCTTATCCCGCACATGCGCCATTTGGCGGATACAAAAAGTCCGGTTTTGGACGAGAAAATCACCAAATGATGTTTAGCCATTACAGACAAACCAAAAATATGCTTATCTCTTACGATAAGAATAAACTAGGTTTCTTTTAGTCTGAATAGTATTAATTTAAATAAGGTTGAAGGCATTTGTGTTCAACCTTATTTATTAAATTTAAAATATGCCGAAAATAGACATAACTGAAAAAGCCAAAACCATTGTTGAACAACTCAAAGATAAACACGGCGATTTGATCTTTCATCAAAGCGGTGGCTGCTGTGATGGCTCAGCACCCATGATCTTTGAAAAGGACGATATGTATCTCGATGAAAGTGATATTCTTCTGGGTGAAATTTCACAAGTTCCATTTTACATGAACAAAGACCAATATGAATACTGGAAGCACACTCACCTTACTATTGATATTACTGAAGGTCGTGGCGCAAGTTTCTCTCTGGAAATTCCTCTTGGTCTAAGGTTTATTATTCACTCTAGACTTTTGACAGAACAAGACTAATTTAAGATAAATCTTAGTTTTTTATAAAAAATATCCTACCCTGCAAGTTCATAACTTTTGCAGGGTTTTTATTGATAAAACTATTGTACCCTCACACAATTCTTAGCGTAGCTTGCTATAAAAAAAACTTATCAAAAAGTACTTCAATTCCAATTTCCCATCACAGATAATTTGATATTTTTGGGCTATGCTAAAAGTAAGTGTTTTAGGAACCGGAAATGTAGCTTCACATTTTATCAAAGCCTTTGATGAATCTGTTGAAATTGATATCGTTCAAATCTTTAATCATCGTGAATCCAGTCTGAAGAATTTCAACAAGTTTGAAACCACTTCAAATCTCAAAGATCTAAAAGCTGCCGATGTTTACCTCATTTGTATAAAAGATGATGCTGTTGAAACTTTAGTCCATGAATTGAAGCTTGACGGTATTGTTGCCCATACCTCCGGCAGCCTGCCCCTGCTCGACTCGCCTCACAGAGACGCTGTGTTTTACCCCTTACAAACCTTTTCTAAAGATAAAAATCTTAGCTTCAAAGACTTACCGCTTTGCATAGAAGCAGAGCACCATGCAGATATAAATGTATTACAAACTTTGGCCACACATATTCAAGCCAAAGCCTACAATGTGGATACCAAACAGCGTCAAGAGCTGCACCTGGCGGCTGTATTTGTCTGCAATTTCGTCAATCATCTTTACCATATTGGCCATGACCTATGCAAAAAGAAAAATTTACCTTTTGACATTTTAAGGCCATTAATTAAAGAAACAGCCGATAAAATTAACTTTAAAGAACCAAAACAAGCTCAGACAGGACCCGCACTACGAGATGACCAATCGACCATCAACCGACATATCCATCAATTAGATGACCCTATTTATAAAGAATTATACCGATATTTGACAACTTCTATACAAAAAACCTATGATTGAAACCAATTATAAGCAACTACTCAATAATGTAAAGGCCTTTATTTTTGATGTAGACGGTGTGCTGACCGACGGCAAACTGCACATTTCTGAAAAAGGTGAACTTTTACGCCAAATGAATGTAAAAGATGGCTATGCCTTAAAACAAGCCTTAAATAAAGGTTATGAAATTTGCATCATTTCCGGGGGAAACAATCCGGCAGTAAAATCCAGATTGCAAGGGCTTGGCATTGCAAATGTATACCTTGGCGTTGATGACAAAATGGAATCTTTGGATGAATTTTCGGACATATATGATGTCCCTTTTGAAAACATGTGTTATATGGGCGACGATATTCCGGATTTACCGGTAATGAAAGCAGTAGGTTTGGCGACTTGCCCGCAAAATGCCGTAGCTGAAGTTAAAGCCATTTCGCATTACGTCTCTCATAGAAATGGCGGTGATGCCTGCGTAAGAGACATTATCGAACAGGTTTTAAAAGTTCAACACAATTGGTTATAAACATAAAAGATTATGGCTGGAAATAGCTTTGGAAAATTATTTAAATTAACAACTTACGGCGAATCTCACGGGAAATCTATTGGTGGAATTATAGATGGATGTCCGGCAAATTTAGAATTGGATATAGACAAAATTCAATTGGATTTAGACCGACGTAAGCCCGGACAGTCCGCCATTGTAACGCAACGAAAGGAATCTGATGTGGTAGAGTTTTATTCAGGTATTTTTGAAGGAAAAACGACTGGCACACCAATCGGATTTCAAATTCCCAATGCCGACCAAAAATCAAAAGATTACGACCATATTAAAGATAAATTTAGACCCAGTCACGCCGATTTTACCTACACTAAAAAATATGGTAACCGCGATTATAGAGGTGGTGGCCGATCCAGTGCCAGAGAAACGGCCTGTCGGGTGGTTGCCGGAGGTATTGCCAAACAACTTCTTCAACCCATGCAGATAACCGCTTTTACCAGTGCTGTTGGCAGTTTAAAACTGAGTAAGAATTACCAGGATTTAGATTTTAATTCAATTGAAAACAATCCCGTTCGCTGCCCGGATGAAAATTTGGCTAAAGACATGGTAAAATACATCAAAAGCGTGAGAAAGCAAGGCGATACCATAGGTGGCGTAGTGACTTGTGTGATTCAAAATGTACCCGTCGGTTTGGGCGAACCCGTATTCGATAAGCTTCACGCCGAACTCGGCAAAGCCATGTTATCTATCAATGCTGTTAAAGGTTTTGAATACGGTAGTGGTTTTGCAGGAACTGCAATGCCGGGGAGTAAACACAATGATGAAATATCAACTGACGGCACCACAAAAACCAATCATAGTGGCGGTGTTCAAGGCGGTATTTCTAATGGAATGGACATTTATTTTAATGTCGCTTTTAAGCCTGTGGCTACTTTAATTAAAGATCAGGATAGTATTGACAAAAACCATCAAAAAGTGACTGTTCAGGGAAAAGGAAGACACGACCCTTGTGTGGTGCCTAGAGCGATTCCCATCGTAGAAGCCATGGCGGCTTTGGTGATGGCCGATTATTATCTATTAGACAAAATTTCTAAGGTTTAAAACGCATTATATGAAAAAATTAGCATTGCATTGGCAGATTCTTATCGGTATGGCTCTCGGTATCCTTATTGGACTGGGATTTACAAATTTTGACTGGGGGACAGAATTTGTCACTGACTGGATTAAGCCTTTTGGTACAATTTTTATAAACGCTCTAAAATTAATTGCTGTGCCATTGATTTTAGCGTCTTTAATCAAAGGCGTTTCCGATTTAAAAGACATCTCCAGTTTATCCCAAATGGGGTTAAAAACCATAGTGACCTATGTTTTAACGACATTGGTAGCCGTAAGTATCGGTTTAGCCATAGTAAATGTTATAAAACCGGGCAGCTCAATAGATGAGGATACTCGTCAGGAGTTATTGGAGGCTTATGGCGGTGATGCTGAACTCAAAAAGCAAGATGCTGAAAAACAGAAAGAAAGAGGTCCGCTTCAGGCCCTTGAAGATTTGGTGCCAGATAATATTTTTGGAGCGGCTTCAGACAATGGGAATATGTTACAAGTCATATTTTTTGCTATTTTCTTTGGTATTGGCTTGATATTGATTCCCGACGACAAATCCCAACCCGTCAAAGATTTCTTTGATGGCTTTAATGAGGTCATTCTTAAAATGATAGATATTATAATGCTGTCAGCGCCTTATGGCGTTTTGGCATTAATGGCGGCTTTGGTTGTCGAAGCGCCGTCTGCCGATTTATTTTATGCCCTACTCTACTATTCTGCATCGGTGGTAGCCGGACTTATTTTAATGATTAGCTTCTATATTTTAATTGTATGGGTTTACACTAAACGAACACCAAGTTTCTTTTTAAACGGGATTTCGCCCGCACAACTCTTGGCCATATCCACCAGCTCGAGTGCAGCGACATTACCATTAACCATGGAGCGGGTAGAAGAACACATAGGCGTTGATCCTAAAGTTGCCAGTTTTGTGCTACCGATCGGCGCCACTATCAATATGGACGGCACGAGTCTCTATCAAGCCGTGGCAGCCGTATTTATTGCACAGGCTTTTGGCCTGGATCTCACTTTTGGTACTCAACTGGGTATAATTGCTACGGCAACCTTAGCCTCGATTGGCTCTGCGGCTGTACCTGGTGCAGGTATGGTAATGCTCGTCATAGTCCTGGGACAGGCTGGTATTCCTGAAGCCGGTTTGGCTTTGATTTTCGCAATGGACAGGCCTCTGGACATGCTCAGAACCTCGGTCAACGTTACCGGTGATGCGGCTGTCTCCATGATTATTGCAAAAACGCAAGACCAGTTAGGCAATCCTCAAGTCAAAAATTGGGATGATGATTATCCGAAAAAGAAACAGAATGCTATTTAGGTTTTGCTTTTTAACGACTCTGATTTTGTTTTTCTACTCCTGCAGCCAAAAGGCATCTACCCTCCCCGATCCTTTTGAAGCAGGATGGAAAGGTGATAAAGTTTGCAAAATTTTAAAAGAGAATAAATCCTTGAGAATCTTAAAATGTACTTTTCCTCCCGGAATAGGACATGAACGCCACTTTCACGCTGAACACTTTGGCTATACCTTAAAAGGCGGCAAGTTTAGAATAACAGACAATACCGGAAGCCGAGAGGTTGATGTGCCTACAGGATATGATTTCTACAATGCATATATCGAATGGCACGAGGTCTTAAATATCGGAGACAGTACCGCAGTGTTTTTAATTGTAGAGCCGAAGTGATGATTTAATTTTTGAATCTCATGCAATGTTTTACGTTGTCTTTATTTTCTTTAGATGTAAACATCTCTAATAAGAGTAATGCCACATCAATCGCTGTAGCCGGACCGGTGGAGGTTATAATATTATTTTCAACCACGATATCCCTATCTAAGACATTTGCCCCAAAACCTGAAAGTTGACCTCGACGATGGTTATCAAAAAGGTCGTAAGTTGTGGCTTGCTTACCTTTTAAAATGCCTGATTTGCCCACAGGAATAGCACCCACACAAACTGAAGCAATAATTTTGTGTTGTAAATGAAAGGCTTGAATAAGTTGAATAAATCGTTCATCGAAGGCATCATCATAAAAGCCTTCTTCTTCAAAACCACCGGGAATAGCAAGAGCATCATAGTCTTCGATGTTGATAGACTCATATAATAGTTCAGGTTTTATTCTAAAATTCCAACAGGCTTCTACCTCCTTTCGAAACCCAACGGTCTCCACTTCTACGCCACCGTCTCCGTAATAATTGTTCCACCCAAAAACATCAGTAAATACACTAGCTTCATAGGCTTCAAAACCTTTACATAAGAATAATAATATTTTTTTGGACATGATTTGAGGTTATTAGGTTATAAGGTTATAGATTATGAGGTTATAAGTTATGATGTTGATTGTTTAGAGGATATTTTGAAAGCTTAGACTTTTCGACTTACAACTTTCCAACTTAAAACTTTTCAACTTCTTTTAGTTTTAGCCCTATAACGTCTTTGCTCGTTTAGCTCTTCTTTTAGTTTGAGTTCATCTTCTGTCAATACCTTGATAAATGAGGGGTGTTGCTCTATGGCATATTCTATTTTTTCTACAATATCTTCAACAGTTTCATTATCATAATCTATTTCCAAAGGATTTTTGATATGCATAGATTGAAGGATACCTCGTTTTTTGATATTAATGCCTTTTTTATCAAAAGACCGTCTAAAGCCATCAATTACTATAGGAACAACAATAGGTTTATACTTTTTGATGATGTGCGCTGTGCCTTTCCTAATGGGTTTCCAGGGTTTTGTCGTTCCCTGAGGAAAAGTAATCACCCAACCATCATCAAGGGCTTTACCAATATTAGAAATATCACTGAATTTCACTTTTCTATTCACCTCCTCCCCAGCTGCTCGCCAGGTTCGGTCTATGCTCACAGATCCTGCATAAGCCAGTATTTTTGGCAAAAACCCGCCTTTCATGGTTTCCCGGGCGGCGACGTAATAAATGTTAAGTTTTGGATCCCAGAGATAGCCGACGTTTTTTATGGAATCTATTCGACCACTCAGACTGGCATTAAAAACATGATACATGGCGACCACATCCGCAAAATAGGTTTGGTGATTGGAAATAAATAGCACCTTTGTGTTTGGCAGACTTTTGATGACCTCAGAACCCTCTATTTGGAGTTGATTGAAGCCCGAATATCGCCTATGGGTCAAGAAACCCATAATCCTGATCAACCATTTTTTTAATATCAGGTAATGCCCAAAGGGATTTTGCTTAAATAAGCCCATACATCAAATTTGAAGCACAAATATAGGGAAACCAATGCAAATGCAAGTTTCACAAGATTTGAAAAGTAATAATTATCATTAATCAAAAGAGGCGAAACCTCGAATGAAAAAGAAAGCCCTGAAAGGGCGCAAGACACTAACATTAGGAGAAGCCCGATGAAGAAGCGAAGCCTCGATGAAGAAAGCCCTGAAAGGGCGTAAGACACTAACATTGGGCGAAGCCCGATGAAGGTGGCGAAGCCCGATGAAGAAGCGAAGTCCGATGAAGCAGCGAAGCCCCGAAGAAGAAAGCCCTGAAAGGGCGCAAGACATTAGCAGAGTAATTAAGACACCATTCAATCCCAGACATAACGCTCATCATAATCCACATTATATTCTTTTAAAAATACCCTATACTCTTGTTTGAAACTTTTCCTTTGGTGATGTTGCTTTTGGTGAGCAATATAATTAACAACAACTTGAACGTCTTTAGGTCTAACAGAAAACGCCCCATAACCATCCTGCCAGAAAAAATGGCTATAGTCTTCACCTTTGGATTTTACCCATTTAGAAGATTTTGCTTTCAACTCCTGCATAAGTGTCATCAAGGCTATCTTTTTGGATAACATACACAAGATGTGGATGTGGTTTGTGTAGCCACCTACTTTTAGAACATGGCATCCTAAGTGATTACAAATAGCCCCTAAGTAGGCATGTAAATCTTTTTCAATCGTCTGGTCAATACTATGCTTACGGTACTTTGTACTAAAAACGATGTGTATATAATTTTGAACTAAAGACTGACCCATAATTGTAAATTTAGATTAGATTATTAAAATTAATTTAGTTAAGATTAGTAACCATAACTCTATTGAAGAATTCCATATTTGATTTTCCATATAAATAGAGTGAAGTTCTATAATACAATCAATAATTATGAAACTAAAATAAGTGATTTTCAAATTAAAGCCAATTCTATAAAAAAATTAATATGATAACGACTCAAAGCATTACACCTCGATAAAGAGGCGAAACCCCGAAGAAGAAAGCCCTGAAAGGGCGCAAGACACAAACATTGGGCGAAGCCCGATGAGGCGCGAAGCCCGATGAAGCGCGAAGCCCGATGAAGCGCGAAGCCCGATGAAGCGCGAAGCCCGATGAAGGTGGCGAAGCCCGATGAAGGTGGCGAAGCCCCGATGAAGCGGCGAAGCCTCGATGAAGATGGCGAAGCCTCGGTGAAGAGCAAAACCCCAAATCATACCTGCTCATACAACCTCTTCAATTCCTCTTCTGTGAACATCCTATACTGTCCAACAGGAATATCTAAGGATACATGCATAATTCGTATACGCTTTAAAGCAATCACCCTGTAGTCAAAAGCTTCACACATCCGACGAATCTGTCGGTTAAGGCCTTGGGTCAGGATAATTTTAAAGGTATTTTGATTGACTTTTTCAACTTCACATGGTCTAGTGGTGGTATCTAATATCTCCACACCACTTCGCATCGCTTTAAGGAAAGACGTTGTAATGGGTTTGTTCACTTTCACGACGTACTCTTTTTCGTGAAAATGACGCGCTCTTAATATCTTATTGACAATTTCGCCATCATTAGTAAGAAAAATAAGGCCTTCACTCATCTTGTCTAAACGGCCTATGGGATAAATTCGAGTGGGGTAATTGATGTAATCCACAATATTATCTTTCTCAACGCTGGAATCGGTAGTACAGACAATGCCTTTAGGCTTATTAAAGATCATATAAACCTTTTTATCGGTTTTGGCCTCCACAAGTTTTCCGTCAACTTTTACCTCATCACCTTTTTGAACTTTGGTGCCAAGTTCCGGAAGGCTGTCATTGATATGAATGCGTTGTGCTTCGAGCAACCTATCGGCCTCTCGACGTGAACAATAGCCCACCTGACTCAGGTACTTGTTTATTCTAATCGGGAAATTCATGATATAAATTCTAAAACTTTCTTGTAGATTGTTGTTTTATGCAGGGAATGTCCGGCACCTTCTGTAATCATCAATTCTGAATTTTTTAATGTGTTATGGATGTCTTTAGCTTCTGTAAAAGGTACAATTTTATCATATTTATCATGGATAATAAGGCTTGGGGTATCTACATGTTTAGCAAAATGCTGAGTTGAAAATTCAGCAAACCCATAGCCATAACGCCTTTTAAAATAATCTTCTACGGCTGTCATAAAGGTATCACTTAAGCCTAGTATTTTCTGGAATCCGTCCATAATTCGTTTTAAATCAGAAGGTGAACCGAGGAGGACTATTTTTTTAACAAATGGCTTTTTCTTCAAATGTTGATTAAACACAGATGTCATGCCTCCCATACTGTGGCCAATCAAAATTTCAGGTGAACATTTATCTAAAATGAGGTTTAAAACTTCATTATAGATCGGAACGTTTAACAAATTTCCTTCGGACAGGCCTTGTGCTGGCGCATCAAAAGCGGTGATATCGTAATCTTTGGCCTGAAGATGTTTTACCATATCTTTCCAGCGAAAAGTATGACTGTCCCAACCATGCAGCAACAAGACTTTAGGGCCTTGGCCTTCCCAGCGATAGGCCTGAATTTTAATTTTTTTAAATTGAACCTGTTCAGACTTATGGGCATTCAAATAGTCCTTTTGATGAGGTTTTACAAAACCACCTCTGGGCGTACA
>Ga0102940_1001301_pt1 | contig 16072 bp, 16 predicted proteins | sample SalPonR2_C_D1_MG_FD_78215 | JGI IMG/M metagenome (GOLD analysis project Ga0102940, IMG submission 78215) | Salt pond soil microbial communities from South San Francisco under conditions of wetland restoration - Salt Pond MetaG R2_C_D1_MG | ecosystem: Environmental > Aquatic > Marine > Intertidal...
AGAATGCCATTGACAAGGCGCTGACATACGTTAAATAAGTCTAATTTCTTCATATAAAAAAAGCCTGTTCGAAAAAAACGAACAGGCTTTCTTCATTTAAGTATTTTTAGCAAGGTACGTTACCTGCAACATTTTCTGCTTTTTGTTCAGTATCGCAATCAGATTTTTTCGCCTCGTCTTCACAATCAGATGATTTTTTGCTATCGCAGCAATCGCTTTTATGCTCTTTTGTTTCTGCTGTCTTTTCACCGTCGCAATCCGACTTTTGATCTGTTTTTTCGTCGGCACAATCAGTACCTTTTTCACTGACCTCTGTGGCGGCTTTTTCATTTCCCTCTTGTGCTTCTGAACAATTACAAGCTGCAAAAAGACCTGCGATTGCCAGAATAAAAAGTAACTTTTTCATAGTCGTTTTTCTTTAAATTTATTTCAAAACAAAATACAGGAATAACGGATATATTATTCCATAATCATGCAAACATAATTAAAAATCCAACGCATCGACAGAAATTGCATATATTTTTTTACAGGCTAAAAAAATTAAAAGCTCACCAACAAGACACTTCAAACAAAAAAAAGGCTGTCCAATGTTTATGGGCAGCCTCCTATTACACTCTGCGTGGTCAACAGGGTGTATTAGTCTCTTCGTCTTTTTTCTCGACCTTTTTCTCTTTCTCTACTTCCTCTGTTTTAACCTCTTCAGTTTTAACCTCCTCTTCTTCATTAACCTCTTGTTCAACTTTAGCTGTATCAGATTCTACTTCTTTAGCTTCTTCGTTTTCTACAGCTTCCTGCTGTTGCTCATCCTGCATTTCGGTTTTAGTAGCTTCCTGGTCCTTTTCGGTTTTGGCATTATTGCAGGCTACAAATAAACCAAACATGACCAATACAAACAAAATCTTTTTCATAACAGTAATTCTTTTTGTGATTAATAAATCTAAAATTTTAAAACAATTCTACTTCCCTAATTGATACGAATTTATGAAAAACATTATGAATACACAAAAGTATTGTTATTTTGTTAAAAGAAAGTTATTGCGTATAGCTCAAAAAAATTTTGTAAACACATCAAATCAGATATTTCAGAGTGTTAAGCAGCATCGAAAAAAAAAATATTGCATCATTTTATCGGTTAAATATTATTATATTTGAATGATTTAAGAATAATAGCAGATGCAACCACCCGTAGTAACCCTCACGCTAAACAGGTATAAGGGATTCAGAAATAAATTCTGGGCTTTCCAAATGATGCAGTTTGCCCACAAGCATTTAAAAAATATTAACGGACTCACCTTTTATAAACTAATGGGCACGGGGTCGGGTAACGGTTTTAAAGTCTCCGCAGATTTCTCGACGTATGCCCTGCTTACTGTATGGGAAAATGAGCAACAAGCTGATGATTTCCTGCATAATGGAAAGTTACATAAACTTTATCGTAAAAGAGGTATTGAGCAATTTACAGTTTATATGCGCCCCATCAAATCGCATGGGATGTGGTCAAAGCAGAATCCCTTTAAACCTGAAGCAGATATCCCCGGTAATTATACAGCTGTAATAACAAGAGCAACAATTGCAACCAGGCATTTAATACGCTTTTGGAGTTATGTGCCGGGCACCAGTAAATCGCTGGAAAAATACGATGGACTGATTTATGCCAAGGGTGTGGGCGAATGGCCCGTAAAACAGATGGCTACATTTAGTTTATGGAAAGATGAAAAATCAATGCTGGCCTATGCCTACAAAAACCCGGAACACATGCGTGTTGTAAAGAAAACCCGGGAGTTGAACTGGTACGCTGAAGAGCTGTTTGCACGTTTCAGACCATTTAAATCTGAAGGTACCTGGGGCGGCGAAAAACTACTACCCTTTTAATTAACGTGAGCTCGACTTAAATCATAAAGCAGGACGCGCCACAATTGTCATTATGCCGGCAGGCAGCCACTTTTTTAGCATAAATATGGGCGCCGTGAGCAACATGCCTGCTACAAAACCAACAAACTTTTTTTCCATTGACTGACTCCAGTCGATGCCTCGTTTTTCCTGGCGTCCCATCCAAAAGAGGGGATAAGGATCTAATGTGCCATAAGGCTTTATCTTTTCAACCTGCCAGCCACTTTCTTCAAGGAGTTTGGTTATTGTTTCAGGAGTATAGACAGCTGTGTGGCGAGGGGTGTGGTAACCCTCCCAATGTTGTCTCTGTAACTTTCTTGTCCATGAATCGAAATTGGGGACCTCTATCAGCATGCGGGTTTCCGGGTGGGCCACCTGCTTCATGCGCTTTAGAGTTGCTTTCGGTTGATAATCATGCTCCAAATAATGCCACATGGTAATTAAATCGAATGGTTTACTTGCAGAAAACTGATGAAACTCCGCCACTTCCAAATCAATATTCCGGTAGGTATCAGTTTCAGTTTTCCAGCCCTCATCAGTAAAATCAATGCCTTTACACCTGGCACCTGTAGCCTCTTGTAATTTCTTTAAAAAGGTAGGTTTACCGCATCCCACATCCAAAACAGTGCTGTTTTGGTCAAGTGAAACCGCGCTCTTTGCTATCTTTACCCGCTTTTTATCGGTTTTTCCCAAATTCTTAGCCACAAGAGGGGCATATCGCCCCCATGCCGATGGCCCGCGAAATGGTAAATAATAATCTGAATAATATTCATGTAAACTCTCCTGCGCTACACGCGGATTGAGCATTATCAAACCACAGCTATTGCATTTGACAAAGGTAAATGTCTCTTCATTATGGTGCATCTGTGCCTTTGTAGTTGTAAAGGGCTTTAAATGGGCACTATCACATGATAAACACTTAGTTATAGTATCGGTTTTATTCATTGTATGGGGGTCTTAAACTAATCTGCAAACAAATTATAAAACAATAAGTTTCAATGATTTTGTAATTCCAGACAAGATATACAGAACTGCACGAAGACTGGAGTTAACCAAACCTAAGCTAAAGCGTAACAAAATATGGTAACCATAGAAAAAATATTATTTTTGTGAGCCGGCATATATGCGCCTGTTATAAATTTTAAAAGCATCATTAAAAAGTAACATTATGAAACCACTCAGACTTCGGGGAAAATCAAAAGGACTATTTTTCGTATTAAGGTTAGACAGGTTTATTCCCGGAAGAATTCTGAATTTTTTTGCGCATATGGCAGCACTCTCAAAATGGATTGCAAAAAATAAAAAGGGCACCTTTCATGATTTCTATTCATGGAAATTCTCTTACAATAAAAGAGAAGATTTGTATGAGCACGTCATAAAACAGCAAAACCTGGATACCGATATCGATTATCTTGAATTTGGAGTTGCTGCCGGTAAGTCATTTAAATGGTGGATTAATCGGATTTCACATGAAAATGCCCGTTTCTATGGCTTCGACACATTTACAGGTCTACCCGAAGCCTGGGGTCCATTTAAAAAGGGCGACATGGCCAATGGCAATAAGCCACCCGAAATCGATGACAACCGGCATGAGTACTTTACAGGACTCTTTCAGCAAACCCTCTTACCTTTTTTAAGTAACTATAAATCAAACAAACGTAAAGTAATACACATGGATGCAGATTTGTATTCTGCCACATTGTATGTATTAACATTAATTACCCCTTACCTCAAACCAGGTGACGTTCTGTTTTTCGACGAATTTAATGTACCGCTCCATGAATTTAAAGCCTTTACAGAATGGAGTAAATCTTTTTATATAGATTATGAGGTTTTGGGTGGGGTAAATAATTTTTACCAGGCTGCTTTTTTAATCAAATAGCACTACTGAAAAATAAAATCAGCTACAACCTGTTGCAAAGGTATTTATAGATGTGCAACATACTCTCAATGTCGTCCTGATGAACCTTCTCAATGGCACCATGTGGATTAATTTCAGGCGCACCAATAAAAATCCAGTCTACAGGGTAATCAGATGCACCGATTATTGTACCATCACTACCTCCGGCTTTTTCTATTTCGAGCTGGTAAGGTACACCTGAAGCCTTAACCATATCGACAATTTTGTCTCGAAAAAATTTTCTTGGTATACCCACATCACGAAGAGAAATGGCTGCTCCCCTACCCGCTTTTACATAATCTGTAACCCAGGTAATGTCAGCTATGAGCATTTTATCTATCTGCCACTGCTCATACATGGTTTTGGCAAGGAAACCAGCCTTTCCGGCATTTGACATCTCTTCGTAGGTACTAAAAGCAACAACCGTATCTTTAAGCTGATGAGCCAATTCAAGCAATATAAAAATTGACAGGCGATTATCGAGAAATGGCGATTGCACCATTTGATCTTGTATGGAAAAATCAGGCAGCCAGGTCCATGTTGATCCGGGGTTAAGTTGCAAATCATCTTTTAAAACCCACTTTTTGTCAAGATTATCGTAATACACCTCGGCCGTATGATTTAGTTCATTTCTGATAATAGCAGTTTCACCTGCTGCCGGACTACCAATTGGAATCAGTTCATTTCCGTACCCGGCAGTAAAACCAACACTATCCATGTGGGCCATTACGCCACAACGGGGTTCCCCGAATACCAGCATTAAACAATCCTGATACCCGCTACCATAATACATCTGGGGTTTTTGAACCCACTGTTCACTATTACGGTTTACATAGTCTATTATAAAATCGCGTACACGAAACTCCTCGCCCGAGGGCGCATGTATTTGGCAAAGTTCTTTAAGTAGTTCCATTTATAAAATTTCTGCTGTTGCTTTTTCAAGTTTATTCACTCGTTCAATCACATTCTCCACATCTCTTTTTCGCACATTTAATTTTATTGTGCAACTCAATTGAAAATCCTGCTCTACAACCTCAAGATTTTCCTCTTTAATAAACCGCATTATAAGATTCATGTCAGGATATTCGAAATGCACTGCCACAATCTTTTTTTCAGTTTTTTTTATAATTTTAGCCTGCTCCAGGGCATCGGCTGCTGCAGATTTGTAGGCATTAATGAGTCCCGGAATACCAAGTTTGGTACCACCAAAATACCGAATTACCACAATCATAATATTGGTCAGGTTGTAAGATTGAATTTGCCCCATTACAGGTGGACCCGAAGAATTTGCCGGTTCTCCATCGTCACTTGACCGATACGTTTTTTTATCGGCACCCAATCGGAATGCATAGACGTGGTGCCTTGCATCGTGGTATTTTTTCTTTAGGTAGCTCAGGTTTGCTTTAAACTCATCTTCGGTTTCAATCGGGTAAGCAAATGCATAAAATTTACTGCCTTTATCCTTAAAAACTCCCTGAGAAGCACCTTCAATAGTGCGGTATAAATCAAAATCTTCCATAAAATATCAAATTACCCAAAATCACTCAACTTTCTTAACAGCTTCATACTGACTATTTTTAACCGCTTGCCATACAGCTCAATAATTTTATCGTTATGAAATTCTTTGATGATTCGTATGGCGCTTTCTGTCGACATACCGGTAAAATCAGCAATGTCTTTCCGGCTCAAATGTAATTCAAAATCATGGCTTTGATAAACTTCCTCTGCCAAATGAATAATAGCATCAGCCAGACGGCCATGTAATTGCTTTTGTGTTAAACTGATAAATCTGTTAAAATATCCTGAAGTATAGCCGTTAATATCTCCAATAACCTCATTATTCAAATCAGCATTTTGAGTTAAATGATTATGCAGTTCTGCAAAACTTATTGATCTCACACTACATGCAGATATGGCAGCGACAGAAAAACTGTAAATCTCTTCATGAAAAAGGTTATGAAGCCCAATGAAATCCCCTGCTCTTAAAATTCGCAGAATTATGTTTTTGCTTTTATGCTCAATATATATTTTAGCATAACCATTCTCAATTAAAAGTAATTGATTAGCTATTGCCCCCTGCTTGCAAAGTGTCTCGCCCTTGCTATAATTTATCAGGTGCTTTTCTTTAAACAGGTCTTTCAACATTTTCGCTGTTTTATGTGGCATAATAGGTAACTTAACTTATGCTAAAGTAGTTTTTTTCAACAAAAAATCCAATCAAATCATATTTACATCTGACCTGTATCATATTTTTTCATAATCCAAACCTCATACATAACTGAATAAAGTAACAGCCCAAATAGTGACAACTAATTAGTTTTTTTGTTACTTTGCAAAAACCTCTGAACAATATGGAAACAAGAAAAAAAATATTGGTCGTAGACGACTCTTCAACCAGCACATTTTTAATGGAAAGCTTCTTTGAAGAAAATGGTTATATTGTAAGTATAGCAGAGGATGGCAACAAGGCCATAGAGAAAGTTCAAAAACAAATACCCGATGCCATTTTTCTGGACTTAATGATGCCAAAAAAATCGGGCTTTGATGTTTTAACAGAAATAAAACAAAACGACGAAACCAAACATGTGCCAGTTATCATAATAAGTGCAAAAACAGAACAGGATGATATTCAAAAGGCGAAAGCGCTGGGTGCAGTTGAGTATTTATACAAACCGATAGATATTGAATATGCATTAGATCTGTTGCACAAACTTGAAATCTAATAACTTTTTAAAGTGCATCAAACAGGGAATGAAGAAATTCGTTCCCTTTTTTTTAATTTTGCACACTAAAATAATTGCAAATGAGCTTTATCCAGGTTGAAAATGCAGGGAAATCTTTTGGCGAACGCACACTATTCAAAGCAATATCTTTCTCACTGGAGAAGGGAGATAAAACAGCCTTAATTGCCAAAAACGGCACAGGGAAAACAACCCTGCTGAGAATGATTGCTGGCCTTGAATCATGCGATACAGGCCAGGTTGTAATGGAAAAAAACATTCGTGTGAGTTTCCTACCCCAGGAGCCTGTTTTTAAAGCCAACCACACCCTTTTGGATGCTGTGCTGGAGCAGTGCTCAAAAAACAAACAGGTAATTAAAGATTACGAAGCAGCCCTGATTACCGGAGACGAAAATGCCATTAATAAGGCAATTGCTCAAATGGATGCCAATGAAGCCTGGGATATGGAAACCCGACTAAGGCAAATATTGGGTAATTTAGGTCTTGAAAATTTTAACCAACCCGTAAAGCAGCTATCCGGAGGCGAACGCAAACGCCTGTCTATAGCTGCAGCATTTATAGACTCCCCCGATTTCCTGATACTTGATGAACCTACCAACCACCTTGACCTAAAGAGCATTGAGTGGCTGGAGCAGCATCTTATGACCGCAAACACCACCATGCTTATGGTAACACACGATCGGTATTTTCTCGATAGCGTCTGCAACCGAATTCTTGAAATAGACCAAGAAGGTATTCATGCATACAGTGGCAATTTCGATTACTTCCTTGAAAAAAGGAAAGAACGTTCTGAAACCATTGCTCAACAAACGCAGAAAGCTCAAAGTAAACTTAAAACAGAGATTGAATGGGCCAACAGAATGCCTAAGGCAAGAGGTACTAAAGCAAAATTTCGTCTGGATGGTGTCGATAAACTAAAAACAGAGGCCAGACAAACAAAAGAAGATGACCTGAAAATTCAAAGTGCCTCAAGAAGGCAGGGAAAAAAAGTCATTAACCTGCACAACATTCATAAAAGTTTTGATGAAAAACAACTCATCAACGATTTCTCCTACGACTTTCAAAGACAGGAGAAAGTGGGAATTGTGGGCGAAAACGGAACAGGAAAAACCTCGTTACTGAATATTATTGCCGGCGATATCACGCCCGATAAAGGAGAGCTGGACTACGGCGAAACCATTAAAATAGCATACTACAGACAGGAAGGCATGCAATTCGATGAACAAAAACGGGTTATAGATATTGCAAGAGAAGTAGCCGAAGTAGTTTACCTCGGAAATGGTCAAACACTTGCTGTTGAGCGATTTCTGAACCAATTCCTGTTTCCAAATGAAATGCATTATCAACGGGTGCACAAGTTAAGCGGAGGCGAAAAAAGGCGCTTATATTTACTAACTGTGCTTATGACCAACCCCAACTTCCTGATGCTCGATGAACCTACCAACGATCTGGATATCATGACACTTGGAGTACTTGAGGAGTACCTGGAATCATTCACAGGTTCAGTGCTGGTGGTCTCGCACGACCGTTATTTCATGGACCGCATTGTAGATCACCTATTCGTTTTTGACCAAAATGGAGACATAAAAGATTTCCCGGGCAACTATTCACAACTTAGAGAAAATCAGGAAGCACAGAAAAGAAATGATTCTGAAAAAGTAAAAAAAAGCAAGCAAAAAAAGTCTGAAAGTATTAAAAAAGAGAAACAGAAATTATCATATAAAGAACAAAAAGAACTAGAACAGCTTGATAATGAAATAGCTGACTTAAGCGAACAAAAAGTAGCATTGGAAAAAGCCCTTGAAAGCCCTGAAGCTGATCCCGATAAAATTACTAAAAACTCCAGATTGTATGAGCAGGTGAATGATGAGCTGGAAACAAAGGAACTCCGCTGGCTCGAGTTATCAGAATTACAGGAGCAGTTAGCACAGAAGTCAAAAAAATAAGTTAATTATTGCACATTGGTATACTTAAAAAATTTTCGCTATTTCATTTTTTTCGTTACGTTTGGTAGTTAATTTGGTTCATCGGATTTGTACATATTTTTCATGAAAATAGCAAACAGCAAGCATCAATAGCGATGGATTGCCATGATGCACCATAAATCAATAAAAAACAGAAAATGAAAAAGATTTTCGCGCTATCATTATTAATAATACCCTATTTATTGCAGGCCCAAAGCATTTCACTCAACCTAAAAGCTCCTGAGGAAGTCTATTCAGGTTCTGATTTTCTTGTAAATGTGCACATCACAAAGGGAAACCTGGAAGGCTTTGGGAGGCTACTCATAAAAATTCCAGGTGGTTTTACCCCTGTTGAGAAAAAATCGGCACACGGGAAATTTGAATTCGATGGGTCTCAAATCAAAATAATATGGCTCGAAATGCCTAAGGAGCAGCAATTCACTGTTTCTTTTGCACTTAAAGCCGCTCCCAATGTGGAAGGTTATAAAGTTATAAGGGGAGAAATGTCGCTTGCAACGGGCGACGGATCTTATCGAGCTGAGCCCCGTCCTCACATCATCACTGTAAAAAAAACAGATAATATTGCTACTGCTGACAGTGTAGTGTTCGAATACAGCTACATCAAAGAATTAGGTGTGAGTGCCATAAGGCAAAAACCTTACCTGAACGATAGCAATCAGGCTGTTGTGAATATCCTGGTAAACAAAGGCGACTTAACAGGCTTTGGTAAGCTTGAAGAATCCATTCCGCCAGGCTATACTGCCCATAGCCTGGTAAGTAACAGTGCAATATTTATTTACAATAAATCAAACCGCAAAGCAAAATTTCTATGGATGAATATGCCCAGAGTCGATCACTTTATTGTGAGCTATATTCTCTCCCCGAATAAAGGAAAACTCGAAAATATTCCTTTCATTATTACAGGAGAATTTATGTATGCTGAAGGCAGCACTACCAAAACTGTAGAAATTTTAGAAAGAAATATAGATTTGAAAAAAATGCTGGAGGAATAAACTACTGGCAATTAAATTAATACTATCTTTGCGGCCGTTAAAAATTAAAACATAATTATATGACGCATAAGGCAGGGTTCGTCAATATTTTGGGTAACCCGAACGTGGGTAAATCAACCTTGATGAACAAATTGGTGGGCGAAAAACTCTCCATAATTACAAATAAATCGCAAACAACCCGGCACAGAATTATGGGTATTGTGAATGGCGAGGATTTCCAGATTGTTTATTCCGATACACCCGGTATAATAAAACCAAGCTATCGCCTCCAAAAATCTATGATGCATTTTGTCGATACTGCGATAGAGGATGCCGACATCATACTCTACATGACTGATGTGGTTGAAGATCCTGAAAAAAACAAAATTAGCACAGACCGCATAGCGCAGCAAAAAAAACCGACGCTGGTATTGATCAATAAAATTGATCAAACCAATCAGATGGAACTGGAGTCGCTTGTAGAAAAATGGGCTAAAAAATTACCCGAAGCATCTATTCTGCCAATTGCCGCAAAGCACAAGCTGCATATCGACAAAGTGTTCGATTATATTATGCATCATTTGCCTGAAGGTGACCCGTATTTTCCAAAAGATGAGCTCACAGACCGTTCGCTTAGGTTTTTTGCTTCCGAAATTGTAAGAGAAAAAATATTGCTTTACTACAAGCAGGAGGTACCTTATTCTGTCGAGGTAGAAATTACGTCATATAAAGAAGATAAGCGCATTGCCCACATCGAAGGAAACATATATGTTTCCAGGGAATCTCAAAAAGGGATTTTAATCGGTCATCAGGGCGAGAAACTCAAAAAAGTTGGCACAGCAGCGCGAAAAGACATTGAAGAATTTTTGGGCAAAAAAGTTTTTCTTGAACTATTTGTCAAAGTAGATCCTGAATGGCGGGATAACGACAAAAAACTCAGAAAATTTGGTTACATCGAATAAAACATACCTTAAATGGGAAATATAGTTGCAATAGTGGGTCGCCCCAATGTGGGCAAATCGACCCTTTTTAACAGACTTACAGAAAGCAGAGCAGCCATTGTTGATGGCGAGGAGGGCGTGACACGCGACCGGCATTACGGAACCTCAGAATGGAACGGAAAAACCTTCAGCGTAATTGATACCGGTGGGTATGTTACCAATTCTGAAGATGTTTTTGAAGAGGCCATCCGCAAGCAAGCGGCTATTGCAATGGATGAAGCTGATGTTATTCTGTTTATGGTCGATGTTCAAAATGGCATTACAGACCTTGATCAATCAGTAGCCAACATTCTGAGAAGAATTAATAAACCAGTACTGTTGGTTGTAAACAAGGTGGACAATAACGATTTACACCTGGATGCCACAGAATTTTACGGCCTTGGCTACGAAAAGCTTTACAGTGTATCGTCTAATTCGGGGAGTGGCACCGGCGATTTACTTGACGAAGTAACCAATCTTCTGCCTGAGCAAAAAGAAGAGGAAACCGAGGAGGAACTGCCTCGTTTTGCAGTGGTAGGACGCCCCAACGCAGGGAAATCACTATTAGTAAACACGCTCCTTGGCGAGGATCGCAATATTGTAACTGACATCTCGGGTACCACACGCGATGCCATTTACACCCGCTACAATAAATTCGACCACGATTTTTACCTTGTAGATACAGCCGGGTTAAGAAAAAAATCAAAAGTGCGCGAAGATCTGGAGTTTTATTCGGTTATGCGAAGTGTAAGGGTAATCGAATATGCCGATGTATGCCTGGTAATGATTGATGCTACCAAAGGTATCGAAAGTCAGGATGTGAATATTTTACACCTGGCAGTAAGGAATAATAAAGGCGTAGTGGTGTTAATTAACAAATGGGACCTAATTGAAAAGCAGACCGATACAGCAAAAAAAATGGAAACCGAAATAAAAAACCGGCTGTCTCCATTTGAAGATGTACCTATTATTTTTATTTCAGCCCTGACCAAACAACGAATATTTAAAGCGCTTGAGACAGCAACAAAAGTTTACGAAAACCGAAACCGTAAAATCAAAACATCGCAACTTAACGATTATTTGCTCCCGCTAATAGAGCGCACGCCACCACCATCTATTAAGGGAAAGTACATTAAAATAAAATACGTAGCGCAACTACCTACACCCTATCCTGCATTTGCCTTTTATTGTAACCTGCCCCAGTATGTAAAAGAGCCATACCGCAGATTTTTGGTAAACCAGTTACGCAAAGGATTTAATTTTACAGGTGTTCCGATTAAAATTTTCATAAGAAAAAAATAGGCCCCTATGAGTGCTTATGAATTTGGTCTTATTGTAATCACATCGTTTTTCACGCTTATCAATCCGCTGGCACTAATGCCGGTTTTTATGAGCATGACTGCTGATATGTCGCACAGGCAACGACATTTCACAGCACTCAAGGCCACACTTATATCACTTGCAATGCTCCTGGTTTTTGCATTTGGAGGCCAGTTTATCTTTCAATTTTTTTCCATTTCTATTGACAGCCTGAGAATTGTGGGTGGTGTAATATTCTTTTATGTGGGTTTCGACATGCTACAGGCGCGCTTTTCACGTATTAAATCATCTGATGAAACCCAGACCCAGTTTTCAAACGATATCGCCATTACACCGCTTGCCATACCCATGATTTGTGGTCCGGGCTCAATCACGAATGGCATTGTGCTCATGGAAGATGCCACATCTTTTGGCTACAAAATGATTCTTATCGGTGGATTGACAGGCATTATGCTGCTCACCTACATTATTTTATTGTCATCGTCAAAATTGGTAAAACTAATGGGCGACATGGGCATAAAAGTAATGATGCGCCTCATGGGACTTATTGTAATGGTAATAGCAGTAGAATTTTTCTTCGCCGGATTAAAGCCTATTGTTTTGGATATTATTGAAGCGGCCGGGAAATAATAAAGCTTTTCACGAAACCAAACACGATTTTCTGATTACAGAAAGCCATAGTTTTTCGGGCTGAAGCCCCGAAGAGTTTGGTTTTTGGGGAAGGCTACCGAAACCTGGGAATTTAGAAAAGGTTGGCAAGTCAGGTATTGAAGAAGTACGGTAAGACAGCATGCGCTAAGCAAGATCGGTGCCCAACCAGGCAACCGCTTTTCAAATACTGTAATCTCAATCCAACGAGCTGATTTGCCCTGCCATTTATGGCGGGGGCCAAAAGGCCTTAGTTAGCATAAGACTTTAGTCAGAAAGTTTCTTAAGCTAGTGTCATGTCAAGCATAATCTGACGGGCCAAGTATTGATCTTTTCATTTTTTATCGGTGTTAAAAACGAAAAACTCTTCTACTTACCCAAAACATTAAACTTGACATGACACTAGTTTTCCGAGCTGAAGCACTGATAGTTTTGGTCGTTGATGATTCCACGCGATAATTGGTTAGGTAAATCAGGGAATTCACCTGTTTTGTGCAATGAGGCACCCAAACTGCAGAATGCACTAGTATGGAAAGCTCTATTTTTACTTACGATCTTTAATCTTACTTTTTTTGCTACAGGTCAAAAAAAATAAGCAAAACCGCGTGACGCCATAGCTTTAGCGGTGGCTCAAAAAACCGCCGCTTACAGAAAAATGCTAATCATTCTTCACGGATGCACGGATTTATGCATCATAGTTTAATTCTATTGAGCGAAATGGGACGGGACACCCAAAACATCAAATAAAAATTCACAATAACCTGATAACCTGTAGTATACTTTAGGACGTCGATATGGTGCACATAACAGGGTCATTGGTATTGTAAACCACAAAAAAAAGCCGCCAAAGTCTGGCGGCTTTTATAACATTTATTGAGAATGAATTATTGTACAATAATGCGTTTTGTGGCTACTTTATTTTCAGAAGTAATTCTGATAAAGTATACGCCAGACGCATTGTCAGTTAAATCAAGGGTACTATGACCGTTAATCTCTACTGTATTAGTAGTTTGGCCAATAGCGTTTATAATAGAAACCTTACTGTTTCCATCAACCTCAATATGTAATACGCCATTTGTTGGGTTTGGATAAATATTAAAGTCTAAAGCTTCGGCTGTATTACTAATACCAACTTCCTGACCCCAGATATCATCTAGTACAACAGCTTCGCCAGCAACGGTGAAAGTGCGATTGTCGCCGCCTTCCCATTCGCCGCCATCCCAGCCGGCACCATTGAAATATTTATATTCATGATCTCCATCCACAAGAGGCATCTCTAACGAATAAATAGAATCTTCATCCACGTCAGTCATGAACATGGTTTCATCTGTACCAGGCTCCATCCATCCATTCATACTTCCTGCAACAATTAGGGTGTCTACTGCAGGATCAAACTCGGCATTAATAATTGCATCTCTCATATCCACATTAAATGTAACAGAATAAACCGGGTTCAATGTAACTGTTTCAGTTATAGCCTCTCCTGCAACATTAATTGTATCTGTAACTGAAGCATAGCCAGTCATGGTTACTGTGTAAATATATTCGCCATCTGAAAGCTCAATTGTGGCAATCCCTGAAGCATCCGTTGTAAGATCAGTGCTGGCAATATTGATATTGGCACCTTCAATTGGATTAGCACCATCATCTACATTGAATGTCACTAGATAAGCAGGACCACCACAATTACCCGATACGTTTGTTGAAGCTGCATCCGGACCTTCACCAGTTAGAATTGAAGTACCTTCGCCATCAAAAATTTCCCAGCTACATTCTCCTGGGTAACTACCACCGCCATCAAACTCAAATAAAATATCGTCGCCAGTTTCAGCAAGGAAAACAAATGACTCGGTATCACCTGTTTCAATTGTAACGCTGTTAACTGCTACCACACCACCAACACTTACAGAAGCAGTGGCACCATTCCAACCGTCTCCATAGGAATCAGTCAGTACAAGTGTATGCTCACATCCATCAAAAATAGTTAAGTCATGCATTGTGGTATTATTCGTCATATCTATATCACTTCCAGGATCGCTAGCTGAAGCAGTGAAAGTATAAGTCATAGCAGCTGCGGCTGTCCAATCCGGGAAAGTTAATACATCCTCTGCACCTGATGCAAGATCAGTAACTGATAATGTCTCAGAATACGCGTCCCCATCATCTAAAGTAACGTCAAATGTTTGGTCACCAACACCATTATTTTTAACAGTTACTATAGGAGTAACCACATCTCCAACAGCACCAACACCAGGCATTGTTAGACTTGTTACTTCCACATCTACCCCAACGAAAGTAGAAGCTGTAACTGGTATACCTTCACCAGATCCATTGGTTCCAACCACTTTAAACGTATGCATTCCACCAACAGGTGCCGTTGCAGTATATGTTTCATCACCACCGATTGTGGGTGAAGCATTTGTGTAAATAGGAGTAGGATCGTCATTAAGGTATACGTCGATGCTGGTAAGATCAGTTAATGCATCACCATTAACATCCACATCAGGATTTGTCCAGGCAAGGTCTACTGTAAGTGCTCCGCCTGCATCCGGAGTGGCTGTAAAAGCTGTAGGTCCAGCTGGTGCAGTTGGATCGGCTGTAACAGCTAGTTCATATCCAAAAACAAGGTTTGGCTCTTGCTGTAGTGAGCCGGCCAGGATAAACAAGCCATCGGCCTCATATGTACAGGCACCACCGCTAAGTGCGGCAGCATCAGCTCCTGGCACATCTGCAATAGCATCATGAGTAACACCGGTAAGCGTTAATGTGTTAATATCAAATTCAGCAAAAACGGCATCACTTGGTGTTGCTGGTTGAAGAGCCAACCACAATTTTGGATTAGAAGGATCTGTCCAGTTATCGTAAGCTGAACCGTAAGCGCTTGTAATTTCAGGAGTTTCAGAGTTGCTCACAAGCGAGTTTCCTGCCATATCAATAGCAGCAAGTTCTGCCCAGTCTCCTACCCAGAAACCACCTGCGCCACCGTCAAGAGTCGGGTCATAAGCAATGTGACGAACTCCTGTGACACCGGATCCTCCGTCAACAGTAATGGTACCTATAGATGCTTCATTATCCAGGTCCATAATTTGAATTGTCATTGATGCATCTGAACCATAGAAATAACCTGTAGATTCTACATAAGCAAGATCTCTTATGGCACTTACACCTGTGATTGTAAATGTTTCAGCATTTGCGCCATCCATATCATACCGATGAAAATTACCTGCATTCCAGGTAGTGGTATAAAAATAAGTTCCGTTAGTTTCTATACCGGGAGAAGCTGCTTCCACTGCATCAAAAGTGAACTGTACATCCCATTGAGCTTTTGAGCTCATTTCCAATTTTTTTGGTGTTAAAGGTGTTTTGTCCACCTTTGTTGTCTGTTTCTGCGAATTAGCTGCAAAGGCAAAAACCAGCATACTAATTGCAAGTGTAAAAAGTTTGTGTCTCATAAAAAATAACATTTGGTTAACAATAGTGAAAATTCACTCTATCAGACAAATATATTAATTTTTATTGCTTACACAAACAATATTTACAAATTAAAAAAAGCCGCCAAAACCTGGCGGCTTTTATAACATTTATTGAGAATGAATTATTGTACAATAACACGTTTTGTGGCTACTTTATTTCCATC
>Ga0102940_1001302_pt1 | contig 16064 bp, 12 predicted proteins | sample SalPonR2_C_D1_MG_FD_78215 | JGI IMG/M metagenome (GOLD analysis project Ga0102940, IMG submission 78215) | Salt pond soil microbial communities from South San Francisco under conditions of wetland restoration - Salt Pond MetaG R2_C_D1_MG | ecosystem: Environmental > Aquatic > Marine > Intertidal...
ACACATGACACATGACACATGACACATGACACACAACACATGACACACGATACTTAATTACCGCCCAGAATCAAGGGTAGGCCATTGGAGCCATCACCGCCAACCACAATCACTTTAGAATTTTGTGACTTAGATAATTCGATGGTAGCTTCGATTCCTTTATCCTGCAGGATTTTGTCGGTCAACGAGGCGTTTAGGATGCGGTTTGCATCGGCTTTGGCCTGCGCTTCGATCGTTTTACGCTCGGCTTCTTTGCGCTCCTGATCCAGGATGTACTCGTACTTAAGTGCTAACTGCTCCGCTTCGATTTTTTCCTCGATGGCGGTACGCACTTTTTCAGGTAACTGGATATCACGGATCAAGACAGCTCGCAAGGCAATATAATTACTGGAAAGTGTGTTTTCGAGTTCTTCTTCGATCTCGGTTTGCACCTCATCCCGCTTTGTAGAGTACAACTCTTCTGGCGTATAGCGGCCAATAATTTTTCTTACCGAAGAACGCACCTCCGGCCGTACGAGAGAATTCATATAGTTCTCTCCGAATTTTTCGTGTAAAAATCCGATATCAGAATAAGTTGGGTTTACCCTCACCGTTGCATCAAGCGCAATATTTAAACCATTACTGGAAAGTACTGTCATGGTTTCTTCGATCTGCTTTTCTCGTACATCGTACACAAACATTTTGTTCCAGGGGGCCACTACGTGAAAACCCGGGCTGTAGATTTTTTCCGTTTCCAATCCACCTCCAAAGCGTTTGAAGAGTACACCACGTTCCCCAGCATCAATCGTTAGGAAAGTAGCACTTGAGAAAATAAGAATGGCAATAACGATAATTGCTCCCACGATAATAGAAGTAGACATCCGTCCCTGTTGGGCTGGTTTTCTTCTCTGTTCAGTCATTTTTTTAAATTTTGTGTTTTTCGGTAATCGATATTAGGTGGTATTTGTTTGTATTACCAGACTTTTATACCAATGCCTCTAAAAGTACGATTAACCAAGTTAATCAACAACTATTGTTAAAACAGTATTATAGTGTGCATAGGTTCACTTATATTTGTCAACACTAAATTTCATTGATATTTTTACATAACGCAAACTTCATATGAAAAAGATCATTATTGCATTTGCACTAGCTGCTTTTATTATTGCCTGTGGCTCGGATGACAGCGCACAGTCTGAAGCCCCCGCTTCCTCATCAACGACGGCATCAGCCGAACCCGAGGAACCCGCCGCTGACGGGAAAGCCATTTACAAACAATACTGTGTGGCTTGCCATGGCCTATACGGAGACATGGGTGCCAGTGGAGCTTTTAACCTTCAGGAATCTGAACTCCCCGTTGAAGAAAGAGTTAATGTCATTACGAATGGTCGTAATGTTATGACGCCTTTCAAATCAATCCTCAGTCCGGAAGAGATTCAGGCCGTTGCCAATTACACGCTGGAGCTGAAGCAAGATTAACCAATGGGAGTAGATCAATCGCCGACATCGCCTAATGACATACCGGTACTGGTTACCGGAGGAACGGGCATGGTCGGCGCTTATTTATTGGAGCTACTCAGCCAGGCGGGCTACCGACGTATTCGGGCGATTTATCGTCCGGGTACCTTGCCCTACACCAGTAAAAAGATCAAACATCAGATCGACTGGGTCGAATGCGATCTACTTGATCTGGCATCTTTGGAAGAAGCGATGCAAGACATCCTCCAGGTCTACCACTGTGCAGGTATTGTTTCCTTTAGCAAAAAAGACCGAAAAGAGATGATCCAGGTGAATGTAGACGGAACGGCCAACCTGGTTAATATCGCGCTCCACCAGGGGGTACGCAAAGTGCTCCACCTCAGTTCCGTGGCGGCACTCGGCCGCACCAAACCCGGTCAGGAGCGCAATGAGAAAGATCATTGGGAACGCAGTCCTTACAATACCTTTTATGGACTTAGTAAATATCAGGGAGAACAGGAAGCCTGGCGTGCCCAGGCCGAAGGCCTGAGTCTTAATGTCGTTAATCCATCCATCATTCTGGGTGCACACGATTGGAATCGTGGCCCCGGACGTTTTTTCCCGATGCTTAATAACGGCTTTCGTTTTTACCCCACCGGTGGTACCGGTCTGGTGGATGTGCGAGACGTAGTCCGATTCATGAAATTGCTCATGGAGAGTGAAATTACCGGAGAGCGATTTATTTTGAATGCCCGCACGCTTTCCTATCAGGACTTTTTTCAAAAAATCGCCACTGCGCTGGGTGTATCAGCCCCCTCGATCAGAATAAATACCTTTTTTCAACAAATAGCCTGGCGCCTGGCCTGGGTAAACGAAAAACTGAGGGGTAAGCCTTCCCTAATCTCCCGGGAAACCGCCGCCCAGGCGAGCCATACCTATTATTATCCGGCCCATAAATCCCGGAACACTTTTGACTTTAAGTACCGTGACGTAGACCAATCCATCCGGGAAATGGCCGACGCTTACCGGAAGTGGCAAAAGGTGGGGGGCTACCCTCATCTCTCCTTTCGACAGCACGAAAGTGTCTAAATTAGACCGAAAGGAAGGAAAAATACGGCGATAAAAGAATTAGAGTCATCCATTTGGTGGGTTTTCTTGTTATGAGGAATGACAAATTACCAAATTATACCCGTCGCATATTTTTAGCGAAAGCTAAAGCACATAAGTATTAAAATCATGAGTAAAGAAATTGTCCGGGAAAACGACACCCAAAATCTGGTGCCCGAGAAAAATAGTGGCTTGAAGCATTTATTCTCTACTATGCGTTCGGAAGTTAACCAGATCCCCTACGCCAGCTATTTGAGCTTTGGCCCTTTGTTTGAGCACATGAAGCAAAACATGAGTAAAAACGGGCTGGAGCACACCCCCCTCTTTCAGTCCGGTCAACAATTTCTTCAGCAGGCACCGGAGCTGTTCCAGGCCATTGAGGACCCCGAGGTATTAAATGAAAACCGGGAGCTTGTACAGATTATGATTAATGCGGTCCTCCCTCCCATTGCGCAACAATCCCAATTGGCCAAACTGAGCCGTCCCTTCGATATGCAAGGCTTCTATGAAACCGAAGCCGTCAAAACATTGATGAATGACGATTCAAAAAACATAAAATACGAGGTCAATCGTTCGCAAGAAATGCTTGCCTGTGTCGTTCTGGTCAGTGCGGGCAGCCTCATTCTCAATCGCCACTACGATCAGAATATAGAAATCACTCCGCCAGTACTGATTAGTGTGGAAGATGAAGAACACAAGCGCTATTTTCGCTTAAACCTCGATTCTACTTTCGTAAAAGTAGAGACCCTAAAGCCACTCAAAGCGCTTTCCCAAAAGCAAATCAACAACCTTTTGTCTAACATCTACGATGTGGAGGCCTGGATGGCCGCATTACCCGCCGAAAACTTCGCTTTTCATGGCTTTGTGATTAGTAATTTGATCGAAATCACCGAAGAAGAATCCCTGTCTCGCCTAAAACAGGGTCTCCTACAAAGAAATGCAATTGTCAGCCGGGAAAATATCCAGGAAATTGAAAACCTGGTAAAAAACTACCTGGGGGTTCCGGACTTACGCATGGGAATTACTGCTTTGGATTACCCCCGCGAACGGGCCATCACCCACAAATATAAAATCCGCTTCAACTTTTTAGCGAAAGAACTCGATGACCTCCTGGATGAAAACTTCAAAGAGTCGATCTACTACAAGGTATCCCATTACAAAGAAGTACTACTGATTGAAGATCTGGCCAACAAAAAAAATCTTACCTCCGTAGAGGATCTATTACTCGAAAAAGGTATCCATAGTATTATTGTCGCTCCCCTGATGGACTCCGAAGAAAACGTAATCGGTATCCTGGAAATCGCTTCCCCCAAAGCTTTTGGTTTACATAGTTTTACCGAGATAAAATTTAAAGAAATCATCAGTTTGTTCAATATCGCAATGGAGCGTAGCCGTCGGGAGATCGACAACCAGATCGAAGCCATCATTCGGGAGCAGTTTACCGATATCCACCCCAGTGTTGAATGGCGTTTTATCGAAGCATCTTACAACTTACTGGAGAAAAGAGAAGCCGGCGAAAAGCAGACCGTCGTAGAGCCTATTATTTTCGAAGAGGTATACCCTCTTTACGGACAGTCTGACATTGTCGGCTCTTCTCAGGTACGGAACCACTCCATCCAAAAAGACCTGGTAGAAAACCTCACTTCCGTAAAAAAACTAATGGACAAGGTAGCTCAAGCCCTGAATTTCCCTTTGCTACGGAAATATATCATGGATGTAGAGCACGCGATTCAAGACCTGAAAGATGAGTTCAACTCTAATGATGAATCTCGAATTGTAGACCTACTGCACCAAACGATTCATCCTTTGCTCAATACTCTACAGGCCAGGCATTCGGAAATCCGCCCCTCTGTGGAACGCTATTTTTTAAGACTGGACCCGGACCTCGGGATCATTTATCAAGCGCGTAAGGCCTACGAAGACTCAGTACTGCAAATTAACAATGCCATTGGGGATTATCTCGATCAGCAAAATGAAATAGCCCAGCAGATTCTGCCCCACTATTACACGAAGTACAAGACCGATGGGGTAGAATACGATCTGTACGTAGGTCGATCTCTTCTAAAGAGTAATGAGTATTGCGAAATGCACTTAAAAAATTTCCGCTTACAGCAGTTAATCGACATGGCAAATATTACCAAACTGGTACGGGGTTTACAAGATCAATTGCCCCTAAAGTTAACGACCGCCCAATTGCTGTTTGCTTATACCAACACGCTTTCTATCCGCTTTCGGGAAGACGAAAAGCAATTCGACGTGGATGGCGCCTATAACGTACGCTATGAAATCCTTAAAAAGCGAATTGATAAAGCGGTGATCGCCGGTACGACCGAACGCCTGACTCAGGCGGATAAAGTTGCGATCGTTTATCTGCAGGAAAAAGACCGGCAGGAGTATTTAGATTATATCAAGTACCTCAAACACGAGGGGCTGGTCGAAGGAGAAATTGAGGATTTAACCCTGGGTAAACTACAAGGAGCACAAGGATTAAAAGCACTGCGTTTTACGGTAAGTTAAGCGTATAAACTGTACGCGGCTAAAAATGCGATAACGGCCAGGGATACACCAACCATAAAAATGGTATAACAAACCCTTAGTTGTGCATACTTGGACCCCAGGGACTTCCCCAGGAAGAACAGATCCCGCATAATGCTATCGTCCAGATCATCTTCATTCTCCAGTACCTGATATATCCCCGACTTGTAATTATCAAAATCCATTTTATAGAAATTGCCAAAGAAAAACAAGTTAGATTTTCCCTGGTCAACGATCATGGGATCGGTCTTTCCTGCCATCTTGATGGGTCGGGTAGCCAGAGTAGCAAAGATCATCGAAATCAGACAAGTAAGTAGCAATAAAAGAATAGGTAGTAACAAATAAGGTGTCTCCTTAATCTGCCCAACGGCCATCGGTACAATAAAGGTGATGATCAGCGCATTTACACTCAACATGATATTGGCCTTATTATCTGCTAGTGTACTCAAATCAATATGGTTACGGAGCGAGGTTTTTAACATCATCTGCGCACTCTTACTATTCGTAATTGGACTTTCCTTACCCTTAGCCCGTTTTTTAGCACTTTTGTCCATGCGCTTGAGCCATTTCTTATTATCCTCCAATTTGGGCCCGTAGTACTCCCGGGCGGCTTCGGTAAAGAAAGACTGGTTCTTTAGGAATTTCCGGTTAATTTTATACCAGTCCCGATCGGTAAACCGCTGCCCCAGAAATACATCCCATTCGTGGCGCAAACCATTTAGATGGGTGGCATAGCCATCACTACCCAGATTAATCAAGTCCGCATCCCGGATAATTTCCTCCAGTGTATTCGAAGGCCGATTGGCCGGAAAAGTGACGTCGATACAAGTCAACACCCGCTCGAGTTTATCCTCCGGATAGTTCTTACCGGTCAAAAAATCGCGAGCGATTCGTCGACTGACCCCCTCGTGACCGTTATAAGTTTCGATGAACCCCACGTCGTGAAACAAAGCAGCGATTTCCAGTATCTGCAGTTCTTCTTCATTAATGTCCATCTGCTCTCCCAACTTTCGGCAAGCTGTGCGTACTGCCAGAGTGTGCGATAGGTTGTGATACTTATGATCCTCGGAGAGCTGTTGCAACAATAACTTTGTTACATAACCTTCGACTTCATCGACTATTTGATCGGCCATAATTATTGTTTGTAAATTTTTCCATCTTTCATGACAAAATACACCCTTCTTAAAGCGCTAATATTTTCTTCCGGCTGGCCTTCGATAGCGATCAGATCTGCTAAAACGCCTGGTTTTATTTGGCCGCGATCCGTAAGCCCAAGTAAATCGGCATTCCCCTTCGTAATGGCTCGCCAACAATCCATGGGCGACATACCGTAAGCCACCATCATCTCCAGCTCCCGTACATTGTCTCCGTGGGGAAAAACACCAACATCACCACCCGCAACGATGGGTACACCGTAGGCCAGTGCTTCTTTAAAACCTGCTTTCTTTTTTCGAATACGCTCCGGTTCTGGATCATTCTCTTTATCCCAACCCCGGTATTGTAAGATGGCATCGGGTGCCGCCAGCGTCGGACAAAGTACAACGTTATTTTCTACCATTGCTTTCCATACGGCCGGGGTACCTCCATCCCCGTGTTCTATGGTGTAAACACCGGCACGGGCGGCTCGTAGCATACCCTCTTCGGTCGCCGCATGAGCGACGACCTTACGACCACTACTCGCCGCAATCTGGACGATAAGTGCCAACTCTTCCTGGGTGAAAGTAGGACGGGCCTCCCCATTCGGACCCCAGCGGTAATCGGCGTATACTTTCACGATATCGGCACCATTACCAATTTGTTCCCGGACTACCTTGATCAGATCATCGTGACCATCCGCTACCTGAGCCCCCAGCGGTACCCGTACGTGAGGTGCAAAGCCCTTGGGGCCGTAGCTCCCCGTAGCCACAATCGCTGGCCCGGCCACCTGCAGACGCGGCCCTGGGATAATCCCTTTATCAATAGCCTGTTTTACCCCCACATCATCGTAGCCGGAGCCCTCCGATCCCAAATCGCGTAAGGTAGTAAAGCCGGCTTCCAGCGATTTGCGAACGTGAACCGTCGCTCGTGCCACACGCTCAGCAGAGGATTCTACCAAAACCTGATCATTCCAAGCGGTCTCATTATAGGGATGCAGTAGGATATGAGAGTGACCTTCAATCATTCCCGGCATTAAGGTCAACTCCCCCAAATCAATGGTTTCGGTACCAGGAGGAATAGTCATTTCCTCCTGGGGCCCAGCCGCCTGTATAAGATTTCCCCGGACCAGAACGCCCCAATCTTCCTGAAGTTCTGCGCCATCAAAAACCCGATCTGCTTTTAGTAGATAAAGCGGTGCCGTTTGGGCGAAAGCCCCAAACGTAAAACTAAAAAACAAGCTACCTAGCAGGTATCGCATAACATTCATTTTATGGGCATCCTATTACTCGCTCAACAATGGGCTATGTGCCTGCACATAAGTCTGACGATGGACATCAAACAAGTCACCAATTGCCTGAGTCACCTCGCCGGGCGTGCCATCCCCAAACACATGATCATCGAGACGCGTAACCGGAATAACCCCCTTATTCGATCCGGTTAAAAAAGCCTCTTTAGCCTTCCAAACTTCCGCTAAGGTAATGAAACGGCGCTCTACTTCGTAATGTCCTTCAATAGATTGCAAAACGTGCTTACGCGTGATCCCCATCAAGATATCCTCATCGGCCGTAATCACTTTGTTGTTTTGATCGATAATGTAAAAATTAGATCGAACGGCCTCTTTGATCGTCCCGCCCGAATGATAGAGGGGCTCCACGGCTCCCGCTTTTTTCAGTTCTGGGAGTAGCCGGATACCCATGGCGTAATTAGTGGTTTTTACCTCAGGTAAATCCCGCTGGTATTCGTAAGTCATCAGCTTAACGCCCTCTTCGTAGGCCTTGTCGGCAAAAGGCTTATAAGGATGCTGCATCACGATCAGATTAGGTGCCACGGGAGTATAGGAATCGGAGGTATACCCCCCTGTCATCACCAGTCGAATTCCGGCATAACTTTCTTTATTCAGACTAATGAGTTCGCCGATTCGACGCTTCAGCTCTGAACGTTCCGCAGGCACTTCCATATTTAGTAATCGAGCCGAACGATAGAAGCGATCCAGGTAATCCTCCAGAAATAAGGGTACCTGTTCCCAAACCAGAAAAAAATCGAAAATTCCGTAACCACGCAGGATGGCCAGATCGTTTACTTTTAAAGAGGCCTCCTCGGCGGGTGTTACTACGCCATTTACATTGTAATACCGCTGCATATTCTTATTCATTTTTTATTGCAAAGCATCTGCTTTAGACAAGGGTTACCTCGTCTCTAAATCCAAAATTAGGGAAAATGCAGCAGACATCGGTAATGGTGACGAAAGTCATTTACCCGGCCGACAATTCTCAGGTGGCTAGCCTGCCTTATTTTTTAACTTGACCGCTCAAGCAAAAAACCTTAATTTAATAGGGAATTTACCTAAAATGATAATTTATCAAAAGCCGCGAGGCCTGGCGCACGTTCCTTTTTGAGTAGAAAACTGCTCACGGTGGATTGTTCGTCCTTACCCAACCTGCCTTTTGGTAATCACCAACAAAAATAAAAGCGTATGAGCTTCCACACAAAAAACGTTCGGAATGTCGTCCTTCTGGGCCATTCTGGTTCCGGGAAAACCACCTTTGCAGAATGCATGCTTTACGAAGCCGGTGAGATTAACCGACGCGGAAAGGTTACGGATGGCAACACGGCTTCCGACTACCTACCCATCGAGCAGGAAAAGCAAAACTCTCTCCTCAGTAGTCTGATGCACGTAGAGTGGAAAGACTCCAAAATTAACATTATTGACACTCCGGGACTGGATGATTTTGTGGGAGAAGTCATCTCTTCACTCCGAATTGCCGCTACCAGCCTTATCCTACTGGATGCCCGCCACGGTGTCGAGGTGGGCACGGAGCTGATCTGGGATTACGTACAGGAATACCAGTCGCCCGCCATTTTTGTGGTCAACCACATGGATAATGAGCAGGCCGACTATGAGATGACACTCGAGCAGGCCCGGGAGCGCTTTGGTCCTAAAGTCCTGCCCATGCAATTCCCCGTCAATGCCGGCACGGGCTTTAACGCCATCGTCGATGCGCTGCGTATGGTCATGTACGTATTTGAAGACGGAGGTGGCAAACCCGAAAAACGGGCCATCCCTGAAGCATATATTGGCCGGGCACAAGAGATGCACAACGCACTGGTGGAAGCCGCCGCTGAGAACGATGAAGAACTGATGGAGCGTTTCTTTGAAGAAGGATCACTGACCGAGGAAGAACTCACCGAAGGCTTACGCATCGCTATGGCACAACAGGAAATCTTCCCACTGTTTATCGCTTCGGCCGAACGCAATATGGGGAGCGGCCGCATTATGGGCTTTATCAATGATATTTGCCCTTCGCCCGCCCAACGACAGCCCGTCAAGTTGACGAATGGCGAAAGCCTGGCTTGCGACCCCGAAAAAGAGACCAGTATTTTTATCTTTAAAACGATTTCAGAACCCCGGGTAGGTCTGGTTTCTTATTTTAAAGTATACAGCGGTAAACTCCAGGCTGGAGACGAACTCGTCAATGCTACCGACGGTAGTACCGAACGTTTCTCTCAGCTCTACCTGGCCAACGGAAAAGACCGCATTCCGGTCGATGAACTACAGGCAGGTGACATCGGCGTTTGCCTAAAGCTAAAAAATGCACATTCTAATAACACCTTAAATGCGAAAGGCGTAGAACGGACCATTGAGCCCATCGAGTTCCCCGAATCCCGAATACGGGTAGCTATCGCCCCCATGGATAAAGGGAAAATGGAAAAACTGATGAAAGCCATTCATACCCTGGAGGAAGAAGACCCAACCTTACACGTTGAACAATCGGCTGCTCTGAAGCAAACGCTGCTGCACGGTCAGGGACAGCTGCACATCGACATGGTCAAGCACCGTATCGAATTACTACACGATATTACCATGGAATTTGAGCGACCCAAAATCTCGTATCGCGAGACCATTACTGTACCCGCTGATGCCAGCTACCGCCATAAAAAGCAAAGTGGTGGTTCCGGACAATTCGCCGAGGTACATCTACGCGTCGAGCCTTACACGGAGGATATGCCCGATCCCGATGGTCTGAATGTCCGGCATAAAGAGGTGGAAAAACTGCCCTGGGGTGGCACCCTGGCTTTCTACTGGTGTATCGTAGGTGGGTCAATTGACAACAAGTATATGAATGCCATCAAAAAAGGTATCCTGCAGAAGATGGAAGAAGGCCCACTAACGGAATCGCCCTGTCAGGATATCCGCGTGAGTATCTACGACGGCAAGATGCACTCGGTTGACTCCAATGATATGGCCTTTATGATCGCAACCAATCATGCCTTCCAAGAGGCTTTTATGGCCGCCAAGCCGCAGCTGCTAGAGCCCATCTATCACCTGGAGGTGCTCTGCTCCGATCAGGTCATGGGCGATGTCATGAGCGATCTGCAAACCAGACGCGCCATGATCATGGGGGTGGACACGGTAGGGCACTACCAGAAAATCATTGCCCACGTGCCGCAGGCCGAAATGTATATGTACTCCAGCAGCCTGCGCTCGATTACCCAGGGCAAGGCAAAATTCAGTCGCCACTTCCTGGAGTATCAGCCGGATCTCTCGGGGGTGGGAGCGAAGTAAAATCATTTATCGCCAGGTATAACGAAAAGACCTGCAAAGTTTTCGAGACTTTGCAGGTCTTTTTTTTAAAATATTTTTTTGCAACATTGTTGCATTTATTGCATTCCTTTTATAACTTCGTATTAAGTCAAACTCAAGCCAAGTACCTAAGCTGGCACTAATCTTCAACAACCTATGCGATATACACTGATGTATTCATTACTACTGGCCCTTTGTTTCACGGGTTGTAAAACAACTAAAAAACCGGATTTAATAAATGACCAAAATCAGGTAGCAAAAACGGTATGTAAACTTCCAAGGGTAGTGGAAGGTAGTATAGCGCTGGGGTTCCCGAAAGTAGAAGGTTTAGCGCCTTCCATTGGAAAAGTTAACATAACGGTACTCTTTGTTGATTTTGATGATGTGCCGGCTACTATGAGCACGGATAGTGTCTTTTCCATCATTAGCCCTATCGCACCAAACTTCTTTGAGGAAGTGTCATATGGTCGTATGGAATTGAACTTAAACCCTCATCATAAATGGTTGCGATTGAGCAAATCTTCAGCTCACTATGGAAAAGGGATTTATGAATTTTTACCGCATCGTGATTTTATCCAAGAAGCTGTGAATTTGGCAGACAGCAATGTAGACTTTAAAAAAACTGATGTAGTCCTGGTCATGTCAAACCCAGATGCTGAAGCCATAGCCTTAGGCCCTGTTTTCAAGTCTCTTGATCCTGAATACAACATAAAGACAGCTGAAAAAAATATTCCCGTAGGAATAACCTCAGGTTATGATCTAAACCACTGGGGTGGACTTTGGTTAGCACATGAAACGGGACATACCTTCGGTCTACCAGACCTATACCTTTTTGTAAATGAGAATCAACTCAGATATGTCGGAACATTTGGAATAATGGGCACATCTGCTGGAAACGCTCCAGGCCATTTTGCCTTTGAGCGTTGGGTACTTGGTTGGATTGATGACGACCAAATTTACTGCCATAAAGCTGGTAACGTAGTGGTTGAAATAGACGCTCTTGAAAAGCCTGGAGGAACCAAGGCCCTAATTGTTCCAATAGATAGTACCAGCGCATTGGTGGTGGAAAGTAGAAGAAAAATTGGTTTTGATAAAAAAACGAGAGAAGGAGCATTAGTTTACTTAGTAAACACGTCATTACCGGGTGGCAGTGGTCCAATACAGGTGAAACCTGGTGTGAAGAGCGAATATGAATTCCTCCAAGATGCACCGATGACTAAAGGGGATACCTATACTTATAAAAATATATCGGTAGAGGTTATTGATGCAAACAAAGAAAGTGACCAAGTAAAAGTAATCGTCAGGTAATGCAACGAAAGGTTTAAACAAAAAAACTAATAAAAGTCCGATTCCAACAATGAATAATACTAACCTCATCGAACGCTCTGATTTATTTGGCGCTACAATTAGTGGCTTATGTAGTATCCACTGTGCCACGACCCCACTTTTCTTGGCTTCCCAGCCTTTACTAGAAAAGCATACGCATGGCCATGACCACGGAATATGGGCCAGCCTTGACTATATTTTTCTTATCCTCAGTCTCGTGGCCGTATGGTACTCTTCCCGCCATACTGTTAACCTCAAAATCAAGTGGATGCTTTGGATCAGTTGGGTAGTATTTGCCATAGGGCTAATCCTGGAAATGACTGGGCAAACGTCAAATAAATCGCTCATGTACCTTGGATCGGTCGCACTGATCATCACGCATTTTGCCAATATCAGATATTGTAAGGTGAAAAAGAAAAATAGCTAAACCTCCTGTTTCTTTTGTGGTGGAGCAGGCGCCGAAACGGTCGTAGAACTGGATGCCAGTAAAGCCTAGGTTGGTTCTATCCGCATGGACCAGAAAGTACGCTTCAGCGGCACCCTAAAATTAAACCGTACTGACTTTAACCACTGTAACTATATTCTAAAAAACGCTAAGTTAATCACACCATAATAAAATACAATTATGCGATTTATTCCCACCTTATTATTATCTGTGGTAGCTTTTTTCACCTCCGCCTGTACGACTACTTCCGAAGAGGATAAATTGATGCAGGAGGCCTTCAACATCCACCAGGAGGCCATGCAAGTGGCGAATGAAACCAGAGCACTACTAACTGCTACTGACCAGACTAGGAAAGACCTCCAATCCATCCGTAATCGACTGGAGCGCTGGGAAGATGATCTCGTAGAAGTCCCAGGTTTTGAGCATGACCACGATCATAGCCACGACCATGACCACGATCACAGTCACAGCACACTGGAGTTATTACCCGAAGACATGCTGGCCATACAAAAAGAATTCCTCGATTCCATTCGGGTGCTCAAAAGTGATCTGATGCGCTTGCAATAAATATCATGATCAAAACTCCTGCTCCCCAAACTCACTCTTGATAGCCTTGCCCTTGCGTACCTGGTTGAGCTGGTAACGCAGACCAATCGTCAGGATATCCACTTCGTAGATGTAATTCGTGGTGGTGAAAAAGTCATCGCGTACCGTGGTGATCCGCTGCTCATTGGCCTCCAGCCAGCCCAGATCCATATTCAGCCATTGCAGACTAAGCGTCAGCTTTTTATTCAGGAAGGTCTTTTCCAGCGTTAGACTGGGATTATAAAAACGGGAATCTTCGCCCTGAGCGGTTACCCGTCGCGAGAGGTAATTGAAAGCGGCTTGCGCCGAAAAGGTCGGGCTGATTTGCCAGTTTGCATTCGTATTGATGGAGTAAATCGTATTCGAGGTATTGATGGCATCACCAAAGAGCTGGCCTTCAATTTGGTAATTATAGACATTTGCGCCCAGATAAAACTGCAGATTTTTCACCGGATACACCGTCGTGCTCATTTCCAAACCCAGGGCCTGCGCCTCGCCGGCATTGGTGTAGATCCGGTTCAGGATGGTATCGTTGTAGATGGTGTTCACCCGATTGATGACGTCGGCCGTATGTCGATAATAGCCCGTCACACTTACTTGATGATCACCCCAGTTCTTTGTCAGGCCCAGCTCGACCAGGTCCACGAATTCGGGCCGTAGCTCGGCATCGCCCTGCTCTAGGGTTTCGGAGTGCTCCCTTTCGGGAAAAGGCGTCATCTTGAAAGTGGTCGTACGTTGGATGCGTCGACTGTAGGCGGCCTTAGCGGCAAAGCCCTGTCCGAGATCGTATTGTACGTTCGCCGTGGGGAAGGGATTCACTTGTTCCAGCGTAAAGGTGTTCTGCGGCTGATCAATATCGACCTCCCGGTTAAAGTATTCCAATCGCAGACCAAAGGCGTATTGCCAGAGACCCTGCTCCCCTGATACTTGTGCATATAAGGCGTGGATTCCTCGTCGCAGCTCAATCCCATTGGTAAACTCCGGATTAACGATCCATTCCTGGGCATCCAGATCGCGATCCACATAGAGGAAATTTCCGGGATGTTGCAGGTAACGGAATTGATAACCGCTTTCCCAGGTCATTGCTTCCAGCTCCTTTCGAAAATCTGCTTGCAATCGAATCCCATCCAGTGGGTTGTCATTCGTATTGTACTGTAATTGCAGGGTATCATTGGAGCCGGGGGCGGCCAAATTAATATTATCGGTCGGTCCGCCCAATAGGGTACGTTCGTACAGTCCGGAGACCTTCAGTTGGCTACCGTTACTCCAGCTCCACTGATAATCCAGGGCACCAATCAAAAAGTCGCCTTTGCGGACCCGCAGGTTTTCGTTGAAATAGGTAAAGCGATCCACCAACCTGCCCTCGGTCGCAATATCATCGGCGGCCTGGTAACGGTTCCAGTAGTACTCTGGCCCTCGGAATTGCTCCGTCGGCAGGAAGGTTCTTTGTTGATTTTGGTATAGAATATCGGCGGTACGATACTGGGTGCGCTTACCTGCGTAAAAGGCAGCACCCAATTGCTGCCGCTCATTCACCTGATAGTTCAGGCCAATCCGTCCGGAATGATTCTCCCGGTCGAAGCTGCGTTCGCCGTAGGAAGGGAACTCCGTTAGTATCTCGTCGATATAGGTATTCACGTAGCCCACCCGGCGACCACTCACGTCGTTGCGCCGGTAATCGGCGCCAAAGGACCAGTCCCATTTCCCTTTCTTCAGATTGACCGACAGATCGGCATTGCCTCGCCGGGCCGACTCGGCATTATCGTAAGCCTCGATACTGGGTAGCCCCCACTGTGCGTTGGCCGTGACGAAAAGCCCATCTGGTGTGCCTTGCCGGGTCTTAATGTTGATGATACCCGCCTTACCATCCGGATCGTATTTGGCCGAAGGAGCGGTGATGATCTCAATGTCATCAATACTACCCGCCGCAAGCTGACTCAAGATCACGGAAGGATCCGATTGTACCGGACGACCATTGATCATCAGCAGGAAGCCCGTCGTACCCCGTACCGTGATTTCCCCCAGGGCATTGACGCTTACCGAAGGCAGGTTGCGCAGAAGATCCGTAGCATTGCCCCCCTGTGCCTGCCGAAACTGCGCGGCCGCAAAAGTCTGTCGATCCAAGGTGAAAACGTTGGTGTTCTCCCGTGCCTGGACCTCTACTTCAGAAAGTAGATTAGCATTGAGTACCAGGGCGATCGTTCCTATATCTTGTTCGGCCGCCTCCGAAACGGGTATTTCTACCGATCGGTAGCCCATAAACTGGATGGTGCAGTACAGGTCCATTTCCGTTTTTGCCGTAAGGCTAAAGGCCCCGGAGGCATCGGAAACTACTCCCGCAAGCATGACTGAATCCAGCTGTTGATACAGCACGATACTGGCGTACTCGATGGGGGCACCACTTTCTTGATCTATCACTCGGCCCGAGATGCTGCGATTTTGAGCAGCTAAACTTACCGTAAAAATGATGGCTCCTAAAAAACAAAACAAATATCTCATGATGGCTTTTTTGCACAAGCGAAATATAGCTTATAATCCACTCCCAAAAAGAGAACGAAGACCAACGAAAGCTCTATGACCATGGAAATCCAATATATTGCAGTCTACCTACGAATGTAATCCTTATCCTCATCGAAGTTGTCTAAGGTTTTCTGCTGAAGGCAAGAAAACCTTAGACAACTTCATCGTTTAGGAGCCATTATTCGTAGCCTTTCGGCAAAAAATTAGCTGTATTTTTTTTATTTTTAGAGGAGAGGCTTTCAAAAAAATGGAATGCCCATGCGCCTCAGGCGCACCAGAACGCGGATGAATATAGGGAAGATGCTTAGTGATCATAGTTTTGCCCTTTAGTGCATCTTCTTTTTGACCGCAAAAAGAAGCCAAAACTCCCCGCTAGGATTAGCCATTTCT
>Ga0102940_1001305_pt1 | contig 16061 bp, 17 predicted proteins | sample SalPonR2_C_D1_MG_FD_78215 | JGI IMG/M metagenome (GOLD analysis project Ga0102940, IMG submission 78215) | Salt pond soil microbial communities from South San Francisco under conditions of wetland restoration - Salt Pond MetaG R2_C_D1_MG | ecosystem: Environmental > Aquatic > Marine > Intertidal...
TCATCGACGAGGAGCAGCACTTCGGCGTCTCCCACAAGGAGCGGCTGAAGAGCCTGCGCACCGACGTCCACGTCCTGACGCTGACCGCCACGCCGATACCGCGCACCCTGCAACTGAGCCTGACCGGCGTCCGCGATCTGTCGATCATCGGCACGCCCCCGGTCGACCGCCTCGCGATCCGCACCTACGTCTCGGAATTCGACGCGGTGACGATCCGCGAGGCGCTCCTGCGCGAGCATTACCGGGGCGGGCAGTCGTTCTTCGTGGTGCCGCGGATCGCGGACCTGCCGGAGATGGAGGCGTTCCTGCGCGAGCAGGTGCCCGAGGTGAGCTTCATCACCGCGCATGGCCAGATGGCGGCGGGCGAACTCGACGATCGGATGAACGCCTTCTACGACGGCAAGTACGATGTCCTGCTGGCCACGACGATCGTGGAGTCCGGTCTCGACATCCCGACCGCGAACACGATGATCGTGCACCGCGCCGACCTTTTCGGTCTCGCCCAGCTCTACCAGATCCGGGGGCGGGTCGGCCGCTCGAAGTCCCGCGCCTACGCCTACCTGACGACGAAGCCCCGTGCCAAGCTGACGCCCGCGGCAGAGAAACGGCTGCGCGTTCTGGGCAGCCTCGACAGCCTCGGCGCGGGATTCACCCTCGCGAGCCAGGATCTCGACATCCGCGGGGCGGGCAACCTCGTGGGCGAGGAACAGTCCGGCCAGATGCGCGAGGTGGGGTACGAACTTTACCAGTCGATGCTCGAGGAGACGATCGCCAAGCTCAAGGCGGGAGAGATCGCCGGCGTCGTCGAGGACGACACCCAGTGGGCGCCGCAGATCAACCTCGGAGTGCCGGTCCTGATCCCGGAGGACTATGTCCCCGACCTCGACGTGCGGCTCGGCCTCTACCGGCGCCTGTCGCAGCTGCACACGAAGGTCGAACTCGAGGGCTTCGCGGCCGAACTCATCGACCGCTTCGGCAAGCTGCCGCGCGAGGTCAACACGCTGCTTCTGGTGGTGCGCATCAAGGAGGAGTGCAAGAAGGCGGGGATCGCGCGGTTCGACGCGGGGCCGAAAGGCGCGACGATCCAGTTCCACAACGACAAGTTCGCCAATCCCGCGGGCCTCGTGGAGTTCATTCAGGCGCAGAAGGATCTCGCCAAGGTGAAGGACAACAAGATCGTCGTCCGCCGCGACTGGTCGACCGACAAGGAGAAGATCCGCGGCGCCTTCGCCATCGCGCAGGATCTCGCGAAGAAGGCGCGGGAGACGGTGGCGGCCTGACGCCCCGATCCCATGGGCCGGTTCCTGCCGAGGCCCGATTGTTTCCGGATCGGGCCTTGATCGAGGGGTTAACCGCAGGTTAACAGGACAGCGGGGGCGTTTTGCGGGATGGTTACGTGCCTCAAGCTCTCATTGCCCTGCTTCTGGGCGGGTTCGCAGCACTTCTCGGCGGCATGTCTTCCGCCTCCTCTTCCGACGACGACGACGATGACGGATCGGCGGCCCCGGGCGGGCCGGACCCGGACGGCGACGGGTCGGACACGGGCGACAGCGGCGGCTCGAGCGCCGTGCCGGATGGCCCCGTCCCGGATGGCGCGCCGGCGCCTGAGCTTTCGGGAGACACCCAGGGCCTGGCGTGGGACGGTCCCAGCGCCGAGGAGCAGCTGATCGTCGAGCTGATCAACCGGGCGCGCATGGACCCTGCGGCCGAGGTCGCGCGCCTCGACGAACCGCTCGCCTCGGGCATATCCCCATCCCCCGCCGAACCGCTCGCGGTGACGTCCGAACTCGGCGCCGCCTCGCGGGCGCATTCGCAGGACATGGACGACCGCGACTTCTTCCGGCACACGAACCTCGACGGGCAATCGCCGGGGGACCGCGCGCTCGAGGAGGGCCACGGCACGCGCTTCGTCGGCGAGAACATCGGCTGGATCGGCTCGGGGAGCCTGCCGTCCGACACCCAGCCGCGCACCGAGGCGCATCACCAGCACCTCTGGGACTCCGACGGCCACCAGCGCAACCTGATGGACGATCGCTGGTCCGAGATCGGCGTCGGCTACGACGAGGGCAGCTACGACGGCTGGAACGGGTCGACCTTCGTCACCCAGATGTTCAGCGACCGCGGCTTCAGCTATCTCACCGGGGTCGTGATCGAGGACGGCGACGGGGATGACTTCTACGACATCGGCGAGGGCTTGGGCGGCGTGCAGATCACCGCCCGCGACGGCACCGACAGCTTCGCGACCGAGACATGGGCTTCGGGCGGCTACTCGCTCGCGCTTCCGCGCGGGACCTACGAGGTGCTCTTCGAGGGCGGCGGACTCGACGCGCCGCTCACGCGGACGGTCACGATACGAGACGAAAACGTCAAGCTCGACGTCGTCGAGGACCGCGGGGTCGTGACGCTGGCCAGCCACGCGCCCGAGCCCGCCCCCGAGGCCGGGGCGGTGCTCGACTTCCTTCCCGTCGTGCCGATGGAGGATCTGCCCGACGACGAGGACGACGCGGAGACGGACCTTCTGCTGGCGTGAGGCGCGCCGGCGTCCCCTCAGTGCCCGCTCAGTGCGTCGGGATCATCCGCTTGGGTTCCGGGTCGGCCTCGCGCGACTGGCGCATCAGCCACCATGCGAGCCCCGAGCAGATCAGCGTGCCCGCGGTGAGCGGCACGAGCGTGCCGTCGAACGCGAGCCCGATGGGGGCCGCGATGACGACGGCGAAGACCGTGGAGATCGCCCCCACGACCGAGGCCGCCATCCCGGCGATGTGCCCCATCGGCTGAAGCGCGAGCGCGTTGAGATTGCCGAAGACCAGCCCCGCCATGAAGAAGATCGAGATCGACCAGAGCCAGAAGGCCGGGAAGGCGAGCGCGTCGGGCATGAGGCCGAGGAGGCTGACCACCAGAAGGCTGCCCGCGATGACGGTCTGGGTGGCGAAGGCCGCGATGGCGAGCCGCCGCATGCCGAGCCGCATCACCAGCGTGGCGTTGAGGATCGTGCCGCCGCCCGAGAGAATGCCGGCCACCGCGAACCAGATCGGGAAGCTGTCGGCCTTGCCGAAGATCTCGTCGTAGATCTGCTGGATCGAGGAGAGGAAGGCGAACATCTGGCCGAAGCCGAGCGTCAGCACGACGATGTAGAGCCGGACCATCCTGTGCCGGACAACCTCGAGAAACGCCTCCTTCAGCGCCACGGTGTTCAGCGGACGCCGCCGGTCGGCCGGCAGCGTCTCCGGCTGCCGGAGATTGAGCCAGCTCGCGCCGATGAGCCCGAAGAGGATGAAGGCGGCAAAGATCCCCTGCCATCCGAAGCCCATCATGATGAGCGATCCGATGGACGGCGCGATCGCCGGGATCAGGACGAAGATCATCATGATGAACGACATGATCCGCGCCATCGCGCGGCCTTCGAAGAGATCGCGCACCATCGCCATCGACACGATCCGCGGCCCCGCCGCGCCGAGCCCCTGGATCACCCGCGCGGCGAGCAGCATCTCCAGCGAGGTCGCGTAGATCGCCATCGCCGCGCCGACGCAGTAGAGCCCGACGGCGCCGGTGATCGTCGCCTTCCGCCCCAGCGCGTCCGACAGCGGCCCGGCGATCAGCGTGCCGACGCCCATGCCGAGTACGAAGGATGTGAGCACGAGTTGCGCCCGGTTCGGCGCCTCGGGCGAAAGCTCCGCCGCGATCTGCGGCAGCGCGGGCAGCATCGCGTCGATGGAGAAGGCGATGGTGGCGAAGAGCACCGCCATCATCGCCACGAATTCCGGTTGCGAGATGGCGCGCCTCGGCGCGGCCTCCCGGGGGGCGTCGGTCATGCCTCGCCCCGCGCGTCGAGCTGCGCCGCGATCTCGCCGATCACCTGCTCCCAGAGTTCGGGCGGTTGCGCGCCGGACACCACGTGCCGGGTCGCGACGACGAAAGTCGGCACGCCGCTGACGCCCCGGTCGCGGGCATGGGCGTCGCGGGCGCGGACCTCCTCGACATCGGCGCCGCTCTGCAAGAGACGCTCGGTCATCGCCCGGTCCAGTCCCGCGGCCTCGGCGATATCGAGAAGCACCGCCCGGTCGCCGATGTCGCGCCCCTCCCGGAAATAGGCACGGAACAGCGCCGAGGCGACCGCCGTCTGCCGGCCCTCGAGCCCGGCCCAGTGGATCAGCCGGTGCGCGTCGAGCGTGTTGGGCGTGGTCGCCATGGCGTCCCAGTTGATGTCGAGCCCGGCCGCCTGCGCGGCCTCGTCGATCCGGGCATAGACCGCGATGGCATTTTCCTTCCCGCCGAACTTCGTCTCGAGGTAGGTCCGCCGGTCCATGCCGCCCTCGGGCATGTCGGGGTTGAGCTGGAACGGGTGCCACTCGATTTCGAAGGGATGGTCGGGGTGTTTCTCGAGCGCTCGGTCGAGAAACGCCTTGCCGATGTAGCACCAGGGGCAGATCGGGTCGGACAGGATGTCGAGCTTAACCATTCTCGGCCTCGTGGCGGGTTCTGAGTTCGCGGCGCAGGAGCTTGCCGTTGGCTCCGCGCGGGAGCTCGGGGACACGCACGAAGACGCGGGGACATTTGTAGCGGGCAAGCCTTGCCGACATATGACGCGAAAGCGCCGCGGGGTCCAGTTCGGTTCCGGCGGTGTAGAAGGCGGCGATGACGGTCGTGTCGGCCTTGACGGCGACTTCGGCGGCGGCGGCCTCGTGCACCTCGGGGTGCTCGGCCAGCGCCGCCTCGACCTCCACTGGCGAAACGCGGAAGCCGCCCGCGTTCATCATGTCGTCGCTGCGCCCGTGGTAGACGAGCGCGCCGTCGGCCGTCATGTGCGCGGCGTCGCCGGTGAGAAACCACGCGCCGCGGAACCGCGCGGCCGTCTCCGCGGGCTGGCCCAGATAGCCGAGCATCAGTCCCGGATCGCTCCGGTGGACGGCGAGGATGCCGGTCTGTCCAATCGGTACCGGCGCGCCGGTCTCGCCCACCACCGCGAGCCTGCGCCCCGGCTGCGGAAAGCCGAGAGATCCGGACGGGGCAGGGCGGGCGGGACTGCCCGAAACGAAGGTCGAGCACTCCGACATGCCGAAGGCCTCGTGGACCGGCGTCCCCGTCACCGCCTCCCACCGCGCGCGGATCGCCCCGGGGAGCTTCTCGCCCGCCGACAGCCCGTGGCGCAGCTTCGGCATCGGGGATACGGGCTGCGCCAGCATCTGCCGGTAGACGCCGGGCGCGGCCGCGAAGATCGTCGCGTCGTGGCGCTTGAGGAGGAGCGGGAGCTGGGCCGGCGTGAAGCCGGGCTTGGGCACTAGCGCCGTCGCGCCCATGGCCCAGGGATCGAGAAGCCCGGTCCCGAGCGTGTAGGTCCAGTTGAAGGCGCCGGCGTGGAGCACCCGGTCGTCCTCGCGCAGGCCGTACCAGCCCTCCCACATCATCCGCCGCGCCCAGACCGCGCGATGCGCATGGACGACGGCGCGGGGCACGCCCGAGGTGCCGGACGTGTAGATGATGTAGGCGGGTCGCTCCGGATCGCCCGCCACGGCGGCGGACGGCGGCAGGGCGCGCATGGCCTCCAGGGCAGCCACACCGATCACCGGGGCGTCATGGGCGGGCATCGCGACCGCGTCGCCGCCAAGCACCGCTCCGGGCGCGATCTCCCCGGCGATGGCGGTGATCTCGCGCCGGGTAAGTTGCGTCGATGTGGGCACCGGCACGATCCCCGCGGCGATGGCGCCGAGGAAGGCGATCGGGAACTCGACCGTGTTGCCCAGGCGGAGAAGCACCCTGTCGCCGTCCGCGAGCCCCGCCTCGCGCAGCCCTGTCGCCGTGCCGAGCACCGCGGCGGCGAGGCGCGCGTAGCTCCACCGTTCCGCCCCGGAGAGACCGAGCACCGCCAGCGCGATCTTGTCAGGCTGCACTTCGGCCCGCGCCAGCACGTAGCCCGCGAGGTTGAACGGGGCGGGGCAGGGCGGCGGCGGCCCGGTGTCGGCGACGGAACGCATGTCGCCTCGCTACGCCCGGGCCTGCGCCATTGCAAGACGGGGCCGCGCCGCCCTATATCCCGCGCCATGGACCGGATAACCGAACCGAGCCTCATTCGCCTCGCGCGGGCGAGCGGCATGCACGACGAGGTCGTGCCTCTCGACCTCGGCGCGCGCGTGCGGGGGCTGCGCAAGGCGCGGGGCTGGACGCTCGAACAGGCGGCGCAGCACGCCGGGCTTGCGCGCTCCACGCTGTCGAAGATCGAGAACGGCCAGATGTCGCCGACCTACGACGCGCTGCGCAAGCTCGCCGACGGGCTCCGTATTCCGGTGCCGCAGCTGTTCACCGCGCCGCGCCGCGACAAGGTGAACGGACGGATGGCGGTGACGCGGTCGGGCGAGGGCCGGGCGCATCCCACCGCGACCTACGAGCACGAGTTGCTGGCGGGCGCGCTGTCGAAAAAGGCGATGCTGCCGTACCGCGCGCAGGTCCGCGCCCGCGACATGGCCGAGTTCGACGGCTGGGTGCGCCACGACGGCGAGGAATTCCTCTATGTCCTGACCGGCGTGATCCGGCTCTACACCGAGTTCTACGAGCCGGTTGAGATGCGCCGGGGCGACAGCGCATACTACGACGCGACCATGGGCCACAACGTGACCTCGGTGAGCGAGGAAGACGCCTCGATCCTCTGGGTCACCTCGATGCCCGACTAGGCGCGGAACCGCGCCGCCCGGAGCGCGAGCCAGTCGTCGATGGCGTCCCGCGCCTCTGCGACTGTCAACTCGTGCGACCGGGCGAGATGTTCGGCCACCCGCCGCCTGTCTCCCCCGGTCTCACGCAGCACATCGGGACTGGTGGCGGGCCAGCGTGCGGCCATGTCTGCGACCATCTCGTGCCAGCGGGCCTCGACCTGCGGCCCGGCGATCCTCTCTTTCGTACCGGTATCCTCGGTCACTGGTTTCCCTCCGTTTCGCCGCAGACCTCCGGGTCGTGGCGCGGCGGCTACTTCGTCCTGCCGATGGGCGGCTCCGTCTTGGCCTCGTCACCGGTGCCTTCCTCCCGCGGGGCGGACGTGTCGACCTCGTCGCCGAACGCCTGATCGTCGGCGTAGACGTCCTCTCCCGGCGGAATGTGCGCCCGGCTCCGGCGGATGTTGAGGTTGTCGAGATGGTCGTCCATCACCACGTCGGCCGGCATCGGCCCGGCGAGCCACTCGTCGATCGCCTCCTCCGCCTCGCGCGGCGTCACGCCCTCGAGCTGGCCGAGATAGGCGTTGAAACGCGCCCTGTCTCCGTCGATTGCCGCCACCTCGTCGGGATCGGCCTCGGGCCACCGCGTCAGGATCGCTTCCTGAAACGCCGGCCAGTCGGCGGCCACCTCCTGCCACTTCATGTCGGTCTCCTTGGGGTCGTTTCGGGACCAATGACCAAGGGCGCCCGATGTTCCGTGCGACGGGTTCAGAAGGTGTTCTTCACCGTGTTCGCCGCGCCCGAGATGTCGCGCCCGATCCCGTCGACCGTGTTGCAGGCCGAAAGCGCGCCAAAGAGCGCGGCGATGATTGCGATGCGTTTCATTCGCTCACTCCTCGGACCACCAGACGTCCGGCTGAAAGCCGATCCAGTCGCCGTAGATTGGCAGGGTGTCGGGATAGCTCAGCTCCTTCGCATGGGCAAGATAGCTGACCGGGTTGTGCCAGACGGGGATCACGTAGCGCCCCGAGGTCAGCACCCGGTCGAGCGCGCGCGTCGCGGCGAGGAAGTCCTCTCCGCTGGTCGAGGTGATCATCGTGTCGATCAGCCCGTCGATCGCGGGTGACGCGACGCCCATCATGTTGCGCGACCCTTCGGCGTCGGCCGCCTCGGAGCCCCAGTAGCTGAACTGCTCGTTGCCGGGGCTCAGCGACAGCCCCCACTGATACCAGACCATGTCGAAGTCGAAGGTGTTGGTGCGTTCCTTGAACTGGGCGCTGTCGACCGTCGTGATGGTCGGTTCGACCCCCAGACGCGACAGCGCCCCCGCGTAGATGTCGACGATCTGCTGGGGTTCGTTGGCGCCCTGGGTGAGCAGGATCTCGAAGGCAAAGGGCGCGCCCTGCGCGTTCTTCATCCGGCCGTCCTGGATCGTCCAGCCGGCCTCCTCCATCAGCTCCATCGCGCGGGCGATGTTGGTGCGGTTGCGTTCGGTTCCGTCGCCTTCGGGGAGCGCATAGCCCTCGAGAGCGCCGGGCAGGAGCGCCTCGGCGTAAGGCTCCAGCATCTCGCGCACGCGTCCCTCGGCGGGTCCGGGCTCCATCCCGAGCACCGAGTTCGAGAAGTAGGAGGTGATCCGGGTGCCGTCGGCCGCGTTGAGCGTCTGGTTGACGAATTCGTAGTTGAAGGCATTGAGCATCGCCTCGCGCACGCGCCAGTCGGCAAAGACGCCGCTGCGCGTGTTCATGACGAGGCCGGTCATCCCCGAGGGCCGCTGGTGCGGGATCTCGGACTTCACCACGTCGCCGCGTTGAACCGCCGGAAAATCGTATTGCCCGGCCCACTTCTGCGCGTTGGTCTCGCGCATCGTGGTGAGCAGCCCGCTGGTGAACGCCTCGAACATCACCGTGCCGTCGCCGAAGAACTCCATGCGGATCTCGTCGAGGTTGGCCTGGCCGCGCATGAACGGAACGTCCTTGCCCCAGTAGTCCGGGTTGCGCCGGAGCGACACGAAGCGGCCCGGCTCGAAGTCGTCGATGACGTAGGGCGCGGTGGAGATCGGAATGACGTCGGTGCCCGATTCCGCGAAATCGACGCCGTCCCACTGCGCCTTCTTCAGGATCGGCCGCATTCCCATGATCAGGGCGAGCTCGCGGTCGGGTTCGGTGAAGGTGAAGCGGACGCTGCGCGGTCCCGTCCGCTCGACGGAGGCCACCTTCTCCCAGCTGCCGCGGTAGCGCGGGTGGCCCTCGGTGCCGAGCGTCTCGTAGGACCAGATCACGTCCTCCACCGTCACCGGTGCGCCGTCCGAGAATCGGGCCTCCTCCCGAATCGTGAATTCGACCCAGCTGCGGGCCGGGTCTGTCTCCACCGATTCGGCGAGAAGGCCGTAGAGCGCGAAGGGTTCGTCCCAGCTCCGGCCCATCAGGGACTCGTAGGCGAGGAAGCGAAGCTGCCACGGCACTCTCCCCTTCAGGATGTGCGGGTTGAGCGAATCGAAACTGCCGACCTCGCCCTGAACGATGCGCCCGCCCTTGGGCGCGTCGGGGTTGGCATAGGGCAGAGACACAAAATCAGGGGGGAGGGCGGGGTCGCCATACATAGCTATGCCATGTTTCGGCTCGGCCAGAGCCGTCGTCGCCAGCACGGCCAGCGCGACTGAGGCCGAGGCCCGGCGGAGGCCCGCGAATATCTGCATCTTCATTTCGGCGACAATCCTCTGCTCTCGTTATCGTTGGAGGCGAGGGTAATCGCGGTCTTAAGCCTTTTCAAACTTTTAGCTTGGCCCTCGGCGATCACTTGCGTATAAAGGGGGCACTGCTCGATAGGTTTCTTGCCTGTATGAAACCTGCCTCAATAACTTAACGCCGGCCTCGTGCCGGCGTTTTTTTTGTTCCGAGCTTCTCGATCCGAGGGCTTTCGAAGCGCCGTTCCCGCGACTTCCGCCGGTCAACCGTCCCCCTGTCTTTTGCAGCCGCGGCATGTAGACTTGCCGCGACCGCAAACGAGGAGGAAGGACATGGCCCTCACCGGCAAGACCGCCGTCATCACCGGATCGAATTCCGGAATCGGGCTCGGAATCGCGAAGGAGCTTGCGAGGGCCGGAGCGGACGTGGTGCTCAACAGCTTCACCGACCGCGACGAGGACCACGCGCTGGCCCGCGAGATCGCGGAGGAGACCGGTGTGACCGCGCGGTACATCCGCGCCGACATGTCGAAGGCCGGGGAGTGCCGGGCGCTGATCGACCAGGCGGGCGCCTGCGACATCCTCGTCAACAACGCCGGCATCCAGCACGTGGCCCCGATCCCCGAGTTCCCGGCCGAGAAATGGGACGCGGTCATCGCGATCAACCTGTCCTCGGCCTTCCACACCACCGCCGCCGCGCTGCCGGTGATGCGCAAGGCGGGCTGGGGCCGGGTGGTCAACGTGGCCTCCGCCCACGGGCTCACGGCCTCGCCCTTCAAGTCGGCCTACGTCGCGGCCAAGCACGGCGTCGTCGGGCTGACCAAGACCACGGCGCTCGAGACGGCCGAGGAGGACATCACCGCGAACGCGATCTGCCCCGGCTACGTGCTGACGCCGATCATCGAGTCGCAGATCCCCGACCAGATGAAGACCCACGACATGACCCGCGAGCAGGTGATCCGCGACGTGATGCTCGTCCGTCAGCCGTCGAAGGATTTCGTGACGGTCGAACAGGTCGCGGGCACGGCGGTCTTCCTCTGCTCGGACGCCGCCGCCCAGATCACCGGCACGACGATCAGCGTCGACGGCGGCTGGACGGCGTTGTGACGGATCGGCGTGTGTCCGTCCGGGGCGGCCTGTGACCCGCCGGATCAATCTCGCGCTCCAGGGCGGCGGCGCGCACGGCGCCTTCACCTGGGGCGTTCTCGACCGCCTGCTCGAGGAGGAGGACATCGAGATCGCCGGGATTTCCGGCACATCGGCGGGCGCGCTCAACGGCGCGGCGCTCAAGGCAGGCCTGGTTGACGGCGGGGCCGAGGGCGCGAAGGCCAATCTCGACTGGCTCTGGGCGCAGGTCGGCGCGATCCACGACCTTCGGATGACGCATTGGATGCAGGCGCTCTTCCCCGGTCCGGCCGCCGTGACCAGCGCGATCGAAGCCTCGCTTCCATTCAATCTCGCCGACACCCTGAGCCGCGTGGTGTCGCCCTACAGCTACGGCCCGTTCTACCGCAATCCGCTCGAACGGATCGTCGAGCGCTTCGACTTCGGCCGGGTCTGCGCCCACACCGGTCCGGCGCTTTTCATCTCGGCCACGAACGTGCGGACCGGCAAGATCCGGGTCTTCGAATACGAGGAGATCTCGACCGACGTCATTCTCGCAAGCGCCTGTCTCCCCACGGTATTCCAGGCGGTCGAGATCCGCGATCCGAAGTCGGGCGAGGTCGAGGCCTTCTGGGACGGCGGCTACACCGGCAACCCCGCGCTCTTTCCGCTGTTCGATCCCGGGCTGCCCGACGACATCGTGATCGTGAACATCAACCCGCTCTACCGACCCGAGGTGCCGGTGTCGGCCAACGACATCCTGAACCGGGTGAACGAGATCAGCTTCAATTCCTCGCTCCTGCGCGAGCTTCGGGCGATCCGGTTCGTCAAGCACCTGATCGCGGACGGAAAGATCGGGCGCGACGCGATGAAGGACGTCCTCGTCCACATGATCTCCGACGACGCCCTCATGCGCGATCTGTCCGTCGCCACCAAGCTGGTGCCGTCGCCCTACATCCTCGACGCGCTGAAGAACGCCGGGCGCGGCGCGGCTGAGCGGTTTCTCCGCGACGACGCCCCGAAGATCGGCCGCGAGGGGACCGTCGATCCCTTGGAGATGTACGGCTGATCCCGCCTCAGGCCGGACCGATGGGGGCCCCGCCGCCGCCGCCCGACGCCACCGCCGCGATGATCGCGAGCAGCAGAAGCGGCACGATGATCCCGCCGGCCGAGGTGGTGGCGACGTCCTCCACGATCACTTCGGGCTCCATGATCGGTTGCGCGAAGCCGTCCGCCGTCGCCTGTCCCGCGACCAGCGTTGCGGCAAGGCTTGCGGCGGCTATCGTCCTGATGTTCGGTTGCATTCTTGTTCCGTCCCTCCTTCGAGTATGGCGCGAAGGCTAGTCGGAGCGAGGGATCCTGTCACGCGCCAAATGAGGCGTCACCGGCTCGGCTCCGGCTCCTCGACGCGGGCGACGGCGCGCGGCTCCTCCGGTGTCCGGGTCGGCAGCGTTCCGGGGTCGACGCCACTCGGATAGACGAGCCCCGCCGAGATCACCAGCTTGGCGGCGTCCTCCACCGACATGTCGAGTTCGACGATGTCGCTTCGCGGCAGGAAGAGCAGGAAGCCCGAGGTCGGGTTGGGCGTCGTGGGCAGGAACACGGCGGCCTTGTCGCCTTCCACGGGGATGCCCCGCGCGATCTCGCCGCGCGCGCCTGTCGAGACGAAGCCGATCGCCCAGACGCCGCGTCGCGGATATTCGATCAGGCAGGCCCGGTCGAACGAGGTCTCGGTCTGGGCGAAGATCGTCTCGGCGATCTGCTTGACCCCGCCATAGACCGAACGGACGACCGGCATCCTCTCGACCAGCCCTTCGCCCCAGTTGATGAGCGACCGGCCGATCAGGCCCTTGGCCAGCCACCCCACGATGATCGTGAAGATCAGGAAGATGATGACGCCGACACCACGCAGGTTGACCCCGACGTACTGCTCGGGCCGGAACTGCGCCGGAACGAAGGGCAGGACCCAGCCGTCGATCCATCCGACCACCGTCCAGATCAGCCAGAGCGTCAGGCCGATCGGTGCGATCACGACGAGACCCGTCAGGAAACTCGCGCGCAAGCGACCGAACAGCGATCCCCGGCGCTTGGAGTCGGCGTTGGAGGGCGTATCGAGGAGTTTCGTCATCTGCGCAGGGTTCCCGAGTGTATTCGGAATTTATGCGCGCGCCCGCCCGCTCACAATACACCCGCTGCCCTGTCGCGCGCTTATTTCGGGATCGATGCGATCTCGGAGGCGATCCGGGCGGCGAGACGCGCATTATTCAGCACGAGCGCGACGTTCGCGTCGAGCGACCGCCCCTCCGTCGCCTCGAAGATTCGCGACAACAGGAACGGTGTGACGGACTTCGCGACGATCCCGCTCGTCCTCGCGTCGGCGAGCGCGCGTGCGATCAGCGGTTCGAGCGCCTCGCGCGGGATCTCGGCCCCGGCGGGGATCGGGTTGGCGACGAGCTGGCCCCCGGGAAGGCCGAGCGCGGTGCGCATCCGGTGCGCCCGGGCGATGTCCCGCGGGTCGTCCATGCGCAGCGGCGAGGCCAGCCCCGACCTGCGCGACCAGAATGCCGGGAACTCGTCCTGTCCGACGGTGATGACCGGGACGCCGAGCGTCTCCAGAACTTCGAGGGTCTTGGGCAGGTCGAGGATCGCCTTGGCTCCGGCGGCGACGACGCTGACCGGGGTCTGGGACAACTCGCGCAGGTCGGCGGAGATGTCGAAGCTGGTTTCCGCGCCGCGGTGCACGCCGCCGATGCCGCCGGTGGCGAAGACGGCGATGCCGGCGAGGTGGGCGGCGATCATCGTCGCGGCCACCGTCGTCGCGCCCGTGCCGCCGGTGGCGAGGCAGGCGGCGAGATCGGCGCGGGAGAGCTTGGCCGCGCCCTCGGCCCCGGCCAGCGCCTCCAGCTCACCGGCGCTCAGACCGATGTGCAGACGCCCCGCGATCACGGCGATGGTCGCCGGGGTGGCGCCCGCGGCCCGCACCTCGTCCTCGACACGTCGCGCCGTCTCGAGGTTCCGCGGCCAGGGCATGCCGTGGGTGATGATGGTGGACTCGAGCGCGACGATCGGATCCCCCGCCGCGCGGGCCGCGTCCACCTCGGGCGAGAGCAGGGGGGTGATCGTCATGCGCCGACCTCTCCGGAGACGTAGTCCGCCGCGGCGCGGAGCGCGTCGTCGAGCGACTGCTGCCGCCCCGCGCCGCTGCGCTCGGCGGCGATATGCGCGGCCATGAAGGTATCGCCGGCGCCGGTGACGCGCGTCACCAGCACCTCGGGCGGCTCGGCCTCGCGAAGGCCGTTCGCGTCGGCCTCCGCCGCCGTGCGCCCGCCGTCGGTGACGAGCACCCGCGCCGCTCCCCGCGCGACGAGCGCCGCGGCGGCCTCCGGCGCCGACGAGAACCGCGACTGGCAGATCAGCCCGGCTTCTTCGAGGTTGACGTAGAGCGTCGCGCCAGGGCAGGCGAGCAGCGGCGTCAGCCGCTCGGCCTTGCCGGGCGAGGCGGGCGCCACGCGGAGATCGGACCGCGAAAAGAGCGGGCTCGCGGCGATCTCGGCCAGCAGAAGCTCGGTCAGGTTGCCGTCGATCGCGACGAGCCCGGCATAGGGCGCGCCCTCCGATCCCAGCCGACCGTCGGCAAGCGGACGCAGGATCTTGTCGCCGGCGGCCTCCAGCGAATGCGCGTCCGCGATCGCCGCGATCAGGCCGTTCGCGCCCTCCACCGCCATGTAGCGATCGGTCGGAAGGTCATCGGACAGATAGACATGATCGGTCGCCATCCCGAGCTTGCGGCAGGCGTCGAGCAGATCCGCCCCCTCGTCATCGCGCCCGATGGCGGTGAGAAGGGCGGGCGTCAGGCCAAACCGCCGCAGCGTCATGGCGATGTTCATCGCGACGCCGCCGGGCAGGCGGGTGATCCGGCCGGGGACGTCCGAGCCCGCGCGCATCACCGATGGGGCGCGGCCGATCACGTCCCAGAGGACCGATCCGATGCACAGGATGTCGGGCGCGCGCGTCATCGCGGCTTTCTTCACCGGGACACGCGCGCAGGCAAGCGGAAAACCCGGCCGCGGGGGCGGTCTTCCTCCGTGACTGCCCCATGCCCGCGGTCAGGCGGCGCGCATCAGATCCGCGACATCGCCCGGCATCTGGACCTCCAGATGGCGGAATTCGCCCTCGTCCACATGCTTGCGCAGGACGCCGAAGACGGCCTCTGCGGCCTGTCGCGCATCCGTGCCGGTCTCGTTCTGGCTGCGCAGATGCCCCTCGACCGTGCCGAGCCAGGCGTCGAGGGACCGGTCGAGGATCGGCGTGGCGGAGGGACGCCAGCCCTCGAAGTAGATCCCCCGGATCAGGGTCGGCAACTGCTGCCCGAGATGCACCGCCTCGTCCGCGGTCAGTCGGTCGCGCAGCGCGTGCAGGCCGGCGCGCAGGACGTGATACGCCGACTGCTTGCCCGCCCCGATGCGGTCGTCTATCTCGTTCAGCCAGATGTTCGTCGTCTGGACGGTCTCGTCGATGATGCTCAGTCCGAGGTCAGCCATGGTCGTCCTCCTTCGGCGGTTTCCCCGGTAACACGCCGGCACGGCCGGTGTTCCCCCGGCGCGGAGGTGAGGTGGCTCTTGCATTGGTGCGCGGCATCGTCTATCTGCGCGCTCACTTCACAGGCGGGGCTTGGGCCTTCGGGGGAGACATCCCCGTTCGGTCCGCCGGTTGGGAGAGATCCCTGACGCTCCGCCGAGGCGCAAACCGGAAAGGAACATGGACATGGCGCTCCCGGAATTCTCGATGCGCCAGCTCTTGGAAGCTGGCGTTCACTTCGGTCACCAGACCCAGCGGTGGAATCCCCGCATGGGCGAATTCATCTACGGCGACCGCAACGGCATCCACATCATCGACCTCACGCAGACCGTGCCGATGCTCGACGCGGCGCTCAACGTGATCCGCGAAACCGTGGCCAAGAACGGCCGCGTGCTCTTCGTCGGAACCAAGCGGCAGGCGCAGAAGCCGGTCGCCGACGCGGCCGAGAAGTGCGCGCAGTACTACATGAACCACCGCTGGCTCGGCGGCACGCTGACCAACTGGAAGACCGTCTCGCAGTCGATCAACCGGCTCAAGGAGATCGACGAGATCATGGCGCAGGGCGCCGAGGGTCTCACCAAGAAGGAGCGTCTCGGTCTCGAGCGTGACCAGACGAAGCTCGAGGCGTCGCTCGGCGGCATCCGCGAGATGGGCGGTCTCCCCGACCTCCTCTTCGTCATCGACGTGAACAAGGAAGACCTCGCGATCGCCGAGGCGCGCAAGCTCGGCATCCCGGTCGTGGCCGTCGTCGACACGAACTGCTCGCCCGACGGCATCGACTACATCATTCCCGGCAACGACGACGCGGCGCGCGCGATCGGGCTTTACTGCGATCTTGCCTCCCGCGCCGCGCTCGACGGAATGTCGGCACAGCTCGGCGCCGCGGGCGTCGACGTGGGCGCGCTCGAGGAAGCGGTGGAGGACCGGCTCGAGTCCGACGCCGCCACCGAGACCGCAACCAAGGCCGAGGAACCGGCCGAAGCGCAGAGCTGAGCCGTCACACGAACGTCATGGGGAGCGCCTAGGCGCTCCTCGCAGGACCCTGTTTAGGA
>Ga0102940_1001307_pt1 | contig 16056 bp, 16 predicted proteins | sample SalPonR2_C_D1_MG_FD_78215 | JGI IMG/M metagenome (GOLD analysis project Ga0102940, IMG submission 78215) | Salt pond soil microbial communities from South San Francisco under conditions of wetland restoration - Salt Pond MetaG R2_C_D1_MG | ecosystem: Environmental > Aquatic > Marine > Intertidal...
AGTTGAAATTCCGTTGTTATGAATGAAGTTGTCAGGATAATAATTATTGAGGACGAATTACATAACCTCCGCCTGCTGGAAGGAATGATTAAAAATATCAGGCCGGAATGGGAAATTGTGCAAACTTTTGAAAGCGTAAAGGAAAGCGTAAACTGGCTGCGCAACAATCCGCATCCCGACCTTTTTTTTATGGATATTCAGCTGGCAGACGGTCTGTGTTTTTCCATTTTCGATGAAGTGGATATTACCAGCATGGTGATTTTTACGACAGCCTACGACAATTACGCCATCCAGGCTTTTAAGGTAAACAGCATCGATTATTTGCTGAAACCATTCAGGGAAAAAGATTTGGAAGCTTCCATCGAAAAATTTGAACACTACAGAAAATTGAATGAGCCGGGGAAAAGTCAGGATTATTCCGATATTCTGGAAGCAATACGGTATGGGAAAAAGAAGTACCGCAAACGGTTTTTGGTTTCACGCGGCGATGCCTGGTTTAAACTTGCAGTGGGAGATGTTGCTTTTTTTTACAGTGAAAATAAAGTAACCACTGCCGTTACATTTCACAATCAAAACCATGTGATTGACTTTACGCTTGAAAGTCTGGAGGAAGAACTTGAGCCGGAAATGTTTTTCCGGGCAAACAGGCAAGTAATCGTTAATATTGAAGCCATCGAGAAAATTGAGAATTATTTTGGCGGCAAACTGAAAGTAAGATTAAATCCACCTTTCCCCGATGATTTAATTATCAGTCGTTTAAAGGCAATGGATTTTAGAAAGTGGGTGGGAGAATAAATCAGTTTTTCTCAAAAACATAGATTACCGAACTGCACCGGTTTGTGTTGAAAAGACTTATTACCCATGAAATCGTTCCGTGAAACATACCATTTATAAATGGCAATCGCGATTTTTTATACTTTTCACTCAGCATAGAAACATAAAATGCATCGAAAGGCATGGGGGCAGTGCGTTTTAATCTGAATCCATGCTTTTCACCAAATCGTTTCATTTGTTCCGGCCCGAAATGCCAGATGTGGCGGGGCACATCGTACGCCGCCCAAAATTTTTTGTAATGCCGTGCGTCGTATGAATTGGGGTTCGGAACCGCAATAATTAGCTTCCCATCCGCTCTAAGTAATTTGCTGAAAGTTGCCATGTTTTCATCCAGTTTATGAATGTGTTCCAGCACGTGCCAGAGGGTGATAGCATCGAAGCTATCTTTTTCAAAATGAAAAAGTTGATCCGGTTCATGTATTTCCAAACCAAACTCTTTTTTCGAAAAAGTGCGGGCATTCTCACTTTTTTCGGTTCCTGTAACCTGCCATCCATTGTACTTCATTTCGTTCAGCAAAAATCCGGTTCCGGTGCCCACATCCAAAATCCGCCCGGTTTTTAATCCGGTTGCTTTTTGTACCAGTTCGCGTTTGCGGCCCAGCATATGATTCCGCACTTTATGATACATGGCATTCACCAATCCTTTTGAGGTGTTGGAATGTGAGATGTACTCTTCGCTTTGATAATAACGTCCAATGGTTTCTTCATTTTCAGCATTGGCTGTGAACTTGAAACCGCAGTCGATACATTTCCTGATTTCAAACTTCTCGCCCGTAACAAAATAATCTGCACAAGTAATAAATGGTTTAAATTGTTTGCTGCCACATACCGGGCATTTATCGATACAAAAAACTGTCATTTCGAAAATTTTGCCGAAAGGTAATTATTTTTCACCCGACGTCTAAGTGGAAATCTGCCAATAGTTATTTCACAACAATTATTTATCTTATTCTGAACCGCGCTGATACCTGGTACGAAATCGTGATATTTTGCACCTGATCGACGCTTTCGTAAGCAGCATCTGCTGCCATCATTTGATTTTTTGCCATGTATGGACGTGAAATCCCTTCGTTCAGTTCAGAAATAGAAAGTACCTCGCCCAATTCTTCATCCAGACTTTCAACCAGGTAGGCTGCCTTTTCCCGGGCGTTTTTCAGGGCCTCGGTTTTTATTTGTTTTCTGAATTTTTCCATTTCCGAATGGCTCATCTGTCCAACGTTCAAAGAGCGGATTCCTTTGGCATCAACCAGCGATGATAGCTGATTAACTTTTGAGAAATCGTTAATTTTTACTTCAAGTGTTTTGCTAAACAGGAACTCTTTTCCCTGCTGACGCCAGTAATTCCCTATACCGTGCACCCTGATATCCGATTTTTTGATGCCGGCTTTTCTAAGGCTTTTTATGAGTCCGTCTTCAATTTTGGCCAGCGGAACCCTTGTTTCATAATCCTCGGGTTCCTTGTTTTTCTGAAATTCCTCTTCAAAATATTCCTGAATGGTAATGGAGAGAACCATTTCGTTAGGTTGAATTTCCATTTCAGATTTTCCCTGAACTTCAATAAACCGTGTTTGTTCATTCATTTGTGCTGATAGCGAGAGGGTAAAGACTGCGAAAACGAAAGACATCAAATACTTCATGGCTATTTTTTTTAACTTGATTATATATCTGTTAAAACAAAAAAACCACGAAAACTATTGTTCCCGTGGTTTAACTATTTATTAATTCTGAATAATTATCAGATTATCAGCATCGCATCGCCGTACGTTCCAAAGCGGTAGTCTTCTTTCATGGCCACATTATAGGCTTCCATCACAAAATCGTAACCACCAAAAGCAGCCACCATCATTAGCAGGGTTGAATAAGGAAGATGGAAATTGGTCACCATGCTGTTGGCTACACTAAACTCATAGGGTGGGAAAATAAATTTGTTGGTCCAGCCCTCGAATGGTTTTAAATAACCTTGTGTTGAAACAGAACTTTCCAGTGTGCGCATTACGGTAGTACCCACAGCGCAAACATTGTTGCGTTGTTCTTTTGCATGGTTAACCGTTCCGCAGGCTTCATCTTTTATCCAGATTTGTTCTGAATCCATTTTATGTTTTGTCAGGTCCTCCACATCTACACTGCGGAAGTTGCCCAAACCAACATGCAAGGTGATGTAGGCAAAATCAGCGCCTTTAATTTCAAGCCTTTTGAGCAGTTCGCGGCTAAAATGCAGTCCTGCAGTTGGTGCAGCCACAGCTCCTTCGTGTTTGGCAAAAATGGTTTGGTACCTTTCCTTGTCTTCCGGAACCACCGCACGGTTTATAAATTTGGGCAGCGGGGTTTCTCCCAGGCTGTAAAGTGTTTGTTTAAACTCATCATAAGGCCCGTCGAAGAGGAACCGAAGGGTGCGACCACGCGAGGTTGTATTGTCAATAACTTCGGCAACCAGCATATCATCTTCGCCAAAATAGAGTTTGTTTCCAATTCTGATTTTCCGGGCCGGATCGACCAAAACATCCCACAGGCGTTGTTCGCGGTTCAATTCCCGAAGCAGGAAAACTTCAATTTCGGCACCTGTTTTTTCCTTGTTGCCGTATAAACGTGCCGGAAAAACTTTCGTATCGTTAAAAACGAAAACATCGCCTTCGTTAAAATAATCGAGAATGTTTTTAAATGTTTTGTGTTCAATTGTGCGTTTTGCCCTGTTTAACACCATCAGTTTTGATTCGTCGCGATTATATGCCGGGTGCAAAGCAATTTTTTTCTCATCTAATTCGTACTTAAATTTCGATAATTTCATGGGCAACTATTTTTTTTATTTGTTTTTTTTAAACTTGTATTTTGCATTTATTTACTATCCGAAAACAGGGTTTGTAAACTCAGAACCCCGTTTTACGCAGCGTTTTTTAATTGGTTACAAAAGAATCTAAATTTTCCAGAAAAAATTGAACATTCATGGCGTCGTCAACTTCAAATTCCCCGATTCTTGTTCTTCTTAATTCTGTTAAATAAGCACCGCAGTTAAGTTCTTCTCCAATGTCGCGGGCAAGGGCTCTGATGTAGGTGCCTTTACTGCATGTAACCCGAATTTTTACATAAGGTAAATCAAAAGATTCAGTTTGAATTTCAGTTATAACAACTTTTCGGGGACTAAGTTTTAATTCTTCGCCGTTTCTTGCATAATCGAAAGCGCGTTTTCCTTTTACTTTTACTGCTGAATAAACCGGGGGGATCTGGTCAATTTCTCCTTTAAATTTTTGCAGTGCGTTTTCAAAATTTTCAGGCGTTATGTGATCATAGCTTTTTGGGTTTTCTTCCTCAGTTTCCCGGTCGAAAGAAGGAGTTGTAGCTCCCAGTTTTATGGTTGCAACGTACTCTTTTTCTTTATCCTGAAATGATTCGATAAGCTTTGTGGATTTTCCTGTGCAAAGAATCATCAGCCCGGTGGCAAGCGGGTCGAGTGTTCCGGCATGTCCCACTTTCATTTTTTTGATTCCCATTTTGCGGCACAAAGTGTTCCGAACTCTTTGCACCAAATCAAACGACGTCCACTCAAGGTCTTTGTCGAACAGCAAAACTTCTCCTCCTAAAAAATCGTACGTTTTTTTCAGGTTCTCCATGTGCAATAATCTAATATACAGCGCTTTGTGATAAATTCCGAAATCAGGCTGCAAAGATAGCAATTAGCCCGATAACTAAGCAATAAATGGCGAAATAAATTAGTTTTCCCCGTTTTATAATCCTTATCATCCATGAGCAGGCCAGTAATCCGGATACAAATGCTGCTGCAAAACCAATGAGCAAAACAGGCGCTGAAATTGCTGTTTTATTAGTGGAAAAATCGCCACCGGCCAAATCCAGAAAAGCTGCACCTAAAATTGGTACCAGAACCATTAAAAATGAAAATCGGGCAACCTCCTCTTTTTTGGTTTTTAGCAGCAGACCGGCTGCAATAGTAGCGCCACTGCGCGAGATGCCAGGCATTACAGCCATTGCCTGTGCAACACCTATAATAAATGCCCGCCAAAAAGTTATTTTTTGCTCTCCTTTTTTTGCAAAATGAGCAAACGACAGTAAAATTGCGGTAATAAGCAGCATGCTGCCTACCAGCAAAAGATTACCGGTGAAAAAATATTCAATTTCTTCAGCGAAAAATAATCCTAAAACAAGCACTGGAATAGCCGAAAATAGAAGCCTGGAAATATAAATAGTCGATTCATTCCATTTAAAGGCGAGCAAATCTTTTAAAAGAACATAAATGTCTTTTCGGAAAACAACCAGTGTGCTTAAAACAGTAGCAACGTGCACGGTTACAGCAAATAATAAATTGTTGGTTGTTTTTACACCTAAAACAGCATGCCCGATTTCGAGATGACCGCTGGAACTAACGGGTAAAAATTCAGTAAGCCCCTGGAGCAAACCTAGGACAAGCGCCTGGATTTCGTTCATTTTTTGAAAGAATTAGTCGTTGTCTTTCGGTTTTTTGAGGATGGCATAAATTTGAAAAAGAAAGCCAAAAAGCAGTAAAAGCGGTGCCAGTGTAATGCGTCTGAAACTGAAAATTTCAGGATTAAATACATCGGGGTCTTCACTTCCGCCTCCTACCATTAAAATAAAACCAACTACAATTACAGCAAACCCGATAGCCATTAATTTGTAGTTCTCTTTGCCCAGAGGAAAACCGGTTTCACTTGTTTTATCTTTTTTTACAATCTTTTTTTTCATAACGGCGGTAAAGATAATGATTTAATAAAATTATTCGTCAAAATTCAGTTTGTTTTATTTGGCTTCATTACTGTGGGCAAATACATAAATTCAGCCGGTTAAGTGCTGCAGGTTTACCACAAAATCTATTTAATTGACTATCCATTCATGGATTCCGGCTGAATAGTTTTCAGAAAGTTGAATCTCCAGTTTCATAGCTGATGTAGTTGCTGGTGTAAAAGCAATTCTGTTCATTTTGTTTTCAATAACCGGATAAGGTGTTTCTGCATTCACCTCTTTCCATTGATTTCCTGATTTATAATACAGTTTCCAGCTTTCAGGTAAATCGCAGCCGCCTTGTGGTGTGTCTTTAAACCAGTAAATTCCACATTCCGAGACTGTTTCCTGTTTTTTGAAATTATAAATTATCCAGTGTGTTTCGTTTTTTGCCGGCCACCAGTGGTAAAGGGTATGGGTTTTATCGGCTGAATTTTCAGGTAACAACTGATCGTTGATTCCCTGCAGTGTATTTGTTTTTAATGAAGCTTTCACTTCACTTTCCGACGCAATTGTTGGCAGAGCTTTGGGCTGTGCCGATTCGGCAGAAGTTGGAATCCACACTTTCATCCGGCCTTTTCCGCGATGTGCCCAGGCGTAGTATGGAATGGCTTTAAAGGCACGTGGATAAGTTTCGATATCGCCTTTTTTATTGATCTTTTTTGCACCGAATGCCTCTCCTGAAATTTCGTGAATTCCCCCCAGTTTTTCAGGTTGAAATTCATACGTTAATTTTGCATCCTTTTTCAGAATTAAACTCATGATTTCCGGGTCTTTGTAATCGGGCCATTCGGCACAATATACCAGCGGACCAAGTTGAAGCGCCATTTTTCCGCGGTCATCTTCCACATTCGGGTGGGCTTCTATTTTCCGGATTTCGTAAGGAAAAGAAATTTCAACTTTGTCTTCGCCTATCCATTTTTTTGAAACAACAGCATAACCTTTCTGTATCGCGGGAGAAATGATTTCGCCGTTTACTTTAAAAACCATGGAAGAAGAAGGTTGATTCACAAATGAATACAAATCTCCCGGTACCGGATTTTCCGAAGCCCAGCCGGGAATTCGAATTAATAAATTTGCAGTGGTTGTTTCATCCGGTTCAACTGTTATTGTTACATTTCCATTCCAGGGCATGTTGCTTTTTTGCGTGAGTTTCAGATTGCCTTTTTCGGTTTCGAAAGAAGTTGATCCCGGCACAAACAAATTTACATAGAAATCGTTTCCCCGCCTGGCATAAATGTAGTTGGACATGGATGGAATGAACCGTGAAATATTGGAAGGGCAGCAGGCGCATCCGAACCATTCACTGCGTTCGTGGCTGCCCATCGATTCCAGCGGGTTGGGGTAAAAAAAATGATCGCCGCTGAGTGAAACTCCCGACAAAACATTGTTGTAGAGCGAGCGTTCCAGCACATCGATGTATTTGGCATCGCCCGTCATTAAAAACATGCGGTGGTTCCAGAAACAGTTGGCAATGGCCGCGCAGGTTTCGCAGTAGGCGCGTCCGTTGGGCAGTTCGTAGGCACCGCCAAAACCTTCGTGGCCGCCTTCGGCTCCGATTCCACCGGTGATGTACAGTTTTTTATAAACCACATCTTCCCATATTTTGGTAATGGCATCAACATACTGCTGATCTCCCGTGAGCGCTGCCACATCGGCCATGCCGGTCCACATGTAGGCGCCGCGCACCGAATGCCCCACCGCTTCAGTTTGTTCCACTACCGGCAGGTGCGACTGGTTATAAGTAGTTTTTTCACCAATTCCTTTCCCGCGGATATCGAGAAAAAATTTAGCCAGATCGAGGTAACGTTTTTCACCAGTCACCCGGTACAGTTTTACCAGCCCGATTTCAATTTCCTGGTGCCCCGGGAAGTTTTCAATTTTACCTGGCCCGAACTCCGTATCAACTAAATCGGCACTTTTTATTGCGATGTCGAGAATTTTTCGTTTGCCGGTGGCACGGTAGTAAGCAGTTGCCGCTTCGTAAAAATGGCCGAGATTGTAAAGTTCATGGCTTAAGTCGTCTACTTTTTCCCAGCGTTCTTTTCCAATCCAGTCGTGGCCGTTTTCGCCCATAATAGTCCGGTTGGTAAACAGGTAACCATCTTCTTCCTGGGCTTTTTCAATCAGGTTAATGAGCGAATCAATGGTGTTTTCAAGATTTTCGTCAGGAAACATTTGCAGCGAATAGGCAGCTCCTTCAATGATTTTGAAAACGTCAGAATCGTCAAACGGGTAGGGCGAGCAAAATTCTCCTTCCATTAGTCCTCCGGCAATGGCAAAATTGTCGATACGGCCTGTTTCGTCGCTTTTCTGAATGGCAATTGGAATGGTTACTTTGTGGTTGGTTTTTATGCGTTCCGACCAGAAATTATCCTCCACATTCACCTCAGTAAAGGGTACAGGAGAAATAAGGTATTCATTGTTTTGCTGGTTTGAGCAGGCGTAAAAAAGGAGTAAAATTGTAACAGGCAGAAACAGGTTGCGCATGATTTAAATTTTTGGTTACAGCAATCAAATTTAATGAATTGATTGTAAAAGTGTTTTTTCATTCTCCGAATTTTGCGTCAATTCTTTTTGCCTGCAATCAGCGTAGCTTAAGCTCTGTCAGAATCAAGGTGGAGCGATATGCTTCTTCGTGGTATATCTGCCTTCTCCTGTGTTCAGGGTCGTTTTGTTTATTTTTTCAAAGCAGCCACAGCAAAATACGCATTTTTGGGATTTCGTTCACGATCGAATAAAAGCGGGTAATTGGTGCGTCCTCTCATCGGAAAATTATTTTTCCACGATTCGCCGTCGGTGGTTCCCCAAAAAGTAACGCGGTCTATTTTATCGCGGTGTTTTAAAAAGAGTTTAAACAAATCTTCGTAACGTTTCGTCAGTTTTTTGTCGATTTCGGGTGGCAACCCTTCAACATACGGATTCATCTCTTTCCGGTATTCTGCCTGGTTTGAAATTTCGGCCGAACGTGACCAGTTGAAAGGCAACACATCTACATCGAGTTCGGTAATATGCACACGTAAACCGGTTGATGCAAAAACCTCAATGCTTTTTTCAAACTCATTCAAATCGGGATCATCCAGGCTAACATGTCCCTGCATACCGATTCCATTTACCGGAACTCCCCTTTTCAGGTAATCTTTCATTATTTTCACAACAAGCTCACGACGGCTGGGATTATCCATGTTATAATCGTTATATAAAAGCTGACAGCCGGGATCGGTTTCATGAGCCACGTGAAATGCACGTTCCATAAATTCAGGTCCTGCTATTTCATACCAGGGGGTTTTTCTCCAGCCATCGGATGTTATTGCTTCGTTTACCACATCCCAGGCATCAACTTTTCCCTTATAACGGCCAACCAGTTGGACAATATGGTTTTCCATTCGTTTCATCAGTGTGGTTTTATCCACGCGACCTCCGTTTTCGTCCTGAAAAACAGTACGCGGCACCTGACTGTGCCAAACCAGTACATGACCAACAATGTGCATATTGTTTTTCAAACCAAATTCCACAAAACGGTCGGTTAATTCAAATCGCCATTCGTGTTCAGCAGGATGAACACGCGACCATTTTAGCATATTTTCGGGTGTAACAGAATTAAACTCATTATTAATCAGGTTTAAAAGTTCTGTGTCATTCCTGCTAAAAGCATGTCTGCTTATTGCAGTTCCGATTTTGAAATCATTTTTATAAAGTTCACTCAATCCTGAACTGGTTAGTGCCTTGTTAAAAGCCCTGAGCTTGAAAGTTGCAAGGTTGCCGGCAGTTAGTGCACTGGTGCCTATAAAATGTCGTCTGTTTATTTTCATTGTATTATACCCATTTTGTGAAATCTCAAGATACAAAAATGTTTTTCAACCCGGTTTCTTACACAAGCCGGAAAATGTTCGCCCGCATCAAATCAAAAAGAAAAACCTGCTGAAAGCGTGAATGAAACTGCTGGTTTAAAACTTTATTTTGAAGGTTATAATTTTTTGTTCCGCGCAATCTGTCGGTGGTAATTATCAGCCAGTAACTGTTGAATTGTTGTTTTTGATACAGAATCAGTTTTTCATCTTTTTTTTGAATGGCAAGCTGGATATCTTCAGGTACATTTTCAGAAATTCCCAGGTTATTCGAACGTTCCCACACAGATGTTTTTAAAACCGGGTTGTGGATGATCAAAATTTTACCCAATTCTTTCGGTAATGAAGAACCGGTAATTAATTTGTGGAAAAAGCCGCCTGTATTTTTATCCTGAACAGAATTACGAATCAGGTTTGTTAATCGGGCTGAAAGTACAACACTGCTTCCGGGGTTCAGTTTCTCTTTATCTGAAAAGAGAATTTTTACGAATAAATTTATAGCAGATGATTGGGTAAAAATATCTTTTGCACGGTCAATGACTTCATCTCTGAGCTGATCGCGTTCAAGTTCTTTTATTGTCAGGGTTTTTGCATTCAAAGGATTCAACCGGGTAAGCTCAATTCCCAGGTTGAACTTCTTTTTGATTTTGACCATAAAATCAGGCGATTCGGAAGGAATTAGTTTGCCTGCCGGAAAAATGTTGTAAGATTCCCTGAAATAGTGCATAAGCAGAATTTCCAACTGTTTCTTTTCGGATTGCATGTTGCCAAATATCGTCAAAAAAAAATTAAAAAACTTCCGAATGATGTTTCACTAAGGAGCATAAATATTAATTGGCAGGAAGTTGTAACTTTGTTTCAAACAACTTAAAGCTATCGAATGAAAACCATTTCAAAGAGTTTATTTCTAATCATTAGCGGAATTTTTATTTCATTGGCCGGTTTCTCGCAGAGTTTAAATTTTCAGGAAATTACCGGCAATTGGAGTGGAGAACTTGAATTGCCTTCACAAAAACTGGAGTTGATTTTTAAGATTTCTGTTGACTCGACCGGCGAATTAGTCACAAAAATGGATGTTCCGATGCAAGGCGCAAAAGATTTGCCTGTAACTAAAACCGAACTGAAAGGCGATAGTTTAAAAATAGCGGTTGGCATGATAATGGGTGAATATATGGGTAAAATTGTGGATGATTCAACTTTAACCGGCACCTGGAGCCAGCGTGGCGCAAAGTTGCCACTTACGCTTACCAAAAAGCTAAAAGTTGCTGAATTACAGCGGCCACAAACGCCAAAGCCTCCCTATCCTTATATGTCTGAAAATGTTAAATATATTAATCCGGAATCGAAACTGAAATTGGCCGGAACATTAACTTTACCAAAAGAAAAGGGAAAGTTTCCGGCAGTGGTTTTGATTACAGGCTCCGGCGCACAGGACCGCGATGAAACCATTTTTGAACACCGCCCTTTTGCGGTGATTGCTGATTATCTGACGCGCAACGGAATTGCAGTTTTAAGAGTTGACGACCGCGGAGTGGGAGGCTCGGAAGGAAACATTAACAATGCTACCAGCGAAGATTTTGCAGGTGATGTGATTGCAGGCATTCAATTTTTGAAAACCCGACCGGAAATAAATCATCAGAAAATAGGTTTAATCGGCCACAGCGAAGGCGGAATAATAGCCCCGATTGTAGCCAATCGCACGGAAGATGTTGCTTTTCTTGTTTTACTGGCCGGCCCGGGAATTCGTGGTGAAGAGATTCTTTACCAGCAAAATGAACGCTCGCTGAAAGCAGCGGGAATGAGCGATGAAATGATTCGTCAAAATCGTCAGTTGCAGGAGAATATTTTCAGAATAGTTTTGAATGAAAAAGATTCTGCTATGCGCATCGACAAGCTGCAGCGAACTTTATCCGGCGGAATGTACACGACGATGAGCAAAGATCAGAAAGAAGCCATCGATACCCAGCTTGAAGCGATGAATACACCGTGGTTCCGGTTTTTCCTTACGTATGATCCTTATCCGGCGCTTACAAAAGTCGGCTGCCCCGTGTTGGCGTTAATCGGAGAAAACGATGTGCAGGTTCCTGCAGAAACCAATCTGCCAGCCATTGAAAAAGCATTAAAAGAAGGTGGAAATACCGATTTCAAAATCCTGAAACCGGAAAAACTGAACCACTTGTTTCAAACAAGCAAAACCGGGGCAATTTCTGAATACGGGCAAATTGAAGAAACATTTTCACCCAACGCTCTGGAATTATTGGAAAACTGGATTTGGGAAGTGGTGAAGTGAAAATATCAGCATAAAAAAAAGCTACCCGAAACCGGATAGCTTTTAAAATATCGTTTTTGGAAATAAATTAACTGTCGAGCGAGTAGCGTTCGAAAGCAGTAATTTCCAGTTCTTTGTCGTTTTGCGCCAGGTAATCTTTAACAGAAAGTTTTGCATCTTTAATAAATGCCTGGTTAACCAGAGTAACATCTTTAAACCACTTGTTAAGTGAGCCCTGGGCAATTTTGTCGAGCATTGCTTCAGGTTTTCCTTCCTGGCGGAATTTTTCCTTGGCAATTTCAATTTCCTTATCAATTTCTTTCTGCGGAATAGCATCTTTATCGACTGCAATTGGCGACATTGCCGCTGCCTGCATGGCGATATCTTTGGCCACCTGAATTTCTACGTTTTCTTTATTGAAACCAACCAGGGTTGCCAGTTTATTTCCCGGGTGGATATAAGCTACAACTGTTTCGGCTTCAATTTTGGAGTAAAACGAAAGTTCTGTTTTTTCACCAATAACGCCTGTTTGCTCGGTCACTTGATTTTCAATGGTTCTGCCATCCAAATCAAGTGTTTTAAGCTCTTCCAGGTTTTCAGGTTTTTGAGCAAGCGCCACATTAAGAATGCTGTCGGCGAAAGCAATAAAATTATCGTTTTTGGCAACAAAATCGGTTTCGCAATTGAGAACGATCATGGCACCAAATTTTTTGTCTTCTGATACTTTTGCCAGAACAACGCCTTCAGAAGCTTCCCTGTCGGCACGCTTGTTGGCAATTAATTTTCCTTTTTCACGAATGATTTCGAGAGCTCTGTCAAAATTACCGTCGGCATCTTTCAGGGCGTTTTTACAATCCATCATCCCTGCACCGGTTAATTTGCGCAATTTAACTACGTCTGCTGTTGTGAAAGCCATAAAGCTAAATTTTTAAAACGATTTATATTTTGTAATTTTTTACTTATTTTTCAGTATCGTTGCCGGCAACTTTTTCTTCGCCTGCTGCCGCCTTCGATCTTTCTCTTTTCGGTTTTCTTCTCGGTTTTTTCGGAGCATCTTCATCCTCTTCTTTGCCTTTTTCTGATTTTCTTTCGGCAAGTCCTTCTCTAACTGCTTCAGTCATTTCACCAAGAATCAGTTTAATTGACTGGGAAGCGTCGTCGTTGGCCGGAATAACAAAGTCGATTTCTTCCGGGTTTGAGTTGGTGTCAACAATTGCGAATACCGGTATTCCCAACTTCTGTGCTTCGCGAACAGCAATTTTTTCTTTCATTACATCAACGATAAAAAGTGCTGCCGGCAGGCGGGTAAGGTCGACAATACTACCCAAAACTTTTTCGAGCTTGGCACGCTGCCTGGTAATTTGCAGTTTTTCCCTTTTCGACAGGTTATCCCAGCTTGAATCTTTCGTCATTTTGTCGATAGAGATCATCCTTTTCACCGCTTTGCGGATAGTTGGGAAGTTGGTGAGCATACCACCGGGCCAGCGTTCAGTAACGTAGGGCATTCCTACGCTTTTTACCTGTTCGGCTACCAGTTCTTTTGCCTGTTTTTTTGTGGCAACAAACAATATTTTGCGGCCCGATTTGGCAATCTGTTTGAGGGCTGCTGCAGCCTCGTCTATTTTAACAACTGTTTTTTGGAGATCGATAATGTGGATTCCGTTTTTTTCCATGAAAATATAAGGTTCCATGTTCGGATTCCACTTTCTTTTGAGGTGTCCAAAATGTGCACCTGCGTCTAATAATTCCTGAAATGATACTTTTGGCATCTGTTTACTTTTTTTATGACTCTAAAAGCAACAGTTGAGTAGTCCCGAATTCCCGGAAATCTCAACCATTTTAGATCCATATAATTTGACAATAAATTTATTAACGTTTTGAGAACTGGAATTTCTTCCTTGCTCCCGGCTGTCCCGGTTTTTTGCGTTCAATTTCGCGTGGATCCCTGGTGAGAAATCCGGCCGATTTCAAATCTTTTCTCAATTCCGGGTCAATTTTTATCAATGCCCTTGAAATTGCGAGGCGCAATGCTTCGGCTTGTCCTTTAATTCCACCACCGTCAAGATTGACTTTAATGTCGTATTTTTCAATCGCTTCTACTACGTTAAGCGGTTGTTTAACAATGTACTGAAGGGTAGTTGTCGGGAAATATTCGTTCAATTCACGTTTGTTAATCGTGATGTTTCCTTTGCCTTCGTTCACGTAAATACGAGCAACTGCCGATTTTCTACGCCCTATTGTGTTAACTACTTCCATTTTTTTTAATTATTGTTACTTAAATCAACAACTTTTGGTTTCTGAGCCTGGTATTTATGCTCTGGTCCTGCAACTACATGCAGGTTGCGAAACAACTGGCTTCCCAGTTTGTTTTTGGGCAGCATTCCTTTAACAGCTTTTTCAACAAGCCTTTCCGGATATTTCGCTAAAATTTCTTTTGGCGTTTGTGTACGCTGGCCACCCGGGTAACCTGTATGACGGAGATAAATTTTATCTGTCAGTTTTTTACCGGTGAGCTGTACTTTTTCAGCGTTTATCACAATTACGTTGTCACCACAATCAACGTGCGGTGTAAACTCGGGCTTGTTTTTGCCCCGGAGGATTTTTGCAACCTCGCTGGCCAAACGGCCCAAAACAACATTTTCAGCATCAATAACCACCCACTCTTTGTTGACGGTTGCTTTATTTGCTGAAACAGTTTTATAACTTAATGTATCCACTTGTACTAAAATTTATTTATTCAACTTTCACCTTTTCCTGTGTTTTTTCAGATTTGTCATGCATCATTGACAAGCTGTTACATCAAGAAAATCAATATTTTACATTGCCTACAAGCACGGACAATAATCGGGACTGCAAAAGTATTTTCTTTTTTTGTATTTCCAAAATATAACTCCTTTTTTTTCATTCGCTTAATAAATATTTTTACTTGTAATTTAAATTGGTTGGCAGAAATTTTTCAACAAACTCCACCGGTTTGTTTTTTCGTTGGGCATAATCCCGGATCTGGTCGCGGCCCACTTTTTCGAGGCTGAAATAACGCGATTCAGGATGTGCAAAGTACTGGCCGGAAACTGAAGCATTGGGATACATGGCAAAATGTTCGGTTAGTTGCATGCCAATTTCTTCGGCTTTCAGCAGGTCAAACAACTCCTTTTTTTCTGAATGCTCGGGACATGCCGGGTAACCCAGCGCTGGCCTGATTCCCTGGTATTTTACTTTCAGCAGTTCTTCGTGTGTCAGGTTTTCATCGGGTGCATATCCCCAGAATTCTTTGCGAACGCGTAAATGCAGCAATTCTGCAAAAGCTTCACTTAGCCTGTCGGCCAGCGCTTCCAGCATAATGGCTTTATAATCGTCATGATCTTTCAGAAACATGTCTCTCCACTTTTCAATGCCGATGCCGGCAGTTGTGGCAAATCCTCCGCAGTAGTCGGTTTTCCCCGATTCGAGGGGAGCTACAAAATCAGCCAAACATAAATTTGGCAGGTTTCCTTTTTTCTTCTCCTGCTGACGAAAATGATAAAATCGTCCGGCTTCTTTTTTACGCGATTCATCTTCAAAAAGAACAATGTCATCACCATCGGCATTTGCCGGCCAGATGCCGAAAGATGCATTGGCCTGCAACATTTTCTTTTCAATAATTTGATCCAGAAATTCGTTGGCTTCAGCATACAGTTTCCGGGCCTCTTCACCTTGTTTTTCATCGTCAAGAATTTGTGGATAGATTCCTTTCAGGTTCCAGGTAAGGAAAAAGAACGTCCAGTCGATGTATTCACGCAGCTCCTCCAGCGGATAATCGATGAGATGTTTCACACCGGTAAAGTTTGGCTGGTAAAGCGGAGTTGTTTCCCAGTTGATTTTCAGTTTGTTTTCACGTGCCTGTTCAAGTTTTAGGTATTCTTTGGGTTTGCGTTGTCCCTGGAATTCACGAATCTGGCTGTAATCGTCTTTTATTTTTTGAATGTAATTCTTATTCCCCGCAATTAAACTCGAAGTGACATTTACTGCGAGCGAGGCATCTTTTACATGAACGACAGGATGTGAATATTCAGGCTCGATTTTCACAGCAGTATGAATTTTTGAAGTGGTAGCGCCGCCAATCAGCAGCGGGGTATCCATTTTTCGGCGTTCCATCTCTTTGGCAATGTCCACCATAATTTCCAGCGACGGAGTAATTAAACCGCTTAGTCCAATCACGTCCACCTGTTCCCTCTCCGCTGTGTTCAGTATTTTTTCTGTTGGGACCATCACCCCTAAATCTATGATTTCGTAGTTGTTACAGCTCAAGACCACACCCACAATGTTTTTCCCGATGTCGTGAACATCACCTTTTACGGTTGCCAGCAGTACTTTCTTTTG
>Ga0102940_1001308_pt1 | contig 16050 bp, 17 predicted proteins | sample SalPonR2_C_D1_MG_FD_78215 | JGI IMG/M metagenome (GOLD analysis project Ga0102940, IMG submission 78215) | Salt pond soil microbial communities from South San Francisco under conditions of wetland restoration - Salt Pond MetaG R2_C_D1_MG | ecosystem: Environmental > Aquatic > Marine > Intertidal...
ATATTAGACTGGTCATGAAAGATCCGGTCCCGGCCGGCAAATCTCTTGTTAGGAATTGACATGGTACCCATTGATCTATTGAAAAAAATCCGGTTTCTTGCGGACCTGCCGGACGATATTATCGAAAAAATCAGCCCGTTGGCACAGAAGGAAACCTTTCACCCGGACTCCATACTGATACGGCAGAACCAGGAGCAGCACCTGGTATATATGCTAATGGCAGGCAAAATCTGTCTCAATGCCCGGTCTGATGCCGGCAGGATTCTGACACTGGATGAAATCACCCCGGGCCGCAGTTTTGGCATGTCCGCACTTTTGGGAAATGCCGTTGCCACCTTTTCCGCTGTCTGCACCGAACCCTGTGAAGTGATCACCCTGTCAGGCGATCAAATGCGGCAGTTGTTTGCATCCGACTACACCGCAGGATATGCTGTGATGGGCCGGGTTGCCCAATTGTTCAAAGACCGCATGAACAAGCATACCTGGCAGTTTCTCCATTCCCTTTCCATCCACCCGGCCATAAACCCTGTTTGAGTATGACCTTTCAAACTGGCCCTTGGATAAATACGTCATGCAAACACCAAAAAACATGATTGCAGGCCATGCAGTTCCAAACCAGAAAAAAAAGGGGGATCAGCCCGATGATAGACTGGGAAAAGCGGTATGCTCACAACATGAAACAGTATGACGGTTATGCCATAGGCAAAACCTTTTCATACCTGTCGGATCCGGACATCATTTCCCTGGCAGGAGGACTGCCGTCTCCGGATGTTTTCCAGACATCCGCATTCCGTGCCGCATCTGAAAAAATACTGTCCGATGATATTGCTGCAGTCATGCAGTATTCCGCCATTCCCGGAGAACAGGCCCTCCTGGATGCGGTCATCGGCTTTTTAAAAAGAGACGATATCCATCTTGACAAACATAACCTGCTGATCACGACCTCCGGCCAGCAGGGACTCGACCTTGCCGGCAGGCTGTTTATCAACCCGGGGGATATTGTCCTGGTTGACCGGCCGACATTTGCCGGGGCACTCACGGCATTCCGGATGGAAAATCCCCGGTTTATGGGTGTGGATATTGCACCTGACGGGACTGATACACAGGGGCTTGAAAAAATTATTGTGCGACAATTATCTTGTCCGGTTGACGACAATTAACTTGTCCGGTTAATCGTGGTAGAACCCCTCCTCAATGCCCCATTTTCAATTTTCAATTGAGGCGACAAGGGGGCTTGTCTGAACATCAATTTTCTGAATCAGATAATCATCAAAAAATTTACTAGACCAAAGATCCAGCTCATCCTTTTGCCTTGAATTTTTCAGAAATGGTTCAACATCTTTTTTTGCCATAGAAAAATCAACGCCCTTAATTTTTTCAGATAACAATTCAACAACTTTTTCTTTATCCAACACCTCTGACAAATCAAAATGACCTGTCTGTACCATTTTATTTTTAAGATAATATAACCCACATGGAATATTATTCTTCACAAACCAGATTAAATCATACCAGTCTCGGCCTTTGATGTTGGTTCTTAAAGTACGGCATAATAAAGCATGCATTTTGCCTGCAAACAAACTCGGCAATGTCATGGTTTTAATGGAAAATGGAATGGGATGGAGATGATATTTGAGGTCGCTTGTAAACCCGATGGCCGGTTCTTGATCAATTTCCAATTTTATCTTTATTACAGCATTTTTATGGGTCTTTAAATTTGAATCAATCTTTAATAAATGGATCAATGTGTTTGCTTTAGTGAAAGCTGAATCAATAGTGGTTTCTTTTTTTTTGTTTTTTTTTTCTGTGGAAACCTCAAAACCCCATAATTCCAATTCTGATTTTACTGAATCAAGGTATTTTTTAATGTCCAACTTGTTTTCAGGCTGAATGAGTGAAAAATCAAGATCCTCAGAAAAACGGTCCAGGTTATGCAGAATTCGTAACGCGCTTCCACCGTAAAAAACAGCCTTTTCATAAAATTTTGACCGCCATAAACCAAGCAAAACAATTTCTTGTATGATCTCTTTGATGGCATTTTCATGATCATGAACCGTAAACAATTCATACCTGCCTAACATTTGTTCAATTTTTTTATCAAACATAATTTTCCTTTAAACAATTGATTAGCAGGCTAATACTTTGCTTTTTATATGCAGCCCCTATCTCTTCTAGTAAAGAAAAATTAAATTTCTTGATTTCATCATAATCCAATCGCATTAACTCGAGAAATTCCTTCATTTCTTTTTCCAGTGAAATATGGGTCTGAGTTGCAATGAAATCGCACAGCGCCTTCTCAGGGGAGGCAATTAAGAATTTTTTTTGATCATCAGCCTCTTCAAGGTTAATCCCGATGTTAAAAATTTCTTTGCGGCAATATAGATAAGAAAATCTGCCAACCGGGGTTTCAAACAGCTTCTTTCTTTTAGTTGTCATGCTGATAATGAGTTCAACACGTTCCGGTATCATATTCCAGAATGCCAAGGCAGTTTGACTTGTGATATAGGAAGGACCATAAATCTGATTCGCCAGTATATACTTATTGTATGGCTTATTATACTCCTTACCCAACACATAGAGACCTTTTTTGACTCTTATGATATCCTTATTCTTGATCAGGCCTCTGATTTTATCTCTCGGTTTTTTATAACCGTCTAAAGCGTAGAGCAACAAATTATAATCAAACTCTGCTGGAAGCTGAATTAAATTTTTCATAATATTCCACCAATATGTCTAATAAATTGGACTTACTGGGTGTAATTCTATGCGTTGAATTGAAATTTGTCAAGAAAATTTAACACCAAAATAAACGGTGAAACCCGGCTTATTTTTTTTTGGAATTTCCGTACATACGTACATCAGATCTATATTCGCTTAACGGGGTAATTCGGTTCCTTCGCTCATGATCCGGATATACTCTGCATAAGAATAAAGGCGATTACGCTTCTGGCCGGTTATTTCTTTCACTATATCAAGCTGTTCAAGTTCACGCAGGCAGGCATTAACTGTAGCCGGTGCAAGTTGTGTTTTCTCCCGGACCCAATTCGGTGAAGCCATTGGGCGCTCAAGCATTGCCTTATGAACGAGACGGGCCGAACCGGATATCCGTTTCAGTCCGTTAATGCGCTTCCCATCTTCAGCAGATAGTTTCATCAGTTGCTGAGCGGTTTCAACGGCTTTTGCTGCGGTATGAATAAGGGCACCTGCAAAGAAATCGAGCCAAACCTCCCAGTCACCGGTCAGCCGTACTTCGTTCAGAAGTTCATAATAACGTTGTCGGTATGTTTTGAAATAAAGGCTGAGATACAGCATCGGTTTCTTGAGAACTTTTTCAGAGCACAACAACAGGGTTATTATCAAGCGGCCGACACGACCATTACCATCAAGGAACGGATGGATGGTTTCAAACTGGACATGTGCCAATGCCGCCTTGATCAACACCGGAGTTTTTTCCGGCAGATCATGTAGAAACAGTTCCAGTTTCCCCATACATTCTTGAAGATATTCAGGTGGTGGTGTTACAAAAGCGGCATTACCAGGGCGACTTCCACCAATCCAGTTTTTTGTGCAAGAAGATGGATCAACCCGATTCCACCATAGGAAATACCCTGATGACAGCCATCAAATTCATAATGAATGTTGGACGCTTTGAGTATGGGATCAGATTGCTGGGACCAGTTCCTTTTTTTCTCATTTCTTTTGCTTAAATCACGCTTTTTTGCGGAAAAAAATGACTGACATGGATTGCAGTATTACCGGTTCTATTATACCCTGACCTGAAGAACAAGGATGTCCTGTTACAGGGCATGTGCTGGAAAACCAGAACCAATGCGGGGTGGGGTATGCATACAATACGTACATTTTTGGTGATGGTGTCTTTTTTTTTGATTATGCCCGGTGCCGGGGCTTTTGCCGAGGATATGAGTGCCAGGGACCTCATAGAATCCTGCTGGGATTATATGCGGGGCAGGGCATCGGAATCGTTGGTGGACATGACCATACACCGGCCGGAATGGGAACGGACAATGACCATCAAAGCCTGGACAAAGGGGCGTTCCGACAGTCTGTTTTTCATCAAGGCCCCGCCAAAGGACAAGGGCAATGCCACATTAAAAAAAGGAAACGATATGTGGACATACAACCCCAAGGTCAACCGGGTCATCAAGCTGCCGCCTTCCATGATGTCCCAGTCCTGGATGGGGTCGGATTTTTCAAACAACGACCTGGCCAAAAGCGACAGTATCATCCAGGACTATGACCACACCATCGAAAGCACCCACACCCGCCAGGACAAGACAGTCTATGTCATAAAATCCATGCCCAAACCTGCGGCCCCTGTGGTATGGGGCATGCAGCGGATCACGCTGCGGGAGGATTTTGTGCTTCTCGAAGAAATATTTTATGATGAGGATCTGGAACCGGTGAAACAGATGACCACCCAAGATATCGCACCCCTGGGGGGAAGATTGTTTCCCTCTGTCTGGAAGATGTTCAAAACCGATACGCCCGAGGCATACACGCAGCTGGAATACAGATCTCTGACATTTACAGATGACCTTCCCGCCAGGCTTTTTACCCGGTCCTCTTTGAAAAACCCGCCACGTTAGCACCCATGTCCATGCATTTTACAATGGCCTGGCGCAATATCTGGCGCAATCCCAGACGAACGGTATTAACCGTATCAGCCATTGCATTTGCCTGTCTGGTGCTCATTTTCATGCTCTCTTTTCAGTTCGGCAGTTATGAAACCATGATCAATGCGGCTGTTCAAATTCAGACCGGGCATTTCAAGATCCAGCACAAACAATTTCATGAAAACCACAATATCCGCAAGACCATTGCCCATCCGGATGCTGTGGCCGGCATTCTGGACAAGACGGCGGGTGTTGCAGCGTATACCTTTCGGTCCCGGGCCTTTTCCATTGTGTCCTCTGAAGACCGGACATACGGTGCCCTGGTCATTGGCATTGATCCGGACTCCGAAGCCCGTGCATCGAGACTGCCGGACCTGATCCGGGAGGGGCAGTATCTGTCAGATACAGATACGGACAAAGCCCTTATCGGCCGGCTGCTGGCCCGGAATCTGAAAGTGAAGATCGGAGATGAAGTGACCCTGCTGGGGCAGGGCCGTGACGGTTCTGTGGCTGCGGCCGTGGTCACCATCAAGGGAATTTACAGCTCCGGCCAGGATGATTTCGACCGGGCCGGGCTGCATATACCTTTAGACTATTTCCAGCAGGTGTACACCATGACCGGACAGGTGCACAGCGTGGTTGCCATTGTGCATTCCCTGGACCGGGTGGCAGAGATCAAACAGCAGGTCCAGACCCGGATACAAACGTTGGAAACAGGCAATTTGCTTATTGTGCGCGACTGGTCGGAAATCATGCCGGGGCTTAAACAGGCCATATCCATGGATCTGGTGAGCGGCCTGATTTTCTGGCTGCTGCTCATCATTGTGGTGGCGTTCAGCATTCTCAATACATTTCTCATGGCCATATTTGAAAGAACCCGGGAATTCGGGGTAATGATGGCCATTGGAACGGCACCGTCCCGGCTGATGAAAATCCTGCTCACAGAATCCATGTTTATGACGGTGGTGGGAATGGGGGCCGGAATCGTTCTTGGTATCCTGGTGACATTATTTTTTCAAACCAGGGGCATCGACATCGGCGGGGCCAGTGAACTGTTGAACCAGTATGGCATTACCGGGCGCATATACCCCAAACTCTCCGTGCTTTCAACGGCCGTCGGCCCGGCCATGGTGTTTGTGATCACCTTTGTGGCGGCCCTGTATCCGGCATTGAAAGTCAGACGGCTCAACCCGGTGGAGGCCATGCATTTTGCCTGATGTCCCGAAAAAGGAAAAACAGTGATGCATTCTCAGCTGGCCTGGCGGAACATCTGGCGTAACCCGCGGCGGACTGCCGTCATCCTGACAGCCATTATCATCGGGGTGTGGACCATGCTGATGGTGACAGCCCTGATGCGCGGTGTCAGCAACGGCATGGTCAGAAATGCCGTTTCCACCCTGACCGGAGAAATCCAGATCCATGCCAAAGGATATCGCAGTGACCCGGTCATTGAACACAGCATGACAGATATGGAAAAGGTCAAAGAAAGTCTTTCAACGGTCCTTCCCGGGAAAGCGGCATATGCCTTCAGGATACGGGTCAATGCCATTGCCAGCAATGCCCGGCACTCCGGCGGGCTCACACTGGTGGGCATTGATCCCGAAACAGAATCACAGGTTTCTTTTATCGGGCCAAAAGCCATGCGCACCGGCCGGTATCTGGGAGAAGATACCAGAAACGGCATTCTGATAGGGGAGGCGGCTGCAAAGAAATTTGATACAGAAGTGGGCAAGAAACTGGTGCTCATGTCCAGGGACACTGCAGGAGATACTGCTTCCAGGGCTTTTCAGATTACAGGAATCTTTACAGCGGAAATGGCGGCCACGGAAAAGCAGTTTGCCTTTGTTCATATAAAAACCGCCAGAGACATGCTCAAACTGGCCGACGGGATTTCCGAAGTGTGTATCCTGCTGCCGGAGGGTGAAAATCTGGAACAGACGGCAGCAGAGCTCGGGGCATCATTGGGTGACGGGTTTGAAGTGCATACGTGGAAACAGATCCTGTCCGCCATCACCGCCTATCTGGAACTCTTTGACGGATTCATGATGCTGTGGTATGTGGTCACCTTCATCGCCATGGGATTCGGGATCGTGAACACAACGCTCATGTCCGTATTTGAGCGGATGCGCGAATTCGGGGTGCTCAAGGCCCTGGGGATGAAGCCCTGGTGGATTGTCCGGGGGGTGCTCACGGAATCTGCTTTTTTGTTATTGCTGGGCACTGCGGCCGGGGATCTGCTGTCCATTGGGGCCGTTACTGTTCTGGCAGCCACCGGGATCGATCTGTCTTCTCTTGCGGCCGGCGCTGAATTTGCCGGCATGTCCAGAATCATCTATCCGTCCTTGACAATGAGTGATGTGGGGATGGCCAATCTGGTGGTCTGCCTGCTCGGGCTTTTGGTGAGTACCTATCCGGCAGTCAAGGCAGCCAGGTTCACACCGGTGGAAGCCATGGCCCACACATGAACGGGGCGGGCGTTCTCAAACGGCAGGGCAGGGGGGCCTTTATCGGCGGTGTACAATGGGACGGCCCCGGACAGACAATGCAACGGCAGCGTAGGGAACCATGGGAGGAGAGTATCGGATGAACATTGTGGAAGCCACCCAAATTACCAAGACATTCCAACAAGGGGATATTGCGGTGCAGGCCCTTACGGATGTGAGCCTTTGCATTGAAAAAGGCGGGTTTGCCGCCCTGGCCGGGCCGTCCGGGTCCGGCAAGACCACGCTGCTCAATATTATCGGCGGACTGGACATGCCTGATTCCGGCCGCATTGTGATGGACGGGAATGTTTTTGCAGACATGAACCGGTCACAGCTTGCCGATCTGCGGCTCCGCAAGGTGGGATTTGTTTTTCAGGCCTATAACCTGATCCCGGTGCTGTCGGCCCTGGAAAACGTGGAATATGTCATGCTGCTGCAGGGGGTGCCGGAAAAAGAGCGGCATGACAGGGCCAAAAGCATTCTGGATGATGTGGGACTGGAAGACAAATACCACCGACGGCCCCATGAACTTTCCGGGGGACAGCAGCAGCGCGTGGCCGTGGCCCGGGCCATCGTATCCGGCCCGTCCATTGTGCTGGCTGACGAACCCACGGCCAATCTTGATTCTGAAACCGGAAAGGGCCTGCTGGAAATCATGAAAGAGATGAACCAGCAAAAAAATGTGACCTTTGTTTTTTCCACCCATGACAACATGGTCATGGATTATGCCCGCAGGCTTATCCGCATACGGGACGGGCAGGTGGATGATGATGTTACAAAAAATGATTGAAAACAATACCCTGCCGACTGTTTTATGAAAACCGCTGCAAAGACCATATTCTCAAAAAATACCACAGGCTTGCTTTCGGTTGTATGCCTGGCATTGCTCGGTATAATCTTTTTTTCTCCTTTTCCCTGCAATGCCCGGGTGGAGGCGGAGTGGGGCGGGCACCTGAAAACCCGGGGCAGCGTGTCATGGCAGGATGACGCATCCATATACGGGCTGGCCAATACAGGTGAATATGTTGACGGATCAGCAGAACTGCGCTTGAAAAACAAGTTGTTTTTCAGTGGCCGGCTGTCCATGGAAACCCATTATGAAGCCCTGATTACAGGCGGTGATACCCGCAGAAAAACAGCTGACATCCAAAACCGGCTGCCGCAGATTGCAGGGGTAATGCCGGGCATGAACGGGCTGTCCGATGACTGGCGCTTCCTGGATCTCACCGGTGTGATTGATAAAAACGATAGCAGTCTGGCCTACCACCGCCTGGACCGGCTCAGACTGACATATCTGCCGGAATGGGGATCAATATCTTTGGGAAGACAGGCTTTGACCTGGGGAAACGGGTTGCTCTTCAACCCCATGGACCTGTTCAATCCGTTTGCGCCCACGGATATTGAGCGCGACTACAAGGTGGGGGATGACATGGCAGTGGTCCAGATGTATCTTGACCATATCGGTGACCTGCAGTTTTTGTATGTGCCAAGGCGTGATCCGGTCACTGCTGATCCGGCATGGGACCAGGCCTCTCTGGCCGGAAAGCTGCATGTCATGAAGAACAACCTTGAACTGGACATCATGGCGGCAAAGCATTATGCAGATTACACTCTGGGCCTGGGTGTTTCAGGCTATCTCAAATCCGCTGCATGGCGTATGGATGCGGTGTACACCTTCCTTTCTGCAAATGAAAACAAGAACGGCTTTTTGACCTGTACGGCAAATATGGACTATTCCTGGGTATGGGCAACAAAGAATATGTACGGCCTGGTGGAATTGTATTACAACAGCCTGGGGGAGGATGACAGCGCATCAGCACTTGCAAATTCCGCCATTGTAGAGCGGCTTGGGCGCGGCGAGTTGTTTACGCTCGGCCGGTATTACCTGGCAACTCAAATTCAGGCGGAACTCCATCCCTTGTTCAATGTCTTTGTAACGGCCATCACAAATCTTGAAGACCGGTCTGTCATCTTCCAGCCCCGGGCCGCATGGAACCTTGCGCAAAATATGGAGCTGATTTTCGGCGCACAAATGTATGCCGGTGAAACCGGCTCGGAATTCGGCGGTTTTACCATCCCGGGAACCGATTTCACTCACAAATCACCGGACAGCGTGTTTGCCTGGGTGACGTGGTATTTTTAAAACAATTATGTAACAGTGCACATTGAAGCTTGCCGGATTGATCTGCTGGAAGTCGGTCATATGGGCTTTGGCCGCCCTTATTTTTTGATATCCTTTATCTGTTTTTTCACAATTTCCAGAATATTGCTGCCCCTTTTTTTGGCAATCACATGGGCATCTGCCACAATGTCTTCTGCCTGGGCCTGGAGTGCTGCCGCATCAGGCAAAGCAATGCCGGTGTTTTCATATTTCCAGGCAAGCAGTTTTTTTGCAAACGCAACCTCCTGCTGCCGGATAAACCCGTTTTTACCAAATATAGCCATAGACATACTCCATAAACGCGGAGTGTAACCGTTGGCCGGTTTATTGTCAATGTAATGGTCAGTACAAAGTTTGTGTCGTTTCAGGAGGGCATATCTGAGCGGCATCCCGGCCCTGGCAGGGTCTTGTGTCGGGCACAATGTTGTGAAATTATCTGGTCCGGACACAAAAACACGCCAGGGGAGCGAATTGCGGTTAAAAAACAAACCGTTTGCAGGAATGCGCATTATTTTTCATTGTCATCCATTTTTTTCAGTTCCCGCAGTATGCCCAGAGGGGACTGGCCGAATGCCAGGGACTGGATCTGTTTCATGCGGTTGGTGTCTTTTTCGAATTTCTTTTTCATCCGGGATTCATAGGCGGCTGTAATGGTTTCCACCAGTTTGTCAAAACTGCAGGGTTTTTCCAGAACTGTAAAGGCCCCCAGTTTGGCGCATTCAACCGCAACATCTATGGTGGCATGGCCTGACAGGATAATGACCTCCAGAAAGCGGTGGCTTTTTTTTAGAATTTTGAGCAGCTCCACCCCGTCAATGCCGGGCATCTGCAGATCCACCACAGCCACATCGAATTGGGCTTTTTTCGCCACCGCAATGGCATCTTCTCCGTTTGTCACCGGGGTGATATCGAAGAATTTGAGTTTCAGACGTTCCGTAAGGGCGTTCAAAAATTTTTCTTCATCATCCACCATGAGCAGGTGGATTTTTTCAAAGTCAGTCATGGCTGCCTCCTAAAAAAATGATTATGGTTTGTCAGTCCGGTGAAAAAATCAGTTTCTGTGTTTCAGCCCTGGTTCATGCTTTTGTGTCTGTCAGTGCGGCAGAAAGGCTTTCTCCGCCAGCGGCAACGGTCAGGTCAAGGCTGTTGTCCGAGATGCTGAAATCAGCGCCAAGGGCTTGTGCCGCATCCGTTGTCTGCCGGTCTGGAAACGCTTTGAATGCCACAGGGCTGTCCCAGGAAAATTGCAAAGAAACCGTGGACGGCTTTTTTTCATGAAAGGTTATTTTCAGGGTATCTGTTGCATCCACAGATTTGTAAATGGCGCAAAGGGTTCGGTAAATCAGGCTCTGGAGCAGAAAAGGACTGGTAAGCACCGTGATATCCGCGGCAGATGGATCGATCCGTGTTTTTTTGGCATAACGCAAAAAACCGGTCAGTTTGACAGCCAGGGTCAGGGTGTCTGTGATACTGGTTTCCTTGACGGGGTCATCCACGCTGTGGGCAAACTGGTTCATCTGCCGGATGGTGTCAAAGCCCCGCTCGATCTCTTCGGCAATGCTGTTGCTGCAGTTTTCAAGCAGGGAGAGTTCAACATTTTTGCCCTGTTTGGACAGCTGGGTCAGGTCATGTAAAAATCCCGCGGTTTCGGAAATGATGGCAAAGATGTTTTTCAGTTCATGGGAAATGCTGGCATTCACTGATCCGAAAAACTGCAGTCCCTGTTTGTTCACAAGGTCAATGGCTTGCTGATTCATTTTGGTGTCCCCCATTTATTGTTTATCCGGATGGATGGTCTGGTGGATGGTTTTTATCAGGGTCTCGATGTTCAAGGGTTTGGCCAGGAAGATGTCATCTGCATGGCCATTGTTGCCGTTTTTTTCAATGGATCCGTGTCCGGTGACAAAAATCAGTTTGATATCCGGCAGCATCTCCAGCAGTTTTCGTTTCAAGGCAAACCCGCTGATGCCCGGCATTTTCAGGTCCAGAACAGCCAGGTCATAAGGGGTTTGGACCGCTTTTTCAACCGCTTCTTCACCGGAATAGGCCACATCTGCTTTCAATCCCCGGAGGGAGAGTCTTTTGGCCAGCATATCGATGAATTTTTTTTCATCATCCACCAGAATAATTTTCATGCTGTGTCCTCTTTTTTCATTTTGACCGGTAATGTGACGGTAAATATGGTTCCGACACCTTGACTGCTTTCCACCTGGATATCACCCTGCAGTTTTTTGACCAGTCCATAGGTGATGGAAAGCCCCAGACCGGTCCCCATTTTTTCTTTTTTGGTACTGAAAAACGGTTCATGGATCCGTTTGATGTTTTCTTCGGGTATGCCGCAGCCGGTGTCTTTGATCTCTATGGCGATGTGGCCGGGAGGCAGGTGCAATACCGTTATATCCAGGCATCCATTGGCTTCGATGGCCTGAAATGCATTGTTGATGAGATTGAGCAGTATCTGCTGGAGTTTGCCCCGGTCGGTTTCTATGGCAGGGGTTTCAGGCGCAATATCAGTGGTGACATGGATGCCCTTGTATTCGGTTTCTTTTTGGTGGAAGCTCAATATGCCGGTGATCAGCTTTTCCACATGTACCGAGGAGATCTGGACATCGAACTGCCGGACAAATCCCAGCAGCTGGCTGGTGATGGTGCCGCACCGGGCAACCGCTTCCAGAATGGCATCCAGATTTTCCATGACCTCTTCATCATTTTGCTGTTCCTCTGTGAAATGATACAGATCCTTGAGGTATCCGGCGGTTTCATTGATCAAAGCCAACGGGTTGTTGATCTCATGGGCGATGCCGGCGGACAGCTGACCGATGCAGGCCAGCTGCTGGCTCTGTTCCATTTTCATCATGGTTTCCGCCTTGGTTTTGTCTGCCAGATACAGCTTGTTCACCATAAAGGTGGATACCAGGGTAATGATGATCATCATCACCAGGCAGCTGATATAAATGATCCAGTTGAAGGTCTTGCCCATGTTCAGCCAGGTGCCCATGACACCGGATTTTTTTTTGTACACCATGAGGATGAACGGGGTGTTCACCGCCTCGGTGATGATATAGGAGTATCCGATGATAAAGGCATGATCCCGTTCACTTTCCGGCATGATCACGTTTGTTGTGGTTGAAAATGTCGGAATTTCCAGATGGGTGGGGGTGAATATTTTTCCATGGGTTTTGGAAGGGGTCTGCAGTACGCCGGTGTGATCCATCAGAAAGATATCGGTGTGGACATTGGTTTTGTAGGAGAGCAGGATATCCATGAGCCGCTGGGTGTCCAGGGTGGCCCTGAGTATGAAAACCCGGCCCAGGGCATTTATGGACCGGACCGCAATGATGATGTGGGGAACATCCCGGTATCCGGTGAACACCGCACTGATGAAATTGTCACTTTCCAGGCTCCGGGTGAACCAGGGCTGGGTTTTGTAGTTTTTTCCCTCCAGGTTGAAGGGGCCGGCATAGGCCACCTGGCTGCCGTCTGCATCGATGGTGCTCAGATCCGTGAAGCCGCCGAATCCCAGCTTGAGATTGCCCAGAATATCCCCCAGGTGTGCGTTATCGATCAAAGCATAATAAGGCAGCTCGTTCACGATAAACCGCAGGGCGTTCAACCGTTCTTCCAGAAAAAACCGCATGGACCGCTTGGCATTGGAGGTGACCCGTTCGGCTTGGAGGACCAGTTCCGCATCCACAGCCTGCTGTATCAGCCGGTGGTTGATGAAGGTTGCCGTCACCAAGGGGGTCAGGGAGGTCACGGCCAGGATAACGATACTGATGATCCAGATACTGCGGTAGTTGGAAAAGGTGTGAAAGGATGCCAAATGGTTGTTGTGGCGGTGAAACAAAAAAGCCAGCCATTCCTGTTTCTGGAATATCTGCGGTTTTCGGATCATTGCACTTCCCCTCGGGCATGGTTGAGCAGAGCGGTGATTTTTTCGATGCTCACGGGTTTGTGGATGAATTCAGCTGCGCCCAGATCAATGCATGCTTTTTCATCTTCCCGGGTGCCGTGGCCGGTGATAATGAAAACAGGGATCCCCGGGTCGATTTTCTTTACACGGGCCAGTACCTGCGTACCATATATGTCCGGCAGTTTCAGGTCAAGCAGGATCAGGGCGGCTGCACCGGGATTTTTGGTAAGCCATTGGAGACCGGACTGTCCGTCATAACATGCCTGACAGGTGATGCCCCGGAGAGACAGCCGCCGGGAGAGCATGTCGGCAAATTTGATTTCATCGTCAATGATCAGGATGTCAATATGTTTCATAAATCAATCTTTTGTGTTGACTGTTTAAAAATTTTAATTTATATCTCAATATAAATAATATTGTTTCATTTGTAAACATAAAAATGATAGTGAATGAAAAATTTAAAACACAAAACCCGAGGAACCGCTATGACATTGTTTCATAAATCCAAAAAAAAATCTGTAAAGGCAAATGATCCGATGGCCGATACCCGGGATCAGGCCCAAAAGAAACAGGCTGCTGCATCTGCGGACAATGCCTGCCCGAATATCGCTGTTGCCACATATGAAAGCCTGTTTCCCGAAGCCATGGTTTCCTACACCCTTGAGATGGCAAAGCGGATGGGCTGCGGCATCATTGCTGTGAATTGCGCCAATCTCACCCATGATGTCACCGATTTTTTTTCCAATGCCCATGATGTGGCATTTGATGAATTCAAAAAAAATGCTGACCGGAATGCACAAGATTTCCGCACCAAAGCCCTGTCCCAGGGCCTTACATTCGCACATGTGGTGCATTATTCCGATATTGATACTGCCATTGCTGCCGTGATAAAGGAATACGCCAAGCCTGAATATATCATTACGGAAAATCCGGCCGGCATGGCAAGGGCCAGGACCACAAGCGATCAAGCACCCAGCACCCGGGAAGATATTCACATATTGCTGGTGGATGACAATCCCAGATTCCTGAACGCACTGGCCGACAGGATAAGGCTGCAGGGCCATGAACCGCTCACCGCTTTAACCGGCAAAGAAGCACTTGATATTATCCAGACAAAAGCCGTTCATCTGGCAATTATCGACCAGCGGCTGCCGGATATGGAGGGCCTCGATCTGATTGCCCGGTTGAAAGAAATCGACAACACCATACCCAGTTCCCTGCTCACCGGCCATGGAGATGAAAAACTCAAGGAAGCAACCGAAGCCCTGGAATCTGTTTATTTTGAAAAAGAAGATATGGGAAGTTTCTGGGGGTTTTTCAGAAAAATTCTGAACAGCCTGGCATCGTCAGAAGAAAAAACGCCGGTCATTGCCCAGACCTTTTGTGTATATGCCATCGATTAAAGGAGAAAAATATGAGTGCCCGGTTTATTTTCAGTATCGCCTTGATTTGTGTTAGCGCTGTGTTGTGTTTTTTTTTCCGCAACAAAAAATAGCAGCGGTCTACACCCAAATGAAAAATGTTCACTTATTATGATGACAACTATTGAACGGAGAATTGATTGAATGACACCTGATATGATATTGACAATGATCGTATTGGTTTTCGTGATCTGTTTGTTTGTTTTCGAATGGGTCCGGGTGGATGTTGTGGGGATCATGATGATGGTCCTGCTTCCCCTGATGAGCCTGGTTACCCCAGAAGAAGCCTTTTCCGGCCTTTCCAGCAACGCGGTCTGTTCCATTATCGCAGTGATTATCATCGGCGCAGGCCTGGATAAAACAGGGGTGATGAACAAGGTGGCCAAGCCGATCATGGCCCTGGCCGGCAAAAGTGAAAACAGGATCATCCTGTTTATTGCCGGTTCCGTTGCCGTGATCTCCAGTCTGATGCAGAATATCGGGGCCGCTGCATTGTTTCTGCCGGTTACCCAGAGAATATCCAAACGCATGGGAATCCCCACATCACGGGTGCTGATGCCCATGGCCTTCTGTGCCATTATCGGTGGTACCATCTCCCTGGTGGGGGCAAGTCCCACCATTCTTTTGAACGACCTGATGGTGATCGGCGGAGAAAAATTGGCACCGTTCAGCCTTTTTACCCAGACACCTATCGGGCTGGCACTGGTTGCGGCCGCGCTTATCTATTTCATGGTTTTCGGCAGGTTTGTTCTGCCTGTGCAGACCGGGCAGTTCACCAAAGGGGCTTCTGAAATGCTGACAAGAGAATACCAGGGGGTCGGCAGCATTGTGGAGCTGCATGTGCCTGAAACCGGTGTTACAGGAACCCTGGAGGAGCTGACGGTCCGGGCCAAATTCCTGGTCACGGTGATCGGGATAAGTTCGCCTTCCGTCAAAACGGTCAATCATGTTCCCCGCAGCAATGAAACCGTTTCCGCCGACTGTGATGTTGCAGTTGCCGGCAAAAGGGGAAATATTGAAAAACTGGCCCAAGAATACGGCTGGCAGATAAAAGACACCCTGGAAACCTTTGCCGATACCCTTGCCAATACCAATGCAGGGGTGGCGGAAGCGGTTGTTTCCCCCAGATCCGATTTGATCGGCAAAACATTGAATGAAGTGAGTTTCAAAGAACATTATCAGCTCAATCCCCTGGTTTTGTTCAAAGACAACAAAAAATTTTACAGCGGCCTGACCTATATTCCCCTGAGCAAGGGGGACACCCTGCTGCTGCAGGGACCCTGGGATAAATTTCATATTCTCAACAACAAGCCGAACCCACGGTCCCTGGTGTTTGCATCCCCGCTGGAAGGAGAAATTCTGCGTCCCCAGAAAGCGGTATTTGCCGTTTTCTGGCTTGCCATTGCCCTTTCTCAGGTAGTTTTCTTTGATACTGCCC